>Ga0163150_10007211_pt1 | contig 13215 bp, 9 predicted proteins | sample OliLakLV19P2IB_FD_148628 | JGI IMG/M metagenome (GOLD analysis project Ga0163150, IMG submission 148628) | Freshwater microbial mat bacterial communities from Lake Vanda, McMurdo Dry Valleys, Antarctica - Oligotrophic Lake LV.19.P2.IB | ecosystem: Environmental > Aquatic > Freshwater > Lake >...
CGGCCAGATCTGCCAGCTGCGGCTGCACGGTATCGATCAGCGTCTCGTACATGAGCTCCTGGATGACGCGGTGTGTTCCGAGCTGAAACCGCACATACGGAAGCTTCATCATTGCTGCACGCACATCCTCGTGCCGCTCGGTCGACTGACCGCCGATCCTGGTGCGCAGAGCGGGCTCGATTGTGCGGTAATACATTTCCCGGCTGCCTCTGGCCAGCTTTGGCAGCAGCTTCTGCCGCAGAGTCCTGACTGCATTTTGTCGGGCCGCATCGTCATGCGCCCGACGCATGATCATCGGATGTTCAGCTTGGTTTTCCAGAGCGGTACTCATTGCGCACTATCCTTGAGCGTTGCAGAGCAGCTGATGTTAGCCCAGAACACCTCCGAGAACGTCTCACCCGGTGAGCCGCGGCACGACCAGAGGCCGGCGGACAGCACATCAACTGATAGTCTTCCCCAGACGTGCGCTTGTCGGTCGTCAGGCTGCGCACCGCGCCGCGTCCCGTCTTAGAGTGCCTTTCATGAGAACCAGCACGGCATCAACATTGCCAGCCACGGAACCGCGGCCGCTTCCAGTCCTCACTCGGATGTGGTTCGGCTTTACGGCGGTGGTCGAGACGACCAAGTTCCAGATCTACGAAATCTTCCTGATCTTCTACTACGCTCAGGTTCTGGGCCTCGCGGGCAGTCTTGCGGGCCTTGCCGTGGCCATCGCCATCATTGCCGATGCGTTTATAGACCCTGTTATCGGCAGCTACTCGGACAGTTTCCGGGGGCGCTTCGGGCGCCGCCATACGCTGATGCTGTGGGCGATCGTCCCGACCGGCATCTTCGTTTTTCTGCTGTTCTCCGCGCCATCCGGCCTTGGCCAGACAGGCCTGTTCCTGTGGATGTTGACGCTTTGCCTGGCGGTGCGAATTGTCGGCTCGTTTTATAGCGTGCCGGCTGCAGCAGTTGCTGCGGAGCTGACGGAGCGTGCTACCGAGCGGGCGGAGCTCGGCATCTGGAGACAGGCGGTTGCGGCGGCGATTCAGCTTGGGCTGACCTGGCTGATCTTCAAGTACGCCTTCGTCCCGAGCGACGCGTTCCCGCGCGGACAAGAGAATCCCGACAACTATCCCCGCTTTGCGCTTCTCGTGGCGGGCCTGCTGATGCTCGGCGCATTGATCGGTGCTGTCGGCACGCGGCAGCGAATCCAGGCATTCGAGCGAGCCCGGGTAGCCGTCAAACCGCAGCTCTTCACGGTGTTGAGTTCTCTCAGGGCGGCCTGGCGAGCGCTCGCCGACCTGCCGAACTTCCGCTACCTGTTCGTCGGACTCCTGTTCTCTGGAATCATGGGGTCGTACTTTCGTTCGCTTAATCTGCACCTCGCGTCGTTCTTCTGGGAGCTCTCGACAGAGCAGACAGGAAAGTGGCTGATCAGCGTGCAGCTGGCAACATTTGTTGCCGCAATCTGCTGCAGATTCGTCATTGGCCGAATCGAGCCGCGTCAGTTATTTGTCACTGGCGTAACCCTGATGCTGCTCGGCTACGTGGTACCACCGTTCTTCCGACTGCTGGATCTGATGCCGCTCAACGGTACGGCAGCGCTGGTCCAACTCCTTTATCTCGCCAACCTGGTGGTCGGCGCTGGCATCGGTCTGATCATGCCAAGTTCGCTGGTGATGTTCGCTGAAACAGCCGATGAATACGCAGCAACGAAGCGCGAATCGCGCACTGGAATGCTGCTGGCATTCCTGCCACTCGGCAACAAGATGTCGTCGAGTTTCGGCAAACTCAGTGCGGGTTTTGTCGTTCAGTGGGTCGCATTGCCCGTAGGCCGGAGCGACCAACCTGTCGAAGCTGATTCACTGCAGCAGCTGGGCATTGCAGCGGTCAGCCTGAGCTTTTTCGCCGGGCTGATCGCATTATGGTTCTTTACCCGCTATCGGCTTACGCGGGCAAGGCACGCCGAGATCATGGACGAACTCAATTCACTGCGCACGGCCGCGGCCGGGAGGCAACCTTAGATGACAACCCTCACACTTCTGCAGCGCGCCTGGCGTGGCGACAGCGCAGATCACGACCTCGGAGCCGTTGTTGCAGCGGCAGCAACGGCGACGCGACGCCGCCAGAATCACCCTGAGCCTGTGCTGCTTCTGCTGCCTCTGGCCGCAGCACCGGCCAGCGCGGGCGCAGCAGCGCAGGAATCTGCATTGCTGCGCACTCTCGGATCGCTGGCAAAGCAGAACGGCGTGTGGCTGGCAGGTGCCGCCAGCACGCTTTCCGACAAAGCGGTCGCGCCCGCCACCATTGCGTTTCTGATCGACTCAGAAGGTCAGCTGCAACTGCGGTCGGAGAAGATCACGCCGGAGTTGCTGCAAGGCTTTGATGACTCGAGCTGCGCGCTGGCTCGCCAAGCCGCGTTCGACGTGGTGTCGACACCATTCGGTCAGATCGGCTTGCTTCCGGGCGAAGACATTCTATACAGCACCCACGCACGAGCACTCGTTTTCAATGGCGCTGAGTTGATTCTGAATTCAAGCGTGGAGCGATCAGACGATCATTTCGAGATTCGACAAGTCGCCCGCCTGTGTCGCGCCGGTGAAAACTCCTGCTACGTCGCCACGGCCAGCGCAAGCAAGTCTCGAATCGACGGCGAAGTGATCGAACTGCCCACCGCAACGGCGCTGTACGGACCGGTGGGCACTGTCGTCGCGGCGCGTGGCAGCGAAGACTTCATCCATCCGGATTTGGACCTGGAATTGTTGCGGCGGGCTCGCGTGAATCCGCAGCGATCATTCCCGGCAATCGTCCGGGCAAACGTCTACGCGCGCGGCTATCAGCGCGACGCTGCTCTGTCCGCCGGATCGCCGCAGGCAGCACCGCAAACTGCTGACCAGTGGCGCAAGGAGGCAAGGCAGCGTCTCAAAAAGCGCGCGACGAAGCCGTCGCGGCACTCCATTCAGGAAGAACAATACGAAGTACTGATGGTGCAGAACTGCGCGCGTTTGATTCCTTTGGATCAGACCGTAGACGCGGACGGTTTGATTCAGCTGAACCTGGACGAGGCACTTGCACTCGCCGGATCACGCGCCAACATTCCCTCCGTTCGAGTCGTGATGTTTCCGGAGTTCTGGCTCACTGGACCTGGCGGCATCGGGGGCGTCCATCGCACCGTCGCAGACATGGCGCGGCTCGCAATCACCTATCCAGGACCGGTATGTGACCAGATCGCTGCCTTCGCCCAGAAGCACAAGGTCTACGTCGCATTCCAGAACTTCGAACTCGATGCCCGTATGCCTGGACGAGTCTTCAACACGGCCTTCCTGCTCGATGACAGTGGCAATCTGATTCACCGCTATCGCAAGAACCAGTGCGCGGATGTCTGGGGCTTGCTGCCGGACACCACTCCGGGCAGCGTCCTGACCGAATACCTGGACATCTATGGCGAAGATTCTTTGTTTCCGGTTGCCGACACGCCGCTTGGCCGCATTGCGAACATGATCTGTTTCGACAACATGCTGCCTGAAGTGGCGCATGGTCTGCGCCGCGCCGGCGCCGAAGTGATCCTGCATCTCTCATCAGAGCCACACGGCGGTTCCGGCCGGATCGTCTGGGATTCAGCACGACAGATCCGCGCCTTCGAGAATACCTGCTACGTGCTGTCGGTTATCGACGGTGGCGAGCACCTGTCTCATGATTCGGAGGTTCTGACCTTTTTCCGACGCGGTCATACGCGCATTGTGCGTTTCGATGGAAGTGTCGAAGGTACCGTCGATGGTCCAGGTCCAGTCGCCTTCCGCGTCTCCATCGATCTCGCCGCACTGCGCCGGGCCAGGGAGAATCCTTTCACGAACCTGTCCCTGTGGGATGACCCGGCCGTTTACGCACAGGCGTATTCCGCCGATGTGGGGCTCCCTAATGACCTCTGGTCCGGTGATCCGGCTGTGAACCCCTACGCTGGAGCCGGCGAACTGCGCCGCAGGATATCAAGCTATCTCGAGCGAGGAGTTTACGTGGCGCCTGCTGTTCCCAACTCGCGCGCAACTATTCCCGATGCCGTCTAGCTTGATCGGCTACTGACGCTGATCTCGAACTGTCGGCCGATTTCGGCTGCCGCAGCCTTGAGACGCGGTAGAAATTTCTGCAAAGCCACCGCGGGGCGGACCGCGGCATCGGCGTAGCGAATACTCAGCGCCGCCAGCACCCGCCCATTGCCCAGCACTGGCACCGCAATGGCGCGTTCCTGCGTCACCCGTCGCTCGCGACGACTGCTGGCGTAACCGGCGTCGCGAACTGCCGCCAGCTCTTTGCTGATCTCGACGCGATTGACCTTGGATGCCTTGTCGGGTTCGGGCGAGGTGCTCAGGATATCGAGCAATGTCTCGCGCTGGTCATCGCTGCAGAAGGCCAGGTAAACCTTTCCCGAAGCCGTGCCAACCATCCCAACACGTCGTCCGGGAGCAAACCGATTCACGACCAGCGGACTCTCCATGTCCGTGCTCTCGCGAAGCAGCATCCCAGGACCGGAGGGCGTTGCGATGGCAATCGGCCAGACCAGTTCTTTGCCGAGAGACTGGATCACGGGTTTGGCGGTCTCGGCGAGCCAGTGCTCATCCTCGAAGCCGCAACTCAAGGCGCGAACCTGATGGGATGGCGAATAGTGCCCGGACGGCGAATGCTTGACCACGTACCCGATGTCGACCAGTGTTTCCAGAAAGCGATACGTGGTTGCCCGGGACATCATCAGCCGCCGCGCAACCGCCGCCGCTCCGGCGGGATGGTCGATATTCAGCGCCTCGAGCACCTGCAGCACCCGCACCGCTGTTCGTATCGTGTTGACTGATCCGCCCATCTGGTACTCCGCAGGGCAGCATGACAAGTTTGCCTGCGAGAGACCAGCTGACGCTAGCGGTGCTCCGAATCAAGGACGGACAATAGCAGCCGCTTGCGCACTCCAAAAAGTCCCAGCATCACCACTCCGGCGAGCGCGAAGCTCAGCTCGACAGCAGCCCATTTGGCGATGGCACCCCACAGCGGACTGGCCAACGCCATGCCACCGACAGCGAACGCATACAGCAGCGAAAGCCCGCGCCCGCGCGACTCCCGTGGAAGACTCAACGCAGCCGAAACCTGAATCGATGTGACCACCACGACCCAGGCGGCACCGGCAAAGAACAACAGTGGACCGGCAACGTTCGGGTCAGACGTCAGCGATAACCCAAGAACTGACAGACCACCGCTCAGCATGCCGACCGACAGCGCACTCTGTAGTGGATCGCGCGACTTCAGCAGGCTCATTCCAATAGCCGCAACAAAGGCGCCCGCTCCGTAGCAGGCATACATGACACCGTAAGTTGCCGCAGTCTCAAATCGAACCGGCATCAGCGCAGTAACCACGCCGGCACAGCCGACAAAGAACGCGGTCAGCAAGAGCCTTTGGCGCTCGGCCCTAACCTTCAGTCCCTGTCGTATACCCTCTTGCAGTGAGTCGATGAACGCGCGATAGCCCAGCCGCACGCCATTGCCGGGCTGTCGCGGGACGCTGCTCATCGCGAGACTTGCGAGCACCAGCAGCAGCACATTGGCCGCAAATACTGCCGCGACTCCGCCTATGCTCAGCGCGACGCCCGCTACCGCAGGGCCGGCCATCCGTGAGCCGTTGATCGCGGCCGTCGTCATGCTGATTGCCGAAGGCACCCTTCGGTCAGGCACCAGGTCAGGAATCAACGCTCCGACATTGGGCATGCGTAGCGCACTACCGGCACCGAGCAACACCAGTGCAAACAACAGCACATGCGGTGTCAGCAATCCGGTTCCGAATACGATCCACAGCGCGACCGTGACGCAGAGCATCCAAAGTTGTGCGAACAGCAGCAGGCGAACTCGATCGACAATGTCGGCCAGCGCTCCCGCTGGGAGCAGGACCAGCGTCACCGGGAGTTGCAGCGCCAGTTGAACCAGCGACACCATTAAGGGATCGTTGTTGCTCATGGTCCGCATCAGCCACGAGCAGGCCACATCGTTCATCCAGAACGCGCACAGTGAAAACCCGGTTGCCGCCAGCACCATGGTGAATGGATCAACTGACGCCGGCTTGGCGTTGCCCGGGATACTCACCGCACGAGTCTATGCGGGCACGCTACTCCAGTCGGAAGCGCCGGCGAGAGTGTTCACCGCATGAGACAGCTTCAGCTTACCGGAAGCAGCGAAGCCGCCCGCTCATCTAAGATTCGATCAAGAAATCGGCGCACATCAGGTGCCGTCCGCTGCGGCGCACCCTGGTAGAGCATGTGACCGGCACCATCGTATTCAATGGTTTCTGTTGGAGCATTCTTCAGCCAGGCCTGAAAGCGAACCAGATCCTTGTCCACGAGCAGGCGCTCCCCGCCTTTGGTCGTCCACTGCAGCAGCACCGGTGCGGTGATCTTCTCCAGATAGGACTGCGCATCCTGCGAGTCGAACTGCCTCGCAATCTGGGCGCCCTTTTTGGAACGCCCCTTTGCAGTCACCATCAGGTGAAACTGCTCGGCCGTATCCACCGCTCGATGCGCCGGGTCAGGTATCAAGTTGGGGACCGACTCTTCAAAAAAAGAGCGTGGCCGGTAGTACTGGTAGAGCCATCGCAGCACGGGATTGCTTTGCGGCTGATTCGGATTGGTTTCAGGAGTTCGTGGCAGTCCGCCGGCGTTGCCGAGCGCCAGACCCAGAACGCGATCCGGTTGACGTGCCGCAGCGCGAAATGCTGTCGGACCGTTGAAAGAGGTTGCCACCAGAAAGTACCGCTCGACCCTCAGCTCGTCGAGCAACAGGTTCATCAGTTCGATCCTGCGATCAATGGTGTAGTTGCCGCTGGGATCCTCTCCCGAAAGGCCAGCAAGCGGAATGTCGAACCGGATCAAGCGATAGCGGTCGCCGAGCACCGGCACCCACTCGTCAAAGGTCCGCAGGCTGGCAAAGTTGCCATGCAGCAGCACCACTGGGATGCCGAGCGGATTCCCTTCGTCCTGGTAGTGCAGCTCGACGCCGTCCAGCGTCGTGAACTTCGATTCCGGTCGCTGATACTTCGCTCGCAGGTCGGCAATTGAAATATTCCACAGTTGCAACGGGACCGAGGCAACCAGTGCCGCGACGATCAGCGCAACGATCAACACCGACAATCCCACGATACCGGCGACTTTCAATGCCCTTTCCGCGCATCTTCAGAACTGCGCTCTGCGTCGATCCATCGCTTGACCGCTTCCCATGAGTTGACGAACGAACGGTCGTCGTCAAAGGGGGGCGCCTCTCTCATCAGCGGAAACTCGGCGTCGATGGTGGAGCGCAAGGGCTCGGGCAGTTGCGAGAAATCTCGGGAGCCGCCTCGGCCCTGCGTGATCACAACTATCGAGCCTTCACGCCCAGCCATTTTCATCCACGGCAGCCAGGGAGAGATTCGAGTCCAGGTCGCCACATAGGGAAGTGGCCTGCCGGATTCGTGTTCCAGGGCCGACTCCCTGTGAACGATCATCGTGTCGGCTTCGATGACCGAATATTTTCCGCCCACGAAATCCTGATAGCTTCCACCAAGCGGGCTGTCGCGGTAAAAGGACCGAGTCCGTTCTGAAATCAGAAACTCACCCGCGTCGATCCAGTTCATCCGGAAGGGTGTCGGTTTGCCGGTTTCATCGATGGGAAACTTGGGAGAACGCATGCTGGCTGGCTCATTGACCATTTGCGCGACCTTCACCGTCTCGCCAGTCCAGGGATTGTTCCAGCTCCTCAGCACTTCGTTGCTGACCGGATCAAGATAGAGCATCAACTCCCGGGCAGCGGCCTTGTAACCGAGTCCACCGCGGGCCGGATCGTTGAGCAGCTGGCACGCGCGCGGGTTGACGCCCTGAACGTTGAACAGATGCTGATCGGGCTCTCCCATCCGGCGCGAGTAGACCTTCCCCGTCCAGAAATAGTACTGCGGCCGCTTGACGTCGAGGCTGCTGCAAGCGATGCCGATCTCAATGGCTAGGTTGTCTGTGGCGTCTTGGGGGTCGAGCCTGTCCTTCGCCATGGACGGAACAGACAGCGCTGAGGCTCCAACCAGCATCGCTGCTGTGCCCCAGGACCAGGTCGTGTTGTTCATGGAGTACCTTCTCGAATCATCAGAATGCACGGTTGTGATGCGACGAATTGCCAGACCAGCCGATCGTCGATGAGGCTTCGCCGGTTGTAACAGACCCAGTGACGATCGGGGCTCACGTGCAGCTCATAGTCGACCCACTGCCCCCTGAAATCGCAGGCCCGATGCGGCATGCGCCCCACGATCGCTCCACCAACGGCTGCCGTGAAATTCAGCGCGCAGCCAGGCCGGTCCTCTGTCAGATCATTGGTTGTCAAAGACCTGAGTTTGCTCAGGTCATCTTTCGCCCCGGCGTACGCTTCCGGTGTCTTGGGATTGAGCACCAGCATTTTCACCGCGTCATCGTCAACGTCGGTCTCCAGCACATAGAGCCGGATGCGCTCCAGCCGTCTGTTGTCACGACCCCGGTACTCTTCGACAAAAAAAACCCGTTGGCCCAATTGCGGCAAGTCGACCGAGCGAACGTATTTTCTCAGCACATCGTTGCCGTCGTCAGAGCGCCCCGCTCCTGCTTGTCCCGATCTCACCAAGCGACTTATCGCTTCGTTGCTGTAATCGCCAGGCAAATGCTCGGTCAGCTGATCGAGCATTTGCGCCTGTGAGACCGCTTGCGTTGCGTCCTCGACAAATGGCGGCACCATCGGCGGAAGGGTCGGCAACTCGCTCTGCGACGCCGTGACACAGGCCGACAGAACGAGCACCGCGCATATCGCAGCGAGGCCAGCTGACCAGTTGCGCTTCAGCACAACTGCTCAGCCCTGCCCCTTTGATCCTCGATCAAAACTTGAAGCCGACTCTCAGGCCCACCTGCCGCGGATCGGCTGGGTAGGTTGTGTAAGCGAGCACGGGTGGCGCGATTGGCGCCGCGATAAACGGGTCACCGAAACTCTGCGCCGAAGTCGGTTTATCGAAGTCGAACAGGTTGTTGACGTAAAGCAGCACGGAGTAGCGATCATTCTCAGCGCCCAACTGCAGATCCACATTGGTGTGCGCCGGCAGCCAGGTCCGGTTGTCTGGAGAAACGAAGCGCTTGGTACGGTACTGGGCCGCGACTTCAGAGTTGAAGCGCCAGCCATTGTCGAGATTGCGCCGGTACGACAACGAACCGATCAGGGCATTGCGCGCCGACTGCTCCAGAGAATTGCCGTTGGTGTTGGTGAAACACACGATCTGCGCTGCAACGTTGCCGAGCCGGCAGTTACCTGATCCCGCAATGGTCAGCGCCGATGTGGAGGGAATCTCGGAATCCGTAAAGCGCGTATCGAGGAACGTGTACGCGAGGTTCAGGCTCAGCCCTTCAGTAAGGGCCGCCGACAGTTCAAGCTCGACGCCGTCGACCTTGGCTTCACCCTGATTGACGACCAGAGTCGAGGTTCCCTGTGGACTGCGGACGTCCGGCACCAGCACCTGGTTGATCCGATCCTTGTAGATCATGTGGAAATACGCTGCGTTGACACGCAGTCGATTGTCGAGCCACGAAGTCTTTAAGCCAGCCTCGTAGTTCAACAGCTCTTCCGGCTCATAGAAGGCATCGTTCGGATCCAGAACCACGGCCACGTTGAGAAAGCCGGCCGGCTTCACGCCCTTGGAGGCCGTCAAGTACAACAACGCGTCGTCGGTCGGTTTGTAGTTCAGTGTCAGTTTCGGCGCAAAGAATGTCGTTGACGAACTTGGCCTGAACACACTGCCCAGCAGCGCAGCAGGTAGCAGACCCCCGGCGGGCGTGACTCCCAGGTTCAGAAACCGTCCGAAGACGTATGAAAACTTCTCGTCGTTGTAGCGCGCCTCGGCGCTGACTTCCCACTTCGGCGAAAAATCGTACTCGGCAATCGCATAAACAGAATAGTGCGTCGTGTCGCGGGCATTCAGTTCGCCGGGTAGCGGACCGCGCAGTTCAAGTTCGCGTCCCGCCGACCAGTTACCTGGGCCAAACGGCGGATTGCGGAAGAATCCGTTCAGAAAAGCAGAGGTATTGATGCTCTCGTAGTTTTCGTCCCAGTACAAGGCACCGACCGCCCAACGAAAGCCATCCCCTTCCAGCTTGCCAAGGCGGAATTCCTGGCTGAATTGCGTAACGTCAGTATCCAGGTCGGTAATCTGCGCCGCCGCCAGCGGCTCGGCAATGCCTGGCGAAGGCAACGTCACCGGCGCAGGCAGCGCGCCGAAGAAGTCTGCGTCAGCGCGACTCAGCGCTGAACCGTCGGTGTAGCCGGTCAGTGACGAGAATGTTGCGAAACCGAGATCGATTTCTCCGACCAGGCTCGCGATCAAGGCTTTGGTTTCGCTGCCTTCGTAGTCCCTGCCCGTCAGCGGATCGATACTCAGCTGGACCTGATCTGCGCTGCGTACCTCGCCAAGAGATGGATAGCGAATCGATGCAGGCAACGGAGCGCCGAGCATTGGCGGCAGTCCGAGCTGCAGCCCCACCGCATTGGCGGGCAATGCGAGCGTTGTATTGCGCCCGGGGACCGCCTGCCCAAAGTAGTAGGACGGCCTCGGCTCAGCTGTGTCTTCCGAATAGGACAGGCGGAACGTGAAGTCAGTGGCCTCCGACGGCTGAAAGCGCAGCGCCGCGGCGACGCCCTTGGTCTCCCAACCCCCGATCTGTTCACCAGAAATGGAGTTGCGGAAGAAGCCATCAAAGTCGCTATAGATCGCGTTGACACGCAGGGCCAGGCGATCGTCGATCAGCGGCACGTTGTAGGCCGCGCGGGCCTCGTACAGGCCGTCGCTCGCCAGATCCAGATTCACGCTGCCTTCGACTCCGTCGAGCGAAGGCTTCTTGGATACGTAGTTGATCGCGCCACCGAAGGCAACTCGACCGTACAGCGCGCTCTGCGGACCCTTCACGACTTCGATTCGCTCGACGTCCACCAGCTTCAGGTTCATGAAGCTGCTGCCGCCGGCCGTTGCGAGGGATTCCGACGAGATGTCGATACCGTCGAGCAGGATGCCGATCGGAGGACGGCCGCGGGTGGTCGGGAGGCCGCGAATATTCGGCCGCGTGTCCTGCGGAGCGAAGCCTTTGTCGAAGCTGAGGCCCGGAGTCAGCCGCGCAATGTCCTGGATACTGCGGATGCCGCGGCGTTCAATCTCGACGGCGGTAAATGCCGTGACCGAGATCGGAACCTCCTGCAGGTCCTCGGCACGACGCCGCGCGGTCACAGTGATCTCATCCAGCGCGACTACTACCGTTTGTTGCGAATAAGCCGCTGGCGCTCCGAGCAGACCTGCAAGTGAGCCACCCAAAAGGCACGCCAAAGCCGTCGGCTTGCATTCAATCGTCAGAACGCTGATTGATTTTTTCAAAATTTGGCACTCCCTAAGCTAAACTCAACCGGAAACAGACATAATCCTTTTAGCATCTACCCAAGCCGATTGTCACGGCAGGGACGGACCGACATGGGACTCGTCTCACTGCGTGGATCAACAGCTGAGGATATCAGCGCCTCTTGACTGTTGGATTTGCGAGACTTTCAGGTGTTGTCGTTATCGGAGTGCCCGAGTGCGGAAGTTACTGCTGGCAATCGGGCTGGTCCTTGCGCTGCCCTTGGCCGCTGCGGACGGGCTGAATCTCGCTGTTGCCGAGTGGGGCAATCCTGCAGGCAAACCCGTCCTGCTGCTGCATGGCTCGTCCTTCGCCACGCATGTCTGGCAACAGCAAAAGGATCCGGCACTCGCCGCTCGCTACCGTTTCGTGTCCTTAGACCTCCGGGGCCACGGCGCCTCCGACCAACCCGCCCGGCCCGAGAACTACAGCCAGACGCAGGTCTGGGCCGATGACGTCGCCGCGGTGATGGCCGCCCGGCAGCTCGACAAACCTGTGATCGTCGCCTGGTCGTTCGGCGGCGACGCCGCCATCAACTACGTCCGGCACTATGGACGAGCGAGTCTCGCCGGCATTCTGTTCGTGGCCGACGCAGCGGACAGCCCAGTCCCGGAGCCACTGGCATTCAACCGGCATCTGATTCGCTTCATCGAGTCGACCCGCGCGACGGATGAGCAGCACGCGGCACTGGCCATCGTTCGTGGCTTCCTCGACGCTCACAACCGGCACGAAGTCGACGCCGCCGTAGCGTTCTATCACGACGACGCGAGTTTCGCGCTCAGCAACGACCGGGGCGTCGTTACCGGGCGCGAAGGTCTGCTGGAGCTGGAGCGGCTCGACGCACAACTCGGGTCATGGCTGTCCCCCCATGGGCTTCGGGTTCGCCGCGAGGGCGAGGAGACTATCGTGTCCCTCGACTACGTGGTTGAGCAAAGTGATATTGCCCAAGCCGTCGGCGTGCCGCTGATCGTCGCCGAAGCCGTACCGCGCGCCTTCGTGATTCGCGATGGGCGCTTCCGACGGGTGGAGCAACCACGATTCGCTCCACCCTGCGCCCGCGCCATGGGTAGTGGATTTATGGGCTTTATCGCCTGGATGAATGAGCGAGCTGATCCGCGGCGCGACCGGTTGCTGCGACGCGACGGCGGCATCGTGTTGACCGCAGCCACTGCGCCACTGTGGATCGCGGGCATTCGCGAATGGCGTTCACAGACGAGCTGGGCGCCGAACGAGGAAGATGTGCTGGCCTGCGCCCGTTACGAACCGCTGCCAGTTGCCGCATCTGCGGCGGAGCCAGACCGCAGCTGAGATGGAGTGAATGCGTCGGGGTCCGCAATCGCCTCCGTCACCTGAACGTTTTTCAGCCGGGCCTGCGTTGCTGCATGTACTCGACAAAATCGATCCGCGGTCGAGTCCAGCCGTCGAGATCGAAAATCTCCGGGGCGCGCCGCTCCAGCAAGGCGCGCGGCGCGCTGGGAGATCGTCCAGCGAGCGAAGCTTGGCACCAAGACCCTTGCCGTAGGTCCGCCCAGGCGTCTTGCCCATCCCGAGCCAGGGATGAAAACTCACCAGGTTCTGGAACTGCACCGCGGAAATCACGCTTGTCGTATCCGGGTTCAGCAGGTCGGCAAGGTTCGCGTTGAAATAGTAGTGAGAGTCCCAGAAGAAGGTCGGCCCACCCGCCTCCTTCGGCCACTGCTCTTCTTTGAACGGGTTGGGGAATGAGAACGCGGACTGGTTCGCCGCAATCACGCGATCACCCAACACATCAAGGCGCATTTCCTTTGGC
>Ga0163150_10007212_pt1 | contig 13214 bp, 13 predicted proteins | sample OliLakLV19P2IB_FD_148628 | JGI IMG/M metagenome (GOLD analysis project Ga0163150, IMG submission 148628) | Freshwater microbial mat bacterial communities from Lake Vanda, McMurdo Dry Valleys, Antarctica - Oligotrophic Lake LV.19.P2.IB | ecosystem: Environmental > Aquatic > Freshwater > Lake >...
ATGGCGCAAAACGTATCTTATATCCTAGCATTTTACAGGTTAAAACGAGACAAATGAGACACAGTAAGCCTATATGTGCCGTGTCTCGTTTTATTGGTGGTCACTAGAGTAAATGGGACAAAATCGGGCAGTATGAACTACCACGCCCTTACGGACGTGGTTTCTCATAGGAGTTCAAGCTGGGCTTGGCCGCTATCTTCTCTGCCTTGGTGCTCTATATAGCGTTTGATAGTTTCTTCGTCAACGCCAACGGTACTCATGAAGTAGCCGTCTGACCATACCAATAATGCTACCGCATTACCGGTAGGTGAAGATAGCGGCGGCGCCTTCATCCACGCCCTTACGGACGTGGTTTTCTTATTGGCGGAGATGTATAGTAATAATATGGAATCCACCGCATTACTGGGAGAAGTGAGCAAACCGGAAACGCGCCGTTATACTTCTGGCGAACAATATCGCTTCCTTGTGCATACTGTACTGGATAACCCCGAAAGGACTTTCGACTATCTATCAGGCGATCAGCCAAACGGTTTCAGGATAGAATCAGATAAGCCGCTTAATGCTTCGCTGATTGACCAGAAGCATACGGCAACATTTGAGGGTGCATCGGGCTTGATTGTCCAGCCACCCGAGAAAGCCGAAGACATATCAGGTATATGGCCTGGAGATGTTGCCGTTGATATGCGAACCAATGCCCGACCCAATATGACAGGCATTGAGGCGTTGGCAGCGACAAAGCAAGGCGAATACAATCAAGTTCATCTAAAAGCTGGTAAGGTTGAGGGTGTATTCATTCGTGTTGCTGCTGACACTGGCAAAGAACTCGGCTACCCCCAGACAAACAAAGCATTAAGAGATCTAGCCGCCCAGCAAGGCCTTCCGGTGGCTGAAATCTCAGTAAATCCTAGACAAATTATAGAAGTCGAGCCAGCAATAAAGACACCGGTATATACGGGCGGTGGCGAACTCCATCAGATAGTCTTACCTCATAATGGTTATGAATACAAAATTGATGTCGTGAAACAAACAAACGGACAGGACATTTCGTTTGTAGACGCTGAAGGTTTTGCTATACGTATGACCAAAATTGACGGCTATGATGTTTGGGACAGAAATCTGACAGACGATGACCTTGCCTCTATGCAACAAAGCTTAGCCCTAGTGCGCCAGTCCAACCCGGAAATCGTGCAGTATGTTGAGCAGCAGATAGCCGAATTACAAAACAGAGTTAATGCCACTTAATGACTACTAAGATTATAAAACCTCGCAAAGGATTACCGCTTTCGTTTATGGCAATAATTCTCGTTGTTACTATATCTATATCCTGGCCGATCTCCTTATTTATGTTGTTGATGATCAGTGTTATCAGTCTTCTCCTCGTAACATTTTTTGTTGATGCTTATTCTGGTTATTTAAAGCTAGATAAAGGGATACTTTACAGAAAGTCATTATTAACTACTAAATCAATTAAGGTAAGTGCTATCAGAGAGGTAGCTACCAGTAGCTCCGGTGTATTTCCGACCTCTAGTCTTGGTGCAGGAACTATTGATCTTGGCAACGCGAAAGATGGCTACGTTAGTATCAGGGCATCAGGCTACAAAAGAGACGAACTCATTCCACTCACTGAGCAGCTATATAGCGAACTAAAGGCTATTAATCCAAAGAGGGCGAAAGACTTACAGAAAGCCTTTAAGTTTCTCTAGCTTAACGACATCGGCTTATTCCACTGGACTTCTAAAACCTTTGCGGTACCTTTGTCCTTGATGAACCCTCAAGGAACACAGTTCACCAATACCTCAGCCCTTCGACTACGCTCAGGGTCATTCGCCTCGCTGGCTTGCCATGAGCGAGCGTAAGCGAGTCGAATGGCGGAGCCATGTACCGTTCTGGTTCATGGCGGAGAGGGTGGGATGGTTCGACAAGCTCACCATAACCCTTCCCTCATTCTACAATGGATTCACCAGCCTCACGCCAATGGTGAGCTTGTCGAATCCATGGCGGTGTGTTTACAAAAATATCCGAACCGATTTCGCCAAAAACTAACTCGGCGGGCGGGACCCGCACCGGTTCCGCAAAACACGCGACACCCCTTGCGTAACTGAGCGCACCGAACCGCCAATTTCTTGTAGGTGCTGTTATGGGTAGGTTTTTTCGCTAAACAGTCAGCTAACCAAATGTAAGCAGTATTTTTTTGTCAGCTTGTGGCTTTTATTTTTAACAAATACATTAATGACCCGATGCCAATAAACAAATGAATGATCTGGTTGGGGATAATTTTAGTAAATTCAAATATTTCGGAATACCCACCATACAGGTCAAAAATCATTGTGAGCAAATGAACTGATACGTTGAAAATTAATACAGCTTTCAAAGTAGCAGAATCGGCATGGTTGCGAACTATAAAATTTAATACACCAAAACTTAAAATCATAGATCCGAATAATTGGTATGAGAGTGCTAATTCAGCTGTTGCTGTCACTCCAAAGCCTTCGGCAGCTTTGTCAGGCATGGTTATCATCATTAAACCAAACAGTGTGCCTAAAACAGCCGTGATTAAAAGAAAGATTGAACGTTTCATATATTTTATTTCACCTCCCTTATTAACATTATAAATTATCGACCTTTTCATATTATAACCACTGTTACTTTTTTTCGTAAGTTCCTTCTAATCCTTTATTTGAGCGTAGTAGAACATCATGTCGGCTAAAAAACTGTGGAACGAGCACAACTGATTTCTATAAATGAGAGGGTGTCGTTGTCCGTTTTGAAATCACTTGTCTGTCCGCAAAAAGTTTTTAAAAGTCCTTTGACAATTAATTTTCCTTTTGCTTGGTTTTGAAAAAAGCAAAATAGGCAAAGGCAATGGAGAAAATAGCAGCTATTACAATATCCATCCAAACCATTGAGTTCATTTCTAATGTCATTTTGCCAATTAATAAAACTATCAGCCCAAGAAATCAAAACTGCTCAATGAGAAGTTAGATATCCAACAGAAAATCAAAGATTTTGAACAAAAAGGAAATAATTGGCTCGAACCGATGAAAGAAATGATTTTAGCCAGTAGCCAAGCCAAAATTCTTTTGTCGCAAAGCGACAATCAAGAAATCCGAACATTTCTAAAAAATATCGGCTCGAACTTCATTTTGAAAGACAAAACATTCCGATTTGAAGGGCAAAAGGGCTGGCGAGCCCTCGCAGAGGGCGAGCCAACAGAAACATTTTCCAATTGGCGGAACATTCGGGTCTGGAACTATGCCGGTGTCTCATATTCTAGGAGTTTTAAGGTAAAAATGAGACAAGTGAGACACAGAACGCCTATATGCGCAGTGTCTCATTTTATTGGCGGTCACCAGAGTAAATGGGACAAAATCGGACACTATAAAAAAGGGGTGTCCCACACGTATAAATTGGATAAGTAAAAATCTTCATGTCATACCAGCCTTATAGTCGAACAAAACACGCACTTGCGTGAGAGGCGTTCTACTGCCTATACTTTGGTAGCTTTTTAAAAAGGTAGTCAAATACAGCATCTAGAGCCGACTGATCTGGGTCTTTAATCTGGACATATTTGACTTTAGGCTTGGTTTTCTTGCGTGGCATTATCAAAGACGATTAGCACACAGGGGCATCGTAAGACAGCTATTAACTAGCAATAGCGGCAACAACATCTATTTCAACTAGGATTGGTTCGGGTCCTTCGGATGGGTCTTTGGGCAACCCAGAGACAATAACTGTCGTTCTTGCTGGCAGACTATTACCAAATATATCTTTGTAAGCTCGATTCATTTCTTCAAAGTCGTCTTTTCTAATAATGTAGACGGTCACTTTGACAATCGCCGAGAGATCCAAATCTTGCGACGACAACAGTCGTTCAATACTTTGGATTGCTAGCCTAGTTTGAGACTCCATACCGGCAGCAATATGGCCTGTCACTTCATTGATACCAACTTGACCCGAGCAGAATACAAATCCATTAGCGATAGTCAGTTCTGCGTAGTGTCCAATTATATTCATGGAACCAGTATAACAAGAATCTTGCTAGGCCAGCATCCTTAGACAATTGCGCGTCTCGCATCGCTCATAAGTCATAGTTCACTGTCGTGTGGAATTTGTAATTGTTAGCAAAAGTGGTAAGTTATATGTATACAAACAGTCGTCCAGACAGTCCTAACGTATAGAGATAGACATCGCGCATGGAATCAAAAACTAAATCCGTCACAATTGTAGGTACTGGTATTACCAGTATCATGGTCGCCTTAAATTTGGTTGACAAGGGCTATGGTGTGTCTGTTTATACAAGAGGACCGGATCCAAGACTTGATCGAAACGCAGAACAATATGGAGCGACCGGTAATGGGCGATCTGCCCGATTTATTACCGGCCTTGAAGGCAAGCCTCATTTAATTGACGGTTCTACCACCACTGAGGCTTTTGATGAGATACATACGCATTTAGTTGACGGAGGATGGCTCTCAAGACCCCTCTCAGAATACTCCAAAAATGACCAGAAGTGGCTAAAGAAAAGGCGCAAGTCCGCAGAAGATCTAGATCATAGCAAAAAGCTGTATAAGAACTATTATGCAAGACACAACCGGGAAAGCCTTGCTGCCTGGCTAGCATTGGGCAAAGAAAAGCCTTTTCTGTTCAACAACGCCGACTTTACGGATCCCGAAGCTGGGGTGCTGGTTTTGTGTAGTAGTGACAAGCTACTAAAGACTACAATCAAAACTTACAAAAAGCATATGTTTCTAAAGCAGGTCCTGACGAAGAAACAGGTTAAGGAGAAATTTCCTGTCTACGAAAGTGCTTGCGAGCAGGGAAAGATTGCCGGAGGGGCAATTATCGACGGGTTTGCATTTAACATACATCAGTTTATAGATAATGCTATCACATACCTAGAGGTGTGGAATGTTACATTTTTCTGGAACAAAGAAGTAGCAAATATAGTGCTAGACAAAGATGGCCGTACGCTCGGCCTGCAAGTACGCCACCACGGTCTAGTGACATCCGACCATTACTCTATCAATCCGGGTGCGTACGGGAATGACTTACTGAATAATACTCCCGCTAGAGGCAGAATATGTGGTGTTGCCGGCCGCTGGATAATCATTCCAAGGCCGGATGGGTTTACACTCCCCACTAAGATCCTAACAGATAGCCGTGTTGGATCATCCATAGGTGACAATAACCTTACTCCTTTTATGGAAGACGGGAAACCGATGCTAGCTATGAGCGGGGGGTTCGTTTTTATAGGCAGCGACCATCAGGAGATGCCCGCATCTGATGTGTGTGGGATGATCGATACCGAAAATGAGAGAATCATACAGCTTTATCTGGCTCCTTACTATAATGAACTGCAGAAAAATAACGAGATTAAGCCGTGGACCAATACTTGCTTACGATCCTTCACCTACGATGACATACCCGTCCATGAAATTATGGAAACGGCCCGAGGCGGCGTTCTTACCATAACCGCCGGAACAAATACGGGCACAACCACAATCGCCCCTTATTTAGCAGACTGGTCCGCGCAAGCCTTAATCAGAAAGACTGAATACAATGGTTGAACTACCAAAAACTATCCAGGAACTGTTTTATAACCCCGACTGTGACTTGATTGCTACATTAATCCAGGACATGAATAAAGCGCACGCTCTTATTCTGGACAAGACTGATGTATCAAAAGGCACGCTAGCTCCAGGACCATCTGATCACTTGGCAGCTATTCATAACTTCACGATCCCAAACAATATTATGCCCAAAGAATTTTTTCCCGACTTAGTGGCAAGCCTGTTTAATGGTGTACCCCGGTGGCACTCCCCTCGTACGATGTATAATGTCGCCCCACCTCCTGTCTTGCCGACCGTGGTGAGTAAAACGTTCACTGCTCTATATAATCCCAACCTTGTGCTCGACACAGCCTCCGGAGAAAGCACGGTAACCGAGCAAAAAGTCATACAGGCCATTGCCGACTATATTGGCTGGGATAGGAAAAATGCAGGGGGCACCTTCACATTCGGGGGGAAAGCTACGACCATATACGGTCTAAAGCTTGGACTTAAGAAATGCTCGCCCGATTCTTATGCGAAGGGAGTTAAGGACGACATTGTAGTACTATCGACTAATGCCTGTCACCCGTCCCATATCTCTGACGCGGGGTGGCTTGGCATCGGTACTCAGAACGTTATCCGGGTCAAGACAGATGCCGACGGAAGAGTTGATCTCATCGATCTCCGACAGGTGATCATCGCTAACGTAAAAGCCGGCAAAAAGATCGCTGCAATTATCGTCTCTGGTGGATCAACCAACAACATGGTAGTTGACCCCATCGAGAAAGTTGTTGCGCTACGCGATACACTTACCCAAGATCTCGGCCTTGAATATGCGCCACACGTACACGTCGATACAGTAGTTGGTTTCCCCTGGATATTCTTTAAGGACTACGATTTTGAGCAGAATCCGCTGAATATCGACACTCTTGCAGCCCAACGGATATCAAGAATAATAGAAGACCTTAGGGGCCTTTATGCAGCCGACTCCTTTGGGATCGATTTTCACAAAATGGGCTTCTGTCCGTACATATCCAGTCTTTTTATGGTGAACGACAGGTCATCCTTCAGCGGAGTACAAGATCCACACAGGGCACCCTTTGCATATACAATCGAAAACTCACGATCGGGTGATGGCCCAAATTCTGCATACGTTGCGTTGAACGTTCTAGGAGAGGTGGGATTCCAGACCATTATCGCTCATCTTACAGAAATGGCAGTACACCTTCAGGGCTCTATTGAGAAAGGCGGCCAATTTGAAGTAGTCAATAGAACAGGGCTGGGCAGTTCTGTAATGTTTGTGCCGTGCTTACCACCTGAAACTACCTTTGACAACAAGACGGTAGAGGTTGCTTTGCGCGATGCTTACGCATTGCATTTTATAGAAAAGCTCTCTGAACTTGGCAACCCTTATTACATTGATAAGGTGCCGGGTAATTCAACAGGAGCCAACCCCTACCCGTACATTGCTCTCAAGGCATACATAATGTCCCCGCACGCCACCGTAGAATCTAATCTTGAATTTGTATCATTTATGAAAAAGTTGAAGCATGATATAGATGAAGAATTTGCCTTTACGGATAAGGCTATTCAACCGCCAGGCGTAGAATTTACTCACCCACTAAAGTAATGAGCCAACAGATCTCACGTATTTAATACTCCCAGCCGCGCGTGATAAGCCTCCGTAGATACGTGACAACTTCGTCTTGCTCCCCTTTGTAGCCCAAATGCGCGCGACCCCCGCTACCTTCGGGACTGGCGAGTAGAGTCTCGAGAACGTCGGTCTCGGATGGCATAATGGCCCCAGATATCCCACGCGCCAGTCGTATAAGCGCGCGCTCACAGTCCGTTCTAAGACCCTCATATGTCGTTTTATCACCGTAGACAAAGACATGAGGAGTTGAGAAAACATTAAGAAGCAATCTCTTCCTCGCATCTCGTGAACCGAGAAACTCAGCATCGTCTTTAATCTCAGTGACTGTGTATTTTCCGGCATCATCCTTATTAAACATATCAAGGCTTGCAGCATCCTTGATATCCTGATATGTAACAAGAAGCTTGTTGTTGTACGGCACTTCTTCATCGATAGTTAGTCTATGTCGCACATGCTGCGATATTACAAAGTCTCTTATGTTGTCAAAAATCGTCGGGTCATAGCACTCAGCGGCAAATACGATATCCAAATCCGATTCATCTCTGAAGTGAGAGGTGGCATAGGATCCGTATATGCATACAAAATAATCTTCACCCGATAATGTTTTTTGGGCGAAGTCTAGTACTTCTTGACGTATCACATCACTGTTCTCGACACTTCTTGATGTCTTCGCGCTCATAATCGTACTCCAAGTAGGCGGCTAGATAATCCATATTATAACACGAAGTTGTTTAACTTACGTCCGTTTGTGCTACAATTAAGTTATAGTCCACGTAACGTTCGCAATTTATTAATTCTAATTCCAATTATCCACATGGCAGAGACACTACATAACAACATGACAGAACAACTATCCTTAAGTAGCCTACAAATAGCGGCATTAGAGGTCCCCAAGGAAAACCCGGATATGCCCATGCGGCTCAAATACGAAACGTCGACAACCGATGTGATCGATAAACTATTGGGCGTAGAGGATCTAACCATGCCAACCGAAACTGATAAATCAAAGAATATAATCGGTAAAGTTTACGACAACGTTATGGATAAACTACTCGAACACAGTTTCCCTGATATACGCATCGTAAGAGGTGACCCGACTGTATCGGCGAGAGATAACTTTGACCGTCTTTTGTTTTCTCCGGGAAATCCGGGAAGATCCTCAACGTACACCCGGTATGTAGACGAGAACCATGTTCTTAGAACACACACGTCTGCCCTCATCCCATCTACATATGACGCCCTAAGTAAAGACATAGACCACACGACATTTGTACTCCCCGGGTTAGTCTATAGGCGAGACGTTATTGACCCTAGACATTTAGATGTATTCCATCAGATAGACATATGGACCCTCCGTGATAGTGAGAGATATGGAGCGGCGAGCCGTGAAGATTTATTAGAACTTGCCAGAACTGTCTTCGAGGCAGCGTGCCCAGATGCGGAAATGGTTGTATATGAAGCGCAGCATCCGTACACGATTGACGGCATTGAAGTCTATGCCAAAGTTAATGATAGAGAGATTGAAGTTCTTGAAGCAGGGCTTGTTCATCCGGGAGTACTCAGAGCTTCAGGGATCAATCCTGACAAATACTCCGGACTTGCCTTAGGCATGGGGGTTGAACGATTAGTAATGGCCAGGAAAGACCTGCCCGACATTCGGCTAATACGCTCAGTTGACCCCCGTGTAATTAAGCAGATGACGGACATGGAAAGATACGTAAGCGTTTCTGACAAGCCAGCAATGTCCCGAGATATGTCCTACTGCGTTAGCAAGGACGACACGGAAGAGGATATTTGCGAGGTAATTAGGAATGTCTTCGGCGATCAGTCAGACTTATTAGAGCAAGTAGAGATTTTAGAACGAACCCCATTTGAGAATCTAACCCCAATTGCTAAAGAAAGACTCGGGGCTAAAAGAGATCAAGACAATGTGTTAGTCCGTATTATTCTAAGACATCCTGATAAAACTTTAACAAAAAAAGAAGCCGCTACGCTGTACACGGATGCATATCCGCAGTTACACCAGGGAACAACGAAAGGATACGAAGCTTAACCCAAAGGATTGACGGACGACAGAAATCCTTAGTGGCACTTGAAACAATTTATTGGCTTGCAGGACGTAAAAATCTATCAACAATGTACAGTCTAATATGATTAATTTATGAATTTAACAACACTCAATACACTGTTTAGCAACTTTTCTTCTCATAAGCTAAAGTCATTCACGAAAAATCATTTAGCCCACGCGAATGAATCATACATTGTAGCCACTAGCGACAGCCAAAAGTATGTAATCAAGATACTGAAGGTACAAGGAGTTGAAAGCGCTAGAATCGAGTCACTAATACAGCAAAAAGTGCACGAAGCCAGGATCATCACCCCCAGATACCTGCCTCTTAAAGATGGAGAAATCGTGGGCAACATAAAAGGTATAAACTTCACTATATCAGATTTTATCAACGGTAGTCGTGACACGCACGTGTCGCCAGGATTGTTCTTCTCGATGGGTGCTACTATGGCAAGGCTACATCAATCCCTTGAGGGGCTCATAGTTCCTTCCAATGGTGCCCAGTGGTTAGCACAGGGTAATATCCAACGCGACTTGCGTGGGTATAAGGGCAATTTAAAAGCAGGGCTGTCCCTTACATTATACGAGAATTTAGAACTACTGAGTTATGACCTACCCAAGTCCGTTATACATGGCGACTTAACATTTAATAATATCTTCACAGTTGCGGACCAGGTCACGGCTATATTTGATTTTGAAACCGCCGAGAATGCACCTCGGGTTCTAGATATTGCTAGAACATTCTTATCGTTGCGACGTGAAGTCAAGTACCCTGCGGAAATCATACTGATGAATCTCATCAATGGATATAACTCGACTGCTCTTTTTCAGTTAACAAAATCCGAGCTCAGCCACCTGGAGAGCGCTATCAATTATGCGGCAATAGCATGCGCCATATGGTGCGCGAATCATAACCAAGAAGACGCCACCAGAATATATATGCACTTAGCAAAAGAGACCGAGGAGGTTGTAAGATTTACTCTCAGCTGTATTAGATAACTCAGACAGTGCCTGCTAGTATACTAGTGTGCATTATCTGAAAGACAACAAACCCCAGCGCGACCAACTAACCTTAACCCACTTTGAACGCAAAGGCTTATCCTCAATACTCAACCTTGCCGATGGCCACGTACGTCGCAAGCCAACTCCATCCGAACTTAAAGTTATGGGCAATTTGCAGTCAATATATGAAAAGTCATTGACTACTAATCCCGTTAAACTTGAATCAATTCTGGTTGAAAACCATTTAACTGTATGCGGCCAGGTCAAGCCTAAAGACGTTAACCCCCTTGTGTTCTTCTCAGGTTCTGAGGCTCTAGGGGTTATTGGCGAAGCCTTGGCGGTCGACTGCAAAACTGCAGCAGTAGTAGAGCCGACGTTCGATAACATCCCACATCTCATTTACGCAGCTGGCGTAAATGTCACTCCTTTCTCGGAAGATCTTATGAATAGCCCTGCCAAGCTTAAGAATATTATCAGGACGTTCCACAGTTTAGTACTAACCCTCCCCAACAACCCAAGCGGCATAACCGTAAGTCGTGAAACCTTATCAGAAATAGCAAAGCTATGCGCTACGCACAACACAGCCCTTGTCATAGATGCGTCATTTAGGGCTTACAGTACAGACCAATTCGACTACTATGAAGTCCTGACTTCTACCCGGGATCTTGATTGGATGATGCTCGAAGATAGCGGTAAGCTCTGGGCTGCCAACGACCTAAAAGCTGGCATTCTGATGTGTTCTGCACGTTTCTTCCCTAAGGCAAGTGAGCTTTTCCACGACCTAATTCTTTCAATCTCACCATTCGTGCTTGCGTTGCTGAGCCAGCTAGCTGAGCACGCCGGCAAGGAGGCCGTGGGAGAAATAATCGACCATATTCAAACAAACCGTAGCCTAGTGAGAGAGGGTCTAAAGGGGCACTCGTTATTCGAGGTAGACACAACGTCGAGTCAACTATCTGTAGAGCGCTTATTTTATGATGAAAAAGTATACCCTGACCAATTAAAACTTCTTGAGCACTTGGCTTTGAAGGGACTAGCTTTGACTGGATCAGAGGGCTACTTCTGGGCAGGGAGCGAGCACAAGCCGTTTGTACGTCTAGCGCTAGCACGTGACAAGAGCTCCGTAGAGCATGCAGTGACAATCTTGTCCAAAGAGAAGTAACACGGTATCCTGAAAAATGAAGATAGTTATCCCGGATAAAATGTACCTCACCCAGAGGAACCTAAAGGAACTGGCTTCTTTGGGTGCTGTAATTGCACAAGACACAACCACCGACACCAAAGAAATGACTCTGAGAATTCAAGAAGCCGAAATCATAACAGCTAAATTCATTAATATCACTCGTCAGACCATAGATACCGCACCTAAACTTAAGTACATAATCTCTGCTGCCGCTGGCTATGACTCAATAGACATTGAATATGCGAGTAGTAGAGGTATTAGGGTCATTAACTGCCCTACGCATCATGCAGCAGCGGTAGCAGAACATACGATAGCATTACTCTTTGCATTACTGCGCCATTTAAAGACTGCCAACAGCAGCATACTCGAAGGTGGCTGGGACTCACCACTACTAGAAGGCACGGAGATTGGCGGCAAGCAGATCGGGTTAATTGGTCACGGGGTCATAGGAAGTTTAGTTGAGGGTATGCTAACGGGCATAGGTGCGCATACTTCTTATGTCAATTCATGCTCAAGTCCTACCGAAATTGACGAATTAGTCAGTCGATCTGATATCGTAATCATTTGCGCACAGTTCAATAAAAGAACGGTACACTTGGTAGATGAGAGGCGCCTATCAAAAATGAAAAGTGGTGCTTATCTGGTAAATGTCTCACGTGGTGCAATTATCGACCAAAAAGCATTAATAGCAGCCCTGAAGCGTGGTTCTATTCGCGGCGCGGGGCTAGACGTTTTCGAGCATGAACTCTCAAATGGGCCTGCAACTCCAGCGATTAAAGAGCTTGCGCAGATGGCGAACGTAATTGCCACGCCACATATTGGCTATCATACGAGCGAGGCCTTAGTAAGACTAAGTGAGGAATTACTAATAAATATCCGAGCTATCCTTAAAAACGAACCAATCAACGTAGTTAACCCCTAGCCCGAGGTATGCCCACCTCCGTCAACAGCTTCTGGTAAACATCGTCTAACGAACTTATTTTAGACGATTGACCGAAGCTAATAAGTCTTAGTTAGTCGCCATTTCTTTAACTATTTACTACTATGCCATAAGCGTATTCATACAGCATTAAAAATGAGCCCAGCGGCTTACGTCGCTATGCTCGCATGGGAACGGACAAGGTGTCTAGGAAAAGGAGAGGTCGACAACCCCGATAACTGCCGAACTTCACGACAGCCCGTTCTCTGGAGGAGTGAAAGTTAGCCTGCAGTAAAACTGCCTAGACTTCCACCACCGTTGCGGTACCTTGTCCTTGATGGAATTAACACTACCCCAACAGATACCACAAGCGACTAAAACACCACCAATTCGTTGGTGTTTGTACGCACGAAAATCTTCTGAACAAGATGAACGCCAAGCCCTTTCCATAGAGCAGCAAATCAAGGAAATGCGACTACTAGCGGATCACTGGAATATTGAAATAAGTGAAATTCGCCAGGAGAGTCATTCATCCAAAGTTGCGGGTACTCGACCAATCTTCAACAGGCTCATCAAAGATATCCAACTCGGCTATTTTGGTGGCATAATTTCTTGGGCACCGGATCGACTTTCAAGATCGGCTGGAGATTTGGGGGTACTTGTTGACCTTATGGACGAAGGTAAACTAGTAGAAATTAGGACCCACAGCCAAACGTTTACTAATAACCCTAACGAAAAGTTCTTGCTGATGATCCTTGGCTCTCAAGCCAAACTAGAGAACGACAACAGAGGTGTTAATGTCATACGAGGTCTTCATAACAAAGCCGCCAACGGCTGGC
>Ga0163150_10007213_pt1 | contig 13210 bp, 17 predicted proteins | sample OliLakLV19P2IB_FD_148628 | JGI IMG/M metagenome (GOLD analysis project Ga0163150, IMG submission 148628) | Freshwater microbial mat bacterial communities from Lake Vanda, McMurdo Dry Valleys, Antarctica - Oligotrophic Lake LV.19.P2.IB | ecosystem: Environmental > Aquatic > Freshwater > Lake >...
TGCCGGTGAAGCCCCGAAAAGGGGGCCCAACGGGCGCCAGGAAAGCCAAAAACATGCTCTGAACCCGCCACAATTTGGTTTGACCTGACCGGTTCTTAAAAAAACCGGTCGAAACGAAAGCTAGGGTGCCGGAAAATCGATTTGTTCACAGCTTCCCGCTGTCGAGAGATTCCGGCTGCCCCAGAAGACTATTCCGAAGTTCATGACTTCGGAAGAACTGACAAAGTTCTTCGCTGCGTGCAACGCCGAGCAGCGAGTTGTGTTTTCCACGATGTTGCTCACCGGCATGCGGAAGGGTGAACTGAAGAACCTGACCTGGAACGATATCAACTTCCAGCTCGGAATCATTTTCATCCAGGTCAAAAAAGGTTGGAATCCCAAGACAGACGAGCGGATCATTCCGATCTCCCTGGTGTTAAATCGGATTCTAACGAAGCTATACGAGAATCGCCAAAATGACCAATGGGTATTTGCCAATCAGTATGGCAATCGACTCTCACATTTGCTCGATCGCTTGAAAGGAATCTGCAGGAAGGCGGGCATCCGAGAAGCTACGCTGCACAGCCTTCGGCATTCGTTCGGTGCCCACTTGCGAATGCTGGTGTGAGCCTGGCCGACATCGCCGATCTAATGGGTCACAAAGACTTGGCCACGACTCAGATTTATGCCAAGGTTGAACAGGAACATCTGCGGTCTGTTGTAAGCAAGCTGACGCCTCTGGTTCCGATGGAGGTGTCACCTGAAAGTGTCACTCAGAGGACAAACCCACGGGATGGCGACACCAAGCTATTGATAGAGAAAGGGATTGAGGAAGACAAGACAATACTGGCGGAGAGGGCGGGATTCGAACCCGCGTGGGAGTGTTTAGCCCCCAAACCGCTTTCGAGGCGGCCCCGTTACGACCACTTCGGTACCTCTCCGGGGTGGCGAGTGTGAAAGTTGCAGGTTGTCAATCAGCTCAAGCACGCCGGCGACGCGCCCGAAAGAACTGTCGCAGCAGCGCCGCTGCTTCCTCTTCCATAACTCCCGAAACCACTTCGAAACGATGATTTGAGAATCCGGCTTGGGCGAGCCCCAAATGGGAATCTATGGCGCCTGCTTTGGGGTCCTTGGCAGCATAAACCAAGCGAGCTAAACGAGCCCAGATCAAGGCTCCAGCGCACATGAAACAGGGTTCCAGCGTGCAATAAAGCGTGGCTGAAGTCAACCGGTAATTTCCCAAACTCCGCGCCGCTTGGCGCAGGGCAAGGATCTCGGCGTGTGCCGTCGGATCGCACTGACGGATGCTTTTGTTGCATCCCCGGCCGACGATTGTCCCGTCAACCACAAGGACGGCCCCGATCGGGACCTCATCCAGCTCAAGGGCCCGCCGGGCTTGCGCCAGGGCCTTCGCCATGAAAGTTGTGTCCTTCAACCTCGTGTCTGAAGACCGATCATTGTCTAGGTGCCGCATTTCATCAAATCCAATTCAGTTCAGTATGCCTTAAGGTTGAGACTGGGGCGAGTGGCCACTGGTTTCGCGGCACGCCGAGAAGGCAATGCTTTGGCGAATCGCCACTCGACTCTTTTCCCGAGGCACCCAGGCCACTCGAGTCACACCAGCCCAAGCGGCCATGACGGGCACTGCCCGGCTCCGTCGCGCTTCAAATGAGCGGTCTCCGAGTTTCAAACTTCGTACTTCGAACCTCACGCTTCTCTCAGCCACCTCAATATCTCGCCCACACCAGGTCGCTTGCCATACATCAGTGCTGCGGCGCGAAACATTTTTGCAGCCCCTCTCACCGCCAGGTAGATCGATACCACCAAGACTACAATCGAAATCCCAACGTCCACCCAGGGAATCTGGCCAGACGTAATCCGCAGCAACATCGTTACGGGTGCAGTGAGGGGAAACCACGACAGCCCGCGCGCCAACCAAGAATTGGGGGCCTCGCTGATCGGCGCGAGCAGGAACATGGGAATCATGCTGAGCAGCGTCCAGAAGGCGGAGAGCTGGCCACTCTCCTGCGGCGAGTTTCCTAAAATGCCGGTGCCTGCCATCAGACCGGCAAACAGGAGGTATCCAAGAATAAAATAGACCAACGACAAAACGAGACTGGCCACGCTTACTTGGAAAAGGGCAAACACCGTGACAGCAGGCAACAAAAGCATTCCGGCGTAAAAGGCCACCTGTAACAGACCGGCCGCACCCAAGCCAATGATCTTTCCAATCAACAGCTCCATTGGCTCAACCGATGCCCAGATCACCTCGATGACCCGGTTTTGCTTCTCCTCGGCAATACCCTGCAGCAGGTAACCGGAGGAAAAAAAGATCGACATGGTCAGCAACAGAAACATGCTGAAAGGCCCGAAGAAGCGGGAGGCTTTCTGGAATGCATCGCTCCCATTTTCGACATCACCGTGTTTTGAAACCTTCATCTGTTTCAGCTTGCCCGGCGCCAGTATGCGCGCGCGCGTTTCGCCGTCAATACGGCCTTTGACGAGGCTGGCTCGGATAAGGTCGTAGAGCCGGCTTCGGTCAGGTGGCGCCAAGTCGGAGAACATGCCGCGTTCCGGAGAGTAGGCGACGATCTTGCCGGTGCTCATGTAGTCCGACTCGATCAGATAAACCGCGGAAAGCTTGCCCTCCTTCAACTCCCGAATTGCCTGAGTCATGTCCGTATAGGAAACGATGCGTGAAGGCTTGCTGCCGGCCGCTTTCTGCAGGACTTCGGTAGCCGAAGTTGGAGTTTCGCGCCCCGGCTCAAGGCTCGCTGCCAATTCAAAGTCCACGGTGTGTGATCGATCAACGACAGCGATGGGTTCAGAGCCGGACTTGATGGATTGTTCGAGGGTGCCGCTGGTGAGAAAGCTAAAGCCAAAGATGCCCCCAAAAAGCAAGGGCATACCCACTACGGCGAAGATGTAGCCCTTGCGAGTCACCGTAACCAAAAACTCTCGTTTGGCAATAACCCAGACTTTGTTCATGGCAGTCAGTAGTTAGTTTCTGTCGCGAAACTCGCAAGGCCACGCCTGGCGCAATTCTTGAGCGCCCTTCAGCGGTTCGGCCCCCCTCGCCCCAGCGGGGAGAAGGGTTGGGGGTGAGGGGGGCAGCGATTCCCGAACCGAGACCGAAGAGCCTCGCCAGATGCGGAAAGACAAGCACATTTTTTCACAGCTTGGCAATCCCCCTCACCCCATGAAGCCTTCTCAAGGCTTCATCCTCTCCCTGGTTGGGGAGACTGGATCAGACATTGTTAGAGAGATCGGCTCAAAGTCCCACTCCGTTGACAGTTGTCAGCATCTTCACTCTTCACTTCCTCCTGCATCGCCCTTCCCCTGCACGAGCTTGATGAAGATGTCTTCGAGAGGCGTCTTGGCGCACTCGAACAATTCGACATCAGCACCCGTTTCCACCAGCCAAGCCAGCAAATCACGCGGTTGACTGTTGTCCTTCAAGAGAATCTGCGTGCCGCGACCGTTGGTTGTCATGCGGACAACGAAAGGGCAATCGGTGTAGCTAGCGCCAGACCGAACAACGACAGCTTTCTCAGAGTGCGCCTTCTGAATCTGTTCCAAGTCGCCGTAGAGGACCTGGCGCCCGTGGTGGATCATGAACACTCGCCGGCAGAGAGATTCGACCAGATTCATCTGGTGCGTCGAAAGAACAATCGTCTTCCCGCTGACCGCCAATTCCTGAATTACCTGGATGAGGGCACGCGAATTGACCGGGTCGAGTCCGGAGAAAGGCTCGTCAAGAACCAGAATCTCGGGATCCGCTGCTACTGCGGCGATAAACTGGATCTTCTGCTGATTTCCTTTCGAGAGTTCCTGTACCTTGCGCTCTTTGACATTGAGCATGTCTAGGCGCTCCAGCCAGTGAAGCGTGTTGGTCCGTGCTTGGGGTTGAGCCACCCCTTTCAACTGCACGAAATACTCAATGACGGCTTGAACCTTTTGCCGCGTGTAGAGTCCGCGTTCTTCAGGCAAATAGCCAATACGACCCTTGTCTTCCTTTAGAAAGTGATGTCCAAAGACCTGGATGCTGCCCGAGTCGGGCCGAAAAATGTCCATGATCAGCCGCAACAACGTCGTCTTCCCCGCGCCGTTGGGCCCCAGCAGACCGAAGATTTCTCCGCGCTGCACTTGAAACGAAGCGTCCTCAACGGCAACCACATTGCGGAAGGCTTTTCTCACTGAGTACAGCGCAATGGCAGGAGAAGACTGCGACATAGGAATCCGATCCATGACCAGCAGAGCGACCTCAGACCACCCAGGGTTGCGCCTTCGATGGCTGCTGCCCCCGCCTCCGGCCTTCGCAACGGCGTGAGTCTTCTCAAGACTACATCTTCGGCCACTCTCTCCCCACAAACGGGAGAGGGAGTCGCTTCAAATTGACCGAAGTTTGAACGTCGTTGGCAGCAAGTGACCCTAGCGGTCAGGACTGAAGTGGTGAATACCGCGAACGGCTCGATCCAAGGTATCCGACGTCTGAAACAGACGGATGGCCGCGACACCGGCGGCGCCAGCAGTCAGACAGGATTGATAATTCTCAAGACCAATCCCACCTAACGCAAACACGGGAATGGAAGCCCGCTGGCATACCCGTGTCAGTAACTCGAGTCCGAGCGGCGGGCCATAGGCCGATTTGGAGGGCGTTGCGAAAATGGGCCCGAGGGTTACGAAGTTCGCACCTTCGGCAGCCGCCAGCAGAAACTCATCCATGGAATGAACCGACGCACCAATCAACAGGTCCGTGCCCCCCAGTTGTTTGCGCACGGCGCCAGTCTCTACCGAATGATGGCCCAACTGAACTCCATCCAGCCTTCCAGCCAGGGCGATATCCACGCGGTCATTGATGAGGATCTTGCTTCGGCTTCCCTTCGCCAGTTCGAGAGCTCTGCTGGCGAGTTCCAGCAAAGGTCGAGTCATGAGGTCTCTTTCCCGGAGCTGTATGAGATCGACGGAAGCGTCGATGGCCTGTTGTATCTGCTGGAGAATAGGAAGGGAACAGCTCTGACGATCCGTGATGTAGCAAGCCAGCGGCATTTCATTTCTGGCTTAGCTGAGACACCGCCAGTTTGAAGTGCAGTGCTTCCCAAAAACCCAAGCCTATGTCCACAATGCCCAAACCGGTAATGGCGCCTCGGAAGTAGTTGTTGAGAACGAGTTCGCGGAGCGAGGGAAGATAACTGAGAAAAACGTTGTTTTCCCAATACTGGGACCAGGGAAAGATAACGAGAAAGAATCCAAGCTCGAAACAGAAAAAAATGAAAACGATCACTAAAATCTTGTTAGCCATGAATCCGATTCTTCAGGCTCTCAATTTTCTCCGAGATATCCCGGTAGTTGATGTTGACACCGTAGACATCCAGAAATGTTTCCAGAGCCGCTTTCTCATTGCCGGCCATCGCATGCGCACAGCCCAAATCGTAACGCAGCGCCTGGTAGGTTTCTTCGTTCCGGCCCGGGCTTGACAAACCACGGGCAAACCATTTCACAGCCACCTGCGGCAACCCCTTGTCCACGAAACAGAGCCCCAGCATGTTACAACATCTCACGAACTCTTCACTCGCAACATCAGAGCCAACCGCCTTGAGTGCCTTCTGGAATTCACCAATGGCTTCCTCCATCAGTCCCATTTCCTTAAAGGCGGTGCCCAGGTTGTAGTGCGTCTCGTAGTCGCCGCTGTCACTATCGTCTTCCATGCCTTCTTTGAACTCTTCAAAGACATCGGACAATGCGTCAACAGCCGCCAAGTCGGTTGGCGAAACGACGGCACTACTTGAAGCCGGGGCAGGCTCAACCGGCGCCGCAGTCTTTTCAAGCGTTGACTCGACCAGTTCATCATTCAGATCGATCATCATTTCGTCGAAGGACTCTGAAGGAGGCGCTTTAGCCGAAGCCTGGGGTACCACTGGCGCAGCTTCCACTACCGAGGTGCTTTCAAAACCCTCCGCCTGGATAGTTTCCGAGCCTCCCACCGCCTCTTCAACCGGGACGTGGCTTGTGCTCTCAAAGCCGGAGAGGTCAATTTCTTCGGAGGTATCCACGACGCTCACATCGGCCGGAGTGGTTTCGGCCTGTGGTGCCGGAGCCCTCCCTCCCTGCGATTTCAGGAGGCTTTCATACCGCTCGGCGCGCAGTTGAAATTCAGCATTGAGCGGCCCGGCTTGCCGATACTGATCCATTGAAGCTTTGGCTTCCGAAAGAAATCCAAGGTCGAGATAAAAATCCGCCTCCTGAAGCAGCTCCTCCAGGTTCTTCGGGGGAACAGCTGCTGGTTGGGCGCTGGCACCGCCATCCTGTTCGGCAGTGGGTGGCTGCGGCTCAGCAGGCGGGGCGGTGACTCCCTGGTAGATCGGCGACTGGTGCAGCTCAGGATCGTACTGGTAGGCCAGCGCAAAATTCCGGTTTGCGCTTTCGGAGTCGCCACGAGCCGTGAAGATGTTGGCCAGGATCAAACATTCGTTGGCAGCTTTCGAAAGCTCACCGCTCTTGGCGTGCAGGTCACGGATTTTTTCGCGCGCCTCGAGGTGGTGTGGAATGGCGTCGATCACACGTTGATACTGGTCGATGGCTTTTTGGTGCAACCCATAACCGGCAAACAGGTCGCCCTCGACCATGAATCCCTTGATCGCTTCGTGGGCTGAGGCGTGCGCGCCCGTCTCATGCCCATCCTCCACGGATTCCTCGGAAGTCATGGTCTGCAGTGTCGGTTCCGACAAGAATCTGTCCCCCAAGGCACCCATGTCGGGCACCAACTTCGGCAGTGGAGTGTCCTCACCGCTGAGCCCCAGGCGTTCCTGCACCTGCCTCAGATTCTCGCGATGAACCGGATCATTGGGCTCCAGTTGAACCAGTTGGTAGTAAACACTGGCAGCTTCGGCCAACTGGTCCGAGCGAATGTAGTTCGCACCGGCCTTTTCAAGCAGAGGGGCCAAATATTGGCGTTCGTTTGAAAGGGTGTAGAACTTCACCAGTTCAAGCAACGTGGGAATGTGTTCGGGCTTCTTCTGCAGAATGCTCTTTAGTTGCGCCTCAACCAGCATGCCTGCGCCATGCTTGACGGAGAGTTCGGCAACTTTCCCGGCCTTTTGAGCGGCTTTGTCGAGATCGCCGTTGGCCATCTCTGTGTTCGCTAGCGTCAGGAATAGCTTGAAATACTGGCCGTCAAGTTCAAGTAACTGGTTGGCGACATTTTCAGCCTCGGCAGCATTGCCTGCTTTGAGGTGAATGCTGAAGCTGGTCTCAAGGACTTCAGGCTTGAAATCGTGCAGCGGAATTCGATTCAACGTGGCTAACGCTTCGGTCGATTTGCCGAGATCGCTCAAGACCTCCGCGTAAGCCAACTGGGTTTGAACGTCATTTTCATCGAGATCGAGGGCTCTCTTCAAATAGCCAGCAGCCTCGTCCAGGGACCCCTTGCGCCTTGACTTCAGTCCCGCCGACAGATAGGAACTGACGGCGTTCTCCTTTTTCCCAAGTTTTTGGAGGGCGTCCGCGATTCTTCCATCCACGGCGGGGTTTTCCGGATCGATCTGAACCACCCGCTGATAGACGGTAATGGCGTTGTCCAGCTCCCCTTTCTTTATGAGGTAGTCGGCAACCTGCAGATAGTGCGCTCGGGCATCGCTATTCAAGCCCTGGCGGAGGTAGAGGTCAGCTAGGCGGGAAAGGGATTGGATTTGTCCGGGGTCGATCTTACTGACCTTCTTATACATCGCAATGGCGCGCACCACAAATCCACCATTATCGTAGCTTTCGGCCAGCCGGGTGAAACACTTAACCGCTTCGGAAATGTTACCGATGCGAACATACAGATCGCCCAATGTATTGACGAGAGGAAGATCAGTAGGATCCTCCTTGATCAGCTTCTGGTATTCGGCGATCGCATGGCTGATTTTCCCTTGAAGGACGTACTTTTCAGCCGATTTTAGAACCTTGGCTTTGTTTAAAGCCATTCCGGATCCTTCGAAGCAAACCTAAGAACTTAGGATGAAAATCTAGCACCCGGGTATAGGGCTGTCAACGGCAACGCCCCGAAACGTCCGGCGGTGTAAATTTGTCGGCCCCAAAACTGACAAGGCTTTCAGGTGCTTTTCGGTGCCGTATCCCATGTTGTTGGCAAGGTCGTAGCCGGGATACTTTGCATCGAGGCCGCAAACCAGCCGGTCTCGCTGAACCTTCGCAAGAATGGAAGCCGCAGCAATGGAAACGGATTGCGCGTCTCCTTTAATAATCGACCGTTGAGGAATGGTGCAACCAGGGATTACCAAGGCGTCACACAACAAGAACTCCGGCGCGCTTCGCAACCCACTGATCGCCTGGCGCATTGCCTCAAACGTGGCTTGCAGGATGTTGATTTCGTCAATCACCCCGGCCTCGACAAACGCAATCGAGAAATCCAGCGCGGTGTCTCTTATTTTTTCGGCCAAAAGTTCTCTTTGCTTAGGACTTAGTTTCTTGGAATCATCGATTCCGGCGGGCAGCTTGTCGAGGTCCAGGATAACGGCGGCGGCACAAACCGGACCAAACAGGGCACCCCGGCCGACTTCATCGATTCCGGCAATACATTGATGGCCCAACAACTGGGCCCAATTTTCAAAAGTCTGGCCGCAGACGAAACTCTCGCGTGCAGAGGATGCCAACTGGGAGCGCGGCGACGCCATTGGGTCAAAGAGAAGGCATGTGGACGAAAACCCAGAGTCGGAGGAAAATACAGGCAGGTTAGTTTCAAAGTCGGGAAAACTAATCTGGCCAACCGGGGGAGGACGTTTAGGTGGTTTTCACTTCTTTGATCCTGGCAGCCTTCCCTTTCAGGCCGCGCAGGTAGTAAAGCTTGGCTCGGCGAACTTTACCCCTCTTGGAAACTTCAATCTTGTCGATGACCGGTGAGTGGAGCGGGAAAATTCTCTCAACGCCCTGGCCAAAGGAAATCTTACGGACGGTAAACGAAGACCTCAAGTCGCCGTTACGACGGGCGATAACAACACCCTCAAAAACCTGGATGCGTTCTTTGTCGCCTTCCTTGATCTTCACATGCACCTTCACGGTATCTCCTACCGAAAAACTAGGGATATCCGACTTCAGCTCGTTCTTTTCGACTGCGGTCAATGCGTTCATAACCCACCTCTAAGATGCCGGACACTATCGCTAAACTCTATTCTAATAACTGCTTATCCTGTTCAGATAAGGCTGGGTATTGTAATAGGTCAGGACGGTTTTTCAAAGTCTTTTCTAATGCTTTTTTTCTCCGCCAACGCTCGACCCGCTGGTGGTCGCCACAGAGCAGGACTTCCGGAACACGCTGACCTTCAAAGTCTTCCGGCCGAGTGTAGTGTGGATAGTCCAAAATAGAGCTGTCGGCCGGGATCAAGGCGTTCTCCAGCCTGGCAAAAGACTCGTTGACCGCGCTGGAACTGTTATTCAGCACACCTGGCAGCAACCGTGTTACAGCGTCCACAAAGACACAGGCGGCCAGCTCCCCCCCGCTCAACACGTAGTCACCAATGGAAAGCTCTTCATCCACCAGGCACTCAGCCACCCTTTCATCCACACCTTCATATCTGCCGCAAATCAGAACGGCCTGATCCAGCGCGGAAAACTGGGAAGCCATGCGCTGCTCAAACCGTTTGCCCTGGGGTGTGAGCAAAATCACCTTCCGGGACGACACCGCTTTCTCCGTTCGAATTTTTCGGATGGCGCGAAACAAGGGTTCAGGCTTCAGCACCATCCCAGCTCCTCCGCCGAACGGACGATCGTCCACGGTCTGATGGCGGTCGGTGGTGAACTCTCTCAGATCGTGAATTCGGACCTCGATCAGCCCTCGCTTCTGCGCCTGAAAGACCATGCCATGGGAGAGCGGGCCGGCGAAGAAATCAGGGAAAATGCTGATGATGTCAAAATCCATGAATCACTCAGAGGCGGGAAACGACAGAGGGGAGGACCCTAGAGATCTTCCAGTCCTTCAGGCAGGTCGCAAATCAGAACTTTGTTCAGAACGTCAATTTTGGGGAAATAGCTTTCGGCAAACGGCACCAGGAATTCTCCCGTGTCCCGGCTGACTTTCAGAAGATAGTTTCCAGGAGCGCCCAACACTTCCACGACATTGCCCCGCGGGACGCCGTCCTCATCTTCAATACGGCAACCCACCAAATCATGCTGGTAGTAGGAACCCGGCTGCGGTGCCATCAACTGCGAGCTGTCTATGGTCACCTCGTATCCGACCAGACGCTCGGCGGGAGTGATTGCGTCGATCCCCCGGAATTTGAGAATCACACGCTGCTTGTGAAACCAGTGATTCTCCAGGTTCAATTCGAGAGCGGCCTGCCCTTCCTTCTCCAAGGCAACGGTGCTAAGGTGCTGAAACCTTTCGGGGAAATCGGTGAGGATGTAGGCCGCAACTTCTCCCCGGTTCCCCTGAGTCTTGAGGATACGGGCAACAGAAATGCGCGGTGATTCCTGCAAACCGGGTTACTCCAGAATCTCAAGCGTGAATCTCTTGCGAAGCTTCATTCCTGCTGCGCCTAGGATGGTGCGGATTGAACGAGCTGTGCGGCCTTGTTTGCCAATGACCTTGCCCAGGTCACTGGGAGCAACTCTGAGTTCGAGGACAGTGGTCTGCTCGCCTTCGATAGGATTCACGGATACCTGATCAGGATTGTCCACTAGCGCTTTTGCGATTTGCTCAATCAGCTCTTTCATGGCAGCCTCCTTAGGTGTCGTTCAGTCGATTTATCAGGTTCACAGGAATGAGAGCAGGCCCGCCCAAGCTATGACACTTTAGCTGCGAAGTCTTTTACCGTATTGCTCGGTTGTGCTCCTTTGGATACCCAATAGGCGTACTTCTCCTTGTTGAGATTGAACGCGGCCGGGGTTTTTTTCGGGTCGTACTGCCCCAAAACATCGATATACCTTCCGTCGCGCGCCCGCGATTTCTCAATCACAACGATGCGGTACTTCGGCTTCTTCTTGGAACCCATCAAAGTCAGTCTGATCTTTAACAAAAAACTTTCCTCCTCTATGAAATTGTGCTTCGGTGAATAGCCGCAGCCAGCGGCGCTCGTCAAGGACCGGACTATCCCGCCAAGAACAAGAGAACAGCGGTCCGAGAATCCGGTTAATATAGCAGATGGCAGGGTAATCCCTAAGAGAAAAACTTGGCGGAATGGGTGGGAGAAACGCCACGCACATTCGCCTGGGGCAAGGCGTGACGCTGGCTGGCAAAGAGGCTGACAATCAGAGGCCAAGCACCTTGAGAATCTCTGCTTTCCTGGCTTTGACTTTGACCGGAGCGTTGGCGTAGGTGGACTGGATCTTATCTTTACGCTCGATCAATTCATGCTTGTACAAGGCCTTCTCGTACAAGTTATTCTGGTGATAGTTCACCGTGTAGTCGGGGTCCTTCAGCAGGTTCCCTGTGAGCACGGCAACCACGTCTTCATCCTTGTCGATTTCCTTGGTCTGAATCAGTTTCTTAATCCCCGCCACCGTTGTGGCCGACGCCGGCTCGCAGCCAACCCCATCCCGGCCAATCATAGCTTTGGCATCGGCAATTTCCTGCTCGCTAACCACGTCACACCAGCCGCGGGTCCACTCCATCGCCCGCATCGCCTTCTTCCACGATACCGGATTGCCAATCTTGATGGCCGTTGCTAGCGTGTGCGCTTCGACACGAATGAGACGCGCCGAGCGATCGATGAGGGTCTTGTGCAGTGGATTGGCGCGCAATGCCTGAATGATCGTCACCATGGGCATCTTGTCGATGAAGCCCAGGTCATGCAGTTCCTTGATCGCTTTGCCGAAGGATGAGCTGTTGCCAAGATTGCCGCCAGGCACCACGACTCGATCGGGAATCTTCCAGCCGCGCTGGGCCAGCATTTCAATGATGATGGTCTTCTGCCCCTCCAACCGAAATGGGTTGATCGAGTTCAGCAGATAAACTTCTGATTCCTCGGTGATCTCCTTCACCATTTTCATGGCTTCATCGAAATCACCCTCCAGCTGGAGCGTCAAGGCGCCGTAATCCAGGCTCTGCGAAAGCTTTCCAAAAGCAATCTGCTGGTCAGGAATGAAAATCACGGCCTTCATGCCCGCCCGGGCTGCGTAAGCTGCCATCGAAGCGGAAGTATTTCCAGTGCTGGCGCAGGCCACCATCCGAGAGTTCATCAGACGGGCCTGTGTTACTCCTGCTGTCATGCCGTTGTCTTTGAAGGACCCCGTCGGGTTTAGTCCCTGATGTTTTAGGTGCAACCTTTTCAGGCCGGTATACTCCGCGCAATGCGGCGCTTCATAAATGGGAGTATTACCTTCCTGCATCGTGACGACCTTGGCCGGGTCTGAGCAAAACGGAAGCAATTCCCGGTAACGCCAGACACCGCTTAAATCCAGCGAGTCATTGGAAAGCCGCCGTTGCTGAAAAGTCTGCTTCACCTTGTCCGGGTCAGTGATCTGAAAGTCGTACATGACGTCCAGCAGACCGCTGCAATCGGGACAAACGTGGGTCTTCGTGGCAGCCGAGATCTTTTTTTGGCAATTCTCTTCAATGCATTGCAAGTAAGCGCTCATGGCGGCAATGTAAAGGAATTCAACTGAACTGGCAAGGCCACACAAGCAAACAAAAAACGTAGCTTGGCAGGTCATAACAGAAGTAAACCGCTGAGACACGGAGGCGCAGAGAGCCGCGCCCGGCCGAGCGCGAAAGCGAGCGTACTGACTCACATACTTCGCGAACCAATGCCGCTGCGTAGTTCGGTGAGTCCCTGGCGATATAGTCTGCAGCCTCTTCCAAATCACTCCAGGTGGCAGCGGTCCATTTTACTTTCCGAGCCATTTGGACATCTTCTCTTCTACCTCTGCCTGAGTAAATACTCTGCCTTCCTCAACGTCTTTCAAACCCCGTTCTATTTTCTCCCGTACATAGATGTGATGCTGAATGTCTTCAAAAGACGCTTCATCGGGAAGCTGGCCGAGCAGCTTGCGAACTTCTTCTTTTGCGGTGCTCATGCCTTTCTCCTTTTGTTGTGTGGTCATGCTGTCCAGCCAAAAGTCCGTTTAGTTTGGCCGAATTCCAAAGTAAGACAGCACCGTTTTAGCTCCCAAGAAAAATCCCCTCCTTGGGAGGGGTGGCTGGGCCAGTCGGGGTGGGTCGTTGCTTCCACTATAACCCACCCCAGGGCCTGACGGCCCTTTCCCCTCCCAAGAGATATCTGAGGTTTCAAGTCAAGAG
>Ga0163150_10007214_pt1 | contig 13210 bp, 7 predicted proteins | sample OliLakLV19P2IB_FD_148628 | JGI IMG/M metagenome (GOLD analysis project Ga0163150, IMG submission 148628) | Freshwater microbial mat bacterial communities from Lake Vanda, McMurdo Dry Valleys, Antarctica - Oligotrophic Lake LV.19.P2.IB | ecosystem: Environmental > Aquatic > Freshwater > Lake >...
ATTGCCGATCACCTCGACGCAATCGTTTGCCAAAAAACCGGGGATTGGTTGGCCGCGTTCGTCTTGAATCTCGACGCGAATCGAGCCGACGGCGGACGTGGAAAAGTTCAAGTCCAATCGGTCGCCGGAAAACGTCAGCGGCCTGGTCAGCAGTTCGCCGCCCGTGTAGTCGGCGCGAACAGAGGCGAAGCCGTCAAGCCGAAGCGAATAGCGATGCAAGTGGGCGGTCGGCTGAGCATTGTCCTGGTTCGTGTAGACGGACATCTCCGTCGGACTGGTCTGCACGATCCCAAGTGCAGGGTAATTCGTACGCGAGACCCAATTGCGGGCGCCGATGCCCGGTCGGATGAATGAGCTCAGGAACGTGCGTTCGTAGACGCTGCCGCCGCGTGTGGTCATCAGCACGGCGTCGGACAGATCCTTATGATAGCCCTTGGCCAGTTTGAGCGACGCGGCTTCTTCGTCGCTGATCGCCTGTCGATTGGGAACAAATCGCGCTGCCACGGCCACATAAATCTGCGGCGCCCGGAAATACGGCATGGTCTGATTGGTGTACAGCTCTTCGATGGGCGATTGCGTGCCGTCGGTCAGGTAGCTCATGATCACAGGATCGCTCCACTGCACGAAGTCGGTGCTCTCGCAGCGGGCGATGCGGCGGACTCGGTCGTACACGCGAAAGTAGCAGACATACTTCCGCTCGGACTGGGACCAGAATGCCACGTTCTGCGAATCGAACATCCAACTGAATTTGAACGGGGCCTTGCGCGGAACGACCGGATCGTGGCGCAGCCGGGACCAGCGCAGCCCATCGGCCGAAACGAACGCGACCAGGCCACTGGTATCGAGTCCGCTGAGCGCTTTGTAACGTTGCGTCGCCGGGCAGTCGGGCCGCGTGTCGACAAACGGGCTGAAGTTGTGCGAAAAGGGCGGATCGCCGGCTAGCACGATGTTGTTCTCCTTTGTACCATGCGATTCGTACAGGCCGAGCTTGGGTCTAGTCCAGTGGATTCCGTCGTCAGAGTCGGCCACGCAAGTCACCTCGCCGGCCGTTCCGTCGACCACGCCTGCCGGCATGCCGCGGTAATAAACCCGATACCGCGCGCCGTCGCGGATCATCGTGCAATAGCCGCAGTGAATCCCCTCCCATGGCTCGTCGAACTTCAGTACCTCGCCCTCATCGCGCGGTTCGTGCAGGTGCAGTCGGGCATTGTCGAGTTTGGCGATTAGGTGCCCGTCGATAAACAACTCGCGGCGTGAACCCAAGTCGATCGCGGGCGTGCCGTCGGCTGCCAAGGCCAACGGGCTGCTGTAGGAAGCTGCGAACATTGCGGCGAGCGCTACGGCCTTCGCGATCAGCGGACAACACGAGAGGCGTTTCATGTCGGCAAGCTTTGCAATTAGAGTGTGGTCAGTCGATTCGCGCTTCGATCAAGGTCACGTCTTCAGGCCCATCTGTTGGTGTTGCTCCCGCGCGGAATCTTGGTAGCGGGCGAAGGCGGCTTCATCGCGCTGGCAAGAAAGTCCTTTGAAGACCATCGCGAACGACCGGCGGCGGCGGGTGGACGACAGATTGGCATCCGCTCGATGGATCGTCATGCCGTGATGGGCTACCGCGTCTCCACGGCGAAGCGTGACGGCCACCTCGCGCGTGAAATCGTCGGCCGTGTAATCGGAAATCCCCTGCGAGAAGCCGAGTATCTTCGATCGGGCGTGGGTTCTAAAGCCGCGCTGGTGCGAACCGGCGACATATCGCAGACAGCCGTTCTCGGCATCCACATCGTCGAGAGCCAACCAGATCGTGAGCACACTCGGCGGCGTCAGGCAGAAGTAGTAGTTGTCCTGGTGCGGCGGGGTCACATGGTTCGTTCCTGGCGGCTTGTTGAACCATTCTGGTTGTTCGGCAATTGCCACTTCGCCAAGCAGCGACTCCGCCACGGAGACCCAGCAAGGGTGCCGGCCATATGAGGCGAAGAACGCGTCCTGGCCCATGCGTTGCAATTGCTTGAGTGTGTCCGGTCGGGCGCGGTCCTCGTAAAAAGCGTCCGCGTCTGTCAGGCTGGGAACGACGTCGCGGATGTAACGATCCACGTTTTGCTCGAGCTTTGCCAACTCGTCCTGCGGCAATAGCTGGCGGATGACGACAAAGCCATCGCGTTCGAACAGTGGCTGTTGATTGTCCAGTTTCATGAGCCGCGCTCCTCCGCGGTGCGAATGGTTAGCTGTGCCTAGCAAGTGCGGTCGCTTCGGCGGCGAGCCGGTTTTCGAAAGTGAAGCCAAGCGACGCGTAACGCTCTTGAATCTGTTCCATCCCTTGCTTGACCATGATCAGGTCGCAGCCGTGGCAAATAAACCGCGCGCCCAGGTCGAGCAGCATCCGAGTGTGTTCGGGACTTCCGCTGACGGTGCCCCACCACTTACCAGCTCGTTGGGCAGCCTCGGCCACGCGGTGATACGAGGCGGTAATCAAGGGATGATCAAACTGGAAGGGAAGGCCGGCGATCACGCTCAGGTCGGCCGGACCCAGCATCAACACGTCCACACCCGGGACCTTGGCAATGGCCTCGGCCTGGTCGAGCGCGGTCGGCGATTCCAATTGCGCGATGAGCAGTGTGTGTTCGTTGGCCGCTTTCAGATACGCAGGCATGGGCATGGCACAGTAGGGATTGTCGCCGTTGGCACCATCGACCCCACGTTCCCCCTGAGGCGCGAACTTGGCCCAGCGGACGAGCTCCGCCGCCTCCTCGGCCGACTCGCAGCGCGGATACATGATCGCTTGCGCGCCGGCCTCCAACAGCCGTCCCATCCGCATGAACTCGCCCTTGGCCGGGCGAGCTATGATGTCGGACGTGCCCACGCGGGCGGATCGCATCAAGTTCGCGGCGGTTTCATCGCTGGTCGCGTGATGCTCCAGGTCAAGCCAGATGCCGTCGAAACCGAGCAAGCTGACTAGCTCGTACACGCTGGGATCGACAAAATGGCAACACGTGATCAGGGCCGGTTCACCCGCACGCAACTTGGTTTTCACCCGACTGAAACGCATACGATCGTTCCTTCCTGAATAGATCAGCGAACGAACTGCAGGGAATACACGTCGGCGTCTTGCAGTACGAACCGCAATCGCACGCTTTGTCCGGCCAGCGACGACACGTCGTCCCCCTTGACCCAGTTGACTGATTGCTCGATCGAATCACCCGTCAGACTCCGGCAATCTGCAAGTGTAAAGCCGGGGAGCGGTCGTCCTTCGGCGTCCTGAATCTCGACACGCAGGCTGCCGCCAGCGCCGCTCACATAGTTGAGCGACAGTTCCTTACCGGTAAAGCGCAAAGGGTGCGTCAGTATCTCTCCGGGTGCGGATCTGGCATGCAGTGAGACGAAGCCATCGGTGCGAAACGTGAACCGGCGCACGCGGCTGCCCGGGCCGGCGTAATACGCTTCCGTGGCGTAGACCGATAGTTCGCGGTCTTGGCCTGGCAGCTTGAGCAACCCCCAGGTCATGTAGTTACTGCGGTTTCCGTCGCGGTCTTCCGGCGCAGTGATCGGAATCAGCGGATCTGGCCAGCGTTTGAAATTGCGGCCGTCGCGACTAGTCATCAAAATCGGCTCAACCTGCTCGTGCTTCGGCTGAAAACGCGTTGGGAATCCGACGAGCAGGTGTGGGGCGCGGTCGTAAGGCTGGATCGCGTTGGTGTACAGGTGCTCGGTCGGGGCATCGCCATAATTAAGAAACTCCGGCACGGTCCAATTCACGAAATCAGTGGACGTGGCCGTCATGATATCGCGCACGCCCGAGCGGCCTTTGCGGAAAAAGCTCATGTAACGCTTTTTCTCGGGATTCCAGAAGGCGAGATTCTGCGAATCGAAATCCCCCTGGGTAATTACGCCGGCCTCTCGCATCAGTGACCAATGAATTCCGTCGGGCGACTGATACGCCCGTAATCCCACTCCGCCGCCGCGCACGCTCGAACCGGCCAGGGCTTTGTAGCGGGCGTCGGCCGCGCAGTCGTGATTGGCGTCCTTGAACGGCGTGAAATTGTGTGTGTCCGAGCCGGCCCAAATGATGTTGTTCTCCTTCGATCCGTTGAACTCGAACAGACCGAGCTTCGGTTTCTCCCAATGAATGCCATCGCGGCTCTCGGCATAACAGGTGAACTCCGGGTGGGCCGACTTCTTAGTGTTTTCGTCGAAGTGCGCGCCTCGATAATACATCCTAAATCGGTCACCATCGGCGAACAAAGTGTAATAGGCCGACGTGTTCCCTTCCCACGGGCCGTCGCAGACGAGCGAGACTTCGCGCGGCACGGGCCGGTGCATTTTCAGTTCGGCCCCCTTGAGCCGATCGATCAAATAGTCGTCCACAAACAGCTCTCGCCGAGAACCGATCTCGCGCACCGTGGGCGGCAACTCCACCTTGGCCAGGTAAATGCTCGTCTTCCCCTCGTGCGACGAGTAGTAGCTGACCCACAGCAGTCCTTCGTGCAGCACCAGCCCTGCGTAACTGGTGTCGCCGCCGGAAGGGAGTTTGAGACACTCGGTGAGCTTGCCGGTGTCGGGATCGATCCAGGCCAGCGACGTGCGAACGCCGGCGTCGTGCATGCGGACCGCCGCGACGAAGCGGCCGTCGGGTAGGCGAATCATCTGTGGGCCGCCGATGCGCGTGCCCAGATCTTTCCATTCCCACTTGGTGTAAGGCGGATCGCAAACGCCGAGCAGTCCGTTGTTATTCGGTTTGCCGTCGCGTCGCAGCAGGCAATAGGCCGTGTCGCCGTCGAACACCAGCGACGTTTCGTTGGGATACCCCTCATCGAACAGCCGCTCGACGAGCGTCTCGAACTTCTTGCCATCGCTGCTCGTGTAGAGCCGCACGGACTTGTCGTCGCCGCAGCCGTAACCGATTCCATAGGCCTTGCCTTGGTGCCAAGTGACTCGCCACAGCCAAAAATCGGGATCACCAATTTCGTGCTTCTCGCTCCACGTGCGGCCGTCACTGGAGAACCAAGCCAACGACTGGTGCGTGCGCTTAGATTTGTCGTGCAGTGCTTCCGCGCCGCAGAGCATCAGCCGACCGTCCGGCGTGACGGTAATCTTCGCGTCGCGCAGGTCGGAATTCGGCGACTGGATCAGGGCGGCCGATTCCCACGTCGCGCCGTCTGCCGAGGTGATCACTCGCAGGGCCCCGTCGGGCGATACGTGTTTTGTCCCTTCGCGAAACACGCAGAACCAGCGATCCTGAAAGCGAACCAGATCGGTAAACGCGTTGTGGGACGCCTGATCCCAGATCTTCCGCACGTCAACCAGTCTGGCTGAATCCTCGGCGCGGACCAGCCCGCCACCGCATGTAAGCAAAGCGAATAACAGTAGCCCCTTCATGGTGTCACCTGTAGGAATTCATGAGTTTCAATTGTTGCATCTCGGCGGTATCGCCGCGCGGAACTGACCGCGACTACAACCTGGCAGCCAGCTTTCATTCGCTGGGTGCGGCCGGCCGCCAGGTATTGGCCAGCGCGCTCCCCAAGGTTCCCAACGTCACTCCCACGAGCAGCGAACAGGGCATCATCCACACAAAATTGAGTCGCAGATTCAGACCCAAATCGTGCGAGTAGGCGATCAACACCGCGGTCAAAATGGCACTCAGCAATCCCAACCAGGCGCCCGCGGCATTGGCCCACGGCACCAACAATGCCAGAAAGAACAGCACAAACAGCGGGGCCGTCAGCAGGTTGACAAGCTTGAAGCACCGTTCCACGAGGTTCCCCTCGATGAACATGTTGAGCAGACTCAACGCGATTGCCACCACAGCCACCACCCAGGTCAGCCGTTTGAGCCGGGCGACCGTTGCCGCTCCCGAGGCCAGTTCCCCTGATCCGCGCGAGAGAAAGTCCCGGTCTAGCACGGCACACGCGGAATTCACGCCCGACGACAGGCTGGAAAGCGCTGCCGAAAGAATCGCGGCCAGCACCAGGCCGGAAAGGCCCATCGGCATCTGTGCCATGATGAACGTGGGGAAGAGTTGATCGCCGGTGGCGCTGACCGATTGCCCCGAGGCGAGCTCCAGCGGATGCGCCCGGTAGTATCCCAAGATCGCCACACCGGTCAACGCGAGCAGCAGGGCCACGATCGCGTCGGTGATTTGCGCCACGGCTAATGTTCGGCGGGCGGCGGCGGCGTTGCGAGTCGACAAGAATCGCTGGATCGACATCTGATCCGAGCCATTCGTGCAGACGTACCACAGCGTGGTGGAGAGGACCAGGATTCCAAACGACACGCGCACGTTCGGATCGAAGCCCCAACTGGGCGCTTGCCAGTGACTGGGCCATTCGTGTGGCCACCACTCGGAGACCCCGCCCATGCGATGCGTGATCACGGCCACGGTGACCACGGCTCCGATCAGCATTGTGATGGCCTGAATTGCGTCGGTCATCACCACGGCCTTGATCCCGCCGGAAGACGAATACATGGCGGCCACCACACCCAGCGCGACGCACAGCCAGGGTGCCCAAGTGTCTTCGATCCCTAGCAACGGCACCAGCACCACTTCGCTCGTCGCATACATAATCGTCGCCATCCAGCCGAACCGCAACAGCAAGAACACGCCGGCCCCGCCCAGGCGAATGCTCGTGCCCAGTCGCGATTCCAATAGTTCATAGGCACTGGTCACCTGCTGACGCATCAACAAGGGAATCAAGCCGTAACCGACGATCAGAAAGATCAAGGGGTGGGCCGCCACCTGCGTGATCATCATCGGGCCATGGGCGACCATCTCGCCGGGCGTGGCCAGATACGACAGGGTGCTGACCAGCGTGGCGAACAGCGAAAAGCCCAGCGCGATCGGCGACATCCGACGTCCGCCCAACAGGTAGTCGTCGGCCGACTTGTTGCGTCGCGAAAAGTACAGGCCGACGCCCAGCATCAGGCAGGCATACGCGGCGAGTACCAGCCAATCCAACCAGGACATCCGAGCGTGCTCCGGGCGATGAATCGTCGATGCCGAAGGCTGCCGACGGGAACAAATCCTACTTAATTGACGATACCCAGGTCAAACTGTTACGATTCGAGGGCCAAAGGTTAATTAAATGGACGCTATGGCAACCACCTCGCGACCTGCCACCCAGGCCAACCTGCTCTCTCGCACGATTCGTCAGCGGATCCAGAGCGAGCAATTGGCCGACGGCAGCTTCTTCATGACCGAGGCCCAATTGGCCAAGGAATATGGCGTGTCGCGCACCGTCGCCCGCGAAGCCGTCAGCCGGCTGCAAGCGCTGGGCATCCTCGAAGGGCGCAAGCGCAAGGGACTGCTGGTGCGGCATCCCGACCCGCTGCGGCTGTTGTCGAACAGTTTGCCTTCGCTAGTCGCTTCACCCGACGACTGGCGGGACCTGGCCCAATTGCGCTACGCGCTCGAAGTTGGCGCCATCGAACTTGCGATTCGCGCCGCGACCGACGAACAGATCGCTCGCCTGGAGCAGATTACCGAACAGATGGAGCTGGCCCTGCGCGAGGATACAGAATCGGCGCAGTCGGTTGGTTTGGACCTGGAATTTCACGCGCAGATTTTACAAATGACCGGCTCGCGACTGATCGCCGGCATGCAGCAGGTGCTGGTGCAGTTTTTTCAGATTGCCCCGCACAGCGAGAAGACCGAGGCATCGGCCGAGCGCATCCTCTGGGAACATCGCGAACTGCTCAACGCAATCCGCGATCGCGACGTCGAACGCGCCCGGGCCATGATCCGCTTGCAATTCCGTGGCACGTTGGAGATTTCAGGCGTCGCGCCAAACTAGCGAAGGGGTATTCATGAAGAATCGGCCGATCGATCGGACGTGCCTGATCCTGGGGTTGCTTGTTCTCGCGGCTTACGCGGAAGCGTCTCGCGGCGAGGACTGGCCGCAGTTTCGCGGGCCGAACAGCCGCGGCGTTTCGATGACCGACAAGCCGCTTCCCGTCACGTTCTCCAGTACCGAAAACGTGCGCTGGTCCGCCGACGTTGGCCAAGGCGTGGGTGGGGCCGTGGTCACAGCCGACCGCGTATTCGTCAGCGGAATGACAGCTAAGGAAACGTTCAGCGCGTTCGCGTTCGATGCCGCGACGGGTCAGAAACTTTGGCAGCGCGACTGGCCCACCGGTCCGCTCCCCGAAGTGCAACAGACCAACAGTCACGCGAGCGCCACACCCGCCGTGGATGCCGAGCGGGTTTACGTTTACTTCAGTTCGTTGGGGTTGATGGCGGTCGACACCCGCAGCGGCAAAGACGTGTGGCGGCGACCGCTCCCAGTTCCGTTCTTTGTTTTCAAATGGGGCGCCGCCATGTCGCCGGTGCTCTATCGAAACATGGTGTTGTTCTGCCAAGACGACGATCTTTCGCCGGCTTTGTACGCCTTCGACCGGGCCACGGGCAAACAGCTTTGGAAAGACGACCGGCTCGACATGGCAGTCAACTACTCGCATCCCGTGATCAATACGGTGGATGGCCGCGATGAGATCGTCGTGGCCGGCACCGGTTTACTAATTGGCTACGATCCCGAGACTGGCACGCGGCTCTGGCATGCCAAATCCCTGCTGCGAAATATCAAGACCACGCCGGTGTGCGTCGACGGGGTGATCTACATCTCGGTGCAAAGTAGCGGCATTGCCAATCAATGGCTGGCCGCCGTCGATCAGGCCAACACGGGGAACAAAAACGGCAAAGTCGACAAGGCCGAGATTCAGGCCTACGTCGGCAGGGAGCCGGTGCCCGAGATCTTCTTCAAGCGGACGTTTGATCGCGGAGACCTGAACCGGGACGGACAACTGGAAGGGGCCGAGCTGGATGTGGCCTTCCTGCATCCCGACAATTTTGCCGGAGCCACATTCACCTCCACTGGCGAAAGTGCCGCCGATGAGTTCATTCTGGCGGTCCGGGGCGGCGGAACGGGCGACGTCACCGCAACGCACGTCCTGTGGAAGCATCCGACCAAGCACACTGATCATATCGTCTCGCCGTTCGTGGCCGACGGCCGGATACTGCTAATCAAAGGGGGCGGAATCAGCACCGTGTTCGACGCGCGGACCGGCAACCCACTGCGCGGCCCGAAGCGTGTGGCCAACGCCACCGACTACTTTGCATCTCCCGTCGCCGGCGACGGCAAGATTTATTTGGCCGGCGAGAACGGTATGGTCGTGGTCTTGAAGAACGACGCCAGTTACGAAGAACTGGCCGTCAATGATGCCGCGGGTAGCATCGTGGCTACGCCCGCCATCGCAGACGGCGCGCTCTTCATCCGCACGCGTGACCGACTGCTGTGCATTGGGCGGTGATCCTCAGCAGGCAGCATTGATGAGTACGAGCGACAGAGGCGCCCCAGATAGATTCAGCTAGCGCCGAGCCATTGAGCGTAGAGCCATTTGAAAAAACTACGGTCGCTCAGTCGACCGGCAACTGCCCAATTCATGCTGCGTCGCATCAGGCAGGCGATCCAGTCTGACGATGTCCGGACACAACTGGCGGGTTTGTTTGCGGGTCCATTGTCGAGCAACCCTCGACCTGTACCAAGCGATCCTTTTGAGTGAACTTTTTCGAAACGAAATAATCTTCACCTGATCGCGAAATGCCATCTAAACCGATTAGCAGCTGTCACTTACTCAACTTTTGAATGTCGGGCGACTACCTGTGTCAGGCGACTTATGCTGACAACCAGTCCAACCCCATCACGACGGCGACACGGGTCGGACTCTGAGCTTGCCGGTTGGCCCTGCCCGAGATGATGCAGTTGTCTCTGAGGATGACTTGTCGGTGTTGGCCCAAACTGGGTTCGGCCCAGGGTTTTACCAAGCTCGAGGCGACATCGCGTGGCAGGACCCGAGCGAAAATTGTGTTGCCAAACCGATTGCGGGTAGTTCAAATAGCTAGGTAAGGGAACGGGATTTGGCGCCGGTCGGTGTTTCGCCAGTGCAGCTTAACTATTGGAAAGCGTCAACATGAAGCGATTACTATTGTTCGTCGCCGTGGGTATGCAATGTCTGGTCGGTTACCAGGCTCAGGCAGCCAAAATTGGCAGTGAGGCCGGCAACCTGACGTTCAAGGACATTCGCTGCCTGACTCGCAGCCTGAGCGACTTGGGAGAGGCCAAGGGCTATGCCCTGGTGTTTTTGAATACGTCCTGCCCCATCGCCAAGCGGTACTTGCCGCGATTGCAAGAACTGAATGCCAAATATGCCCCGCAAGGCCTTCAGCTAATTGCCGTCTACAATTCGCAGGATGAAACTCCCAAAGATATCGCCGCCCACGGGCTGAATGCCGGATTGACGTTTCCGCTGGTTTGGGATGAAGAACAAAAATGCACGCAGGCACTGGGCGTCGAACGCGTGCCCCAGGCCGTGCTGCTCGACTCCGGCAAACGCGTGGTGTACTCGGGTCGCATCGACGACCAATATCGCACCGGCGGCGTGCAACCTCAGGTCGGCCGCAACGACCTGGCCGAAGCAATCGACGAAATGCTGGCCGGCAAACCGGTGTCGGTGGCCGAAACGACGATCGACGGCTGCAAGGTAACTCCGTGGCAGGCCCCGAAGTTCGACTATCAAGTCACGTTCCACGAGCACGTCGAGTCGATTCTGCAAAAGAACTGCCAGAACTGCCACCACGCAGGCACGGCGACTCCGTTTGCGCTGGTGACTTACGACGAGGCCAAGGCCCAAGGCGAAATGTTGGCCGAGGTGGTGCGCGACGGCCGGATGCCTCCCTGGTATGCTCATTCCGAGCACGGCCACTTTGCCAACGCCCCCACGCTGACCCGCGAGGAGCGCAACCTGATCGAAGCCTGGGCGAGCGGCGGCCTGGCGCGGGGCGACGCGACCAAGGCGCCCAAGCCTTTGGAGTTTGCCAAAACCGAGTGGCGGATCGGCGAGCCCGACATTGTGCTGACCACGGCCAAGCCCATCAAAATTCAAGCCTCGGGCTTCATTCCCTACAACTACGTGTTCTTGCAGCCGACGTTTGAAGACGACACCTACGTCGAAGCGATTGAAATCCGGCCGCACAATCGCGCGGTCGTGCATCATTGCAACGCGTTCTATGTCGACGCCGTGACGCGCAAGGCGGGCAGCAACACGTTTATCACAGGTTATGTGCCAGGGGGCGTGCCATTTATCATGCGGCCGGGCATCGCCCAGCGGATTCCGAAGAATGCGATGATCGGCTTGCAGATTCACCACGTAACCACCGGCAAGGAAGAGGAAAGCATGATTTCGATCGGCTTCCGCTTTGCCAAGGGAACCGTGAACAAGACGACGCACTTCGTTCTGCTCGATCCGCGCAATATCGCCATTCCGCCCGGCGACGCGTTTTACGAGATGAAAGCAAAGAAGAAGATCGAGGAGGACTCGACGCTATTGGGTCTGTTCACGCACATGCATTTGCGTGGGCGCGACATGACCTTCTTCGCGAATTATCCTGATGGCAAGAGCGAGACCCTGTTGCAGATTCCGAACTATAACTTCGAGTGGCAGATCGGCTACGTTTGTCCGGAGCCGCCCAACGAGGTCAAGATTCCGGCCGGCACCGAGATGGCGGCGATTGCTCACTTCGACAATTCGAAGTTCAATCCCTACAATCCCGACCCGAAATACAAGGTCCCCTATGGCGACCAGTCGTTCGACGAAATGTTCAACGGCTTCGTCTTTTACGTGCATGACAAAGACCAGTTGAATCTACAAATCGACCCGAAGACTGGGCACGCGCTGAATCAAGCAGAGCCCGCGACGTCGAAATAGTCGCCCACATTGTCTATGTCTATGTTGCTCTAGTAATCCACTGCGGCTGGCCCTGCTTGCGCGATCTCCGCTCTTGCCTGCCGCAGTTGATGGACTCGCGCCATGTTCCTACGTCAAGCGAGTGCACATAAACCGTAGGCACTTTGCTCAAGTACAGCAGCGCGGCAGGGGGCGCACCTTAGCAGTCACCGCTTCCGTCGCCGGCCCCAGGCAGCGAGGCCGACGAGACCGAGCGCGGCTAGTCTAGAGCAAGAGTTGAGGGCTCGGGGACTAGAGTTACAGAGAGTTCCAAGTTACCCGCGCCTACGAACTTCAAGCCGGTTAAGAACTCAGCAGGGCTGACAGATGTTCCGACATCGATATTTGAAATGCGAAATCCCCCTACCCCACCGTTGCCCACCGAGACGGTGGGAATCACGACGGCCGAGGCGAGCGCGACGCAGGCTGCGACGAGCAGGCCGGAATAGGCGAGGGAACCCAGGAGAGAAGGTGGCGAGTTGTGCTGCACGTCATTAGCGTTTCCTCGCAAGTTCGCGCGGCGGAGGCTGCGCCTCCGGCGAAAACTTAAGGGTAAAAGAGAAAAAGGATAAAGGGCTACTTAAACCGCTTTCGTAGCACCCACATCAACCCACACGCGAAGGTCGCCAGCACTGCTGTACTTGGCTCTGGGACGGTTGCCACGCGGAACCCGAAACTGACGTCCTCGACGGCGGGTTGACGTTGTACCGGCCCGAGGACTGAAAGAACGTTGAAGGCGAACGAACCACCCCGCAAGCCCCGAAACGACCCGCTGATCAAGGCTTCGTTCCACTCCCAGACGTTGCCGCCTTGGTCCGCTGTGCCATAGAAACTGTCGCTCAACGGTCCTGCGCTACCGACCGTCGTCACGTTGCCGTCTTGGCTGTTCCAGTCGGCGCCGTTTAGGTAGTTGGCTACGTTCGTGCCCGGGTTGCTGATGTCGCCCACGCTGTTGGCCGTGGCGATCGTGGGGGCGCTGTTGCTGGCCGTGGGATACAGCCAATAGTCGTCGATGTCGCCTCCCTGCGCAGCAGGCTGATAATAGGCCGCCTTGTACCACTCGTCCTCGCTGGTCAAAAACCACAGCGCGCCCGAATTGCGCGTGATGCTCAGGCCATTGCTGGGCGTGGGCGTGCCGCCCAAGAGCGTGTACGCCCCCGTCTCCGTGTCGCCCGTCCCCTGCCCGTTATTGAGCCAGTTGGCAAAGCGGATCGAGTCGTACCAACTCACGAAATTGACCGGCTTGTTGCCCATGTCGGTCTTGGCCGCATAGGTGAAGCTCCCGCTGACGCCGCTTTGCGTGATTCCACCGCGGACATTGCTGCCCATGAACGCGTTGTAAAGAGCCAACGGATCGCTGGCTGCCTTGGCGTTGAGAAACTCGGCGTACTGCGCATTGGTCACTTCGGTTGTGCCAATACGGTAGTCGTAGCCGACGCCACCGTAC
>Ga0163150_10007215_pt1 | contig 13210 bp, 7 predicted proteins | sample OliLakLV19P2IB_FD_148628 | JGI IMG/M metagenome (GOLD analysis project Ga0163150, IMG submission 148628) | Freshwater microbial mat bacterial communities from Lake Vanda, McMurdo Dry Valleys, Antarctica - Oligotrophic Lake LV.19.P2.IB | ecosystem: Environmental > Aquatic > Freshwater > Lake >...
AAGATAGACAGAGCAATGGCCGTGCGGGCGCGGGCCTTTGCCATTACCATGCTAACCAACCCTATGTTTATCAAGGGCACGGCCATTGCTCTGTCTATCTTGGTTGTATACCGCGCGCTTGATTCCTTTGGCGAGAAACTTGACGAAGTTGCCTCGATCCTCCCCGGATGGATCAAGGTAATTCTCGCAGCCATCGCGGCCATGGCGGCTTTGCAGATTGCGGTTACGTACAGCGCCTTGGCTCAAGCCGCGTTGCTCGTCGTCACCAACAAGTTGATCATCGTGTCCGGCTTGAACACGGCGGCGGTCATGACGCAGGCGGCGGCATACCAAGTGCTTACGGGTAATGTCCTATTCTTCGCGCAAGCGGCGCTTGTCGGCCTTTGGGTCAAGCTCAAGATTGCCACGATAGCTATGGCCAAGTTTACTTGGGCGGTCATGTCTAACCCGCTCTTTTGGAAAGCGGCGGTAATCGTCGGCGCCATAAAACTTATCCTCGACGCGCTTTCTGAAATGCGCCGAGAATTTTCGTTTGTTGACGAGAGCCTCCAAAACAACGGCATAAGTCAAGCCTCGGGGCAACTGGCCATTTTCGCTGAAGGCTGGAAAAGCCTTTCCCACTACGCGGGCATTTCCTACACGATTCTAAAAGAATTGGTCAAGCTGACCCTCAGCGGCCTCATCACCGTCACGCTCCTGGCCACGCGCGCCGTCTACGCGCTGGCGCGCGCCATGTCGGGCAGTGAGGAGGACGCCCTAGCCTACACCCTGGCCATTGAGGAAGTGGACCGGCGCCTCATGGAGCTTGGCAAAGGCAGCTACGGCAACATGGTGACAATCGCCTCTCAATTTGAGGCAACGGCGCAGGCGGCAGACAATGCCAAAGGCGCGGTGAGCGTCATGGCCGCGTCCATCGCGCATCTTGATAAGACCATGGCCAAGCTGAGCTTTGACGAGATCAACAGCCTAAACGTGCAGGCGCTTGGCACCGACTTTGAGCGCGCCGTGGACGCCTACGTTACGGCCAACGCCACGCTCAACCGTTCCATTGAAGTGCTTAGATCCCCTGAGCCAAGTCATGAAATGATCGAAGAGGAAACCAAGGCACGCATCGACGCCACCAAGGCGCACCTTGCCTTGATCAGAATGCAGAAAGACGCGGTCAAGTCCCTTTCCGACGCGGAACGCCAAGCCAGCATCCAGACGCTTCGTGATTCCGGCAAACTCGTGGAAGCGACCAAGCTTGAGCAAGCGGCAGCAGTCGAAACGTTCGAGGAACAAATCAGCGGCCTTCAACTGCTCAGTGCCCAAACCAACACCGTGGTCGGGGACGTGGACAAGCTGCGCGCGGCCTTCACGGCGCAGGGCAAGGCGGCCATTGCGGCAGCCAAAGGCGAGGAGCAAAAGAAGGCCAGCGAAGCTTTCCGCCAAAAGCTTCAGGATCTTTTGCGCGATTACGAAAGCCTCACGTCGGCGTCCAAGCAACTGCGCAACGAAGTCATGAGCGCGAGCATGAGCGAAGCTTCCGTTATCGACATGCTCCGTGACCAACAAATATCCGAGCTTACAATCATGGCCGAGAAGCTTAGGGCCAAGAAAGAGCTTTCCGAGGAGCGCAACAAAGAAATTGCGGCCATGATTGAGTTGATCAGTATTACCGCTGAAATGGCCAAAAACGCCAAGGCAGATGGCGCCCGCCAGAAGCTCGCAGACGACGCAATCCGGCGCCTCGATGCGCAGCGCGACATGACCCGCCAAGTCAATGACGAATTCAACAAGGGCGTTATGTCCCAACGCGAGTTGGCAGAAATCGCCTTTGAGCGGGGGGAAGCCGATATCAAGGCCACGGAGGCGGCCCTGCGCGCGGCGCAGGAGCTTACCCCCTTCCGGGAGTATGAGCTAAAGCTTGCGCGCGAGGCGCTCGCGCTCCGGAAGCAACTGGCCGAGGAAGAGGCGCCGACCACCGTGGGCGACGTGGTCATGGGCGCCAAAGCTGCCATCGACAAGGGCGGGGAAATCTTCAAAGGCTTCGCCACCGCCTGGGGTTCTGGCGGCGATAGCCTTATGACTAGCGCGGGCGCGGTACTCTCCCATGCGGGCGCGGGGATTGCTGACGGGCTAAAGGCAGGCGCTCAAGGGATTGTGGCGGCATTCGCCAACATAAAGATGAAGGACATTGGCGCCGGGATCATCGGCGCGTTCAAGCTCGGCGCCGACGCCGTTGGGGCAGTGCTTACGGGCAAGCCCCTTGAGTTTATGGCCGACGTGCTCGAAACCGTCCAGCAAATGCCGGAAATGCTCCTCAAAATGCTTGACCGCATCGACAAGGTCATTGGGGACCTGCTCAACAAATTCCCCGCCATGCTCACCAAGTTTCTTGACAAGTTTCCCACGATCATTCAGAAGCTCGTGGCGGCGCTCCCGAAGATTGCCGAGGGCATTGCGGCGGCCATCCCGAAGATCGTGAAGACGATTGCCGACGCGCTCCCGGGGCTCATACGCTCCCTGATGGACCAAATGCCGAAGATCCTCGCGGCCATCATGGACGCCATTGTTATGCTCATTGACGCCCTGCCGGCCGTCTTCGACGCCATCATGGACAAGCTGCCCGCCATCATTGAAACGTTTTTCGAGAAGATCCCGCAAATTTTCCAGGCAATTTTTCGCGCCATCCCGACGATCTTTGAATCCCTGATGGACAATCTCCCGGACATTATTTTGGCCGTCGTGGACGGGATCATTTCGGCGATTGGCGGCATTGTCGCGAGCTTCATCGACGAGTTTTTGATGAAAGGCGGCTTTGAGCGCATGGTGGGCTCTCTCCTGCGCGCCATCCCTAAAATCATCGTCGCGATTATCCAAGGCGTGCTTAGAGGCGTGACGAACGCCATCAAAGCCATGCACAATGTTGTTATGGGCAAGGGCTTCAAGATGCCCAAGGGGCTTGAGGAGCTTCCGGGGAAAATCGCGGACGGCGCCAAAAACCTCTCCAAGCAAATCGCCAAAGACTCGTCCAAGATTTTCTCTGTCAAAGACTTCGCCGACGCAGCCAAGGGGCTAGACGCCAAAGCCGGGCCGGCAGCGGCGGCCAAAGCCGTGGCCGCCGAGATTGGGAAAGCCGCAAACGCTTGGCAGAAGATCATTGACGCATGGCGGAAGCTTTGGAAGTGGGTACAAAAGATTTTTGGTGGGCTTCTCGGCGGGCTTGAAGACCTATGGGAATTCGTCGGGGAAATTTTTGGGGACCTTATTGATGGGCTCCAATTTGTTTGGGATACCGTTGAGGAATTCATTGTTAAGCCCCTTGTCGAAGGGCTCCAAAAGGTATGGGATTTCGTCGAGACAAAGATCATCACGCCCATTGTCGAAGGGCTCCAAAAGGTATGGAGCTTCGTCGAGACAAATATCATCACGCCCATTGTCGATGGGCTCCAAAAGGTATGGAATTTCGTCGAGACAAATATCATCACGCCCCTTACCACGGTCGTAGAGACGGCTTTTCAATGGGTCATTGACAACGTAATTACTCCGCTCAAAAACGTTGGCACCGACATTGTGGACGGCGTGAAGGCGCAGTTTACGGTGGACTACTGGAAGGGCCACGGGGACAAGATTGCAGAAGGGTTCAAGGGGGCGGCCTCTTCGGAATACTGGCAGGGGCTCGGCGGCAAAATCTCCGAAGGCTTCAAGGCGCTACTCCCCGTCGAGCAAATGGGCACGCTCGGCAGCAAGATTTGGACCGGCTTTACCTCGGCGCTCCTGGCGGGCCACCAAAAGCTGGTAGACGCCGGCATGGCGATTGTGGCGGGGCTGGCCTCGGGCCTCAACGCCGGGCTCGACTGGCTGCAAGCGGCGGGCAGCAAGATTGCGGCGGGCCTCACCATTGCCCTAAACGCAGCGGTGCAATTCTTCAAAGACATTGGCGGGAAGCTATGGGAAGGGATGCGCGCGGCCATGGAGGGCGGCGTGCAGTTTTTCAAAGATATGGGCGGGAAGCTTTGGGAGGGGCTACAGGCGTCCATGGAGAGCGGCGTGCAATTTTTCCGCGACATTGGCGGAAAAATATGGGAGGGGCTCAAAAAAGGACTCGACACGATCTCGGGCGGCGGCGGCGGGGGCGGCTTCAAAATCCCCGGCTTGGCCCTTGGCGGCACGGCCGAGACGGCCAGCAGGGCCTACCGGCATGCCGTGACCTACGCGGCGCGGGGCACCACGGTCTTTGAGCCACGCGGCACCGACACGTCCCCCCACATGCTAACCCCAGGGGAGGAAGTTATCAGGAGAGAGTCGGCGGTGCCCAACCGGGGGCTGCTCAAGGCCATCAACGCGGCGGGCGGCCCTGTCTCCCTTGGCGGTGGCGGGGGCGGCGGCACCAACGTTACAATCGAAAAAATCGAAATCAACTCGACGGCGCCAATCTCCAAAGACATGATCAAGCGCGAGATCGTGCCCACCATGCTTGACGAGATCAAGCGAAAGTCCCGTGACGGCGTGTTTATCATGTCGCAAGCCGGAGTCAGAACCACATGAGCACAACCGCGCAAGCTTCCGGCTACCTTGACTCGCCGTACCTCACGGAAGACTACGGCGCGGGCGTCTTGGCCATGCACACGGGCATGCAGGCGACTATGCTGCGCCAAGCCCCCACGGGCATGCAGGCCAAGATGATTGGCGAAAGCACGAGCGGTATGCAGGCCAAAATGATGGGCGAAAAGACGCTCGGCATGCAGGCCAAAATGATCGGCGAAAAGACCAGCGGCATGCAGGCGCGCATGGACGTGGCGAGGAAAGCCGCTTTCGGCATGCAGGCGCGCATGACCGTGGCCCGTGACCCGGCCTCCGGCTACCTCGACGAGCCGTACCTTGGGCAAGACTACGGCGCAGGCGCCCCTACCCTGCGCGCCGGCATGCAGGTCAGTATGTTCCGGCAGCACCCCCTGGGGATGCAGGCCAAAATGGTGAGCGAGAAAACGCTTGGCATGCAGGCGCACATGTTCCGGCAGCGCCCGCTCGGCATGCAGGCGCGCATGAGTGTGACCCTGGGCACGGCTTTCGGCATGCAGGCGCTAGCGTGGGTTCGCACCAAAGACCCCTTTGGCATGCAGGCGCACATGTACGTCGTCGATGGCACCCCCTTCGGCATGCAGGCTACTTCGGTTCGGCGCGCGCTTTTGGGCATGCAGGCTACGCTTGTCATCTATAATAACGTGCAGCTTCGCGTGCTCATGGATTTCCCGTCGCGCGGCACGGCGGCCCTTCTCGGCAATAACTGGGCAACCTCCAGCGAAGTCGCGGGCGAGCTTGATTGGGCGCCGAAGAACCTCAACACCGACGTTGAGGAGCAATACTACCGCTCCGAAGACACGGTTACGGTGGCTACGTTGACGTGCAACACGGGCGTCACGCAGGGCGTGCCGGTGGACACAATCGGCATTCGCGCCCACAACCTCACCACGTCGGCCATCGTGCAGGTACAGGGTTCGCAAAACGGCCTTTTCTCGCCCCCTGATATCACGTTTGACATGACGGTTGAGCGCGACAACATGTATTGGATCTCGCCCTCTCTGCCGGCGATTACCGGCCAGAACAAGCATTGGCGTTTTCTTATTCAAGACCCGAACAATCCTGATGGCCACATTCGTATCGGCACCATCGTCTTTGGCGCGGCGCGCATCTTCGCGCGTAACGAGAGCTTCAACAACCCCCTCAAGCGGGGCTGGCGCCACTTCAAGGATTCGATCAAGACTGAGGGCTTTACCAACGTCTCCAATGACCGGGCGCTAAAGAAATTCCTAAGCCTCGACTTTGAGAAGCTGGACCGGAAGCTCAACAACTTTGGCGTCGTCGAAGCCCTGATTACCCAGGCGCGCACGTCGCTCAAAGTTCTCGTCATCCCGACGCCCCTTTTCGCCTCGCGCTACGCCGTCTTTGCCAAGCTCAAGGATCTCCCTGACCTTGAGGTAGAGTCGATTGACGAGGACCATGAGTACATCACCGTTAGCCTTGATTGGGACGAAAGCGAATGAGGGCCACCGATGGGCACGAGTGACCGGCGCGAATACCTTACGGCCATGACGCTTGATCAAGCGTTGCTTGACCGTATGCAAGACGCGCTCGACTTCGGCCTTGAAGTCGTCGCCGACATTCAAACGCCGGACGGCTTTATGCGCGTCTCTGACCGGAACAAGTACGTCGGGAGCACCTTCTATGAGGCGCTGGCCGAATTCCCCACCGTCAAGCGCACGCTTGGCGAATGGCTCAACCCCGGCCTAGAATTCTCCACCGTCGAGATCGGGATATCGAACGTCGATGGCCGCTTCAACAAGTACCTAGCAGGCGGCGCGTCCTTTGCCGGATGGCTGGGCAAAACCGTCGTCGTGCGCCTGGGGCTTCGCGACGTGGCGTCCACCTACTTCCCCATCTTCAGCGGCGTGGTAACGGACGGCGGGGGCTTTCAGCGGGACAAAACCAAGCTGACCCTCGTGGCGCGGGATCAGTTTGACGGCGTCAATAAGCAGTACCCCTCAACCGCCGTGACCCTGGCCGTTTTCCCCGACATTGAAGACGGGCTAGTCAATACCGTGGTGCCCGTCGTTTACGGCGACTACACGGTCGAGGTGAACGCCAGTGGGGCGGGGATTCCCGCGATTCCGGTAAACGGCGCCGATGCTAACGTGCTGGCCGGCACGACTGACCTTCAGCTTTTGATTTCCGAGAATGATAACCGGGACTTCAAAACCGATCTCGTCTACGTCCAACGCTCCGACAAGTTTTTCCTCTTTCTCAGCGCAGCCGTTACCGGAGTAACGGCAAATCGGAGTTTCTCCATCGTCCAGGGGGGGCTGGTAACGGCCGTCGTCATCGACGAAGTGACGGGCGCCCCTGGCACGGAGGACGTGACCTACCAGTACCAGCAGGGGGATAAGTTTTGGGTTCAAGTCAAGGGTAAGGACCTGGGCGCCGGGCTCTCCGATAACGCCGTGGCCATCGCCAAAGACATTCTGCTCACCTACGGTGGCGTGTCGGTCGGGGCGCTCGACGCCAACTGGACCACGTACCAGAACAAAGCGGCGCCGGCGCAGTCGGCCATTGCCAGCCACAAGGCGCGGTCCTGGCGCCAGGACCCCGAAAGCGTGCTCGTCGAAGTGCTCCAGCTTTTGGAGCAGGTACGGCTTGAGGCTTTTGTTGACGCAAATTTGAAGTTTAAAATCCGCTCGCTTCATTTCGAGGATTTCCCCGCCGTCGCAGCCATCCCCTACACGGTCAGAAATTGGGACGTGGAACAAGGGACATTTAACCCCAAGCTGGACGACAGAAACGTTTGGAACCGGGCCAAAGCCGACTATAATTTTGATCCCGTCATCAACGCCAATGCCAAGCAAACGGCGACGTTTAAAAATGCGGCGGCGATTGCGCAGGCGGCGGGCAAAGCCATTAGCAAGAAACCTGTCTTCCCCAACCTCTACGAAGACGCCACCGTGGTCCTCCATTTGAAGGAAATGCTCAAGCTGGCGAGTGCATATACCGAATTCGTGGATGTGGTGCTGACCCCTAGAAGTGTCAAAAAGGACCTAGGCGAATTCGTCACAATCAACGTGCAGATTGGCTCCACCATTTTCACCGACGTACCTGCGATGATTCGGGAAATCGGTTATGATCCAAAGGGGCTGCGCGTGCCGGTGAAGCTTTGGAGCTTCCAAATGATTCCATACGATAGCTACTCACCGACCTACGCGGGCATTGTGGGCGGCTCAACGGCAATAATCACGCAAGAATAAACGGGGAGATCCGCAATGGCCGTGCTGCTATTAGTTTCCAAAACCTTGGGCGGCTCTGCCGTAAACGACACGCTGGCCGGAGGTAGCTCCGGCGGGATTGACCTCGGCTCCGTGGTCAACAACGAGTGGACGCCGATCACCAACAAGGCGGCCAACACCGGCTGGCAATCTCTCTACATCAGACACGACGCGGTGGTGGCTCCGATCACTGAAGTTGGAACCTACATCGAAGTGTTTGCCGGCGCCTACGGCGGCGCCGACTCAGCAGCCAATGACTACGTGACAATTAAGGCCAAGGGCGCGGCCTCGGGCAACTCGTCCAACAACGCCGATGGCCTTTCCTCGGGGCTTCGCATCGAGCAAGACATTGACCTTGCCGGCACCCTCGGGCTATCCGCCTTCGACGGCACGCGCGCCCAAGTGAAAAAGTACGGTGCAGGCGCCCTGGGGGTTTCCCTGGCCACGGCCTTTGACCTCCACGTTGACGCGCTGCTCTTTAACAACGCCGGCACGCCGGTGGATGCGACAACGCCGGTCACGGGAAAAATCGGCAAGCTCGGCGACACCGTGCTTGGGGACACGGCGCTCGTCAAGCTTAGGTACTACCTTGAAGACGCGGCGCCGAATGGCGGCACCATCCACTGGGATTGGGTTATTAAGTACACGTTCACTGCATGAGCATGAGCATGATCATGGAAAAACGCTACTACCGCTTGCGCTGGCGCTTTGATTTCGCCGGGCGCCCGTCCCGCGCGGGCGTGTGGAACCTGGCAAGCTCCGACGACGCCACGGCGGCATGGCGCGTGCCCAAAGACGGGCTCGTGTGCGCCGTCGTCGAAGGCGAGGACATGCGGACCCAGGAGACAACGGTGCTTTTCTCGTGCGACGGCCCCGACTACGTGACCTGCCTCGGAGAAATGACGGCGCGGATTCCTCGGGGCGGGTTCATCGGCGGCAACGATGGTAGCCCCCTGTACCAACTCGCCGGCATCACGTTTTTGACCCGTGCCGAACGGGTGACAGTGTGGCGTGACGGATCGGTCACGCGGCGCACGCTGACAGACAAAGAAAAAGAATTCAAACAACACGAGCACATTGTTGGCGCGTAGCGCGGAGGAGGTTAAATGGCGACTGTATCCCGCCTTATTCTGGCACACCCGGCCCTAGGCACGGCAGGCGGCGCGGGCCTCCACGCTTCCGTTGAGGCGCTCTACCAGAAGATCGGTGACGCCGTCGCCAACCGCTGGTATCAACTCATCGACTTCGACCAAACGGAGGTAGTGGACCTAGAGCACAATTTCGACACCGACATTGAAAACCTGCGCTGGGACATTTACGTCTTCACGGGCGGCCAGTGGATGCTCCTCACCGACGAGTCGTCGCCCCTCCGGTCGGCCTTCACCGTCGCCGAGAAAGCCGGGTTCGAGGACCTGGCCCTCCAAATCACCAACGTCTCGGGCGGCAACGACCTGCTCGCAGCCGTCGTCGTCACCAACGACCCCCTGGCGCTGGAAGACGGCGACATTAAAGACGTGGATATCACGACGACGGCGCCCCAGGATGGACAGGCGCTCGTCTACGAAGCCTCGTCGGATAAGTGGAAGCCGGGCGCCTCGGGCGATGCGTCCTTCAAGATCCAGTCGGTGGCGACCCCCAGCGCGGTCATCAAGGGCGGCTTTCTCCCGCTCGTGGACGGGCGAGAGCTTGCGACCTACGACGGCGCCGGCACCCTCTCGACCGACTACGGCAAAGACCTCACGATCAACCTCACGACGGTCCTCGGCGGCGCTCCGGCCAACGCCACGGCCTATTACCTCTACATCGACCTCCAGGGGGTTCCGGCGGCGGCCGTGACCACCGACGACGGGCGGTCCCTTGTCGCGGTCCAGCAGGCCAATTTCGTCCTCCTGACGGGCCTTCCCTCGGCGCAGAACCGGGCGCGCTACGCCCGGATCGGCGTCGTCCGGTCGGCGACGACGGGCAACGCCTGGTCGGGCGCCGGCGCGGCCTTTGCCACGGTCGGAGCCAAGCTTTTTGACAACGGCCCGGTGGCGGTCAACCCGACCGTCTACCGGCTGGCGAAGAAAGTCGTCGGCGCGGTGGGGACGGCTGGACAGGTCCTTGCGGGGCACTTCCACTCGCTAAAAACTTTTGCAAGTCTGGCTGCTAGCACAATCTCATGGTTCAACCTGAGCAATGCCAGCGGTACTGACGGCTCGGCCAACGGTCGCAACCTGACAGGATCGGGCTCTCCCTCCGGAGGCATCGGCATCGACGGTGTCGCGGCCACTGGCACTACGTTTGCCGCCAGTGTCTTTGCCGCCGGCAACGTGGCGCATTTCAATCCGGGCAACAGCAAATCATTTTCTTTCGGGGGATGGGTTAAGCCGTCGTCCTGGACGACGCTAGGATCTGTCGCGGGCAACTTCAATGGGGGCGCGGATCAAGGCTTTTTCATTGAAATCAACTCGACGAACCTTGCGTTTGTCGGAACGAACACGGCAGGCACGGAAGACTACCGTTTGAGCATCCCTAACCCGTTCACAGGGTCTTCCTGGCATCATCTCCTCTGGGTGTTTGACCACGCGAACCAACTACTGAAGGCGTACATCGACGGGAAACTCGCGGGAAGCATGGCCGCAGCCAACATGCGGGCACTGGCGACCAATGACTTTCGGATCGGCAACCTAACCAGCGGCGGCACTGCCTTCGCTGGAGTCGCCGGGCCGTTCATCTTCTACAACTCAGGAGTGTCTGCCCTCGGGCTCACGGACGAAGACATTCGCCGGCTCTACGCCACGCGCATCGACCACAACACCGACACCGATCCGGAGTACCAGGAGTGGTCGGCGACCCTATGGGCCACGACGGCGACCCAGGACGAGCGGGCTTTCCTCGTCGATAAGAGCGACCGGAATAGCGCCTTCATCGACCTCGACGTGGCGGCGACCGACAGCGTTGCCTTGGCCCTGAAGAACACGGGGCTCACGCCCACCGTGATTCCGCCAAGCCCCCCGTTCGATCAGACCTACACGGCAAACCCGACGTTCCCGATCTCCCACGGCCAGACGGGCGTGCCCGAAGTCGTGGCGATGCAGGAAGTGTCGGCCGGCACCTGGGAGCCGATTTCCCTCACCGGCCACGTCAACGTCACCTCGACCCAGCTTACCGGATCGCTCGCGGCCCTCTTCACGGGCGGTGCGACGAGCGTCCGCATCGTGGCGCGCTCGGCGCAGACGGCGGCCGTGGCGGTCAGCGCAGCAACGGCGACGACGGCGGGGCTCTATGTCGCGGGCGCGGCTCCTGGTGCGGTCAGCGGGGCGGCGATTGCGGCGGGGAATGTTGGTCAACAACTAACAGGGACATTTCTGACTCCAACCTACGCCTCTGGCGTAGCAAAAGACGCTATGAGCCTTGTATTACCTGCTGGCGTTTGGTTGGTTTATGGAAAGTTCCAGTTGGGGGCAGCGGGCACAACGATGACAGCTTCTAGCGTTAGCCTGAGTACAACTTCAAACACTGCTAATAATAAAACTAAAGTCGATGACCTCACAGCAACAAATACAAACGACCGACTGTTTGCGCCGCTGCCGCTATACATTAACACTACCGGGACAACCGTCTATTTAGTCGCTCTTGTAAACTTTACCGGCGCGGCTCCGGTAAGTACAAGCGCGTTCAACGAGCTATACGCAGTGAGGATTCAATAATGAACGGTCACGCCGCACGCGGGGACTACGCTCCTTCCTACATCTACGCGGTGCGTATCGCATGAACCATTTAGGAGGCCCCATGTTCCGCCTATTCCTCGCAGCCCTTCTCCTCTTCGCCACCTCGGCCCACGCCGACGCGGTGAAGAATCTTTCCTACAACCCCGTCACCAAGTCGTTCAACGCGATCACGGCGCAGAACGGGACGAAGGTCATTCAGCCAAACGTCTGGACGGCCGTTGTCGAAACGGCGAGCACGGCGTGCGCTGCAAGCCCTTGCGCTATCGGCGACAGCTACGGCATGACATGGGGCACCCTGGCGCGGGGCGGCGCCGGCATATACACGGCCAACTTCCAGGCATCCTTCTGGTCGGCTGACCCAGTCTGCACCGTGTCACCCAACAACGGTGGTGTCGCCTTCCTTTGCACCATCAACGGCCATCCCACCACATCTTCCGTGGGCATCGTCTGTTTCAACAGTACCAACGCTGTGGCGCTCGACAGCGGCTGGGCTTTAACCTGCACCGGCCCACGCATTCTTTAAGGGAGTCCCCATGAACCGCATCCTCGCTCTACTGGCTCTCCTCTTCGCAACCTCGGCGCTCGCGGCGGACAACCCGATCTCGTGCTCGGGGGCAAGCTGCAAGGTCACGATCCAACCGCGCACGAGCGGCGGCGTACAGACGACGATCGGCCAGTTCGATGGCACGGGCGTTTTCACGGTCGGCACTACGACGGCGGCAACGGTGAAGGCCAACGGCACGAACACCGACCTGACGCTCGAAGCTGTGGGCTCAGGTGGAGCCGTCGTCTTCAAGACCAACGGCGCCGAGCGCGGGCGTGCCAACCAAGACGGCTTGTGGACATTAAACAGAGAGCATGTCAACTCGGGACAGGGGACAGCTATTGCGACGTCTGGAACCATCGTCCTCACCCACGGCTTTGACACCTTTGGTGGGTGGGCAACGGTGACGTGCTTCAACACCGCGACTCCCTTAAACAGGACCGTGTCGTTCATCACTTTGATGCGGTCAAGTAACGGCGGCGGCGTAGGCGTCGTCGTCAACTCTCAGACAACAGGCACAGCTCACGCCTTCAACTTAACGGTTGCAAGCGGTTCTGTGACGATCAACAACACGGGGCCAGCGGCAACCTGCCATTGGATGATGCACGTCATGTCTAACTAAGAGGTCCCCATGAACGGCCACGCCATCCTGATAGCCCTCGTCCTCACCGGCTGCGGCCCGTGGCTGAAGAGGGACAACAAAGAGCAGCCGGCGCTGCCCGGCCCGACCGAAACGGCGACGGCCAAGCACGCCCTCTACTGCGACCTCTCGCGCCCGCTCGTAGAAACGAGCGCGGGCATCTTCGGCGCCTGTGACGCGGCCGGCTTCACGAGCCTTCACGCCGTCGCTTGCCCGGCAGCCGGCGTGGACCTGTCGTCGTTCGACGACAAGGGCGCCCCCGGCCGGATGCACCGCGCCCCCGACCAAACCAAGTGCTGGGACCACGCCGAGACGGCCGAGCAAAACGCGGCGGCCGGCCACAAGTCGGCCCTCTCCCGAGACCACATCCTCATGCGGGCCGTTGCTGCCTGGGTCCAAAAAGACGTGGCGTGGTACGACCGCACCATCGCCTACGCCGACAAGGGCGGCGGCGTCTTCTGCGAATCGATCAATACGGCCATGCGGCTCGGGCGCTGCACCCTCTCGCCGTCCCTTG
>Ga0163150_10007216_pt1 | contig 13209 bp, 5 predicted proteins | sample OliLakLV19P2IB_FD_148628 | JGI IMG/M metagenome (GOLD analysis project Ga0163150, IMG submission 148628) | Freshwater microbial mat bacterial communities from Lake Vanda, McMurdo Dry Valleys, Antarctica - Oligotrophic Lake LV.19.P2.IB | ecosystem: Environmental > Aquatic > Freshwater > Lake >...
TGACGTCCCTGGACGTGTTCGCGCCGGCGATCCATTCGCCGGCGATGTAGTTCTGCAGTTGCTGGACGCTCATGGTTCAGTCTCCTTAGATTCGCTCGATAGGGGTGAGGGGCGAAGAGCGAGGGGTGAGGGGTGAGTGAAGTGCTTAGAGCCTTTATTCACCCCTCGTCCCTCTTTCCTCGCCCCTCTTCCCTCTTCCCTCTTCCCTCGTCCCTCTTCCCTCTTCCCTCTTCCCTCGCCCCTCACGAAGTGGCGCGATGCTAGCATGCCGGGCCGGCCCCGGCTTGCGGTCAGGCGGCCGCCTTCGCCTTGCGCTTGCGGCGCAGCTTGTTGAAATCGTCCAGCTCCCACGGCCGCAGGGCCAGCAGCACGCTTGCCGGACGCCGCTCGCCGATGGCCATGTTCTTGTCGTCGTTGTGCATTTCGGAGAATTCCAGGGCCACCTTGCGCAGCTTCATGACCAGTTGCGAACTGTTGGCGGGCGACAGCATGGCATTCATCACCATGATGATTTCTCCGGGGCCGTCGAACTTCGAGCGGAAATATTCCTGGTGTGCCCGGTTCATGAAGTACTGCAGGATCGGCCCGTTCGGCAGCCAGGAGAAGTTCGGCGAAACCTTGAGCTTGATGCGGTTGTTGGGCATCAGTTCGAGGAACTTGATGCGGTCCAGCTTGAGCAACAACTGGATGCATTCCGTTTTCGGGATGTCGTAGATGCCGAGGATCTGCTCCAGGCTCATGTGGTTGAGCGCGCAGACCGCCACCAGGAACAGCCTCATGTTGCCCACCACCTCGCGCTCCTGCTCCAGCGTCAGGTGAACGATGTAGTTCTTCTCGCTGTCGACTTCCCGCGCCAGTTCCGTGAGGCCGAGTCCGGCGAACTGGCAGATCTGCTCGAATCGCTCCAGCGTGAAATGCTGGGACGAAAACATGCGCTTCACGCTGGCCTCGCTCATCTTCAGTTCGCGGGCGACCTGCGCGTAGGTCAGCTTCCTGGCCTTGAGCGCGCGCTTCAAGGCGTCCACCACGGCAACGATCTGCGACACGGCTCCCTCCCCCCGAATGGCCGAAAGTCTAGCCGGATGATACCGCGGGGAGTGTGGGTGGCAACACCCCGCGTAGCGCTTTCATGACGTCGTACTGCTGCGCAACATGGGTCCGCGTTCCAACCGATCCATTGCAGCCTGGGAGACGAACATGACGAAGCGAAATCTGGTTACCGCCCTCGTGGCGGCGCTCGAAAACAACCGGCAGCCCCGCCGGGTTCCCGATGCCGCCCCGAAATCCGGCGAGCCGCCCGCTGGCGACATCCTGCTGAACGCGCTTCGCAACAGCGCGACCCGATGCGACCAGATCATGCAACGGCGCCTCGGCGCGCTGTCCGAAACACCCGTTTCATAACCGCCTGTGCGGGCAGGGGGGTGCTTCCCTCGAAGTCCCCCCTGTCGCTTGGCCGGCCCGTGTCCAGGGCCGGCCTTTTTTATTTGTAATCAGAATTTTGTGGATTCCATCGGAGCCGCCGGTGGTCGCTCGTTCCCCCGACGTGAAATTTCGTCTGTGCGCTAGCGCACATAACGGGGAATGCCCTTTGGAGTAGAGTCATTGCCGTTTAGCCTGAACGGGATTCCGCGCCAGAGCACCGCCTGTATAGCCGAGTCTCGATCGACCAAGGCCAGTAGACAATAGAAGAAATGGGCTCGCAGCGGTTACAACGATCGTTATCTATCAGGGGACTAACCGAATGAAGACGACTGGCGTTTCCCAAGCCCGGATTTGCCAAAATCTCCCTGTTAAATCCGGGGCTTCGATAGCTGCGCGCCCGTCCCTTGGGTCTGCCGATGACGTCGCCGCGACCCGATTCCGGGCCCCACCGGGCCTGTTTCTGTCGGCCGTTTCTGTCGGCCGTTTCTCTCGACCGTTTCTCTCGACCTCGACCCTTTCTATCGATAGTTTCAATCGACGAGGCCCGCCATTCCGCCCTCGTCCTGGCACCCGCTCCGCGCCGGGTGCGATTTCCAGACACGCCGCGCCATCAAAAAACCTGATCTGAGTCCTTATCTGGTGACCCATGAACGAAATTATCAATCTACCCGCACCCGAGAAATCCCGGTCCGCTCCCAAACGGGGCCATAACAAGCCCGCCAGGTTGAACGGCGGGCATGATTCCAGGCATGAAGCCCGCATGCGGCAGATTCTCGCGGCAATAGTGGCGTTTCGCGATGGCGATTTCTCGGCGCGCCTGCCGGCGAGTTGGGTGGACATGGATGGGCAGATTGCGGCGGTTTTAAATCAGACGATCGCCCAAAAGCAGCGCATCTCGGCGGAGTTCACGCGAATGGGCGCGGCGGTGGGCAAGGAGGGACGCCTGAAGCAGCGCATGGCGCTGCCGGGGGCACTCGGCGAGTGGGCCACGGATACGGCTTTCGTCAATACGCTCATCGACGATCTGGTGCGGCCCACGACAGAAATCGCGCGGACCATCGGCGCGGTAGCCAAGGGCGACCTCGGGCAGTCGATGGATCTGGAGTTCGACGGGCGAGCACTCAAGGGCGAGTTTCTGCGCACTGCAAAACTGGTGAACGCGATGATCGAGCAGCTCTCGGTCTTCACTTCCGAGGTCACCCGCGTGGCGCGCGAGGTCGGCACCGAGGGCCAACTCGGCGGCCAGGCGCAGGTGAAGGGCGTGTCGGGCGCATGGAAGGACCTCACCGAGTCGGTCAACCAGATGGCCGGCAATCTGACCGCGCAGGTGCGCAACATCGCCGACGTGACCATCGCCGTGGCCAACGGCGACCTTTCCAAGAAGATCACCGTCGACGTGCGCGGCGAGATTCTGCAGCTCAAGGAAGCCATCAACACGATGGTCGATCAGCTCCGCTCGTTCGCCTCGGAAGTCACGCGCGTCGCGCGCGAGGTCGGCACCGATGGCCGCCTCGGCGGCCAGGCGGTAGTGCCCGGCGTGGCGGGGACCTGGAAAGACCTCACCGACTCCGTGAACGCAATGGCGACCAACCTCACCGCGCAGGTCCGCAACATCGCGACGGTGACTACGGCGGTGGCGCGCGGCGATCTCTCGCGCAAGATCACGGTCGATGTGAAGGGTGAAATTCTGGATCTCAAGGAGACCATCAACACGATGGTCGATCAGCTCAACGCCTTCTCCTCGGAAGTCACGCGCGTGGCCCGCGAGGTCGGCACCGAAGGCAAGCTCGGCGGGCAGGCCCACGTCGGCGGCGTGGCCGGCACCTGGAAGGACCTCACCGACTCGGTGAACTCGATGGCGTCCAACCTCACGGGCCAGGTCCGCAACATCGCCGAGGTGACGACCGCCGTCGCGAAAGGCGACCTGTCGCGCAAGATCACCGTGGACGTGAAGGGCGAAATGCTCGCGCTGAAAAACACGATCAACACCATGGTGGATCAGCTCAACAGCTTCGCCTCGGAAGTCACGCGCGTCGCGCGCGAGGTCGGCACCGAGGGCAAGCTGGGCGGGCAGGCCGAGGTGGGTGGCGTGGCCGGCACGTGGAAGGATCTCACGGACAACGTGAACTTCATGGCCTCGAACCTTACCGGGCAGGTCCGCAACATCGCCGAGGTCACGACGGCCGTCGCCAACGGCGACTTGTCCAAGAAGATCACCGTGGATGTGAATGGCGAAATCCTCGAGTTGAAGAACACCATCAACACGATGGTGGACCAGCTCAACGGCTTCGCCTCGGAAGTGACTCGGGTGGCGCGCGAAGTCGGCACCAAAGGCGAGCTGGGCGGCCAGGCCGAGGTGCGCGGCGTGGCCGGCACTTGGAAGGACCTGACCGACTCGGTGAACGCGATGGCGACCAACCTCACCACGCAGGTCCGCAACATCGCCGACGTTACGACGGCCGTGGCCAATGGCGACCTGTCGCGCAAGATCACTGTGGATGTGCAGGGCGAAATTCTCGCACTGAAGAACACGATCAACACCATGGTGGACCAGCTCAACTCCTTCGCCGGCGAGGTCAGCCGGGTTGCGCGTGAGGTGGGCACCGAGGGCAAGCTCGGCGGCCAGGCAATCGTTCCCAGCGTGGCGGGGACATGGAAGGATCTCACCGACAACGTCAACTCGATGGCGTCGAACCTCACCGGCCAGGTCCGCAACATCGCCGACGTAGCGACAGCCGTGGCCAACGGCGATCTTTCCAGGAAGATCACCGTGGATGTGCGCGGCGAGATGCAGGAATTGAAGAACACCATCAATACAATGCTGGATCAGCTCAACGGCTTCGCCGGCGAGGTCAGCCGCGTTGCCCGCGAAGTCGGCACCGAAGGCAAGCTCGGTGGCCAGGCCACCGTAAAAGGCGTGGCCGGCACATGGAAGGACCTGACGGAGAACGTCAACTCCATGGCGAACAACCTCACTTCGCAGGTCCGCAATATCGCCGACGTCACCACCGCCGTCGCGCGCGGAGACTTGAGCCGCAAGATCACGGTAGAGGTGAAGGGCGAAATCCTGCAGTTGAAGAACACCATCAACACCATGGTCGATCAACTCAACGGCTTCGCCTCGGAAGTCACGCGGGTGGCTCGCGAGGTCGGCACCGAGGGCAAGCTCGGCGGCCAGGCGCAGGTGCCAGGCGTGGCGGGCACCTGGAAGGATCTTACCGACTCTGTCAACGCGATGGCGACCAACCTCACCGGGCAGGTGCGCAACATCGCCTACGTGACCACCGCCGTGGCCAACGGCGACCTTTCCTCAAAGATCACCGTCGAGGTGAAGGGCGAAATCCTCGCCTTGAAGAACACGATCAACACCATGGTGGACCAGCTCAACTCCTTCGCCGGCGAGGTCAGCCGGGTTGCGCTTGAGGTGGGCACCGAGGGCAAGCTCGGCGGCCAGGCAATCGTTCCCGGCGTGGCGGGGACATGGAAGGCTCTCACCGACAACGTGAACTTCATGGCCAACAACCTCACCGGCCAGGTCCGCAACATCGCCGAGGTGACGATCGCCGTGGCCAATGGTGACCTTTCCAAGAAGATCACCGCCGACGTGCGCGGTGAGATTCTGGAAGTGAAGGAAACCATCAATACGATGGTCGATCAGCTTCGCTCTTTCGCGGCGGAAGTCAGCCGCGTGGCGCGTGAGGTCGGCAGCGAAGGCAAGCTCGGCGGCCAGGCGCAGGTGCCCGGTGTGGCGGGCACCTGGAAGGATCTTACCGACAACGTCAACTTGATGGCCTCGAACCTCACCGGCCAGGTCCGCAACATCGCCGACGTGGCCACGGCCATCGCGCGAGGCGACCTCTCGCGAAGGATCACCGTTGACGTGAAAGGCGAGATCCTGCAGCTCAAGGAAACCATGAACACGACGGTCGATCAGCTCTCGGCGTTCGCGTCGGAAGTCACACGCGTGGCGCGCGAAGTCGGCACCGAGGGCAAGCTCGGCGGCCAGGCGCAGGTGCACGGCGTGGCGGGTACCTGGAAGGACCTGACCGACAACGTCAACTCGATGGCCTCGAACCTAACCGGCCAGGTGCGCAACATCGCCGAGGTGACAATCGCCGTGGCCAGCGGCGACCTTTCCAAGAAGATCACGGTAGACGTGCGTGGCGAGATTTTGCAGCTCAAGGAAACCATCAACACCATGGTCGAGCAACTGCGTTCCTTCGCCTCGGAAGTCACCCGCGTGGCACGCGAGGTCGGCACCGAAGGTCGGCTTGGGGTGCAGGCGGTTGTGCCCGGCGTGGCCGGGACGTGGAAGGACCTGACCGACTCGGTCAACACGATGGGCGCCAACCTCACCGCGCAGGTCCGCAATATCGCGGAAGTCACCACCGCCGTTGCACGCGGCGACCTCAACCGCAAGATCACGGTGGATGTCAAAGGCGAAATCCTGGAATTGAAGAACACCATCAACACCATGGTCGACCAGCTCAATTCCTTCGCCGGCGAGGTGACGCGCGTGGCGCGCGAAGTCGGCACCGAGGGCAAGCTCGGCGGCCAGGCACAGGTCTCGGGCGTCGGCGGCACGTGGAAGGACCTCACCGACAACGTGAACTTCATGGCCTCCAACCTCACCGAACAGGTCCGCGGCATCGTAAAAGTGGTGACCGCCGTGGCCAACGGCAACCTGACCCAGCGGCTCTCCGTGCAGGCGAAAGGCGAGGTCGCCGCGCTCGCCGACACCATCAACAACATGACCGACACGCTCGCGATTTTCGCCGACCAGGTAACCAACGTGGCGCGCGAAGTCGGTGTGGATGGGCGGCTCGGCGGCCAGGCCAATGTCCCCGGCGCGGCCGGCACGTGGAAGGACCTCACCGGCAACGTCAACCTGCTCGCCGCCAACCTCACCACGCAGGTGCGAGCCATCGCCGAGGTCGCCACCGCCGTGACCAAGGGCGACCTCACGCGTTCCATCCAGGTGGAGACCCGCGGCGAGGTGTCCGACCTCAAGGACAACATCAACACGATGATTTTCAACCTGCGCGAAACGACCGAGAGCAACCGGGAGCAGGATTGGCTCAAGACAAACGTCGCCAGGTTCACCGGTATGCTCCAGGGCCAGCGCGAGCTCGACACCGTGGGCCAGATGCTCCTTTCCGAGCTGGCATCGCTGGTCAATGCCCAGCAAGGCACCATCTACCATCTCACCGGCAGCGGGGTCGATTACGACCTCCGGCTGCTCGCGAGCTACGCGTACAGCGGAAACGGGCAGTTGCCCGAGTGGATCGCCCTCGGTGAGGGCCTCATCGGTCAGTGCGCGGTGGAAAAGAAGCGCCTCTTCCTCAGCGACGTGCCGGCGGATTTCGTCACGATTTCATCCAGTCTTGGCGAGGCCAGTCAGGTCAGCATTGTCGTGCTGCCGGTGCTCTTCGAGGGGCAGACCAAGGCGGTCATCGAGCTGGCGTCGCTCAAGGGCTTCAACGAAGCTTCACTCGCATTGTTCGACCTGCTCACCCAGAGCATCGGCGCGGTCTTCAATACCATCGAGGCGACGATGCGCACCGAGGGCCTGCTCACGCAATCGCAGCAACTCACGGCCGAGCTTCAGTCCCGCCAGCTCGAGCTGCAGCAGACCAATGAGGAGCTGGGCACCAAGGCCAAACTGCTCGCCGACCAGAACGCCGAGGTCGAGCGCAAGAACGCCGAGGTCGAGCAGGCCCGTCGCGCGATCGAGGAACAGGCCGCCGAGCTGGCGCTCACCTCGAAATACAAGTCCGAGTTTCTGGCGAACATGTCCCACGAGCTGCGCACTCCGCTCAATTCCATCCTCATCCTTAGCCAGCAGCTCGCCGACAACGGCGCGGGCAACCTGTCGAGCAAGCAGGTCGAGTTTTCGCACAACATCAACTCTTCCGGCACCGACCTGCTCCACCTCATCAACGACATTCTCGATCTTTCCAAAATCGAGTCCGGCACCGTCACCGTCGAGGTCGAGGAAATCAACTTCGTCGAGCTGCACGACACCATCGGGCGCAACTTCCGGCACATCGCCGAGGCCAAGAACCTGCCGTTCCGCGTGCAATTCGCCGAAGATCTGCCGCGCGCCATGACCAGCGACCCGAAGCGCCTCCAGCAGATCCTCAAGAACCTGCTGTCCAACGCCGTCAAGTTCACCGCCAGCGGCCACGTCGAAGTTCGCGTCGGATTCACCGCGGACGGCTGGAGCGCGGATCACCCGGTTCTCAACGCTGCCCGGCAAGTCCTCGCTTTCGCCGTCGAAGACACCGGCATCGGCGTTGCGCCGGAGAAGCAGCGGCTTATCTTCGAGGCCTTCCAGCAGGCCGACGCCGGCACGTCCCGCAAATACGGCGGCACGGGCCTCGGCCTCGCCATCAGCCGCGAGTTGGCCGCCCTGCTCGGCGGCGAAATCAAGCTCACCAGCGCCTACGGCCAGGGCAGCACTTTCACTCTCTACCTGCCATTGCTCTACGCCGGACCCGATGGCGCCAGAATCGAGACGGTCACCGGCATGGGCAAGTCGCTGCGGTCCGCCATGCTCACGGTCCTGCCCATCGCGCTCGAAGAACATATCGACGACGATCGCAACGCCATCGAGGCGGGCGATGCGGTTATGCTGATCATCGAGGATGACCCGCACTATGCACGCATCCTTCTCGGCCTCGCGCGCGACAAGAAATTCAAGGGCATCGTCGCCAACAAAGGCGTACTCGGCCTTTCCCTCGCGAGGCAGTTCCGCCCCACGGCCATCACACTCGATATTCACCTGCCGGACATGCTCGGCTGGACGGTACTCCACCACCTCAAACTCAACCCTTCCACGCGCCACATCCCGGTTCAAATCGTCACCATGGAGGAAGACTACCAACTGGGCCTCACACGCGGCGCTTTCTCCTACCTCGTCAAGGCGCCCACCACCGAAGGCCTGGAAACGACGTTCGAACGGATCAGGGACTTCGCCGCCGCTCGTACGAAGCGGCTCTTGGTCGTCGAGGACAACGATATCGAGCGGCAGGCCATCGTCGAACTGCTCGGCTACAAGGACATCGAAATCGTGGCCGTGGGCACCGGCGGCGATGCCCTGAAGGCGATGCGCGACGAGATGTTCGACTGTGCGGTGCTCGACCTGCGCCTGCCCGACATGACCGGCTTCGAGCTTCTGGAGAAATTGCATGCCGATCGCGTCCTCAAGGACGTGCCGGTGGTCGTCTATACCGGTAAGGAACTGGGCGCCGAAGAGCGGCAGCAGCTCAAGGCTTTGGCCAAGAGCATCGTCCTCAAGGACGTCCAGTCCCCGGAGCGCTTGCTGGACGAGACCGCCCTGTTCCTTCACCGCGTCGTCACCGACCTGCCGCAGGAGAAGCAGGCCATGCTTGGCCGGCTTCACGACTCCAACGATGTCCTGCAGGGCCGCAAGATCCTCGTCATCGATGACGACGCCCGCAACATCTTCGCCCTGACCTCCTTGCTCGAAAACCAGGACATGGAGGTGACCAGCGCGACCAGTGGCCGCCGCGCCATCGAAATTTTGCGGGAAATGCCCGAGCTGAGCCTCCTGCTCATCGACATCATGATGCCCGACATGGATGGCTACGAGACGATTCGCGAAATCCGGAAAATTCCTGAATTGCGCAACCTCCCGATTCTCGCACTCACGGCGAAGGCGATGAAAGGCGACCGCGAGAAATGTCTCGACGCCGGCGCGAGTGATTACATCGCCAAGCCCGTGGATACCGCCCAACTCCTGTCGCTCATGCGGGCCTGGCTTTTCCGATGATCCGGAACACGGCCCTGCCCCCGACGCCAACCCAACGCCAGGGGCAGGAAATGCCTTCAGCGGATCGTCGCGTCGCCGCGGCGCCGGCGCATGACATCGGACCCATCAACATCCTGATTGTGGACGATGAGCCGATAAATCTTACCGTGCTCGAAACCGTCCTGGACGACCCCGGCTACCGGCTGGTCCGGGCCGAATCCGCCGACCAGGCGCTGCTTGCGCTCATCGCGGATGAATTTGCCCTCATCATCCTGGACATCCGGATGCCCGGCATGAATGGCTTCGAGCTGGCGCAGATGATCAAGGCGCGCAGGAAAACGGCCCTCGTACCGATCATCTTCCTCACCGCCTACTACAACGAGGACCAGCAAGTGCTCGACGGCTACGGCACGGGCGCGGTGGATTACCTCAACAAACCGGTGAACCCGGCCATCCTGCGCTCGAAGGTCGCAGTCTTCGCCCGACTGCACGGCAAGACCCTCGAGTGCGGGGTGGCGAACAGCGCCCTGCTCGCCGAAGTGACGGAGCGGGCCCGGATCCAGGAACAATTGCGCGAACTGAATGAAACGCTTGAGCAACGCGTGGTTGAACGCACGCTGGCCTTGCGCGCAAGCGAGGATCGCTTTTACACCATCGCCGAGAACATCCCGCAACTGGCGTGGATGGCTGACGCCGGGGGCCGCCTGAGCTGGTTCAACCAGAGCTGGCTCGACTACACCGGCACCACGCTCGAAGAGAATCTGGGAGCGGGCTGGAAAGCGGTCCTCCATCCCGATCACGTCGATGTCGTGGCGGAGAAACTGGAGCGCCACCTCCGGGAAGGCAAAGACTGGGAAGACACTTTCCCCCTGCGCGGCCGGGACGGCCAGTTCCGGTGGTTCCTCTCCCGCATGAAAGTCATCCGGGATGAATCCGGGAAGGTCGTGCGGTTCTTCGGAACCCATACTGACGTGACCGATCAGCGCGAGAACGAGAAGGCGCTGCGCGAAAGCGAGGAACGCTATCGCACCCTGTTCGCCGAGGGGCCGATGGCCGTGCTCGTCTGCGACGGCAATGCGGTGATCCAGCATTGCAACCGCAACGCCGTGGAACTGTTGGGCAGGGAACCCGCGTGCGGAGTCGAGCGACAATTCGAATCGGTTCCACTGCGGCTTCCCGACGGTACGCCCTTGCCGCACGCCCAGCATCCCAGCGTGGAGGTACTGCGCACCGGCGTGCCGACGCACAACCTGGAGGTCCTGATCGAGCGGTCCGACGGTTCGCGCGTGCCTGCGCTGGCAAACGCCGCTGCGCTCAAGAACGCCCAGGGAGAAGTGACCGGCGCGATCACCTCGTTCATCGACATCACTGCGCGCAAGCTCGCCGAATCGGAACTCGTCAGGGCCAACGCCGCGGCGGTAAAAGCCAACCGCGCGAAATCGGAATTCCTGTCCAACATGAGCCATGAGCTGCGCACGCCGCTCGGGGCGATCCTCGGTTTTGCCCAGCTCATGGAATCCGCGTCGCCGCCGCCAACGGTCTCCCAGAAGCGAAGCATCGAACTGATCCTCAAGTCAGGGTGGTACCTGCTGGAACTGATCGACGAAATCCTCGATCTCGCCCTCATCGAGTCCGGAAAGCTGTCGATGTGGATGGAATCGATATCGCTCGAGGCAATCGTGCACGAATGCCAGGCCATGATGCAACCGCAGGCGCAAAAGCGCGGCATCCACATGAGCTTTCCCCTGTTCGACAAACCGTACTTCGTGAAAGCCGACCGGAAGCGGCTGAAGCAGGTGCTGATCAACCTGCTGACCAACGCCATCAAGTACAACAAGGCGGGCGGAACGGTCAGCGTGGACCTGATCGCGAGCACCCCGGACCGCGTTCGCATTTGCGTGAGGGACAACGGCGAAGGATTGTCGCGGGAGAAGCTCGACCAGCTTTTCCAGCCCTTCAACCGTCTCGGCCAGGAGGCCGGTGAGGAGCAAGGCACGGGAATCGGCCTGGTGACGGCCAAGCAACTGGTCGATTTGATGGGTGGCACCCTTGGCGCGGATAGCGTCGTCGGGGTGGGAAGCGTGTTCTGGTTCGAGCTGAATCTGGCGGCTGCGGCGCAGGCTGCGCTGCACGAAGCCGAAGGTGCGGCGCAGACGCTGCCCCGGCTACCGCCTGACACGCCGTTGCGTACCATGCTCTACGTGGAAGACCATCCGGCCAATCTGGAGCTGATCGAGCAACTCATAGCCCGCCGCCCCGACCTGCGCCTGCTGAGCGCGGCGGACGGCGAAATCGGCATCGAACTGGCGCGCGCCCACAAACCGCATGTCATTCTGATGGACGTCAACCTGACCGGCATCAGCGGCATCGAAGTCATGAGAATCCTGCGCGCGGACCCGTCCACGGCCCACATCCCCATCGTGGCGCTGAGTGCCAACGCGTTGCCCCGCGACATCGAGAACGGCATCGAGGCCGGATTCTTCAGCTACCTCACCAAGCCCATCAAGGTCACCCAGTTCATGGATGCACTGGATGTGGCACTGGATTATTCGCAATCCGCACCAGTTCGTGCAGCCGGAAAGGAACAAGCATGATGAAAGGAACAAGCATGATGATTGGACAGGCCGATATTCTCAACGCCAGCATCCTGATTGTCGACGATCAGGAGGTCAATGTCAGCCTGCTGGAGCAGCTCCTGCGCGAAGTCGGTTACGGCAGCGTGGCGTCAACCATGAATCCGCAAGAGGTCTGTGCGCTGCACCGCCAGAACCGCTATGACCTGATCCTGCTCGACCTGCAGATGCCGGTCATGGATGGATTCCAGGTGATGGAAGCCCTCAAGACCAACGATGCGCAGGGCTACCTGCCGGTGCTCGTGCTCACCGCCCAACCCGGCCACAAGCTGCGCGCATTGCAGGCGGGCGCAAGGGATTTCATCAGCAAGCCGTTCGATATGGTCGAGGTCAAGGCACGCATCCGCAACATGCTGGAAGTGCGGCTGCTGTACAAAAAACTCGAGGATCACTCGTTGGTGCTGGAACAGATGGTGCAGGAACGCACCGCCGAGCTGCGCGAAAGCGAAGCCCGCTACCGCAGCCTGACCGAACTGGCCTCCGACTGGTACTGGGAGCAGGACGAGAACGGGAACTTTACCCGGGTTTCCGGCCCGGTCCTGGAGATGCTCGGCATCCAGGTCGGCACCCTGGCCGGAGAGGCAGGCAATGGCCGGGTCGCCACAGGATGGAATGAAGAGGAGCGGGAGTTTCTGCAGTCAACCATTGCGGCCCGGCAGCCCTTCCTGGATTTCGTCTTCAGCCGCGTCAATGCCGATGGCTCGAAACAAAAGTTCCAGGTCAGCGGAGAGCCGATTTTCAACCAGGTCTGCCGCTTCGTCGGTTACCGCGGAATCGGCGTGGAACTCACCGCAAAGCCCTAGAACCCCGGACTCCAGGGAGCCCACGATGTCATCACCCCTTAGCCTGAATCAGAACCATCTTCTCGCCGCCCTGCCGGCGGCGGAGTTGGAGCCGCTGGCGGCGCATCTGGAGCTGGTCGCGATGCCGCTTGGCGCAATGCTCTACGAACCCGGCGGGCAGTTGCACCACGCCTATTTCCCCACCACCGCCATCGTGTCGCTGCACTATGTCATGGAGTCCGGCGCATCGGCCGAATCCGCCGGGGTTGGCAATGAAGGCGTGGTCGGAATTCCGTTGTTCATGGGGGGCAACACCACGCCAAGCTCGGCCGTGGTGCAGATCGCGGGCCACGCGTTCCGGCTGGAGGGCCGCCTGCTGAAGCGGGAATTCGAGCGCGCCGGCTCGCTGCAGCGTTTGTTGCTGCGCTATACGCAGGCGCTGATGACCCAGATGACGCAAACCGCGGCCTGCAACCGGCACCATACGGTGGAGCAGCAGTTATGCCGCTGGCTGCTGTTGACCCTGGATCGAAGCCCCTCGAGTGAATTGACCATGACCCAGGAACTGGTTGCCAACATGCTCGGCGTGCGCCGGGAA
>Ga0163150_10007217_pt1 | contig 13208 bp, 7 predicted proteins | sample OliLakLV19P2IB_FD_148628 | JGI IMG/M metagenome (GOLD analysis project Ga0163150, IMG submission 148628) | Freshwater microbial mat bacterial communities from Lake Vanda, McMurdo Dry Valleys, Antarctica - Oligotrophic Lake LV.19.P2.IB | ecosystem: Environmental > Aquatic > Freshwater > Lake >...
TTGAAGAGGTATGGGAACAATGAAGAGGTATGGGAACAATGAAGAGGTATGGGAACAATGAAGAGGTATGGGAACAATGAAGAGGTATGGGAACAATGAAGAGGTATGGGAACAATGAAGAGGTAGGGGAACAATGAAGAGGTAGGGGTTTATTGAAGAAGTATGGGAACAATGAAGAGGTATGGGAACAATGAAGAGGTATGGGAACAATGAAGAGGTATGGGAACAATGAAGAAGTATGGGAACAATGAAGAGGTATGGGAACAATGAAGAGGTATGGGAACAATGAAGAGGTAGGGGAACAATGAAGAGGTAGGGGTTCAATATTTTGAACCCCTACTTCTTCAATGAACCCCTACTTCTTCAATGAACCCCTACTTCTTCAATGATCCCCTAATTCTACAATGCAGCTGAGGCCTATTGTCCTCTGCCCGATGGTTCTAGTTCCGATAATCCAGCGGTGGCTCTCGATCACCGACTAGGGGGACGTATTTGAAGTCTGTTCCCCTGCGACGTACCAATTCTTCTTTTGCTGTAACAGCAATCGCAGGGTCCTTAAAGATGTCGATTGCGGTAAGGGCCATTGTCTTGGCTGCCACGATCATACCTTTGGCCCCTATAGACGTGCCTCCGGCAGCGACAGCCTGCCAACTATGTCCAATCGTGCCGGGCACGAAGGTGGCAGCGCGCATACCGGTGGTAGGCACTACCCAACTGACATCTCCCACATCTGTTGATCCACCGCTTCCTTTCTCTTCCACCTTGTAAGGCATGACCATGTTTGTATTTTCAAGATTGGATGGTGCGGACAAGGTCAACTGGATTTGTTCTGCAAAGGCTCTTTCTTCCTGGGTATACGTATATCCACCCACCTGGTTTAGGTTTTTATACATGAGTTTGGCCAGGGTTTCATTGGGTTGTACATTATACAAACCATGAATCACCTCATAGTCCATGCGTGTCTGGGTGCCGAGGGCTGCACCTTCTGCGGCTTTGACGATCCAGTCAAAATTTTGGCGTACCATATCCATATCCGGATGTCGGCAATAATAAAAGACCTCTGCGAAAGCAGGTACCACATTTGGTGCATCACCACCTTCGGTGATCACGTAATGAATGCGTGATTCAACTGGAATGTGTTCACGCATCATGTTGACCATGTAGTTCATAGATTCTACACCATCGAGTGCAGAGCGACCAAACCAAGGTGCACCAGCTGCGTGGGAGGAGGTTCCATAAAATCTAAACTTTGCAGACATATTGGCCAAGGAAGAAGCAGCGTCTGCGCTATTGCCACTTGATGGATGCCAGTGCAGGACAGCGTCTACGTCATTGAACAGACCTTCTTTTACCATATATGTTTTTCCACCACCGCCTTCTTCGGCAGGTGCGCCATAGTAACGGATAGTTCCGGTTGTTTTTGTTTTTGTGAGCCATTCACCGACAGCTATGGCGGCAGCGGCCGAGCCTACGCCAAACAAATGATGTCCGCACCCGTGTCCAGGCTCACCTGCTGCTATGGGTTTTTCTTCAGTGACAAGCGCTTGTGAAAGACCGGGTAGCGCATCATATTCACCAAGGATGCCGATGACTGGTTTGCCACTCCCATATTCTGCAATAAATGCTGTGGGCATGCCTGCTACACCGACCGTAATCTTAAAATCTGCATCCTTCAGTGTTTTTTGCAGTAAGGATGAGGATTGATATTCTTGATATCCCAGTTCAGCAAAGTTCCAGATCTGCATAGCGGCGTCTGCATAGACGGTTGTGTTTGCATCAATGTGTCTGAGGGCGAGGTCCTCCCTCTGAGCATATGTATATGGGCAATAATAGGCCAGGAGAAAAAACAAGAATAGCGTTGAGAATATTTTCATATCTACGAAATGATGTAAGAAAGTAAAAGAGTAAGAGAGTAAGACTGCAAGAGAAAAAGAAGTGTTGGGTATGGTGTCATGAGTATGAATATAATTCGAAAGTTATTGAATTGCCCGGGCTTTCAAGCTGCGGAGAATAATCATAACTGCACAATAAATTTTTGCATGTAGATATGTTTATTTTTTGTTTTGACCTTCGAATAATAGAGTCCCGGAGGGAGATTGGTTTTGATGACGGGCAATCCTGCGGAATAAGTGTCCCTATAAACCAGGTTGCCTAAAGCATTAAATATCTCCAAGTCAAAATCAAATGGTGTATTGTTGCTGCTTAACTGTCGTATTGTAAATATCCCATCATTCGGATTGGGATAAATTTTTATTTGAGGACGCTCCACAGAAAACACATCCTTGCTCACACTTGGCATACCGTCAGCTAAGAGCAAATCATCCACCCACCATGTCTGATCTACCGGGGAGCCAACACCGATATACGGGCCATAAAACAGCTGGTCGAATAGCATGTCAGGATGAGTGGCCGTTCTGAACAGGATATTGTCAGAAGAAATCAACAATTGACCGTCATACCAGTATCTGATTTTTCCATCAGGGATACCAACACCGGCGTCAATGGTGTTCAGTTCAAAATAGGTTTCAATCTTATGCCAGTCGTTTTTATAATACGGACCAGGAGCATTGCGGAAATAAACGGAATCTGCAGCCCAGGCTCGTGAACTATAATATCCATGTGTACTATTTGAGCTCGGATAACAATCTCTTCTGTCGAGATATCCTATCAGTCCATTGCACGAACACACAGAACGGTTTTCAGAGAACGCATAACTATCAAAATCGCCATCGCAGCCTACAAAGTTGTTGTTGTTGAGCAGGATACAATCAGGATCCACATTTTTACTGTCCTGCATGGCGAGTATCGGCTTGCCTGCGTTTTGTTCGATGTACAGTGAGAGATAGGTATCTGCGGGACCCTGATAGATCCAGTCTTTGTTAGTGAGTATGTTCCATTCGTGCGGGTGATACCCTACTCCGGAGCCGATATAGTTGGTGCTGTATTTCACCCAATAACTCATGTAGAGTTTGTCGGTCGGCGAAAACAAGTGACGGCCCGCACCGGACGTCGTTGCTCCTTGCGCAAAATGTCCGCGGTATGAATGGGTACCATTCTTATATTCTTCGGTTGTCCGCTGATCAGGGAAACCGTCATACCATCCTTTAGCCTCAAAGTCACCAGTCTCGAAATCTTCAAATAGCAGGATGTTCTGTGCCCGGATTGGTGAGCTCAAGAGACACAGAATAGACATCGATAAGAGAATGGATGCCTTGAGCATATTTTTTTTCATTTTCAAAGGGAACTTACACAAGATGCCAGATGTCTGACGTCTGGCAGGCTATAGCCGAACAGTCTGAGAAGAAGTGACAGGCGGTATTGTAATTTCATTTCGTTACGTTGTCTTAATGCCGGTAAGATATTGAGACGATAGACAATTGATGTGAGACGCATGATGCTGATAAGTTTCTCCAATATGCTAATGGCTTAAAATCATAACGCTCACTAGTTTTGTTCGACGACAGCTTCGCGACCAATATCCCGCTTTGCGGGATGACCACACGCACCGTGATGCTATGAAGACGCTGTGACGTGACACAAACCATCACGCTGCGTGTGGTCGTCCGGCAGAGCCGGGCAAATCGTCGCGAAGCTGTCGTCGAACACATCACGTACGCCACATTTCCCAGCCTCTCACCACCTCACTGTCTCACATGAGAACGATGCTACATCGTGTACTTCCTGCCCTCATTCTGTTCCTTCAGCCACTTCATGAGCGGATCGAAATAACGTACCAGTGCTTTTGCATTCATCTCTTCACCTGTGGCTTCCTTCATGACCTCGCGCCAGTCTTTGGTGGCTCCTGATTTCATGATGTTATTGATAAACCTACCGACATCTTTATTGCCAAAGTAGTTTGTTGCAGTTGGTGGCTGATGCAGAATCTTCTCGGCGATGTGTTGATGGATCTGGAACAAAAGTACATATGAAAGGGCATAGTCATAGTACTGTGCGGCATCATCATTGATGTGTGTTTTGGTGGCAGCATCACAATAGACTTCCCCACGATCGGATGGAGGGACGATGCCCTGGTATTTTTTCACAAGTTCCCACCATTTTTTGTTGAACTCACTTTCCGGCAGGTTCTCCGCATACAGCGCTTTTTCAAATTCGCTCATCGTTCCTGCAGCAAAAGGAATGAACACGGCAAAATTCAAGGCTTCTTTGAGCAGGATTTGTATCGAATCTGTTTTAGCATCTGGTGGAACCAATCCCCGTCCAACCAGGTATGGTTTCTGCATAGCGGCCATGCCCATCATGCTGCCGAGTGCTTCGTGAAAAGCACGGTTTGCTCCATTGCGCAGGAGGGGTGGAACTTCCGGTGTAGTGTATGCGATATAATAATAGATATGACCTAGTTCATGATTGGAAGTTTCGAACCACTCAGCATTGGGTTCAACGCTCATGAGGCTGCGTACATCGGTGCCGAGATCTACATGCCATGCAGAAGCATGGTTGTTTTTCTTGAGTGTAGAATCAACAGGATATGGATACAGATTTGATTTAGTCCAGAATGATTCAGGCAATGATGGGAAGCCAAGACTAGTGTACAACGCTTCTCCTTCTTTCACGATCCATTCAGGGCTTTTCGATGCCAGTACACTGTCTACGTTGAGGCCTTCCACTTCGAGCATGGTGCTCCAATCCTGGCCCCAGCGATTTGGCAGCCAATGGGCGGGAAGGTAATCAGGTATTTCTTTGACTCCATATTTTTTAGCGAATTCATATCGTGCGTATGTATGGAGTTCGCGGTACAATGGACGGAGTTCGTCGTTAAGTCGCTCCATCATCTTCATCATCTCTGGTGTGGTGAGGCCATAGTCAGATACCTGATAAGAGAAAAAGTCAGGGTAGTCAAGTGCTTGTACGGTTTCATTACGTAGTCTTCTTAGATTGACTAAACCTGTTTTCAATTCTTTGCCCACTTCTTTACTGGCTTCCCAGGCAGCGAGTCTTTTTGCGAGATCATTTTCTGTCTTGAGGATATGGTCGATATCATTGGTGGTGATGTCTTTTCCGTCGAGTTTGAATCCAAAGCCAAACAACTTTTCGGTTTGAGCGATCGAAGCTTTTATTTTCTCTTTTACAAGATCAGCTACAATCTGTGGATCGCTACCTGCCAGGTAGAGGATATATTCTAGCTGCCGTATTTGCAGGGGGATGAGTTTTTCCTTTTGGACAAGGAATTTTTTTGTTTGTTCGATGTTCTCTACACTACCTGTGAAAGCGGTGAGTGCTTCATCAGCGATACGGGAATTGTAGGCATTGAGTGTATCACCTTCTTTGATTTCGGTATTTGTTTTCCAGCTGGCTTCTCCGGAAGCGTAGTAGCGTTTGACATATTCGGCCGTATAGGTATCAAGGAAGGTCTGGGCTTCTTGTTGCTCGGGAGTAGCCTCAGCAGGCTTGGATTCTGTTTTGCAGGCAACAAAGCCGATGAGGATGATCGCCAGGAAGGAAAGGAGGTAATTTTTCATGTATTGTTGAAAGTTTATACGAAAGTAAAGAATTCGCTTGACCCCTAAATCCCCTAAAGGGGACTTTTTAAGATTATGGGGATTTTGATTTGTTTGGCCCCTAAATATTATTTCGACTTCCTTTAGTCAGGGGCGGATGCAATACGCCCCTGACTAAAGGATACTATTGGGAATTCCGGAAGAGGAGAAAACTATTGAGAATGCTGGTGAGGATTTTGATTTGTTTGGCCCCTAAATATTATTTCGACTTCCTTTAGTCAGGGGCGGATGCAATACGCCCTTGACTAAAGGATACTATTGGGAATTCCGGAAGAGGAGAAAACTATTGAGAATGCTGGTGAGGATTTAGGGGCAAACGGAACAAATGAAACATCTTTGCAAAAATATATTCAACCTATGGGTCTATCCGTCCACCTCCTCACCTTCAATCCTTTCCAGGAAAACACGTACATCATCAGTGCGCCTTTCGGGGAGTGTATCATCATCGATCCGGGATGCTTTGATCACGCAGAGCAAAAGGAACTGCAGGCATTTATACAGGAGAATGATTTGAAGCCTGTGCGATTGATCAATACGCATTGTCATATCGATCATATTCTGGGAAATGCCTTTGTAGCGAAAACCTGGAACCTTGGATTGGAGATACACAAAGGAGAAATTCCTGTACTGGCAGCAGGCGTGTCGGTGGCTACTATGTATGGCGTTCCATATGATGTATCGCCTGAACCAAATTCTTTTTTAACAGAAGGTGATGAAGTTGTGCTTGATGGTATATCTATAAAAGTTCTCTTCACACCGGGTCATTCACCGGCCAGTATCTGTCTTTACAATGAAGCTGATGGATGGGTGATAGGTGGTGATGTATTGTTTTACGAAAGTATAGGACGTACGGATTTGCCGGGGGGAGATCACCAGACCTTGCTGAAGAGTATTCGTGAAAAGTTATTTGTGCTGCCAAATGAAACAGTCGTATATCCAGGTCATGGCCAGGAGACGAAAGTGGGGTATGAGAAGATGTTCAATCCGTTTATGCAGCGATTTTGCAATTGACTGGGAAAAACCGAGGGTGTAGTCAATACGGATTATAATATGTTTACTGTACGCTGAACTCCTTTTTAGATAATTTGTTTATCAGCGTTGCACATCAATGCTGGATATATAGGCAGACAAAATTTTTTGCTAACAAATAGTCTCTTTCAAAAATCATTGTTTTACGCTTTTTACATGAGGATATTCATCTTTTGATAGATTGGCTACCAGTGATTCCAATTGCGTGAGTCTATTTATTAGATTATCCATTGCACTATGGAGTGAAGTTACTTTGGCTTTTAAAAGCGTATTTTCCTCGTTTAATGCTTCAATCAGAGATGTTCTTTTTTCCAGTGCCTGAATAGCAATCAAATTAATCCCCAAAAAATCCTGTTGATTGATCAGTGTATCACAGCCGATGGTGCCCAGTTCATCTTTGCCGAAAGCAGAAAAAAAATCCTGCGCCATTGGACCGTAATGTCTTGAGGTCTTATTAGTTTGAGCGATATAATTCCAAGTTGTAAGCGGCATACCTGCTATCTTTCTCAACATTTGTTCTCCATCTATAGAAAGGAAGTTTTCTTTCAAGCGTGCATCACTGATAGCACTCCATGCGCTGTCATCTGGTAAGAGCCTTACGCCCAGCGTGGTAGCGCTATTGGAGAACAGACGATATCCACCTGCAAAACGGGATCTAAATCCATTGGCTACAAATGATTCCATAACGGTGGTCGTTGAGTTATCCCCAAGAGCGAAGGCACCATCCCAGAAGCTTGTGGATACATAATTGCCCATCGCAGTTGAGAAGTTTCCATTAGCCGTGGTGTTATATCCTATAGATGTTGCAGCTAGTCCACTCGCTATAGTGTTATTCCCCATTGCTGTTGAAGATTGTCCACTCGCCGAGGTGCCATTCCCCATTGCGGTTGAATGGTTACCGCTGGCTGAAGTAAAATACCCCAATGCTGTTGAAGCTTGCCCACTCGCAACTGTTGAAGTTCCGATAGCTGCTGAATACTGTCCGCTGGCTGAATTAAAATACCCCAATGCTGTTGAAGCTTGCCCACTCGCAACTGTTAAATTTCCGATAGCTGCTGAATACTGTCCGCTCGCTGTATTCCTATAGCCACTTGCAAATGAATATAATCCTCTTGGATTATTATTGCTAAATCCTGATCGTAATGCCCCGGATTGGCTATCAAAAAAGAAGGATTTTCCACTATTTCCCGTGAGATTATTTTGGTTAGCGGTATTGGAAAAGAGACGCTTAAACAATAAGCTGAATCCACTCCCATTATTTGAATCGCTATTACTTTTAAAAATCACATATAGGGTATTTGAATTGAACACCCATTTTCCTGTTGAACTATATCCATTGCCGATCCTGAGAAATACATCGCTTGTCGGACTGCTTGTCGCTCTGATAATCAACGAATCTCCAGTGCCAAGCTCAACATTTTCGAGTAACACTTCAAAGCCAATGCTACCGCTTGAAATATTGATACTTGCATTTGCGATAATGTTATTAATGTAGTTACCGGAGGGCCCACCAGTATCAAATATTCGACCTGTAGAATCGGAACCCGGGAATGACAGCGTTGCATTATTAACAAGGGTTTGAGTTTGTGCCGGAGTAGGAGCTGTATTGGTAGATATATAGGATTCATTAACGAGTAGATTGCCCACGACGTGGAGTTTGTTGGTAGGTTCGGATGTACCAATTCCTACATTTGCTCCAGCCGTTGCGCCATTAACCCCATTGATGGATCCAATGACAACACTATTATCCATTCTAGCCAAGGCTCTTGATCCTATAGCCGTAGCATTAATAAGTGTGCCAGCACTCACATTTGCATTAAACCCTATGGCTGTATTGTTGCTTCCGGAAACATTATCTTTCAATGCATCCACTCCAATTGCTGTATTTGATAACCCAAATGTATTGCTGAGTAGGGCTGCATTTCCAATAGCTGTATTGCTTGATCCTGTAGTGCTAGCAAAAAGTGCATTTGCTCCGATGGCAGTATTCCAGGACCCAGAGGCATTGGAAAAAAGTGCATTAAGGCCATGCGCTGAATTGAAGCTACCCGTTCCATTTAAGAAAAGTGAATTCGCACCAAAGCCGGAATTGGAGTTTCCAGTGCTACTGGAAAAGCCCGCATGACTACCGGTATACGTATTAAAAATGCCTCCTCCATTCGCGTTATTTACGTGACCTGCATAAATACCGATAAAGGTATTTAGGGCAGTATCCGAATGCATCCAGAGCAGATCGGTCCCCTGGCTGTTTCTCAGTTTGAACAAAGGGGACGTATTGCTTTGTGTGCTATTTGCATCGATGATCAATTGAGATACATCAGCTGATCCTTTGATATGCAGCTTGCCTGCAGGACTTGGTGTGTTAATTCCTATATTTTGTGAAATGGCTATTTCGACAAAAGAAAAAAGACAAGCAAATAGAATCGTATGTTTTTTCATTGGTATAAAGTTTAATCTACAGCACCAAAACTTTGTCCACTGCCCATATTGATTAGTACATTCCCACTTCCACCGCCGATGGCTTTTCCTGCTGCCCCACCTGGAAAGCTAAGATTTCCGCTGCCAGCTACACCTGGCTGTCCTCTGTTTCCTCCGTTTCCTCCCTGTGCTCCTCCATTCACACCTGCTCCACCAACACCTCCAACTGTAGACTGTCCAGCAATACCATCTTCTCCGATGCCTGAAATTGGAACGCAGATATTAAGAGGCGGTACGGATTGATATTGACCTCCACCTATGCCTCCCCCACCTGGTATTATTCCAGCTCCACCTCCTCCACCTCCTCCTATACCATTCGGATTGGCTCCACTTCCGCCACCACCACCTCCACCACCTGCAACAATCCCATAATTATTGATTGAAATACTAACACCTGGTTTTGTAGCAATCGCATAGCCCCCTGCCGCTCCTGAGGTTGCAAAGATAGCTGGAAGACCGCCACAACCTTCCTCAATCGTACCTGAGCCGCCATTGCCTCCCCCGCCTGCTATGGTGCCATGATTATGTATAGTAATGTTTGCACTTATTGGCATGTTTACGAAAGTAAGCGCGCTATCTCCTGCAGTGCAACCACTGATCGTAACTCCATTTGGGATATTGATGACATATTTGTTTGCAGGCCTGGAGATGGCATAGGATGTGTAAAAATCAACCTTACACGCATCTTCATCTATATCAATAATGATGGTCTTGCAATCGTCGCAATAACAGTTCCATACCTGGTAGACCGAATCATAATAATTGAGACACCGTTCTTCTGTATTGAAAATATGCAGACCATGTGGAGGATCGGTGATAGCATCACGCTGCGCGTTGGTGAGTCCAGGAAATAAAATTCCTTTATCTGTACTTTTCACTTCCAATGCAGCTTTGCTATGTGGAGTACTTGTACCAATACCGACATTCGCAGTCGTCGTCGCGCCATTGATCCCATTGATGGAGCCGATAACAACACTGTTGCTTGCCCCTGCCATTGCTTTTGAGCCGATGGCTGTGGCATTGGTTAGGTCACCTGCAGAAACATTTGCATTAAAGCCAATGGCTGTGTTGTTGCTTCCTGAAGTGTTATTGATCAGCGCATCTGTACCTATGGAGGTATTATTCGATCCAACGGTATTGAATAGCAACGCAGCGTTACCAAAAGCTGCATTGGCAGAACCTGCCGAATTAAAATACAACGCACTTGTACCCTGAGCGACATTAAAGCCACCTACGGTATTGGAAAAAAGTGTATTCGATCCCTGTGCCGTATTATTTGCGCCAGTCGTATTTTCTTTCATCGAATTGTAACCAATGGCTGTATTTCCAGATCCCGTCGAATTGGCAAATAGTGATTTTGAACCCACGCCTGTATTGTTTATAGCCTGAAAGTTCTGTGATGCTCCTTGTCCATTTGTAAACAAAGCAGAATCACCTATAGCCACCATATTGTTTCGAGTGGTGTTGGTGTACAATGCTTTTGTGCCTATGGCCGTATTGGAGAAACCTGTTGTATTGGAATAAAGTGCCTCAATGCCAATACTGGTATTGTTGTCTCCCGTGGTATTAGAAAAAAGGGATCCAAATCCGTTAGCGGTATTGTTCATTCCTGAGGTATTACTACTAAGACTATAGGTTCCAGTGGCGGAATTGTTGGCACCCGATGTATTAGAAAAGAGTGACACTGATCCGAAAGCGGAATTGTTCGATCCTGTGGTGTTGGAAAAAAAAGCCCCTCCTCCGATGACAGTGTTAAAGGCACCAGCGGTATTAGATCGACCTGCATTGCTGCCTATAAATGTATTCAAAGCACCACCTCCACTGATGGAATTGACTTTGCCGGCTTGAAGACCTATAAAGACATTGGAGGTGTCATCCGCATGTATCCAGAGCAGATCAATACCTTGGCTGTTTCGCAATTTGAACAAAGGGGATGTATTGCTTTGTACGCTATTCGCATCAATGATCAAAGCAGAGATATCCTGCGAACTTTTCACATGAAGTGCACCTGTCGGGGTCAATGTACCGATGCCAACATGCTGTGCCCACGACGATGGGATAAGAAACAGCACATGAAGGATAAGGGGTACAAGTATTTTCTTCATAATCGTATAGATGTAGTAAAGTATAGTTGAGTCATGAAAGCAGGAGCAAACTCCTGCATTGGCAACGCAATAGAAATATTAATTCCAAGCATGGCAGCAGCACGTATAATGTAAATTACTTTTCGCTGGCCTTAGCCATGAGTTCCGGTTCATTTAATTTAGTGGAGAGGGATTCGATCATTTTGCGCAATTCAAATAGTTCGGATTTGAGTGCTATATTTTCGTTTCTCAACTCCTCGATAGCTGAGGTTCTTTTTTCCAATGCTTGTATGGCAATTAAATTGATTCCCAAAAAATCTTGTTGATTGATCAGCGTATCGCAACCGATAGTGCCCAGGTCATCTTTGCCGAAGGCGGCATAGAAATCCTGCGCCATGGGGCCATAATGCCTGGAGGATTTATCGGATTGAGCGATATAATTCCATGTCGAAAGAGGCATGCATGCGATCTTCTGTAACAATTGCTCGCCATCTATAGGCAGAAAGTTTTCCTTCAGCCGCACATCACTTATGACACCCCATGAAGTGCCATCCGGTAAAAGGACCACGCCCAGATTAGCGGCACTATTGGAGAGTAGTCTGTAACCACCCGCAAATCGTGACCGAAAACCATTGGCTACAAATGATTGCATGACAGTTGATGTTGAGTTGTCTCCTAATGCGAAAGCGCCATCATGGTTGCTTGTTGATACATAATTGCCCATCGCCGTTGAATAGTTTCCATTTGCGGTGGTGGAGCGTCCGAAAGCAGTTGAAACAATTCCGCTGGCTAAAGTAAATTTCCCAAATGATGTTGAAATTTCTCCGGTTGCATCGGTGGTATGCCCAAAAGCCGTAGAATAAAGTCCAGTTGCATTTGTATTGTACCCAAAAGCCGTAGAGGCAAGTCCATTGGCATCTGAATACTGCCCTAATGCAAGGGAATTAGCTCCACTTGCTGTTGTATGATCCCCCATTGCTGTCGAAGCAATTCCACTTGCTGTTGTATGATCCCCCATTGCTGTCGAAGCAATTCCACTTGCTGTTGTATGATTCCCCATTGCTGTCGAATATTCTTCACTTGCAATTGTATATCTTCCCATTGCGACCGAAGCGAATCCACTGGCGGTTGTAAGGTACGAGAACGAAGAAGCAAAATCACCTGTAGCAATTGTTTGATACCCAAAGGAAAAAGAAGTACCCCCAACAGCTTGTGCAAAACTTCCACCGGCAAAGGAGTACGCTCCGCTTGCATTGTTACTAGACCCAAATGATACTGAATAATCACCACTTGACGTTGAGCTTCCCATTGCTGTCGAATAGTGACCACTTGCAATACTGCTAAATCCTGTTGCCATCGAGTAATTTCCACTCGCTGTGGAGACATAGCCGCTGGCAAAGGAGTATAGTCCCCTTGGTTTATTATTTATATATCCCACCCGTAAGGCTCCTGATTTACTATCAAAAAAAAATGCTTTTCCAGCGTATCCTGTGAGATTATTTTGGCTGGAGGTATTGGAGAAGAGGCGCTTAAACAACAAGCTAAACCCGCTCCCATTGTTTGCATCACTGTTACTTTTAAAGATCACATATAGGGAAGTTGAACTGAAAATCCATTTTCCAGGTGTACTGTATCCATTCCCGATCCTGAGAAACACATCGCTTGTTGAACTGCTTGTCGCCCTGATAATCAATGAATCTCCGGTACCAAGACCTACCGATTCGAGCGTCACTTCTGTTCCCATACTACCATCGGTTGTAAGGGGTACACTTGAATAGGCAGTAAGGTTACTCAAATAATCACCTGCGGCCCCACCGGGATCATATATTCGACCAGTAGAATCAGTGGACAGAAAATTCAGGGTTACATTGTTGACAAGCGTTTGGGTTTGAGCAGGGGTAGGTGCGGTATTCGTAGACACGTAGGGTTCATTGATCAGCAGATTGCCCAAGACATGTAGTTTGTTGGTAGGCTCAATTGTACCGATACCAATATTTTGGGCATAGGTAAGGGGAATCAAAAGGATCAAACAGAAGATGAGTAATACGATTTTATTTTTCATAGCCTTGGATATTTTTGATTCTAGGTGTTTACGTAAAAT
>Ga0163150_10007218_pt1 | contig 13208 bp, 12 predicted proteins | sample OliLakLV19P2IB_FD_148628 | JGI IMG/M metagenome (GOLD analysis project Ga0163150, IMG submission 148628) | Freshwater microbial mat bacterial communities from Lake Vanda, McMurdo Dry Valleys, Antarctica - Oligotrophic Lake LV.19.P2.IB | ecosystem: Environmental > Aquatic > Freshwater > Lake >...
CTCCGAGACCGGGACAACCAAGCCGTTGGTGTCGGTGCGTGGTTATGTGATCGGGCGCAGCCTCAGCGTTGCGCACGACAACACCTGGTTTTCCTATACGGCGACCGGCACCGAAGGCAACATCTGGGTGGCGGTGTTGAAGGACAAGGAGACGAAATAAGAATGGTTCCCTTCAGGCGGGGGCTTCAAGGGCGCCTTGCACCGCTGGCTTGAGACCCAGCCCGCGCTACGTACGCCACGATGCGTGACGCTGGTAACTCACTGGAAGCAGGTTCACCGTAGAGCGAGGAACGATCGCCGGTCTTCGTCAGCATGAGCTGAACATCGCTGATGTGCCGCTCGCGGAACGCGCCTTCACAATAGGCCAGGTAGTAATCCCACAGTCGGCAGAACCGATCATCGAACCCCAGCCCGCGCACCGCCTCACTCGATTCGTGGAAACGCCGCCGCCATTCGGCCAGTGTGGCGGCATAGTGCAGGCCCATGTCTTCGAGGTGGAAGACTGACAGCCGGGTCGCACGCGCCTAGCGAGCGCTGGATCTCGAGCAGCGACGTGAGTTCCGAACCCGGGAAGATGCGCCGCTGAATCCAGTCGCTCTGGCGAAGTGGACCTGCCAACTGTCTCGATCGTTCACGTTCGCCATCGCCGGCGGCCATGGCGCCCTTCAGCCGTGACGGCATAGGCTTTGCCGAGCAGCGAGTTTACAGATCAAATCGGCCGAGACGCCCATTACCGCCGCTTCGGTCGCGAAGGGCATCAGCACCCATCGGCTTCACCAGGTGCTGGACGTGCCCCTACCTTGGCGTTGTTCATGAATCATCGGCTCCTCCACGCCATGACGGAAAACGGCGGGCCCTTTGCGACACTCTTAGGCTTGAAGGGTCGGTCACGTTTCGTGCTGGTCCGAGGTTGAAATAGCGAGCGTCGGCTGGGCGCTGTGGCCAAGCCGTGACCATGACCGCGAGGACGAGCGCGACGACGGCGCTGACAACGTGGGGGCGTAATGCCTCGCGGCGGCAATCAATCGAGAGTACTCGCGCTCGTCGTAGTTGCGCGGCCGTCTCATGGACGCTTTCCCTGGGTGAAGGAATCCGCCGCTCGTCGGCGCCAAAGGACCAATCATGAAATCAAGGACTCGTAGCAACTAAACGGGCAATTCCCGTATTGACCCAACGTCGACACGGGCGCAGGATTCGGCAGTGTTAGTCCCTTGCCAGAGAAAAGGAGCCATGATGAAGAACAATCGAACGAGGCGCAAACTGATCCTACTTTGTGCACTGCTGCTTCTGGGTTTTGCGCGTACCGCAGAGGCGGCCGCAGGATGCTGCCCGACAGCGGTGGCCCAGTGTGACGATGCATGTACAGGTCATGCTGGCCAGTACAGTTGCGCTGAGGGGTTTGCGTACTATCACTGTACTTGCAACGACGTCACAGTTCAGCTCGTTCCAAAAACTGGTCAATGTGGTGGCTGACAGCCCGGAACGGAGCGGACCCTGGTCCGCTCCGTTCCAGCCGTGCCGTGACTAAAGGTTGAGAGGAAAGCGGCTAGCGACCAGGAGAGCGAAGATGGACGCTGTGAGAAAAGGGCGGATTGCGGCAGCTTTTGACCAAATCGCAACGCTGGCTGTCATTGCTGCGGCCTCATTGGTGATATGGCGTTTTGCCAGCGATTCGTTTGTGTGGAGATCGCGAGCGGCGGTGCCGGCCGCCGCCATTAAACTGCCGACCTCACCGCTGTCACTCGATTCAGCGAAATTGCGTGGCAGCGCGACGGCTCCCGTTGTGCTCCTGGTGTTCTCTGAATTTGAGTGCCCCTTCTGCCGAAAAATGGTTCAGGACGTCTTGCCGACCCTTGAGAAAGAATACGTAGCCTCGGGTCGCGTTCTTTTGGCTTTCAGGCATTTACCGCTTATCTCGATCCATGCGAACGCAATGCCAGCGGCCATCGCCTCCGAGTGTGCGTCGTCGCGGGGCCGATTCTGGGACTTTCACGATCGACTATTTGGTTCCCCTGAAAAGTTAGGAAGCGTTGCAATCGCCCTCGCGCGGGCAGATATTGGGTTCCCGGATGGTGAGCTCGACAAATGCTCGCAGTCTGATGCAGCAAGGAGGCAGGTCGATGCTGACATGCGCGAGGCGGAACGCCTAGGTGTCACAGGCACTCCCACGAGCTTTATTGGAAGAAGGGTGCTGGGAGGAGAGGTGGCTATAGAGGCGGGACTGTGGGGGGCGCAGCCGATTGCTCGATTTCGCGAAGTGCTCGACACTGCTTTGAAGCAGAAGTAGGGTTGGAGTTACCAGGATTTCGTGGACAGTCTGAGGGCAAGTACGTTGCTCTCCTCAGGAGGTCCCCATGTCTCAACAGCTTCGGCACGCCCGCGTGCGCAAGACCTACGAATTCATCAAGAGCCATCAGCGGCAGTTCCCTGTCGCGGTGCAGTGCCGGGTCCTTCAGGTCGCTCCCAGCGGCTACTACGCGTGGCTGAAGAAACCGGTATCGGATCGCGGCCTCGAAGACGCGCGCCTGCTTCGGCTGATCCGGGCCTCGTACACGGCGAGCCAGGGTATCTATGGGGCACCACGCGTGTTCCTCGATCTGCGGGAGGCCGGGCGAGGGCTGCAGCAAGCACCGCGTCGCGCGTCTCATGCGGGAGTCCGGCTTGCGGGCGTTGCACGGCTATCGGACACGACAATGGACCGTGGGCAAGCCCGCAGTGCTCATCCCGAACCACTTGAAACGTCAGTTCAAAGTCAGCCATCGGAATCGGGCGTGGGTGACGGACATCACCTACATTCGGACGTGGCAAGGGTGGCTCTACCTGGCCGTGGTGCTGGACCTGTTCTCGCGCAAGGTGGTGAGCTGGGCGGTCGCCCCGACGATTCGACGCGAGCTGGTGCTGGATGCCGTGTTGAAAGCGGTCCGTGCGCGACGCGCGCGCCACACGCTGATTCACTCGGACCGAGGCTCGCAGTTTGGCAGTGACGCGTGGCGGAGGTTCTGCCGCACCAACCGGCTCGAGCCCAGCATGAGTCGCAAAGGCAACTGTTGGGACAACGCCGTCATCAGCCCGAATCAGTACGAGGCCGCTCATGTCGGCTGACGGTCAAGCAGTCTCCACAGAATCCTGGGAACTCCAGGTCGCAGTCCGAGCCGCCGACCTCGCGCCCAGCTTTGGAGAAGCCAGGCCGACTGTGCCTGACTAAACTAATTGTCCCTCAAGACGACGGCTGGGTCGATTCGAGAAGCCCTTGTCGCCGGCGCCAACGCCGAGCACCAGGAGAGTGCCAACATGCCGCCTACGACTGTGACCACAATCACAGGATCTATCGGAGAGACCTCGAACAGCTGATTGTCCATCAACGTGCCGATCCCGATGCCAGTCAAGACACCGACGGCACCACCGATCGAGGTCAGCCGCAGTGCCGTGTGGATCACATTCCAGCGGGCCTGACTGGGACTGGCGCCCAGCGCGAGCTTGATGCCGATCTCGCGGGACTGGGCCCTGACAGCAAATAGCAGTCCGCTCGACAACCCGAGGATCGCGACCGGCACACAAAGGAACGCGACGAGCATCAGCACCGCCGAGCGTCCGCGCCAAGGAACAACTGTGGCATCGACGTCTGAAGCAAGGAGCCGAATCTGATCCGATTTCAGCGGACCAAATCTCACTTGCAACAGGTTGCGGACACCTGATGCCGCGGCCTCGGCGTCACCCTCTGAACGAACAATTGCAATTCGGGCCAGGGCAGATCGGTGTGCGAGTGGCTGAAATATCTGCGGAAGAGGCGCAACTCCCGGAGCGGAATCCACCAGATTCTTGACTACTCCGATCACTGTCCCATTCATATTGCTGCTGACGATCTTCACTCCAATAGGCCATGCTTGCGGTGAAATCTGTCTCGCGAAGGTTTCGTTGATGACCATGACGTCGCGTCGTCCAGCGGCGGATGCAGCATCAAAGGACTCCCCGACCAGCAGCGTTGCACCAAGGGCCTTAATAAAATCCTGGCTGGCCGAGATAAGTACGACTGGGAGTCGGTCTACGGGGCGACTGCCCACCCAGGTGACCTCAGTGCCGGCGGTGGTAAGCCTAGTGCGGGTAGGTATTGGGGTGTCGGTGAGAGCTGCGGCCGCCTTGACTCCAGGCATGGCCTTCAGCGCCTCAATCGACTCAAGAGTGCGTTGTTTGTGAGATTCCACCCACCCCTTCACCTGCTCCAACTCATCCTTTGTCCACTTGCGGTCAGGTCCATGATCGCCCTTAATCGGGGACGGTGACAACGGCAGGTCAGCGACGAGGACTCGGTTGGCGTCGAAGCCGTAGTCGAACGACAGTACACGGAAGAGACTGTGCACGGAGAGACCTGCCACATAGAGCAACATGGTCGTCAGCGCGATCTGAGTCACCAGTAGGAATCGCCGAGCTCTCGAGACAGATCGGCGCCCGTCTCCGAGGCTTCCGGACAACAGGGCCAACGGCGACACGCGCCGAATGAGGTAGATCGGTGCGGTCGAAATGACCACGATGCCGAGCACGGTGGCTGCGCCGGCAAACGCCAGCGTCCTCTCGTCAGCTTGAAGGTACTGCCCGAACCGGACACTTGCTGGTAGCCAAGAGATCAGAAGGGCCGTCAGGCTCGGAACGCCCGTCCAGGCCAATGCCACGCTCCCGAGCGAGAGCCAGATCGCGTCTGCGGCGAATAAACCGACTAATCGGCTAGCGCTCGCACCCATCGAAGCGCGCACGGCCAACTCTTTCAGGCGATCGGCAGCTCTGGAGAGCATGAGGCCTGCCACCTGAACCCAGGCCATCAGTAGCAGTGCGACGGTGGTGCCAAATATGAACAAATACGGGACCGAACCTGTCACGCGCGCGCTCTTCTCGAGAAACTGGATATCGAGGGCAGGAAAGGCTTCTTGTAGCTGTTCTGCCGTGGCGCCAGGAATGAGTCGCGCGAACCCGCGAAAGTCGTCTACGCCGATTGAGTTCAACGGCGTCCAGACGTTCGTTTCACCAGGGAATTTAACGTCAGCTTCCATGATTCCCACGACGGTCACGGTACGACCGGCGAGCTCGACGCTGCGGCCAATGACTCCGGCGTCACCTCCAAACTCTCGCAGCCACAATGCATGGCCGATCACGACTGGCACGGCTGCTGGGACCGGGTTCTTAGACATCGCCGTCAATGCATCACTTGAATCGAGAGTGCGGCCCAGCTTCGGTCTGAGCCCAAACATCCCGAAGAAGCTCGCGCTAACAGCAGTGCCGCGGACTTGCGCAGCGGCTGCTTCCCTTGGATCGAAGTATGGGGTCGGAGTGCTGATCGCTCGAGCTTCAAGTATTGGAATAGACTGGAGCCGCTCACCCAAGGCTCTCCGAGCCGACGGGTCGCTCAGAGTCGGAATCAACTGGCGGAGTCGGCTCTCGTCTTTGGGAAGGGCGATCGAAACCAGCCTGCTCGATTGCGGAAACGGAAGTGGCCTGAGAAGAAGACCGTCGGCTACCGAGAAAAGCGCGGCGCTGACAGCTGTAGCCATCGCGAGAGGCAACAGAATCGCGATGACCAACAGCGGTCGCCTCAGCAGATCCCGAAGTGACAACCAGAGTTCCAAGCGAGTTGGCATCACGCGTCACACCCAGTGTTACTCAACAATGACAGGGCTGGCGCTGACCAATTGATGGTCGGGCGGCCCGCGCACATCATACTGCCTGCTCAAGGTGCCCCAGAGACTCTGGCCAGCGCACGAACTGCCCGATTAATTGCTGTACTCGGCACGGCAAGCTACAGCAGGCAGTTGCTGGAATCTCAATGCTCGATCATGGAGAGCGCAATGTGCGCAATGCGCGTCTCGGCCGCTATGAACGTCTGGTGCTCGCAGTACACTTCGAGTCGATGCTCGCCCTCGTCAATTCCTGCCTCCCTGAACATCAGATGGGCTCTGCGTGGCTCGATCACGTCAAGCAGGTCTCCGGGCCGTGATCCTGTGCGCGACGCGATCCGCACCGCGCGAAACACACGACAGAAGCGGTTGAACGAACGGTCACAGATCCCCGCAGAATGGCACCATACCCTCAAGGTTCCATATCCGACGCCGGCAATGGTCGCCAGCGACTTCAGGCTGCGCCAATCGGTGGGGTGCTGACTCGTGACCACCACCACGCGCGCGAGACGCTCAGACGATGGGCGATGGGGCTCGGCCGATTCCTCCCGGGGTTGGAGCGATGTGCGCGATCGGGCATCCGCTCGAACCACCAGCGCCCTTCGGACGGTCGCGATCCGCGCATCACACGGCCGCGGGCGGCATTCACACACGTCCGCGCCGAGACGTCCCACCTCGAAGGCCAGTCGGGTGTCACCGGGATTCAAGAGAACCAGAACGGGCGTCGTGATGCCGACGCGCCGCAGCTCGCCAAGGATGTCGAGTGCACCGGCGGCCGGGTGGCGAACGCCCAGAATGATGAGATCGAGGGTCGATTGGCGTGCGCGCAGCAAACCATCAGCGGCGTCAGTTACGGCTTGAACGTCATGCCCGGCGCGGAGTAGACAGTCTCGTGCACCGGCCGTGGCAGTCGGATCATCATCGACCCACAAGATCCTCAGCGCGTCGTCGTTTCGGTTGGCTGAGGGGTCACTACGTGCCGTGCCGTGCCGTGCCTGTGTCTGGAGTCCATACGCCATGCCTCACCACTAAAGAGAAGCGCCGACGGGTCTGAACCGGTTGAGTTGTTAGGGCAACTTCCATCGTCTGCAAGTGTCGCGCCTCGATTGGGCCCGCGTGTTATCTCGGTTGACGCGCGCACCTTCCCATTGGCATCGCCGAAATCTGAAATCTCGATTACGTAACATGCGCCTGTTTGGTCCTGACACACGTAGGCGCTGACCCGGTTCGAGCCGACAGGTCTCGGCGTCGAAATAGCCCAGGTCGTAGTGCAGCCCGCGCTACGTTCGTAACGAAAAAGACACCCGACGTCTTTACAGCCGACGCGTATCGATCAATCAATCAATCATCAGCGGTCTTGTCTGGGATCGCGACGACGAGGGGCATACCGTCCGACGTTGTTCAGGCCGGTCCCCAGGGTCGCCGTAGAGGGCGGCACGATTGCCGGTCTTCGTCAGCATGAGCTGGACGTCGCCGATATGACGCTCGCGGAACGCGCCTTCGCAATAGGCCAGGTAGTAATCCCACATCCGGCAGAACCGATCATCGAACCCCAGCCCGCGCACCGCCTCACTCGATTCGTGGAAACGCCGCCGCCATTCGGCCAGTGTGGCGGCATAGTGCAGGCCGATGTCTTCGAGACGGAAGACGGACAGGCGCGTGGCGCGCACGAGAGACCGCTGAATCTCAAGGAGCGACGCCAGTTCAGACCCCGGAAAGATCCGCCGCTGAATCCAGTCGCTCTGCCGGCGATACGTCTCAAAGCGCTGCTCGTTCATGGTGATGGCCTGCATCACCATCGAGCCGTCGGGCGCCAGCAGACGATCGCACGCCGCAAAGAACGTGTCGTAGAACTCCAGCCCGACCGCCTCGAACATCTCGATGCTGACGATCTTGCTGAAGGTGCCCGTCAGTGTCCGGTAGTCCTCAAGGAGCAAGGTGATGCGCGCGCCGGCCTCGCCTGCCGACGCGAACAGCCGCTTCGCCTCGTCATGCTGCTCGCGGCTGATGGTGGTGGTGGTCACGCGGCAGCCGTAATTGCGTGAGGCATGAAGCGCGAATGCGCCCCACCCCGTGCCGATCTCCAGCACATGGTCATCGGGGCCAAGCTGCAGCGTGCGGCAGATGCGATCGAGTTTCTCCACCTGCGCGTCTTCCAGCGAGTCACCGGCATGCCGGTACACGGCGCTCGAATACACCATGCGTTCGTCGAGGAAGAGCCGGAAGAAGTCGTTGCTCAGGTCGTAGTGCGCCTGGATGTTTCGCCGGCTGCCCGCTTCGGTGTTGCGATGTGTCCAGTGCCGGATGCGATGAAACACACGACTGACGGCCTGCAGAAGAGGATGGCCTCCCTCAAGTGTCTGCAGGTTTCTTGCCGCCAGGCGCACGACCGCCACCACATCGGGTGATGACCAATCGCCGTCCACATACGCATCCCCCGCGGCATCGTCTCCGCCGAAGAGCAGACGGGAGAAGAACCGATCGTCATGCACCGCGATGCAGGCGCGCAGGTCGGCCTCGGGGTCGCCGAACACAAACGACCGATCGGGACAGACGACCTCGAGCGAGCCGTGCTTCAGGTGATCCAGCATCCGGAACACGGTACGGCGCGCGAAGGTCTTCTTCATACTCATGGGTGTGTCTCCTCCGCGGATGGCCGTACTCGGGCGGGATGTGTAAAGACCGGCAGTCCCTTGAGAAGCAGCCGCAACGCCTGCCAGTGAATTGACGCGATCACCTTGACCGTCATCCAGGGGTGCTGCAGCAGCGCGATCCGGATCGCACGCGGCGTCCATGGCTGATGGGCCAACGTCAGGGTGGCGTCGAACAGCGGCGGCGCTCCGGGATTCTGCTCGAGCGTCGCCATGTGCGCGACCAGCGACGGACCGGGCGGCGAGAGCACGAACTCGTAGTCGAGGTTCATCGGCATGAACGGGGACACGTGCATGCGCTTCGCGCAGCGATAACGAAACGCCTCAGACGCCGGCTGACGGTTCCTGGCCCAGAGCCAGTAGCGATGCTGTTCACCGAACGTACTGTTGACCTCGGCCAGCACGGCCTGCACCGCGCCTTGTGCGTCGTAGCAGAAGAAGAACGAGATGGGATTGAAGCAGTAGCCCAGGTAACGGAGGTTCGTCAGTACGTAGATTGGCCCCTCTGTCAACACCACGCCCTGCTCGGCGGCGTCAGCGGTGACGCGATGGCGCAGCGACAAGGCAGGGTCGCCAAGGTGATCGCGGTCGTCGTAGCTGGCCCAGTTGAACCGGTTGAGCCCCGTCCAGCGCGAACGCTGCATGACCTCGGGAATCCGATCGACATCGAGCCAGGCCATGAACACGCCGTACGAAAACGCGTGGGCGCGCGGACGAAAGCGCCGATGGCGCAACGTGCCGGTGTAGAGACCAGGCTCGGGGATCATGCCGCCACCTCGATCACGTCGGCGGCGCCCAGAGCCCTGGCCACACGCATGCCACTGCGCACACCGTCTTCATGAAAGCCGTAGAACCAGTACGCCCCGCAGAAATGCGTGTGATGGTGACCGCTGATCTCGGCCCATCGCTCCTGCGCCCGGATGGCGTCGTGCGTATAGAGCGGATGCTCGTACACCATGCGCCGCAGCACCTTGGCCGGATCGATGGCGTCGCCGCCGTTCAGTGTGACGCAATAATCCTCAGGCGTTGTCAACGACTGCAGCCGGTTCATGTGATACGTCACGGCGACCACATCACGGGCGCCGAGGCGATAGTTCCACGCGGCCCGGGCCGCCTCGCGCCGCGGGAGCATCGACGAATCGGTATGCAGGCAGGTCTCGTTGCGGGTCGTCCGGAAGCACGCGAGGATGTCGCGCTCGGCGTCCGTCGGGCGCTCGAGCAGCGGCAGAATCTGATCGCCATGACAGGCGAACACCACCTCGTCGAAGTGCTCGTCGGGCTGGCCGGCGACGCGCAGCGTCACTGCATCTGGAGACCGACGGACCGATGTGACGGAGACGCCCGTCCGAATACGGTCCTGAAACGGCGCGGTGAGCGGCGCAAGATACGACTGGCTGCCACCGCGAATGACCTTCCACGTCGGGTGGGTGTTCAGGCCCAGCATGCCGTGGTGGTGCATGAACCTGATGAGCGTGACCACCGGGAAGTCGCGCATCGCGATCGGCGACATCGACCAGATCGCCCCGGCCATCGGAATCAGGTACTGCTCCACGAACACCGGCGCATATCGCTGACGGTCAAGGAACTCGCCGAGCGTCATCCCTGCGCGCGCCGGGTCGGCGAGCACCTGCGGCGCTTCGCGATTGAACCGAACGATCTCCCACAGCAGGCGATAGTGCCTGATCGACAACGCGCGTCGGCGCTGCGCGAAGAACCCCGACAGTCCCCGGCTCGAATACTCGAACGCGCCGTTCGCGGTGCTCACGCCAAACGACATGTCGCTCGGCTGCGTCGCCACGCCGAGTTCGGCCATGAGTGCGCAAAACCGCGGATACGTGCGGTCGTTGTGGACGATGAACCCCGTGTCCACCAGGACGGGCCCGGTGGCTGAGTCCACGGTCACCGTGTGCGTGTGTCCCCCAATCCGCGTATCACGCTCGAAGACAGAGACCTGGTGCGTCTGACTGAGGCAGTACGCCGCTGAAAGTCCAGCGATGCCCGAACCGATGACCGCCACGCGTTTCATGAGGAGGTCCTCGCCTTGCGAACCGGGCGCAAGCCGCCGGTGATACCCACCCAGCTGAGCGCCTTGAGCACGAGATACGTGATGTCGAGCTCCCACCAGCGCTGACCTTGCCGGCAGCTGCCGGGTGAGTAGTGATGATTGTTGTGCCAGCCCTCACCCAAGGTGATAATCGCCAGCCACCAGTTGTTCCGGCTTTCGTCGTGCGTCTCGAATCGGCGCGAGCCAAACAGATGCGCCAGTGAGTTGATGGCAAACGTGCAGTGATAGAGGACGACGGTGGACACGACGTAGCCCCACACAAACGCCGGCCATCCGCCAATCACCGCCACGGCCGCGCCGAAGACCGCGGTGGGCACCCAATGATGCCGGTCGAGCCAGACCAGTTCGGGATAACGGCGCAGATCCCGGACGGCCTCAGGGTCGTACTCGTCGAAGTCGTTCGACAGCACCCACCCGACGTGCGCCCACCAGAAGCCTCGCCGATGGGGCGAGTGGACATCTTCATCCTGATCCGACTCGCGATGGTGCAGCCGATGATGGGCAGCCCACCAGAGCACGCCCTTCTGCGCCGACGTCTGCGCGAGAAACGCCATGACGAACTGTCCGGTCCGGCTGAGCGTGTAGCTCCGATGGCCGAAGTACCGGTGGTAGCCCGCCGTGACCCCGAACATCCGAACGACATAGGTGGCCGTAAGCCAGAAGAGGAGCGGCCAGGTTGGAGGCACCCACCAGATAGCAACCAACCCGATGTGGAGCAGGAGGAAGAACAGGACAGCGCCGAATTGGTAGCGATTCCTCTCTGACATTGAAGCCATCATCGTTTCATTGCGCCAGTTTGTCAATAGCTTGTCTAAGACAGACATTTGACAGCATGTGGCTCCGCGCGATATCGTGGCATCTTAGATGGCGACCAGCTACCCCATTCGCGCCGTGTCGAAGCTGACTGGAATCAGCCCGGATACGCTGCGCGCCTGGGAGCGCCGTTATCAGGCGGTGCGCCCGGTCCGGTCCGGCCGTGGCCGACAGTACGGCGATGCCGAGATCGAGCGCCTGAAGCGCCTCAACCAGCTCGTGGAGCGGGGACACGCGATTGGCGGGATCGCGGCCCTGACTGACGAAGAACTCGACGCGCTCCTCGCCAAGCCCGCGACAACGGACGAGCGTCGGCCCGCAGCTCCAACCGGTCTGCTGCAGCCGGTCATGGCCGCGATTGACACGTTCGATGCCGCCAAGGCCGGCGACGAACTCACGCGCCTGGCCGCCGTGCTGGCGCCGAAAGACTTTGTATATCAAGTTGTGCTGCCGCTCATGCAGGAGGTGGGCACACGCTGGCACGATGGCCGCATCAACGTAGCGCAGGAGCATCTGGTGTCGCAGATGCTCCGCACTCTTCTGGGCAGCCTGATGCGCCTGTTCCGTCCGTCAACACCGGCGCGCCGCATGGTCGTGGCCACGCCCGCGGGTGAAACCCACGAATTCGGCGTCCTGGCTGCATCGATGCTTGCCGCGATCTCCGGCATCGATGTTGTGTATCTCGGCGCGGACCTTCCTGCCGACGAGACCGGCCGGGCCGCGCGCCTCGTCTCCGCGCCGGTGGTGCTCTACGGCATCACGGTCGTGACGGGTTGTACGCTCGATGAAGTGAAAGCGGTGGCGCGCGCGATGCCGGAGAAGGCGACGTTGTGGCTCGGCGGTGCGGGTGTCGCCGCGCTCGATCTCTCCGAAGTCGAGCGTCGAACCGTCGTGCTTTCGGACCTCCCGGCATTTGAGCACGCGTGCATGCGTTGGAGATTTTGAGATGGCCATGTCCACTGCCGAACCCGTCGTGCATCGCGAGCACGCGTGGTACGAACCGCTCGTCGACCGGGACCTGGTGCCCGACTGGATGCTTCGCGCCGGTATTCGACGACGGCTCGCTGCACGCCTTCGTGAGGAGGACAAGGGTTCGCTCGAGGCTCAGCGTGCCCATCTGCTGCAGTACGTCGCTCAACTGAAGGCCAGTCCGATCGCGGTCCAGACGCGGGCTGCCAACCAGCAGCACTACGAAGTGCCGGCCGCGTTCTTCACGTACGTCCTCGGGCGCCATCACAAGTACAGCTGCGGTCTTTGGCAGGATGGCGATACGCTGGACGACTCGGAACAGCGCATGCTCGATGTCACGGCCGAACGCGCGCAACTCTCGAACGGGCAGCGCGTGCTCGACCTCGGGTGCGGCTGGGGCGCGTTCTCGCTCTACGCCGCGGCACGCTTTCCGGAGAGCCGCATCACCGGTGTGTCCAACTCACACTCGCAGCGCCGGTTTATCGAGGCACGAGCGCGCGAGCGTGGTCTCACGAACCTCGAGGTGGTCACGGCCGACATCAACACGTTCGACGCCGGGCCTGGCTTCGACCGGATCGTCTCGGTCGAGATGATGGAGCACGTACGGAACTACCAGGCACTGTTCGCAAAGGCCGCATCCTGGCTGAACCCTGGTGGCCTGCTGTTCACCCACATCTTCACGCACCGGCGTTTCGCGTATCCCTATGATGTGAAGGACTCGGGCGACTGGATGGCGGAGCACTTCTTCACGGGCGGCCAGATGCCCAGCGACGACCTGTTGTTGTATTTCCAGGACGACCTGAGCATTCGCCATCACTGGGTGGTCAACGGCCGGCACTATCAGCGCACGTCCGAGGCCTGGCTCAGGCGGATGGACCGGCATCGCGCCGAGGTGCTCGCGTTGTTCGCGGATGTCTACGGCGCCTCGGAAGCGCGGCGATGGTTCGTGCGCTGGCGGATCTTCTTCATGGCCTGCGCCGAGTTGTGGGGCCATCGCGGCGGAGAGGAGTGGGTCGTCTCCCACTATCTCTTCGAACGGACATGAGG
>Ga0163150_10007221_pt1 | contig 13206 bp, 13 predicted proteins | sample OliLakLV19P2IB_FD_148628 | JGI IMG/M metagenome (GOLD analysis project Ga0163150, IMG submission 148628) | Freshwater microbial mat bacterial communities from Lake Vanda, McMurdo Dry Valleys, Antarctica - Oligotrophic Lake LV.19.P2.IB | ecosystem: Environmental > Aquatic > Freshwater > Lake >...
TTCTTCCGTCAACGCCGTGCTCAAATATCTCTCTCCGAAGCTCGGAATAATCACTACAATCAATTTGCCTTTATTTTCAGGACGCGACGCAACCTGAACGGCAGCATGCACCGCTGCGCCGGAAGAAATTCCACAAAGAACGCCCTCTTCGCGCGCCAATCGTTTTGCCATCGTAATCGACTCATCACTTGTGACGGGCACAATTTCATCAATCAATTTGGTATTTAAAATTTGCGGAACAAACCCTGCGCCAATCCCTTGAATTTTGTGCTTTCCTGGCGCTCCACCTGCAAGCACCGGTGACTCGGCGGGCTCAACGGCAATCGCTTTAAACGAAGGCTTGCGTGACTTAATCACTTCAGAAATGCCTGTAATCGTTCCACCTGTTCCCACGCCTGAAATCAAAATATCGACTTTACCATCCGTATCTTTCCAGATTTCTTCGGCAGTCGTTTTGCGGTGAATTTCAGGATTCGCCGGATTTTTAAATTGCTGTGGAATAAAACCATTTTTTGTTTCGGTCAAAAGCTGTTCCGCGCGCGCAATCGCACCCTTCATGCCTTCCGCTCCGGGAGTCAACACGAGCTCCGCGCCTAAAAGTTTGAGAAGCAACCGGCGCTCGAGACTCATCGTTTCCGGCATGGTTAAAACTAATTTGTACCCTTTTGCCGCGCAAACAAAAGCGAGAGCAATCCCCGTGTTTCCACTGGTCGGCTCGATAATAACGCTGTCTTGATTGATCAAACCTTTTTTCTCGGCATCTTCAATCATGTTGGCGCCAATACGATCTTTGACACTTGCCATCGGATTAAAAAACTCGAGTTTCAAAACAACATCCGCCGGCAAACCTTTTGTGATGCGGTTCAAACGCACAAGCGGCGTATTTCCAATGGTATCAATAATGCTATTGTAAATTTTCATAAGCTTCCTCTTTCGTGGATTATTTTTAAAATTGCAGTGGTGTTATTTTAACAGACAACGATACGCTAATCAAAACAGACAAAATCAATGCGGAAGTTCAGGTCCTTGCTGACTGGCATCCGGCTTGATCTCATTCACAATGAAAGACTTTTGGCCAAAAATGCGGTCATTGGCAAAGATTCGGAACTCGTATTCACCCGCACGTGGAAAACGAAGACCGCGTAAATTAAATACAAGTTCATGCGTAATCAAAGGATTAGGAATTTGGATAGCCTCGGGCATATCGCTTTTACCCGTTACCGTGTCCGTTTTAAGATCAACGAGCTCGAGTCGAAAACGGTAGTTTCCTTGCGCATCGGTTAATTTAATGTATACCGAAAGAGAGTGGTGAGTGCAAGGAAACTGAACCGCACCGATGTTCTCAAAAACACCGATGAGACTTTTTTTATTGGTACCACGCTCGGTGATCACATAATCACAAATGAGCATCGCGTTTGCTTTGGGAACAGGGAGCATAGACATGAATGAATTATACTAGCGCTTCATAAAAATTGAAATGACGAGTTCGTGATTTCAAAAACAATACTCAGCGCTGTGTCTCGTCTCAAATAAAACCAGGACGAGACGAGAAGCGAGAACCAGGAACCAAGAACCAAGTAGTCCTAATTTATAGCCTTGAATTCGAATCATGCTCGGACGCCGTTCCGACGGGGGGCGTTAGCTTCTAACACTTCCCGCCGAGACAGCGTCCGATAAGCTGCCGGTAAAAACTCTAAAATATCACGCGCGATCAAACTGGTTTGCCCGATTTTTTTCGCAGCAAGATCGCCCGCAAGTCCATGCGCATAAACTGCAAGGCAAATTGTTTCAAATAAATTTTTATTTCGCCCAAGCAAACCAGCGAGAATCCCTGTGAGAACATCACCACTACCCGCCGTTGCCATACCCGGGTTACCGGTTGAATTCACAAATGTTTGCCCGTCAGGCGCAGCAACAACCGTGCGCTGCCCCTTCAAAACAACATAAACTCCGAAACTTCCCGCAATTTCCCGTGTCTTCTCTTGGTTCTTGGTGCCTGGTTCTTGGTTCCAAAATACCCGTTCAAATTCTCCTTCATGTGGCGTCAAAATCAACGGAGCTTGTGCTTGCAATAAAATTTCCGGTCTACCTTCAAGAGCATTTAAAGCATCCGCATCAATCACGGTTGGAATCTTTGTGCTTATAATTAATTTGCGGATCAGTTTTACGGTGGACGGATTCCTCGAAAGCCCGGGACCAATCGCCAGAACATCTTGCTTTGTAATTAATTTAGAAATTGCCGCAAAAGATTTCAAATCAAGCGATCCAGTTTTCGTTGAGGAAAAAGGCTGAACCATCACTTCAGGGTCTTTGCGCGCAATCACGGAATAAACCGCATCCGGCACCGCAAGCGTCACAACCCCCGCACCCGACCGCAACGCCCCCATTGCGGAAAGACTCGCCGCCCCCGTCATCCCACGACTCCCGGCAATAATTAAAATGCGCCCGTAGTCGCCTTTGTGGGAATTTGGATTTCTTTTAATAAAATTTTTGAATTTTGTTTTCATATCTTTTTACTGATCAAAATTTAAAATAAAAGTTAGAACCAGGGTCTAAACTTCTTCAACTCTCCCGGCTCTGCTTTGCCGAGCTGGGAGAGTTATTTAAACTGGAAACCTTTTCGAGAGAAAAGTTTCTCCGCTGAAAGCCCACACCCCACCACTGCGCGAAAGCTCAAAGAAGAAGCATGCCGAGGGCGAGTTCCGCAAGACCGAAGGTCTAAGGACTGCTTGAGCCTGCGACGTGCTTCTTTTTTGAGTTCGCCTCTAATGATTGAAAAGCTAGATTCCCGTCTTCACGGGAATGACAGTTCTAAGAAACCATAGGGGTCAGTCCCCGCGGGTCGACTACGCGCACCAAACGGACAGACCCCTCGGATTTACACTCGCTTAATAATATTTTTCATTTCGCGGACGGCTTTTTCGATTCCGATGAAAACCGAATGACAAACAATCGCGTAGCCAATATTCACTTCTTTGATTTGAGGAATTCGGAGCAGATCTGCCGTATTTTTATAATCAAGCCCGTGCCCCGCATGCACATGCAGGCCAAGCTCATGCGCGAGCTCAGCCGCCGCAGCGATGCGCTTCCATTCTCTTTTTTTGGCAGCGCCGGCAGCATTTGCGAAAGAACCCGTGTGAATTTCAATCGCGGGAGCACCCAATGCGGCAGCCTGCTCAATTTGCTTTAAGTCAGGATCAATAAACAAACTGACTTCGGACTTGTTGCCATTTAGAGCTAAAATCGTTTCGCATAACTCGGGCACACGCTTATAAAGATCCAAACCGCCTTCCGTAGTCAACTCTTGCCGTTTTTCAGGCACCAAACAAATTTTAGCGGGCTTGATTTTGAGCGCAAACCGTAACATCGCTCGATCCACTGCCATTTCTAAATTAAGCGGAACCGTCAGCACACGCGCTAAATCAATAACATCCTGATCTTGAATGTGACGTCGGTCTTCGCGCAAATGAACCGTAATGCTATCCGCGCCACCGCGAACGCAGGCTTTCGCCGCATCCACCAAATCAGGAATCCCTTCTTTGCGCGCCTGCCGCAAAGTCGCCACATGATCAATATTCACACCCAAAAAAACTTTTCTTTTCATATCCTACCGATAGTTTTCTATTAATCTTCAACCCTTTTTATCGTCACTGATTTGCCGCGACGATAAAAAAGCAACCAGGAAAAGCTGAAAGCTTTTCTCCTCTCTAAGCTCCCACCCCACTTCGCGCAGAAATAAAAAGCAAGAACTGTATCATGGCCGAGTTCCGCAGGCGGAGCCGAGGACTGTCTGAGCCCACGATGCAGTTCTTGCTTTTTATTCTCACCACTTTATTTAAAAAACTCTGCGCGACCTTTTCTACTTTTGGCGCAAAATCACAGCGTTCACTTGGATTTTTTCATCGTCTTTCAAAGTCACGCCCACAGGAAAAACCCACGACACATCAACAGCGTGCTCGCCATAATCAAGCTCGCTTAAGTCAGCATACGCGCGCATTTTTTCAGGGCTTAGGTTTTGCAACACACGCCGCGGCCCGACAAGAGTCACTGTGATTTTCTGTGGATTTAATTCCGCAAGCCCCAATGCGCCCGAAGGCCGCACCATCTTCACGACAATATTTTTTAATACTTTTTCCTCAGAGACCTCATGAATCGGTATAAATAAATCACCACTCGCGGCCGACTCCGCAACAACATTGACGGGCAGCTGAAAATCGGTGCTGACTCGAAATGAGCGAGTTCTCCCAGTCAGGCTAATCGGACGAGTTAAAACCTCCGTCATTTTTTCAATTTGTCCTTTCGGTCCCCTGACCATCACGGCATTGGGATCCATTTGCAATTCTTCATCGCGCACCTTATATCCAAATGCGGGTTCACCTTGAAAGTTGGGCTTCACCGGCATTTTCTGTGTCACGAGCTCATCGACGACAACCTGAATTACTTGGGGCTCAATCCGAATGACATGGAGTGGAACATTGGGGAAAATAATTTCCTGAGGATCAGCATGAAACGCATACTCACCCGCCTGCTTCATTTCCTTATCAAGAACATGAATAAAGTGAATGTTGGCGTTCGCGACTTCACCCACCATGGCTCGCGGAACTTTCATAACAACACGCAAATGCTCACTTGAAACCTTCAGAACGCTCATGTCTTTGCTTTCCATTTTCACTTGAAGCGGAATCATGCGCACAATTTCAACACTCTCCTCATTCACTGCGTAATACCAAAGACCTGCGGCCAACGCGAGTGAAATCACTTTTAACTTCCAGCCATGTTTAAACCAACTGAGGCCGCTCATTTTAAGTTCCCTGCTTTAGATTGTTCTTTGGCGGACACTTGAAAAATCTCTTCCAATTTTCTGCGAAGATGCGAAGCATCCATCGGCACCGACAAACTTCCTTGCTGCGCAATTGAAACCGCGCCGGTTTCTTCAGAAACAATTAAGCACACGGCATCACTTTCTTCTGTTAGCCCGAGCGCCGCGCGATGACGCGTCCCGAGACTTGGTGCTAAATCAGGATTGTTCGAAAGCGGAAAAAAGGCTCCGTAACAAGCAACGCGCCCGCGCGAAATAATAAGGCCCCCATCATGAGTGGGTGTATGCGGATCAAAAAGAGAAATCAAGAGATCCGCCGTCACTAACGCATCAAGATCGCCCCCCCCTTCAACTTCATTGCGAATTCTCATGCCGCGTTCAATGGCAATCAAAGCGCCATGCTTGCGACGCGTCAACTCTTGCGCTGCTTTGACCACTTCATCCAAAACTCCGCCTGGCTGAAAACCATTTTTGCCCATGGTTTTTTGACCGATGCGCGCAAGACCACGACGCATCTCAGGCTGAAAAATAATTAAGAACGCAACCACACCCACCGCAAACAACTTGGAAAGAACCCAAATAACGGTATTGAGCTCGAATAATTTTGCGATATTAAAAATAATGGCAAGACTCACAAGCCCCGCAAGAACCTGAATGACGCGTGTTCCGATAAAGAAACGGAGCAGCCAATAAATAAGCGCCCAAATTGAAAGAATTTCAACAATCGGTCGCCACAGGGATAGGATTTGATTAAGCATAGAGAGAGATTATAGCTTAAAGGTTAAAAGTTAAAACCATAGTTTAAAGCTTGTTAGCTGTTGGAACGATTTTGAGTTTTTAGTTATGGTTTTAACCTTTAACCCATAACCTTGATCCTAAAATAAGGATTGCAGTTTGGCAGGAAGCTTCTTACCAAAGTGCTGATAGGCCTTCTCGGTAAGAATTCGCCCAGACGAAGTGCGGCGCAAAAAGCCTTGCTGGATTAAATAAGGCTCGCAGATTTCTTCAATTGTTTCAGCGTCTTCGCTCACTCCCACCGCAACGCTTTGAACTCCCGCCGGGCCGCCGCCGCAATGATCCATCAAATATTTAATGACACGCAAATCAAGCTCGTCCAAACCTTCACTGTCAACACGCAGACGCTCAAGACCTTTTAAAGCGGAGGGCTTTGTGATTTTTCCATCACCTTGTACCTGCGCAAAATCACGCACACGTCGCAAAAGCCGATTCGCGATTCGCGGCGTTCCCCGCGAGCGGCGCGCAATTTCGAGTGCCCCTTCCGCGTCAACCGGTACATTTAAAATCGAGCCTGAACGTTCAATAATGCGCGCTAATTCAACGTGATCGTAATATTCAAGATGCTCAACAATTCCAAAGCGTGATCGTAAAGGCGCCGTCAAAAGTCCGCTGCGCGTGGTTGCGCCCACTAACGTAAATTTCGGAAGGTCCATTTTGACTGAGCGCGCGTGAGGACCTTTATCAATCATGATTTCAATCGAAAAATCTTCCATCGCGGAATAAAGGTATTCTTCAACAACATGCGGAATGCGGTGAATTTCATCGATAAATAAAACATCCCCAGCTTCAAGGTTAGTTAAGATTCCGGCCAAGTCTCCCGCTCGCTCTAAAACAGGTCCGGCAATCTGATGAATCTTTGCACCCATTTCACGCGCGACAATATTTGAGAGAGTGGTTTTTCCAAGTCCCGGAGGACCAAAAAGCAAAATATGATCGAGGCATTCGTTGCGCTGTTTTGCAGCTTCAATATAAAGCTTGAGGTTGTCTTTCACTTTATGCTGACCCACAAATTCATCAAGCAATGAGGGCCGCAGTGACAACTCAACCGCAACTTCTTCGGGTGTAGAGCTTTGGTCAATAATGCGGTCGTAGGGATTGGTCATGTGAGAATTATAGCGAACCAAGAACCAGGAACCAAGAACCAAGAATAAGCAAGTTTATACAAATTTAAGGGCGACACGAACAAGCTTGTCGATGGGAAGTTTATCCGCGCTTGATTTAACTGCTTTTTCCACTGCAATTTGCGCCTGATTTTTTGAGTAACCTAAGGCGATCAGGGCCTGAACAGCGTCTTCGGCTTCGGAAGAAATCATTATTGTTCCACGTGAGCCACTCAAAGAAGTCGATTTACTTCCGTCAAGAATCACTTTTTCACGCAACTCAACGACCATGCGTTCTGCGGTTTTTTTACCGATGCCCGAAATGGAGGTCAGAACAGAAATATTTCCATCTTTGATGGCAAGCTTTAAGTCTTCCACCAAAATTCCCGAAAGAGCGGTGGTTGCGATTTTGGGACCAATGCCTGAAACCGAAATCAGAAGACGAAACATTTTACGTTCTTCATCCGTTCCAAAACCATAAAGCAACTGGGCATCTTCACGCACCACAAAATGCGTCAATAATTTAACCGACTGGCCCAATGCAGGCAAAGACGAATAAGTCGAGACCGGAATCAATATGTCATAACCCACACCGTTCACGTCCATCACAACCGATGTCGGAGTTTTCTCAATTAGTTTTCCGGAAAGATAATGGTACATCAATTATTTCTTTGCTTTTCTGGCGGCTTCAATGAAACGCGTCAGTCGGTTTGGAGTTCTCACTTTTTGCAGACTCGGCATTTTAGGTGACCGTTGTCGATTATGCAAATGACAGATTGCTATCGCAAGAGCATCGGCTGAATCGGCATAAGGCTGCTCCTTAAGACTTAAAAGCTTAGTCACCATAAATTGGACTTGTTCTTTGGTCGCTCGACCATTTCCCGTCACTGATTGCTTCACGGCTGTGGGTGCATATTCAAAAATCGGCAAATTCACTTCTTGCGCCGCAAGCATCGCGCAAGCTCTTGCCTCGCCAATACGAACCACAGCCTGAATATCTTTGGCAAAAAATAAACTCTCAAGCACAAGCACGTTGGGCTTAAAGTCCTTGATCAAACGCCGCAAATTTTCAAAAATAAAGTAAAGTCGCTCCGCAATCGGCAAAGTTGATTTTGCTCGAATAACTTCAGCATCGACAAGCTTGTAGCGATTCCCTTCAGCGTCTAAAATTCCGGCACCGCAACGGTGCGTCCCTGGATCAATCCCTAAAACACGCATCTCTTCTCATCCCCCTCTGGGTTTCTTCTGTAAGTCTCAGACGACTATTTTCTTTTCTTCTTTGAAATATTTTTATCTGCTCTATTTTGGATGACCCGCTTAAACTGCTCCGACAAAATCCTCTCGCCCTCGGCCTCGAGTTTCATTCATCGCCCCTTTTCAAAAAGATGATACTCCTCATTTGCTAAGTGCTCAGCTTCCTCATGACTTACTTTTCCGGCACTCGACAAAACCAAGCGGTCATTAAACTTCAAAAACTCATCTAATTTTATTTGCCAGTCTTTCATGAAAAATTGCTTCCGCCTTCGAGCCTGATCTTCTGCAAAATCAAGAAACATCACCACAATCCTATTCAGGGCGGCAATCTCTTCTTCTCCACGATAGTTTTTAGCAATTCCAACATCCAGCTTTCGCACTCTAGCGCCTTTCCATGAGGTTAATCCCATATTAGGTTTTTGATGACTAACACGCTCCGCAATTAACTCCGGGGCTGTTTTCCCGGTCGCAGCAAAATGAAGTTTATTTTGAATTAGTTGAAAAAAACTTTGCGTTTCATTTGCGGAAGCTTGGTAGTCTGAAGCCAAAGTGAAAATTTCTCTTACCCGTAAGTACATACGCTTTTCGCTGGCACGAATATCACGAATTCTCTCAAGCAACTCTTCGAAGTAATCGGGCCCTGTAGGGTTTTTCAGCCTCTCGTCATCCAAAACAAAACCCTTTAAAATATATTCTCGCAAAGTCTGCGTGGCCCAAATACGGAACTGCGTCCCTCGCTTTGATTTGACTCGAAATCCAACAGAAATGATCATGTCGAGACCAAAATACTCCACCTGATAGGTCTTCCCATCAGCCGCAGTTGTTGCATATTTTGCAACAACTGCTTTGGCGTTCAATTCGCCCTCTTCAAATACATTTTTTATATGTTTGGAAATGACTGACTTATCTCGAGCCAACAAACTCGCCATCTGATTCAGGGAAAGCCAAGCTGTCTGCCCGTAAAGACGCACTTCAATACGCGTCTTTTGGCCTTCAGTTTGATAAAGTACTATTTCTGATTTTTCAGGATTTTCTTTTTTCATAAGTAACCGCTTTAAATTAGGTTCATCAGGCTTTTAAACCCATTGAATTCGATGGGTTTAAAATGAAGACTATTAGAATCTTTTCCATCTGCACTCATTTCCTGAAAATTTAATTATATGCATATAATATATGATTATTATTAAAATTTGTCAAGCGAACTTTTCTGTCGAGATGGAAGAATGCTCAAATTACGGCGTCGCATCCCATCAAGGTTTTTGAAGAAACTGCGCAAGATGTTTAGCGCCTTCTATGGTCTGACTCTGGTCACAATAATTAATCACATTTACTCGACTAGCGTCCTCAAGAATGGGGTTTAACTCATACCTATAAGGTGAATCATCCGCAGTTCTAATATATAAACGGATAATCTGAATTGCATAAACACGACTCAAAGGGAGGTCGCCGGTTACCGATAAAATTTGTAAAGCGCGTGTAAATGGAAATTCGTGCATTCCCCTAAAAAACCCATTCCCTTTATCAAAAATAATTGGATACGCACCAAAGCAAAACATCATAATTCTGATCATAATAAATAAAAAACCAACTAACGCCTCAAAAGATGCCTGTAGCACGAAGACAATTCCTGCCTCTATGAAGCCTGCGCAAAAATAATTTATATCCTGTTGTCACTCGAAATTCAGCCCTGTCGAATGTCGCAAGCACCCATTCATGCGTTTGAAAACTGTCATCACCGGACGTTAAAGGGTTCCACGATGTTTGCAACGCCAAGGTATCCTTAAAAACTGAGGGGTCAAAAGGCTTTTCCAGAGAAGCAATGCTTCTATTAAAAATTTGTCGCAGAGCTTCAAGCACAATTCTCTCTGGCAATCACCGTCTTTAAGCGGTCGGTCATTAGTCTTTGAGCGTTAGTCTTTAATCGCTTCATCTGGAATTTCGGCATTACTATAAACTGTTTGAACATCGTCGTTGTCTTCAAGGGCTTCGATCAAATCCATCACGGCTTGCGCATTTTCTGCGGTAACTGTTACTTTGTTTTTGGGAATCATCGTGAGCTCTTTAGTTTCAGGTTTTATTCCGGCATCATCGAGCGCTTGCTGAATCGCCCCAAAATCAGACGGTGCGGTTTTAATTTCAAAGCCATCGCCGGTCACAGAAAAATCTTCTGCGCCCGCATTCAACGCGATTTCCATTAATTTGTCTTCCGTCGACGCTGCCTTAAGAATAAAGAAATAACCTTTCTTCTCAAACATGAAAGAAACGGAACCTGCGCTTGCCGGAGCTCCGCTGTTTTTTGTGAAAATATTTCGCACATCCGCGCTCGCACGATTTTTATTGTCGGTAAGACATGCCACTAAAATCGCCACACCTTGCGGGCCATAGCCTTCGTAGGTAATATTTTCGTAATTCACACCTTCGAGTTCTCCGGTGCCTTTTTTGATGCCGCGCTCAATGTTTTCAGAGGGCATGTTAGCGGCCTTAGCAGCCTGAATCGCGGTTCGCAGACGAATATTTGAGCTGGTATCGCCACCGCCATCTTTCGCAGCGACCATGATTTCACGAATAATTTTTGTAAAAACCTTGCCTCTTTTAGAATCCGTAATGGCTTTGGCGTGTTTAATTTTTGACCATTTATTATGACCCGACATGGCGTGAGTCTCCTATATTTTAAAATGAATGAGTTGAAAATCTATTGGTCGCATTTCTGCGAACTTAAAGGTCAAAAGTTAAAGCTGAAAACCATAACTCAAAGCCTTTTAACCGTTCGAACAATTTTAAAACTTTTGGTTATAGTTTTCAGCTTGAACCTTTAACCTTCAACCTATCAAAGGCAGCCTAAGCGTGCATTAGGTTGAAAGTTTGCACTGCCAATCGCTTCAAGCATCTTAAGCGCATCACGCGCAGCAGCAACATTATGGACACGAAAAAAACGAATCCTTTTTTCATAAGCGTTTGCAATGCAAGCAGCTGTTCCAAAATCACGTTCGTTAACATCGCGACCCGTAACACTTCCAATAAATTGTTTGCGCGACGGACCCAAAAGAACGGGTAAATTTAATTTCTTAAAGGTGTGAATCTCTTTCAAAATGAATAAATTTTGTTCCGCATTTTTTGAAAATCCAAGCCCCGGATCAATCACCAAAGCTTCTCGCGCTAATCCGCATTCCAAAGCGCGCTCGACGGACTGTCCAAGCTCCTCACAAACTTCCGTCATTAAATCCTCATAAACAGCCAACTTTTGCATGGTTGCAGCATCACCACGTCGATGCATGAGAATCAAACCTGCTTGATAACGCGCTGCAACTCGCGCAACTTCTCCCGCAGAATCACGCAAACCGCTGACGTCGTTGATGATCTCAGCCCCTGCCGCCAAGCAAGCTTCTGCGACTTGCGCGTTTGTTGTATCAATTGAAATCGGAACGCCTAAATTTTTTATTTTCTCTAAAACAGGAAGCATTCGCTGGAGTTGAATCTGAGCAGAAATGGGTTGTGCTCCTGGCCTTGTCGACTCGGCACCTAAGTCTAAAATGTCTGCGCCGTCTTTAACGAGCCGCTCAGCTTGAACATAAGCCTTGTCAGGCGCAACAAATTGTCCACCATCAGAAAATGAATCGGGCGTGAGGTTGAGAATCCCCATAATGCGAGGCTGCTCAAAAGAAAGATTACGAGATGCTAAGCGCCAAACTTCCATTTTTTCCTTTATCGGTACTTTTCAGCGAACGATCAGAAAACAGACGGGGCCGGCGAAATCGGAGGCATGGACGGAGGGGGCGCCTCAACTGATATATTTTTACCTACCGGCGGTTGCACTGAAGGCGCCGAGTCACCCGGTGGGGTCACAGGCCCAGAGGCAAAAGAACTCGGCAGACCACAAATCAAACGAATCTCTTCTTCATCTAAAGTTTCCTTCTCAAAAACTCGCGCGGATAATTTATCGAGCAAAGGCTTATTCTTTTCAATCAGCGCATAGGTTTCTTGATAGCAACCATCGACAATTTTTCGAATTTCTTCGTCAATCATTTGCGCGGTTTGCTCAGAATAATCTTTACCCCGTGAAAAATCACGCCCTAAGAAGACCTCAGACTGCGACTTGCCGCCGTAAGCTAAATTTCCAACGCGATCACTCATACCCCATTCACAAACCATAGCATGAGCAAGTTGGGTTGTGCGCTGAAGATCATTGGAAGCACCCGCCGTAATTTCATTGAAATAAATTTTTTCTGCGATGCGCCCACCTAAAAGCACTTTGATGCGGTTTAAAATTTTTCCGCGAGAGTAATCGCGTCCGCCCTCTTCATCAGGGCGCTGCAAGGTATAGCCAGCGATACCGTAACCACGCGGAATAATTGAAATTTTATGCACGGGATCAGAATTGGGCGTGAGAATTGCCACAAGCGCGTGCCCCGCCTCATGCACTGCAGTGATTTTTTTATCGCGGTCAGAAACAACACGACTTTTGCGCTCAGGCCCCATCATTACTTTTTCGGTTGATTGCTCGAATTCTTCCTGCGTCACCGCGGGCTTATTGCGGCGCGCGGCAAGCAAGGCCGCTTCATTCACAAGATTCGCAGCATCGGCACCCGAATATCCCACCGTAATTTTAGCGATTTTTGCGAGGTCAACATTTGCATCCATTTTAATTTTTTTGGTATGAACAAGAAGCAAAGCTTCGCGCCCCTTAGCATCAGGCAAATCAATCACCACTTGGCGATCAAAGCGACCCGGGCGCATCAAAGCACTATCTAAAACGTCAGGACGATTGGTTGAGGCAATTAAAATGACGCCGACGTGGGTGTCAAACCCATCCATTTCAACGAGCAAGGCATTTAAAGTTTGTTCGCGCTCATCATGTCCGCCACCAATTCCGGCAAAACGTTGACGTCCGACAGCATCAATTTCGTCGATAAAAATAATTGCGCCACGCCCGCCGGCTTTGGCAGCTTTCTTTGCTTGCTCAAACAAATCACGCACACGCGCGGCGCCCACACCCACAAACATTTCCACAAAGTCAGAACCACTGATCGAAAAAAACGGCGCGTCCGCTTCGCCGGCAACGGCTTTCGCAATCAGCGTTTTGCCAGTTCCCGGAGGCCCCATCAAAATCACACCCTTCGGAATGCGCCCGCCCAATTTTTGAAACTTGGCCGGTTCGCGCAAAAATTCGATCACTTCTTTTAATTCTTCTTTGGCCTCATCACAACCCGCAACATCTTCGAAGGTAATTTTATTTTT
>Ga0163150_10007224_pt1 | contig 13202 bp, 9 predicted proteins | sample OliLakLV19P2IB_FD_148628 | JGI IMG/M metagenome (GOLD analysis project Ga0163150, IMG submission 148628) | Freshwater microbial mat bacterial communities from Lake Vanda, McMurdo Dry Valleys, Antarctica - Oligotrophic Lake LV.19.P2.IB | ecosystem: Environmental > Aquatic > Freshwater > Lake >...
CTCCCCGTTCACCTATTTTTTCCAAGGCAGGCAATTCCGATTCATCGACAGCCACAATGACTTTGCCGCAGAGTTCATAATCCACCCTGTGTTCCGCGCAAAACTGTTCCATGGCCAGTTTGCCTTCGCGACAGTTGATGGCCTTCAGCGAACCGGGTTTGTAGTAGATGCCCGAATGCAATACGCCGGAATTGTGTCCGGTCTGGTGTTCGGCGACGGCCTGTTCTTTTTCCAGGATGCAAATCGAAGTATCCGGCGAGGAATTGGCCAGTTGCCAGGCCGTGGCAAGTCCGACGATTCCTCCTCCGACAATGATTACGTCTGACTGCTTGGTGCTGGATTCCATGAGATCAATTCTGGGCGCGGACTTCAAAGAACAAAAGGCGGCAGGATGCCTGACAATTCGCCTGACCTGACATTGCGCCTGGTCCGGAAGACTGGAGCACTCCCGTGACAAAATGCATAGCGGGGTGCGGAAGGAGAGCGTTTTGGCCGTACCAGCAGACTGGTTCCGGCCCTTCGGCAGGGCTTGTCCCATTCCCGCCGGGCTGGCGGGTCCAACATCATGTTATCGGTAGATTTCCAGGCCGAAATTTGCACCATGCAGAAATGTGGAACTGGAATTGTCAGTCCCAAAACCTGTCGTAGGCGACATGGTCGTTGGGAAGTTGTCGTCGTAGGACGCGACGCCCCACAACCACATCCCGTTATATCCCACTCGCAACCGCGTATGGTTGGTCAGGTGCAGGTGGGCATTGATTCCCAACTCCAGGGAGGCTGCCAGATCGACGTCGGTGTTCCGATTGTTGAGGAACTGGAACCCGTTATTGATCAGGTCGGAATCAATCTGGGTGAAGTTCAGGTAGCCACCGGCTTTGCCAAATCCCGAGAATGAGACTCTCCGTCCGACATCATAATAGAGGTCCAGGCCGGCTTCCGGACCGAACATGTTGTTCATTGCGTTCAGTGTATAGGTTCCGGTTCCGGCAGCACTTGTGCTGCTGTACAGATAGTCGTCTTGCAGCGAGAGGTAGCGGATTCCGCAGTGTGTGCGGGCCACATCCCAGGAATACCGCACACGATTCAGTGCAATGCTGTACAGCTGCGTGTTGGTTTCCTGGTAGGTTTGTGTGGCGTTGTAAAAGGACCCCGTTTGCACGGAATTGAACCCACCCGAGGTAGTGAAATTAGCGTTGATGTTTCCGGCGCCACTTGTGCTGGTCAGTGAATCTGTGATGGATGACAGTCCCATAAAAGTGGCTTCAACCCCTGACACAGCATCGCGTCGGGCTCCAACTGTGATCCGCAATCCGCCCGACCAGACATCGGTGCCGCCGACGCCACCAAAGTTGTTTCCGACAACACCACCATCCGAGCGGCTCCAGTACAGACCGTCTGCGACGACGTAACGGCTTGCGTCCGGGCAGAATCCACACATGCCATAGCGGGTACCACCGCCCAGCAGCCCGCCGATGCGTCCGCGGATCCGGTTAAGAGGTCCGTTGCCATGAACGATCCCGTGGCGTTGCAGCAGGTTGTTTCCGACAACCGGAAGGCCTGCACCGGAACAATCAGGACAGGCGCCGGACCCACAGTCGCATCCTCCTGTTGAGGGCAATTCCGATTCATAGCTGATTTGTCCATCGACATTCCCGGGAGGGCTATCCATGTCCTTGGAATTCGCTGTTGCCGGCGTTTGTGCGCAAGAATTGGTTTGTACCCGCAGACTGGAGTTGGAAACTGGTTCCGGAGGAACCGGAGTCCACGAGCCATCGAAAACCGGTTGATTTGGCAAACCCATTCTCGGCGGCGCAACGGCCGAACGGCCGGTACCGGATGGCAAAACTGAGGAGGCCATTACCATGCTGCCAGTCCCGGGTTCATTCAACGGTTTCTCACCTTGAAGTACAGAAGTATTTCCCGGCCGGGTTGATGACAGCAGGGGAGCATTTTTCGCCAAATGAGGTTGTTGAACAACGGGAATTGGCGTGAGCGAATTCGCGACGTTGGCATTCTGCGGCGTCCCATGTGCAGGCGCAGGCAATGGCTGAAGTTGGGAGCCTTGCGCATTCAGCTGGCCAGGTTTGACGTTGATGACAATCGGAATGCTCTGAGGTTCCGTGCCGTTTACAGGAACATGCCTGTTAACGCGGCTTCCGTCCGGCTTTACGACCGGCGCAGCCTGAACCACTGGAGCTCGCTGGTTCTCGATGACAGGAATTTGCCCAAGGCAAGTGCTTGAGCAAATGGAGACTGAAACGAGGCCAGCAAATATCGACTGGCAAGTACGGTAAACAATCATCTTTCGTACGCGCATCGGTATCGTCGGGAAGAACCAAGAATTGGAACCTGTTCCAGTTGTTTCGGTTGTCCAGTTGTAAGACTTTTAGCGAAAACGGGGGATTTGTTGAATATCCGATTGGGCCCGCAAAAAGTGGAGGTTTGGGCAATCTGGCTTTTGCTGCAGTTTTCGCCATGAAATCCTGAATTGGTCCCTGCAATTCCATGCAAATTGGCAGTTTGGTTTTGAATTTGGAAACCGGATTTGCCGGGTTGGGAAACTCGCAATCCATGGAGAATCCAGGCGACATGAGCTAACATGAAAGCATCAGCCGAATGCATCCGAAGGTCATTAACCATCCCAACCGCCAGACGAATCTATTGCCGATGTCCCGATTTTCTTTTTTTCTGCGACAACTGCTTTACGGACCTGCTTCGCTGTTTTCGGGGCCGGTTTCCTTCTTTCGGGAGGTGTATTCACGTTCACCACGAAGCAAGGCATTTTTGTTGTCGTTGCCGGCATTATTCATGGTCTTCTTTGGCGGTACGTTGCTGCTGGCCAGCCAACTGGGCCGGGAAAGCCGGCTGCTCCAGAAGTATGACGATCTGGCCAAGTCATGCAGCAGGTCTGTCGAGGCGATGATTCCGGATTTTTCCAAAGCTCAACGGCTGTATCAGCTGGAATTGATGAAGAGCGGCGAATCCGGTGGGGCAGCCGGTGCGATGACCGACATCGAATCGCTGGAGTCCAATAGGGGATTGGAGCCGGGTCTGCGGGATCCGGACTTGATGACATCGTCGGAGAAGGCTTTTCGCAAATTGCAGGAGCATATCCGGGAGTTGCGTGATGCGGAAAAGCTGTATTTGCAAAAGCTGATTGAATTGTCACCCGGTGATGGCTCGTTCAAATTCCGGTATGCGATGGCCCATTTGCCACTGAATTCCGCCATCGTTCCCGATTTGGTGTCTGCGTTGGCGCCCATTGACGAAGGTCTACGCGGGTCCAGCCAGATTGGCAATCCCGAAGCACACTTGTGGATGGCGAAATATTACGCCCAGCGTCCGAAGGCGAATGAACGCGAAGTCCAGCTGGCATTCCTGATGATTGAAAAACACGCATCCCGTTGTTTGGTCGTGGATTCGACAAACCGGGAAGCGCGTGAGTTAAGAGCCCAGGTGTTGCAGCGCGGTGGAGAGTATTCCCGGGCATTTGATGATTATTCCGCGCTTTTCGAACAGGACGCCCGGTATTTTTCCAATCTGGTTCAACTGAACAAGCTGATGAATCGGGAGGCCCGAAATACGGAAGTACTGGACAGAGCCGCAAGCAGATTGCACAGGGAACTGGTATCAAACCGCGAAAACGTGGCGGTTTGGGAAACGGCCTGGGAGATGTATGCGGACTGCATGATGCGCAGACGGCGTTTTACCCAGTTGCGACAGGAGCTTCAGGTCGAACGGGACATGTTCGCGACGGACGAATTGAAACGAAATTTTCTGAATTCAATTTTGGGCAGTGCTTTTTCCAGCCGGGTGGCGGAACTGCAGGCGACCGTCGCCGAAAATCCGGTGGACGCGGACGAAGTGATACAGATACTGGAAACTGCGTCAACTTCGATGGTCTTGAATGATTTCCTGAAATTTCACTGCACCATGCTGGTTCGAAACAATCCGGCCCTCGCTGAACGGGCCAGGCTGGTTTACGACTATGAAAAGGATCCCGATCCTTCTGCCATGGTTTTGGGTGAAATTGCGATCGACGCCCTGACAACCAAAGATTACGCCCGCGCGATCTCCATACTCGAAAAGGCCCGCGCCAAAATGCCGAACAACCCGATACTCCTCAACAATCTCGCGTTTGCCTATCTCTCATCGGAATCGTCGAACCCGTCCAAAGCTTTGGAACTGGTGGATCAGGCAATTCGCCAGATTACTTCCGGCCAGTTTTCCGATGAAGAGCTTTCGCGTTTTCTGCATACGAGGGGAGTTGCCCTGATGCAGATGAACCGGGTTGCCGAAGCAGAGGGGGCCTTGTTGGAAGCACTCAAGGCCCGTCAGGACAATGAGGGTATCCTGGAAGCACTGATCCAGTGTTATGAGGGACGGGACGAGATCCAGAAGGGTGTTTTCATGCGGAGACTTCAGGAAGTTCGCAAAAGCCAGGATCCGGCCAATGACAGCAAACAGTAGTGTCCACTTTGCCGCCGGCCAAAACCTGGATTCATGCGGTACCTGTTTCCCAAAAACTGAAATCCGGTTTGGCTTCCAATGATATTTCGACGCAAAAATGACTTCGGACAGTTTTCCACAAGCGGCTGGTTTTCCAGCCGGATCAACCGGATTGGGCGACGCTTGATGGAAGGAATGGGGCAGGAAGATAATGACCGGTCCGATCCGGCCGGAAACAGTTTTCTGCGCTGGCTGACGTTTCCGTTCCGGATCGTTTGGGCCTTTCTGGTTTTCCTGGTTACGACCTGGAGTTCGACCCGGCCGGGAAATTCATTCGGCCGCGCCATGCCTGCAATTCTGGCCGTCGGCAGTTTTGCCGGAGTTCTGGTTCTGGCCTACAACATCCCTTTTCGGGTTGCTGGCATTTCATTTCCCGATCCGGCCATGCGTTATGAAGGGCGGTCGGTTTTTTTGCGGGAGTTGGCTTCTTCCAAAACGGACCCCAAGGAGAAAAAAGAGTTGCTGGAAGGCGCGCTCGTCTGTGCCAGGCATCTGGTGGCGATCCGTCCAACCAACAATTCCTACAAGTACCTGCTGGGGCTTGCACTGGCTGAGAACGGGGACATCTTGGGCGCCAGAAATATCATGCAGTTCATTGCTCCGGAAGACAAACAGGGGCTCTCGATGGCCCATATCTGGCTTGCGATCGATCTGCTGAATACAGAATCAGGCGAGGCTCGTATCAAAGACGAACGCCAGGACCTGGCTTACAAACACTTGCGCATGATCGAACAGTCAACCGCAAACAACGAGAGCATCGAAGGCTACTTTGCACGGGTCAGGATGGCAGCACTGATGATGGATGAAAAGAAGTATGAGGAAGCCGAAGAACTGTTGAAGGCAGTTGTGGAGGGGCAGTTGAAATGGCCAGTCCAGCTGGAGGCAATTGTCCGGCTGGCCAACGTATTCAAGGCACAGGAAAAAAAGGCCCAGCTGGCTGCATTCGTCTTCGCGGCTAACGGAAAACTTGGTGACCTGTCCCTGAGGCAGCCGGATATTCCGGAAATCTGGGAAACCATGGTTACACTCAACGTAGTTATGGATGATTTCCCGTCGGCTGTTTCAAACTTGCAAAGCGGAATCGTTGCCGCACGTGATCCGGATGTTCGAATGCGCCTGTTGCAAATGCAAAGCATTTTGTTCATCCGCCAGAGCCAGCTCGTTCCGGACATCGAAAGCAGGGAGGACTACAAAAAGAAATTCCTGATTCTGGCCAGGGCAATCGTGGTTAATCCGACTGTACCGGACGTCTACATAGCACTTTTGCCCTATCTGGATGTCAATCGGCCCAACACCGAAGAAGCGGTCTGGTTAAGGGAGCTGTTTTTGGATTCCGAAACACCGGGCGGTGTATTGCACGCCGTGATCGGAATGCGGGATTTGTTGAACGGCAGGTTTGCAGAGGGTCAGGACCAGTGGATGACCGCCTCCAGCAAACTGGAAACTGCCGGAATCGTAATCAACAATTTTCTACAGGTGCTTGCCGAGAAAAAACCGGAAGACATGGAAAACTTTTTCAATCTGGCGTCGGTGGCGATTGAAATGTTTCCCGATCAATACTTTTTTTACTTCACGAGGGCGAAAATCCTCCAAAAACTCAACCGGCTCGATCAGGCCCGCAAGGATTTGGAGCTGGTCGTTGAAAAGATCCCGCAGGCTGTCGAGCCAAGGCAACTGTTGATGGAAATTGGTGAACAACAGGGAGACACGGCTTTTGTAGAACGGCTGACGCAGGAAATCGCTGCGATTGAAGCCCGGAAGGAAGCGGAGCGCCGCAAGGAGCTGGAACCACCGAAATAGGGGTTTTCCCCCGGAACGCGGAATCAGGCCATTTCACCAGCCATGAAACTGGAGGGACATCCGGTCGCAATTGAATCCGGGGGTGCAATGGTTAACATAAATGGGCAGACTCTGGGCCTGTTGAAGTATCAAGGCCGGTCCTTCCGCGAACGGATTCGGAAGTGGCCCGGTGTCATGAACCTGACAAAGTCCAGCACGGGTTTCTGTCGCGGAGTTTAGGGAGGAAGTTCGTTTGTTTCGAAATATTGCCGGGCCAGGACTGATAGCCATTTTGGCGCTGCTCGCATTGCGAATTGGCATCGGGATGCACTTCTTCAGCGAAGGCCTGGCCAAGATCCGTTCCGGGAACTTTGATTCCACGGGGTTTTTGGAATCGGCCTGCGGTCCGGCTGCCGGAACGTTTCAGTCATTATTGAGCGACCCCGATGGTTCCCGGCTGTTGTGTGTGTCGACAACCAGCCAGTCCCCGGACGGTTCCAACCCTGTCAGTAGAGTTGATCCTGAAATTACGCTGGCGGTTTGGGGCGATTTCACTGATCGTTGCGCTGGCCACTACCAATTCGGTGATCCGGTACTCGAACAGGGTCTGGTGACCAGACGCGAGGAGTTGGCCAGGTCCATTCAGGCTGCAAGGAACAACGCAGACAGCAGTCTGGATCCCGGGCGGCTCGAATCGCAACGGGTTGAATTGGAACAGGAGATCGTGGCGCTGCGCGGCCAGTCGCGATTGGCCCGGGAACTGTTGGAATCGCATGTCGAAGAGCTGGAAGACTGGCTGGCAGCCAATCGGGTGGAGTTAATCGGACACTACTCGACCTCCGGCCGGGACCATCAGTTTCTTCGCGATGGTTCTACTGGCTCCCACATAGCGCAGGATGTCGAGTCGATCCGGAAACAGGTCGAAGAAACCAGGCTCAAGCGACGGAAGAAGGTTCGTGAATGGTCAGGGGAAGTGAAGGCAATTTGGGATTCGCTGGAGATGTCCATGAATGGACTTGCGGTAAACGTCCAGCGCTCGAAGGCGCCAGTGGTTCTTCATCGGCCGCACGACCAGCCGGGAAGTGCCATATATTGGGTCAATGCGATCATTCCCTGGTTTGATCTGGCGGTTGGCAGCCTGCTGGTACTGGGATTGTTTCCCAGACTGGCAGCTTTGGCCGGTGGGCTGTTTCTGGCATCCGTCATTGCCACCCAGCCGCCATGGATCCCGGGAGCCACACCAACCTGGTACCAGACGGTAGAGATGTTGGCATTGTTTGTTTTTGCCAGCGGAATGGCGTCGGTCGTCCCGGGACTGGGATGGCTGGTCAGCGGGAAAAGAAAACAAAAAAGTACCTCCGGCGCCGTTGCGGTACCGGTCCAGGCCGGGAGCTGAACGACATGATGAATCTGACACCGGAAGAACGTCAAACCGGGCGCGATAACTATCACGCCGCTGTCACCGAATACGAGAGATTCTCGCGCCGGGATTTTCTCTGGCGTACGGCTGCCGCCGGAGGCGCAACCGCAGCGGGAGTCGGCGCACTCTATTTCGGATACGAAAAACCACGTGACCCGTTACGGGTATGTGTGATCGGAACGGGCGATGAGGGGAATGTGCTGATCGGTTCACTGAACCCGGAATACATTGACGTCCGGTCCATTTGCGACATTCGGCCATCCAGCGTCCATCGGGCATTTCATGGGGACTGGGCTTCTGCCGGAACTGCGGCGGTTCGTCCCGGGTTGATGAAGGTCTACGGCTGGAAAGACGAAACGGAAGCCAGACGGAATGTCCGGGTTTTCACGAACGGCTGGCAGGACGCCATCAACGACCCGGCAATTGAAGCCGTGATTATCGCGTTGCCGCTTCACTTGCATGCACCGGTGGCGATTGCAGCGATGCAGGCGGGTAAACACGTGCTGTGCGAAAAACTGATGGCGCATAGCATAGCCCAGTCCAAACTGATGGCCCGTGCAGCTGGCGATACCGGGCGCACGATGTCGATTGGGCATCAGCGTCATTACAGCATCCTGTACGACAATGCGGTCAACCTGATTCGCTGGGGATTGCTTGGTGAAATTCACCATATCCGGGCCCAATGGCATCGCAGCAATGTTCCTGGCAACGACACGTGGTGTCCGCCCCTGCCCGGGGGCGAACGGGTAAGAGGCAGTGACAAAATGGTGGACGAAATCGCCCAGCAGTTGGAAAGTATGCAGCGGGAAGTCCGCAGTCGGTCCACTTCCAGTGCGGAACGGCTGGTGTTGGCCAGGCGAATTGCCCAATGGCAGGCGATGGACCAGGACAAGCACGTGAACGCTGAAACCCATGGTTACATCGATGATCCGGATTTTTATCGCGATGGCCGGGTGCGAACAGCCATGGAAGAACTGATCCGTTGGAGACTTTGGGACCGGACCGGTGGCGGACTGATGGCGGAATTGGGGAGCCATCAGCTGGATGCAGCCGGCATCTTTATTTCCGCACTCAGCCGGGAGACGGGCAAAAAAGTCCATCCGCTGACGGTTCACGCAATTGGCGGACTGCATATTTTTCCGTTTGATCGCCAGGCGGAGGATCATGTCTATTGCATGTTCGAATACCCAGGCCAGGGCTACGATTTCGATTTTGATACCGGCTATCGGGACAACATCAACGTCTATCCCGATCCGGTAACGGGAGTCCCCGCATGGCAGCAGGGAACGGAATTCGATGAAAAGAAAATTGTGGTGACCTATTCGTCGATCAATGGAAACGGATTTGGCGGGTACGGCGAAGTCGTGCTGGGTACCAAAGGAACCCTGGTGCTGGACCGTGAGCAGGAAGCCATGTTGTACTCGCTTCAGGGAACGTCAGCCGCCGCAGGCGTTCGGCAGCGAAATGGAAAATCTCCCGTACTCGATACGGCGGCCAGTGGCGACGCTGCGCCGGCTGCAGCGGCTGAAGGGGGCGAAGTCAGTCGCGGCTATCGCGAAGAGATCGAGCATTGGGCGTGGTGCATCCGGACAGGGGACCCGGCCAATCAGCCACGCTGCAACGGCAAACAGGCGTTGGCTGACGCCGTGATTGCCCTGACGGCGAAACAGGCCATTCGAAATTCCAGAACCGGATCCGGACCAGGCTTTATCCGTTTTCAAAAAGAGTGGTTTGATATCGACAGCGATCTCGTACCGGAAGCCGATTCGCTGGCCGATGCCAAAGAGCTGTTCCGTACCGAACGGCTGGGAATGGGAATTTCCTGACCGGAAGCCTGGCACAACCGGGGTCATGTCAAGTGCCGGATTGCGCGGTTTTTCCGGGCAAAAAGCAAAGCCGGGAAGTGAAATAAGTTCTGGCTTTGGCGGGACTTGCGTTCAATGGCGCCGTTTTGCCATGGCGGTCGTTTTTCGGGTCAGTAGAATCGAAAGCCCGCTGGTTCCAGTCAGGATTATGGAAACGGGGTTGGCCAGGATTTTTTCAAGCGATTTTTCAACCGGGTTTTCGGTGTAACGCCGAAACGGCAATTCCTCCATGACTGTGAAACGGGAAATCCTTGGCCGGCTGTCGGCCAGCCTGCCTGCGATACTTCCATCGATGCTTTTGTGTGACTTCGGCAACCTGGAACGGGAACTGGAACGTCTTCGTGCGGCCGGTGTACAGTGCTTGCATTTGGACATCATGGACGGCGTATTTGTTCCGAATTTTACCTATGGGATGACCGTCGTTCGCGCTTTTCGCTCAATCACGGACATGCTGCTGGACTGTCACCTGATGATGGTTTCACCTGGAAATTACATCGACGGGTTTCGCGATGCGGGAGCGGATGTGATTACGGTACATCAGGAAGCGGTGTCGGACCTTCCGGCCATTGCCCGGCAGATTCGGGATTCCGGAGCCTTGGCTGGCGTGGCGATCAATCCGGGTACACCTGTCTCGGCAATCGGCGACAGTCTGGACCAGTTTGATTTGGCGTTGGTGATGAGTGTTGAGGCTGGCTTTGGTGGCCAATCGTTTCAGCCTGCTGTTCTGGAAAAACTGCGTGGGATCCGGGAATTGGCTCCGGATATTTTGCTGGAAATTGACGGGGGCGTATCGACGGCCACCATCGCCGAATGTGCCGCAGCCGGGGCCCAATTGCTGGTGGCGGGGTCTGCGATTTTCCGCTCCACTGATTATCGGGATGCGGTGGATCAGCTCCAGCTTCTGGCCAGGGGCGCGGTTGCCCGGTAATCGAAGCGGCCGGTTCCGGTCACACGAATTTGGGAATTCAGTTCTTATTCAAGAAAACAAATGAACGAAACGTTGTCCAGGCTGCCCAACATGATTCTGATTCGAACCGGGATAACCACGCTGGATATCCAGTTTCGCGTTTGGGGCCGGCTGGATATTCCGCTAGCCCCGGAAGGAGAGGTCCAGCTGGACCAAACCGCCGGCCGGTTGGCGACGCGCGGAGTTTACGCGGTGGTTTCCTCGCCGGGACTCGCTTCGCGACAGTCGGCAAAACTCCTGGCATCGGCCTGGAGATCCAAACGCCGGGTCGAAACGGATTTGCAGAACATCGATTTTGGCCTTTGGCATGGCCGCTGTATTGGTGAATTGCGTGAGACCCAACCCCGGATTTTGAAGTGTCTGGAAGAGCGTCCCGACCTGGTTTGTCCACCCAAGGGGGAGCCGGTTCAGGAATTCCGGGCCAGAATCCATGGGGTCCTCGAGTCATTGGGGCGGCGATATGGAAACAGGCTGATCTCGATTGTGTCTCCGGGGCCCGTGACTGCAATGATTCGGGCGATTTACCTGGGACACACCGGATTTGACGAATGTGGAACGAACCTTTGGTGGGACTCCACCGACCAGCCGGTCTGGTATGAGTTTTCCGGTGGTCAGGAAGTACTGGCCAGCTGATCCGGGGGCGATCGGTCGGCAGGCAAGCGTTCGTTACCACGGAATCCCCTGGCAGAAATCGGCCGTTTCCGGCTCTTACTGATGGCCCTGGATTCTGGTAAACTTCCGGGCTCTTTTTCCCCCAATTTCGGGGTGAATCCCGGTTTTTCAAATCGCACCGGCAATGGTGCGTCCTGACACAAACACCCGATCCCGCGAATGTTCGAATCATTACAGGAAGGACTGCAGTCCGCATTCAAATCGCTCACCGGCAAGGCCCGGTTGACCGAGGCGAACATGCGAGACGGTCTGAAACTGGTCGAACAGTCGTTGCTCGAGGCCGACGTCAATATCCGGGTCGTCCGTCATTTCATGGCTGCCGTGACTGAACAGGCGCTTGGTGAGAAAGTACTGACTTCTCTCAAGCCGTCCCAGCAACTGATTCAGATCGTTCACGGTGAACTGGTCAAGCTGTTGGGTCCGGTCGATCACAGCCTGCCCGCCAAGAACGACGTCTCCATCATCATGATGTGCGGTCTGCAGGGTTCGGGAAAAACAACGACTTGCGGAAAGCTGGCCGCACTGTTGCTGCGAAACAAAGTTCGGCCCCTGTTGGTAGCCGCAGACCTGCAGCGTCCTGCTGCCATCGAGCAGTTGCATGTAATTGGCCGGCAGTTGAACGTGCCGGTCTATTCGGAACCCGGCGAAAAGGATCCGGTCAAGGTCTGCCGAAATGCGGTTGCAAAGGCGCGTGCGGACAAAACCCCGGTTGTCATACTGGACACTGCCGGGCGACTGGCGATCGACCAGGAATTGATGGAGCAGATCCGCACGATTGACCGTCAGGTCCAGCCCGACCAGGTATTGCTGGTTGTAGACGGGATGACAGGACAGGATGCGGTAAACAGTGCCGGTGCTTTTCATGAAGCACTGGAACTGGACGGCGTGATCATGACCAAGCTGGACGGCGACGCGCGAGGTGGTGCGCTGCTGTCGGTGAAACACGTCACGGGCGTTCCGATCAAGTTTATCGGAACCGGCGAGCACATGGATGCTCTGGAGCCGTTTCGCCCGGACGGAATGGCCAGCCGGATTCTCGGAATGGGTGACGTGCTGGCTCTGGTGGATGAAGCCCAGAAGTTGGTCGATGAAAAAGAACAGGTGCGGCTGCAGCAACAGCTGGAAAAAGGCGAATTCACGCTCGACGATTTTCGGGACCAGATCCAGCGGATGGCCAAACCTGGCCTGATGCAGAAAATGCTGTCCCTGATGCCAGGCATGGGGGCACTCAAGGACGCACAGAAAATGCTGGCTGGTGCTGATACCGGCAAGCAGATGACCCAGTTGTGTGGCATCATCGATTCAATGACCCGGGCCGAACGGCGAAATCCGGGCATCATTGAAGTGAAGCGGCGGATGAGGATCGCTGCCGGCGCCGGCGTCCAGCCAAAGCAGGTCAATGAACTGATCAAACAGTACGACATGATGAAGCCGATGGTAACCGGCATGGCGGGCATGAAGGCCGGTGAGCGGATGGAGATGATGGAAGATCTCCAGAAAAAGATGATGAACCCGTATGGTGCGGCCCCCAAGACCAAAAAGTCGACGGGCAAACGGCTGACCACGAAAGAACGGGAAAAAATGCGTAAACAGCGGGAAAAGCTGTTGCGTCAAAAACGAAAACGGCCTTGATTTGGACATCAGGACTGCGGGGGCATGGCCCAAAACATTCCACAGGCTGTATGATGATCCAGCCGGATTTAACAAGGTAATTTTGACGAGGTACGACAAAAGTGGCAGTTACGATTCGCATGAAACGGATGGGGCGAAAAAACCGGGGCTTTTTCCGGATTTGTGCAACCGACAAACGGGCCCCACGCGATGGGCGGGTAATCGAAGAATTGGGCACGTATGATCCCAGCGTCCCGGAAACCGACGCACGCGCTGTCTTGAACGGCGATCGAATCATCTACTGGTTGGGCGTTGGGGCCCAGCCAAGTCACAAATGCGGCGTACTGATCAAAAAGTATGGCAAGGACGGTGGGATCCT
>Ga0163150_10007228_pt1 | contig 13198 bp, 11 predicted proteins | sample OliLakLV19P2IB_FD_148628 | JGI IMG/M metagenome (GOLD analysis project Ga0163150, IMG submission 148628) | Freshwater microbial mat bacterial communities from Lake Vanda, McMurdo Dry Valleys, Antarctica - Oligotrophic Lake LV.19.P2.IB | ecosystem: Environmental > Aquatic > Freshwater > Lake >...
GGTGCAGAAGAGGCGGTAGAAGCCGTAAAAGAGCACGTATACGACGCTACCCGCTCGGGCACCGGTATTGCCTGGGAGTATTTTCATCCCGGCCTGCCCCTCCCTCGTTTACTTAGCTACATCCAAGACGCAGACCTGTGGAAGTTTGAAAAACCATTTGCCAAAGAGGTTGCTGCGTTTGTAAGCAGTTTGAAATTTGAATTTGAACTTTTTGACCCGATCGTACAAAAAGCCGAGAACGAAGAAGGTTTTAAAGAAGTTACCGACAAGGGCAAGGCCTATCGCGAGTATTTCGACTATGCCTGCGACAAAATAATCGAGCAAGCTGAACTAGTGGAGTTTGACGGCTATACAATTTACGCAGTAAACGCTCCCCGCCTATTTCGTTCTGAAGTCGGCAACCGGTTAGCTCGAACGAAAGGCCCACTGGCTATTGTGTGGTACCCCAACCACGGTAAATGGCATTTTTCGATGCGGGGCGACGGCTCGGTTAACCTCGCCACCCTTGCTCAAAAATACGGCGGCAACGGCCACCCAAATGCCGCAAGTTTTACCCTGCCGTTTGGCACCACCTTCCCTTTTACCTTTGTAGCAAAGTAATATGCGGGTTTTAGCGATTGAAACCAGCTGTGACGAGACTGGCATAGCCGTTGTTGAGGGTACAAAAACTGCAGAGGGCTTTGCATTTAATCTCCTAGGTGCCGCTGCACTAAACTCTCAAGCCGCACTCCACGCGCTTTATGGCGGAGTGTTCCCCAATCTTGCAAAGCGCGAACACGAAAAAAATCTTCCTATCATCCTACAACAAGCACTAGATCAAGCACACAACCCCGAGGTAGACGCGATAGCGGTAACCCAAGGCCCAGGACTTGAGCCGGCACTTTGGACTGGCATCGAGTTTGCAAAACAGTTAGCTGCAGAACGAAAACTCCCCCTGCTTCCCACCAACCACATGGAGGGGCACTTAATTTCTTCTCTTGTGCGGGACGGCAAGCTAGAGAACGTGGAGCTTCCTGTTCTTGCTCTCCTTATTTCCGGCGGCCATACCGAGTTTGTGCTTATGAAAGAGTGGTTCAAATATGAAATCGTCGGTCAAACACTCGACGACGCTGTGGGCGAAGCTTTTGACAAGGTCGCCCGTATGCTCGGGCTCCCGTACCCAGGCGGGCCACAAATTTCTAAGCTTGCACAGCTCGCACGCACGCAAAATCTCAAATCAAAAATAACCTTGCCTCGCCCAATGCTCCAGCATAAAAATTTTGACCTTTCTTTTTCTGGTCTTAAAACAGCAGCGCTCTACGCCCTCCGTGATATCGGTGGTGTACAGACATTATCAGGAGACGAGGTTGCGGCATTTGCACGCGAGTTTGAAGATACTATCGGCGACGTGCTGGTTGAAAAAACTCGCCGCGCATTAAAAGAAACTGATGCCAAGACTTTTGTTATAGGTGGAGGTGTTGCGGCAAATACGTATCTACGTAGTCAATTACAAAAATTAGTAGCGGCAGAATTCCCTGCAGTTGAGTTGCGGCTCCCCGACCTTTCAATAACAGGCGACAACGGTGTGATGATTGCTGAAGCTGCGCTCGCTCGTGCACTCTCTGGCCTCGACGACACCCCAAAAGAAGAAGTCCGGGCTTTCAGCAACCGCTTCTCGATTTCAGGCTCAAAATAGCCTAAGATAAGGCTCATGCCCGAGAAGTTTAAGAAACCCTATAACTCGCTAGAGGTAGAGGGCCCTATCTACAAACAATGGGAGGAGTCGGGCTACTTTAACCCCGACAAGTTGCCTGGCGACCGCCCCAAGCCTTATACGATCATCATGCCACCGCCTAACGCCAACGGCAGCCTCCACGTTGGCCATGCGCTGTTTGTGACGCTCCAGGACCTGCTTATCCGCTTTAAACGCATGCAGGGCTACAAAACGCTATGGCTCCCCGGTGCTGACCATGCCGGTTTTGAGACCCAGCTCGTGTACGAAAAAAAGTTGGAGAAGGAGGGTCGCTCGCGCTTTAAGATGGACCGCGACGAGTTTTATAAAGAGACGCTCGCTTTTACACAAGAAAATAAAAAGTTTATGGAGGGCCAGCTGCGCCAGCTTGGTGCAAGCTGCGACTGGAGTCGCGAGAAGTTTACGCTCGACCCCGACATTGTTACCACCGTATACGACACGTTTAAAAAACTCTACGACGACGGGCTTGTGTACCGCGGTGTACGCCCCGTTAACTGGTCAACAAAGTATCAGACTTCCCTCTCTGACCTTGAAACTAAGTCGGTTGAGCGCAAAGACCCGCTGTACTACCTAAAGTACGGCCCCTTTGTGCTTGCTACCGTGCGCCCTGAAACTAAGTTCGGCGACACTGCGGTAGCGGTACACCCCGACGACCCTCGCTACAAGGAGTGGGTGGGTAAAGAAATTGAGTTCGAAGGCTTGATCGGCCCGGTCAAACTTAAGGTTATTGCCGACGAGTATGTAGACCGCGAGTTTGGCACCGGTGTCGTTAAAATTACACCCGCACACGACCCGAACGACTTTGAGGTAGCACAGCGCCACGGCCTCCCTGCCGTTGAAGTGATAGACAAGTTTGGCAAACTCACCGAAAAATGCGGCAAGTATGCAGGTATGAAGGTGATGGAGGCTCGCAAGGCTGTAGCTGAAGACCTGGCCGCTAAGGGCCTGATTGAAAAAATAGACGAAAACTACACGCACACGGTGCTGGTTAACTACAAAAACGACAACGACGTGCTGGAGCCGCGGATTATGCCGCAGTGGTTTGTAAAAATGGCGCCACTTGCTGACCTGGCACGCAAAGCGGTTGAAGACGGCCGGGTAAACTTTGTCAGCGAGCAATATCGAAAAATTTTCTTCCATTGGTTGGAGAACCTGCGCGACTGGAACATCTCGCGCCAAATTGTCTGGGGTATCCCTATCCCTGCGTGGTTTAAAGGCGACGAGGTGCGTATACAGGCCGAAACTCCAGGCGAAGGCTGGGTGCAAGACCCGGACACTTTTGATACCTGGTTTTCTTCGGGCCAGTGGCCGTTTGCAACACTTGGCTACCCAGACAGCCCTGACTTCAAGACTTTTTACCCCACGACAGTAATGGAGACTGGCTACGACATCCTCTTTTTCTGGGTGATGCGCATGATTATGCTTGGACTCTACCGCACCGGCGAAGTGCCGTTTAAAGACGTGTACCTCCATGGCCTCGTGCGCGACGCTAACCGCCAAAAAATGTCTAAGAGCAAAGGCAACGTTATTAACCCACTCGAAGTGGGCGAAAAATATGGTACCGACGCTCTGCGCATGGCACTTCTGGTGGGCAACACGCCTGGAGCAGACATGGCGCTCGCCGAAGATAAAATTAAAGCCTACAAACTGTTTGCTAACAAAGTCTGGAACATCGCCCGCTTTGTGCTCTCGCAAGAACGTACGGGCGAGTTGATCCCTGAACTTAAAACTGAGTTTGATGCCTTAGCTAAAGAGGTTACAGAGGATATGGAGCATTATCGAGTATACCTAGCTGCCGAAAAACTCTACCACTACCTCTGGGACCGTTTTGCAGCCGAAATTATAGAAGAGAGTAAGGGTAAACCCGAATACAGCGAGAGCATGTACTACATTTTGGAGAACTCAATTAAATTGCTTCACCCATTCATGCCCTTTATCACCGAGGAGATCTGGGCCGCGTTGCCGAACCGAAAAGACCTGTTGATGGTTGAGAAGTGGCCCGCCTAAAGGGCGTTATACTATTCTCATGCTCGACACTACTGTTCTGTTAGCACTGCTCGGCGGGTTGGTGCCTGCCTTGCTGTGGCTTACCTTCTGGCTACTCGAAGACCGGTGTGAGCCCGAACCGAAACGATACATCTTTTTTTGTTTTGTACTCGGGATGTTTACTATCCCGTTCGTGTTGTGGGGCGAACGGCTGGTGGCTGGCTATCTTACCGGGCCGCTTCTCCTACTTGCATGGGCTGCAATAGAAGAAGTGCTCAAGTTTGGTGCCGCCTACTTTGCCGCACTGCGCTGGAGTGTTTTTGACGAGCCACTCGACGGCGTTATTTATATGGTTACTGCGGCACTTGGTTTTGCTGCGATTGAAAATACACTCTTCATCCTCTCTCCACTTGAGAGTGGCAACGTACTCCAAACGATACTGACCGGCAATCTACGCTTTATTGGAGCCACGCTTCTCCACACACTCTCTTCTGCCACCGTGGGTTTGGCGCTTGCTTTTGCCTTTTATGGCTCTGCCAGAGTGCGCCGTTTTGCGGCTCTAGGCGGACTTATCCTAGCAACCGTGTTGCACACGCTTTTTAACCTGTCTATACTGGGACAAGGCGGCAGTTCGATATTCTGGATTTTCCTCCTTATCTGGCTTGGTATTGTCGGCGCGCTCTTGTTAGTAGAGCGGGTAAAGCAGCCGTCGCGTGATTATTGCTAAACTTCTCAAAATTTCTTCATGGCCCGAGAAAAAAAGTCTTTGTTTGGGTGGCTCACTGGCGGCGCAGATGCCGACAACAACTATTCTTTTGACGACCTAGAAACAGGTTCGGGTAGCCTCCCTACCCGCGAACGCGGTGCGCCCGAAAAACGAGGCGCAGCTCTGCCAGACCCTGTTGAAGAAGCCGTAGACGGCGAACTCTCTGTCGATGTATACCAAACCCCTACCCACATTGTGGTTAAGGCCATGATTGCGGGCGTGCGCCCAGAAGACCTCGACGTTACTATCACGCGCGACATGGTTACTATCCGCGGTAAGCGCGAACAGCACACCGAAGGCAATGCGGGAGACTTCTTTTTCCAGGAGCTTTACTGGGGCACCTTTAGCCGCACCATTGTGCTCCCTCAAGAAGTAGAGGTGGAGGAAGCTGAAGCGGTAGAAAAACACGGTCTTCTCATCATCCGCCTTCCTAAACTCGATAAAGGTCGTCAGGCAAAACTCAAAGTTCGTTCGAGCTAAACGCCTTTCTAAATTCGGCGTTTTTTGCTAGAATCGTGGCTATCTGCTTGGGTAGCTCAGTTGGTAGAGCGCTTCCCTGAAGAGGAAGATGTCGCCGGTTCGAGCCCGGCCCCAAGCACCTGTACTAGTTACTCTGACCCCCAAACTGGCTTCCAAGCTGTTTTGCTTGGTTTATAGTCGCCTGAGCTTGGTTGTAGAAGTCCATGATTTGAGCAATATATGGCTGAAAATAGAAGTAGGCACTTATTGAAGCAAAGGCAATCAATCCAATCCAGACGATTTTCATTACCCTGCCCATCCGCGAAGCATTGCGCATAGACTTAACCATTTGGTTAGTCTCTTGAGTAATTGCTGTGTTTTGGCGCACCAATTCTTTGAGTTGTGCGATCTGCGGATCCTCCATACTCTTGTATTATATGTTAGGTTTCTTCAAAGCCCCCATAGCTCAATGGATAGAGCAATCCCGTCCTAAGGGAAAGATCTGAGTTCGATTCTTGGTGGGGGCACCAAAAATATTACGCTTCTATGCCGAGTTTAGTTGCAAGACGTGCGCGGTCAAAACCAACCATCACGTCGTCACCAATCACAATTACCGGCACGCCAAGCTGGCCGGTCATTTGTATCATCTCCTGTCTTTTTGCTGCGTCGCTTGCAACGTCGTACGCAGTGTACTCAACACCTTTCTCATTAAAAAATTCTTTTGCCATGTGGCAGAAGTGACAGGTTGGCGTTGAGTAAATGGTGACTGGTTTTTGCATGCGATTCTACAGAATTAGTGCTTGTAAGTCCTATTTAGTAATTATATCATAACGGTCAAGCGGGATTAGTTCAGTGGCAGAACGAGTGCTTCCCAAGCATTAGGCGCGAGTTCGATTCTCGCATCCCGCACCTCTATTATGCTCACTCATGCCGAAAAAGTCTTGAAAATTCAAGAGATTATTCTGGGGGCACATAAGACAGGTACACAACTTAGTTTGCGGAAGCAAAGCACCAATACTACTCGTAAATCAGACAAAAATGCGACCAAAGGAGCGAGTATTGACCTTGAACCGCTGAGTGAAATTCTGGACGTTAATACTGAGGCAAGGTGGGTGGATGTTGAACCTAGAGTACCGATGGATAAGCTGGTCGCAGCAACGTTGCACTTCAACCTACTTCCTTATGTCGTACCAGAGTTCCCCGGCATCACGGTGGGAGGAGCAATACAGGGTGGAGCACTTGAAAGCAGCTCTTTTTGCCACGGGCAACTGAATGATACCGTCTTAGAGATTGAAGTAGTCCTAGGAAACGGGAGCGTAATAGTGGCAACACAGACTAATGAATATCGAGATCTCTTTTGGGGTTTATCAACCTCTTATGGGTCGCTTGGCATCATTACGAGGGTTAGATTACCTCTCATTAGTGCGCGACCCTACATCGAGGTACAGATGACACTATTTAAGACTACCGAATCTTGCTTAGACGCGATAGTACATACACCTACAACAGTTAGGGTCGACTTTCTTGAAGGTATTGTATTCTCCCCCACTAAGAGCGTAATGCTACAAGGACGATTTGTAGAAAAGCCAGAGACTACAACTCAGCGCCTCAGCCGCAATATCGACCCATGGTACTACCATTTAATAAAGAAAAAGATCAAGAGCGGCCAGTTTAAGATCACCATACCCACACAGGACTACCTATTTCGCTACGATAAGGGCGCATTTTGGATGGGTGAACATCTATTTCCTTACTTCCACTTGCCAAGCAATGCACTAACTCGTTTCTTTTTTGCACCATTTCTTAGAACGCGCAAATTATATGAGGGTCTACACGCGCTCGGTTTACAAGAAAACTTCGTGATCCAAGACCTGTACATGGATGTGGAAGAAGCCCCGGAGTTACTTACTTATAACGAACATCATTCAAAAATCTTTCCCCTATGGATTTGTCCAATACGGTCAAGCGACACTCCTCAAAAACTTTCAGCACATTTCCGTAACACTGCATCCACCCTTCTTATAAATATTGGGATATACGGTACACCCACAAAAAACAACGCCGGCTCTGTAACTATTGAGCTGGAGAAACGTATTGCAAAAAGTAAAAGTAGAAAGATGCTGTACGCGGATACCCATTTCTCACACGACACGTTCTGGCAACTTTATGATCAGCGGTGGTACAACACACTACGAAAAAAATATCACGCCCAACTCTTTAAAGATGTTTATGAAAAAGTTCGAACAAAATCTACAATTAATAACGCATCCCAGTCGCGTGCCCTCGCTCAACTAATAAAAGAAAGTCTGCGTGGTAAAAACATTGTCTGGTGGTAACTACCACGTAAACAGTGCGTTAAAAAGTTGACCAAACTTAGACGGCTCCCCCGCTTCAGGGGTCTCTTCTTCTTTTGTACGCACAATACGAATCTCTCCTTCTCCCGGCCGAACCATGCCGAACCGCTCGCGCACCGCAGTTTCTAACCCACGGTCTGAAGAAAAACTTTTCACTGTTGCCAACATTGCCACATGAGCAGCGTGCAGTGTCGCGAGTTCACTTTCAGTTGCCGAACGCTCAATCATTGCAGTATTAAAAGTTTGATACATGTCCCACGCGGCACGAACGGAGAGAGTTGAGATCACTAATAAAATACCCGTAACACACAGCGCAAGAAAAAAACGCCAAACAGCGTGGTCGCGTGTGTGATGAGTTTTAAAATCTCGAAGGGGCATGAGTTGAAGATTGATTTGAATAGGCTATACTAACGGCATGTTTGGAAGAAAAGGAAACCGCATCACACGCATCGGCATTTGGATTGTGGGCATTGTCATAATCTTGAGCATGGTGCTCTCTTACTTTGCGATGGTTATCTAATTTGATTTGGAGCTATTAGCAGCAGCGGTTCGGGTGTAGAACTTGTTGTCGGAGCCACAACACTGGGAGTGGCTAGGCTTACGTGTGCCGGCAATTGCAAGGTTGCAACAACGACACTCCCCATGAGCTCGTAGCTCGCTACCTGCGCATCACCAAGAGCCTCGATACTTTCAACGTACGAGGCAACGATCATGCGCGGCAGGGGTAGCCCTATCGCATAGGCATAAACAAAGTTAAGTGCAAACAACAATGCAACGACTACCGGAGTCACTACTGTTTGGCGCTTTGCGAACGGTGATTTTTTTACTGACGACTTCTTTGCCATACCTTCCCAGGTTAGGTTTATAAACTTCTCAAAAATGAGAAAAGCCGGCCCCGCAGTTACGCGAGACCAGCCCTGTTGTCTCTAGATATTACACCCCTACCTTATTACCTGCAAACAAGGGCCTCTGTGGATATCTCACGTTTAGTGATCCTTTGAGGGTCACCGCATCGGGACTCCGTCGGGAGTCCTTAGTCACTTCCCAATTCTCGGGATCAGTCCTAGTCTGGCCCCAATTCTCGGGATCAGTCCTAGTCTGACTTAATCATCTTGAGGAAGACCTCTTCGGGGATGTTTACCCGCCCCCTCTCCTTCATCCGGGCCTTACCTTCCTTTTGTTTCTTCCAGAGCTTCATCTTACGGGTACGGTCGCCGCCATACATATGCTGGGTGACGTTCTTGCTCATGGCTGGCAAGGTTTTAGACGAAAGGATCCGGCCAAGGGCCACCCCCTGAATTTTGGTAGCAAACATTTGCCGTGGCAAAATGTTGTAAAGTTTTTCAACCGCGCTTACTGCCTCTTCATACACCCGGTGTTTAGAAACAATACGGGTAAACGCGGCAATCGACTCATCGGCAACCAGCAGGTCAAGTCGTGCAACATCGGCCTCCTTCATCTCACGCAACTCGTACGACACTGAAGCATAGCCTTGCGAAACACTTTTGAGCTTATCAAAAAAACCACGCATAAGTTCGCGCAGAGGCATCACCACCTTGATCATCATTCTGCCCTCCGAAAAATTTTCTGTAGACTCCGCCACTGCTTCGTGGTCGTAAAGGAGCGAGGTTACCACACCCACATAGTTTGCCGGCACCAATATTTCTGCGGCAACCATAGGTTCTCGCACACGTGCAATATCTCCGTAGTCTGGAAATTGCGACGGCGAGTACACAACAGCTTTTGTTCCGTCTTTCTTTTCTACTTCGTACGTGATGCTCGGCGTGGTTACCACTAACGTTAAGTTAAACTCGCGACGCAAACGCTCGGTAACAATTTCGAGGTGGAGCATGCCGAGCAAGCCACAACGAAATCCCCTACCCAAAACACCTGACGACTCTTCTTCAAACGACAATGACGAATCAGAAAGTCGCAACCGAGTGAGTGCCTGGCGTAATGCGAGCAGGTCGTCCTGACTTTCTGGATATACGCTCGCCCACACCACTGGCTTTGGTTCGGTGTAACCAGCAAGTGGTGCCACCTTGGTGCCGCGCGTGCGAATAGTGTCGCCGACTCGCGCGAAGCCTGGTTCTTTAATACCGGTTACTACGTAACCAATTGAACCTGCAGTAAGTGCTGCGCACGATTTTGGTTGTGGAGAAAAAGTTCCAACCTCAAGTGCACCAAATCGTTTGTCGCTTGCTATAAACTCAAGCTCGTCTCCTTTGGAAATAGTTCCTTCAAGTACACGTAGGTACACAATGACGCCTTGGTGGTCGGAGTATTGAAAATCAAAAATCAACGCACGCAGCTGCGCAGTAACCGAAGCCGCACCTGTCGTATGAGCGAGTGGCTCTCGTAGAGGACTAAGGAGCGAAGGAGACAGGCGCGGTGCAGGCACTCGCTCAATCACGACTTTAAGCAAGGCTTCTACCCCCTCCCCTGTTCTCCCCGAGCAGAGCATAACCAAACTTTCATCAACTCCGAGTAAGTTTGCTATTTGCGTGCGAGTCTCATCAACTCGCGCAAGCGGTGAATCGATTTTAGAAATTGCCGGCACAATCACCAATCCCAAGTCGCGCGCGGTGCGCAGGGTGGTTAACGTTTGTGCCTGAACCCCTTGAGTAGCATCGACAAGAAGAATGGCCCCTTCTACCGCAGAAAGTGCCCGGGAAACCTCATAAGAAAAGTCGATATGACCTGGGGTGTCGATGAGGTTGAGCTCATACTCACCATACTGCATACGCACAGGCTGCATTTTTATAGTGATACCGCGCTCGCGCTCGAGCTCCATTGAGTCGAGCACCTGGTCGCGCATTTTGCGCTTCTCTATAGTGCCCGTAATCTCCAAAAACCGGTCAGCAAGCGTAGATTTCCCGTGATCAATATGGGCAATAATGGAAAAATTTCTGATATGTCGCATAGGATATGTCGCACTCTACCATGGCGAGGGCTCTATGCCACGTCGCTTGGCTCAACCGCAACCACTTCTGTTTTAGCGGGCGTACGCTTCAACGCGCCCACTATTTCGGCCAATTCTTTGTTCTTGAGCATAAAGAGAGTTATGCCAACCGTTGCCAAACCTATCAGCCCTGCCACAACACCCTGCACTACCACACCCGCAACGGTTTCTAGGTCGACTACCGGCTGAAAAAGTTGAAGCGTTGCATATGCTGCGGCACCGCCAACCAGCGCTGCCGTTAGGCTCTGTAGAGTGAGTGTTCCTACCCCATGTAGGGTCAGCTTAAAGTCCCGTACAAGCCACCACGCACCCAGCCCTGCACGCACTAACGCCCCGACACTAATAGCCAGCGCAAGACAAAGCACAATGGTCCCCGGCACGTCACTCACACGAAGTAGAGACTCCATAAGGGCTCTAAAACCTGCTGACTGGTTAAAGAGATCGATAAGTACCAACATAGCCCCAACTGAAAATGCTACTTCGAGAATTGCCAACAGTAGAGGTTTCTTGGTGTTACCCGCCGCGTAATATGCCCGGGCAATAAGCAGTGAGATACTTTGCGCCAAAAGCGAGAGCACAAACAGAGCCAGTGCCGCGGCGGTGAGCCTGGTCGCTGCCCAGTCAAAAACTCCGGCACCAAGAATCACCCGCACAATATGTGCACGCAGTACGATAATAAGCACAATGGTCGGGAGCACCCAGAAAATAATGTGTTTTAAGGCGCCCTCAACATGTTTTACAAACTCTTCATGATTATTTACTGCAAAAAACCGCGCCAGGGTTGGAAAAGCTGCCACTGAATACGAGACCCCGATTATAGCCAGGGGCACGGCCTGCAGATTCCAGGCGAAGGTAAAGATAGTGATAGAGCCCTCTTCAAAAAAAGATGCGAGCGCCACTGCCGCAAGCAAAGAAATCTGTCCCGCCGCAAGAGCCACGGTGCGCGGTATAGAGAGAGACAACACTTCACGCGCAGAGTAAAAAGTCTTGCGCCAAGACATCTCCCCGCCTTTTTCGGTAGTAAAGAACGGGACCTGCACCAACACATGCAGCGCTGCACCTACAACCACACCCCACACCAGCCCTTCCAGCCCGAGGTAGGGGTAGAGGAAGAGGATGCCCCCGATAATCCCAAGGTTGTAGAGCAGCGGTGAAATCGAGTAGAGCACAAAGCGGTGTTTGAGCTGCGTGAGGTTGGCTAAGAGATTAGACGCGCCGAGCAAAATCGGCTGTAGCAAAAGTATCTGGGTAAGCAGTACAAGAGCAGAATTGTCAGCAAGCCCGGGAGCCAGAAGCGCCACTAACTGCGGCACAAAGAAAAAGGCAACAAGAGAGACCGCCCCCATACCTACAAAGAAGAGCGCGAGCAGTTTGCGTAGGAAGGATATTGCAGCTCCCGGTGCCTCTGCCTCAATTTTGGAGAGTACCGGCAAGAGCGCGTAGATAGACAGCAGTGAGGCTACGCCTGCAAACAGCAGGTCCGGTAGCCTAAATGCTGCGTAGTAGAGGTCTAGAGTCTCGCTCGCGCCAAAGTTAGCCGCCAAGAGCCTGTCCCGCAAGAGAGCGAGAAGTTGTGAGAGAAAGGCAAACCCTGCGAGCAAGTACGCGGCCTTGTGCATACCTTGCACCTCCAGACCGAGTACTGCGCGCAAGAATGATTTGACCATTCCCCTTACTTTACTCCGAAATCGGAGCTTCCGCTCGATCTTCCGGAGCAGTCGGTGGAGGAGTGACTCCTTCGAATGCTGGCTTACCTAACCGGAGGTTACCGAGAATAATCTGAACTTCAGAGTTATCCGGGTTGGTGCGCTGTATGTCTTCGAACTGTCGTATCGCTTCTTCAGTGCGTTTAGCGTCAGCATACGAGAGACCAAGGAAGTACTTAGCGTTAGCATAGTCTGGCACCAAGATAACCGCCTGCTCAAATGCACCAATAGCATTCGTGATGTCTCCGTTCGCATAGAGCAACAACCCGAGCTGGAACCAGATAGGTGCCACCCCTGGCGCAGTTTGTGCCGCAGCCGTTGCAGCCGCAATAGCACTTGGTAGGTCGTTTTTAGCAACGCTTAGCTGTACCACGAAGAGCATAGCGTCGGTGTAGTTTGGTTTGAGTGTAAGTGCCTGCGTAACGTGTGTCTGGGCAGTCTCTGGATTATTTTTTGACGCCGCGAGTCGAGCTAGCGCTAGAGGGATAGCAGGGTTGGTTGGGTTTTTTGCCGCAGCTGTCTCGTACGACGTACGAGCACTTTCGTACGCACCCTCAATACCAAGTGCGGAGAGTAGTTCGTAGAGTCGCGCCTGTGCAAAGTGTACTCGGTAGTCGAAGTCACCTATAGCCGCCAGCCTTTGTCCGACAGCAGTGGTCTCTTGTGCAAGTACAGTAAATGCTTGTTGGGCCGCCGCACTAGTAGCGTCGGTTACCTCGGTGCTTGCGATTTGCTGGAGCTTAGCAGTGCCCACGTCGAGCGAGACACGCAGAGAGTCGATATGTTCCTCCACACCGCGAGCACGGGCAGCGCGGCTGATTGCCGTGTCGTAGTCCCCCGCATTAGCGGCCGCAATACTACTTTGAGCAAAGGCAGTTGAAAGTGCGCGACGTTCAACCACAGCCACACTCCACAGAGAAACGAGCATAAGAAGCAGAGCGAACGCACCTGCAAAAATCGAACCCTTGCGAGGAACGTCGTCGCCAGCTTCAACGTTTGACCGGCCTTGCCGCCAGAGAAAGCCAAAGGCTGCACCCCACACCGTAAAGGCGAGGAGTAAGATGTTCTGACTCGGAACGTAGAAGATGACGATTGCACTAAGGAATAGAGCGCTCACTCCAAAAGTAACTGCGGCCACCCGCTCTTCTCTTGAGAGTACTCCAAGACGTATAGCTCGTAGCAATGCGAGAATTACTAGGATAGAAGGCAAGAACCACGCCAGTACCCCAATAA
>Ga0163150_10007230_pt1 | contig 13196 bp, 15 predicted proteins | sample OliLakLV19P2IB_FD_148628 | JGI IMG/M metagenome (GOLD analysis project Ga0163150, IMG submission 148628) | Freshwater microbial mat bacterial communities from Lake Vanda, McMurdo Dry Valleys, Antarctica - Oligotrophic Lake LV.19.P2.IB | ecosystem: Environmental > Aquatic > Freshwater > Lake >...
TGAGGAAGGATAAGTTTCTGTTACACTTAAAAGAAAGTGAATGGAGATGGAACCACAGAAATGACGATTTATACAAAATATTACTTAAAGAATTAAAGAAAAATCCGCTCTAGTCTTTACTAGACCCTAAAATTTAATTTGCCCAGAAGCAAAAAGGAGACCTATGTCTAAACAACAAACAGCCGTGCTCGTTAAACCAGACGGTATGCAACGAGGATTAATTGGTGAGATTATCAGTCGTTTTGAGCGTAAAGGCTTAAAGTTAGTGGGTTTGAAAATGGTGATTTTGTCAGATGAGCAGCTTTCAGATTGGTATGCAGAGCACAAAGAAAAGAGTTTCTTTGGTGACTTAAAGTCATTCATGGGGCAGATGCCCGTAGTCGCCATGGCTTGGGAAGGTGTAGACGCGGTGCCAGTGGTACGCAAGCTCGTGGGCACCACCTTGGGTCGGGAAGCGGAAGCCGGTTCTATCCGCGGTGACTTTAGTATGAGCCAGCAATTAAACTTAATTCACGCCTCGGCCAACATTGATGATGCGACCCGAGAGCTTCAAATAGTGTTTAAAACCACCGAGATGTTTGAGTACGAAGGGGCGATGGACCGAGTCATTTATGCTGATTTTGAGCGGAAGTAATCAATGGTCAACACAGCTGAAACAGTCGGATATCCTGCCCTGGATGATCTCACTGATGAGGAGCTGGATCAGTTGGTTGCAGGCCAGAACTTCATGACTCTCTATCTGGGAGATCTTGAGGGTGCAAGACGTGCCACTCCTGAGCTTAATTATCACCAGAATCAAACCCTGACGGCAGATATTTATCCCGGTAACACCACCCTCCCTGAGGCAAGCTTAAGGGAGGCTCGACAGAGATTAGTGCTGGCCAACGTGGGTTTGGTGTTTAAAGCTGCTAAAAGAGTTTTGCGTGGGCGGTTACTTACTGATGAGCTGTTGCAAGTTGGAAATCTAGCCTTAGCGCGGGCTGCCCATCGTTTTGATAGTCGGAAGGGTTTTGCTTTTTCCAGCTATGCCATGAAAGTCATTTCCACTCAAATGTGGGAGTATCTGAACTTCCAAAGTGGGGGACACATGACTGATCTTGAAGTCAGCAACATTCGAAAAATCTGGCGCTACGAAAAAAAATACTCTGAGGAGAATCGAGGCGAAAGCCCAACAGAGTATCAGATAGCGACAGAGTTTGACCTAGAGGTAAGCGAGGTCAGGCTACTCCAAGCTATGTATGAATTTATCCTCAGTTTAGACACTGAAACAAAAGACCAGTACGGGTCATCAAGTTCTCTGCACGAGAGAATCGAGGTGGAAGATCCCAATCTTGAAAGAGTTATCAATCTTGATCAATTCCAACTTCGAGACTGGCTGAGTCAACTGTTAGAGGATCCGCTCTTGATTGATATCTTAGTTTTTGGTTTTGAAAGGAGCTTGTCACATCAAGATATTGCAGATCAACGACTTCTAGTAAATCCCCGCACGAAGAAAATAGTCGATGATATTCAGATAATCAAGAAAATTGAGGCCAGGGCTTTGGAAGTTCTGAGACAAAAAGTGGCTGGAAGCAGCCCCGGAAGATTGATTGATTTCTTGGCGGCTCAGTAAGTGCTCGAGTGCCCCCAGTAGGAATCGAACCTACATCTTAAGTTTCGGAAACTCACATTCTATCCATTGAACTATGAGGGCATGGTGTGGCTATTTTAACATTGTTAAACGAGGTGAATCTTAAAGTGCCCCCACCAGGAGTCGAACCTGGATTTAAGGTTTAGGAAACCTCCGTTCTATCCGTTGAACTACAGGAGCTAGATAAGTGGTGTATATGATACCATTTTGTGGCCGATCATGACTGAAAAACCACCACTTTTACATCAGAGAATTTTTTCTAAACAGTATCAGGGTCCCACCGAAGAGGCTTCTCATAATCGGGGAGTGGATCGCTTTGAGCAGATCTTTGGAACCCTCGGACTAGACTTTGATGAGGTAATCACCTTGCAGTTAGAAAAAGCCGTGGCGTATGGTGAATCAGAGGTGGTGGTGCTCGATGTGGGGAGTGGGGACGCGGGGATTTTTAGAGAATTCTTAACGGACCCGGATGCAAATGTGATTACTCGTGAATTTTTGGAGGCTCACCAAGATGTCTCACTCAAGCTGATCGGCCTGACTGATGCTTTGAGTCCGGACGCTTTTTTTACCGAAAAACCGCTACATCTTAAGCAGCAATCTTTACCTCTGGATCAAGTCCAAGCCCACAATTACTATTACACCCTCACCCGGAATCAAGATTTGGCTCATTTTCTAGAAAAATTGGGTGTTTCTCAGCTTAATATGATGTTGGCAATTCAGAGTTTTCGCTACATGAATGGACGGGCATTTAAGGAGGTTTTATCTACCGCACTAGCCAAAATGCCGGTGGGCGGACAGATATTGATTGATGGTTACTTTGGGTCGCTGCCTGGCTTTAAAGGCACCTGGGGTGACAAGGGATTAGACGTGCATAACCGACCAGAAAACCCTAGCTTAGGTAGGTATATTAATGAATACACTAGGACGATGCCGAACTGGGCGGCTGCAGAAAGAAGTACATACCCAGATAGGCCACAACGGCTGCAGTTAGCCCAAAAAGCTTGGCAGCTTTTCGAGCGCATCTCTAAGCGCAATGCGTACCCATTTTTTCAGCAGTCTGATGTGGATACTGCGAGAGCCCCTGTCGAAAACGAACTCAACCTTCTTTCTCACCACTACAGTGATCCAGAAAAGGAAGAGCTGGTGATTGCTGCAACTATTCATAAGGCTTTGCTGCATTTAGCTCAAGCAAAAAAATCTCGTGATCGAGATCGAAAGCTTCAGGTTATGGCTAACCTGCCAAACGTCAGGATTACCTCGTTGGAGGAAGACTCAGAGGGAAAAAAGAAAAAGATTGGGGTGTCTGGTGGGGCAAGTACGTTAATGGTGGAAAAGATCAATGCGAATGCTGGCTGAGCTGCTCGTTAGGTAGCCTGCCGAGTTATTTTGCTGCCAGCCTTAAATAAGAGTCGGGGATGCCGGACTCGAACCGGCGACCTCGTCGTCCCGAACGACGCGCGCTAGCCATCTGCGCTAATCCCCGTCTTGCTGCAACCTGCATTTTAAACCCATTTTTGATTTTGAGAAGTTACTTCAGCTCAATCGCATACAAGTTCGGAGGAGTTTCGGGGCTAAAGGAAGTTAAAATGAGTAATTTACTGCCATCTGGCCATGGATACACAAAGTTGTCAACGTATGGGCCTGAGTAAACAGTGGTGTCGTTGGTGGTGTCATAGCCTTTAATCTGGATCCGGTTCTGGTCGGTGTACAGCAAGTGATTTGAGTCAGGGAACCACTGGAAGGTATTGGCATAGAGTGAGGTATGGTAGGTGCTGAAAGTTTGGACCGTTTGGGCCGATGTAGAGGCCTGTAAACGGGTAAAAGCACTGGGTGATGACTCGAGCGACATACGTCGACGTTGGAACAAATCGGTGGCGAGTAGCAACTTATCAACTTGGGAAGCTCGTATCGGTGGTGTTCCGACATTAAAGTTTTTATCTTCTTCGCGGTCGTAGACGTACGTGTTGCCCGCAACTAGGGTTCGTTCTTCGGCTTCAGTGTTGGCAGCGGGTACGGGTGGAGTTAGGCCTTCAGGCAAGGTCAGAGAGTTTTGCCCAGTGTAGGTATACAACAGTCGGTTTTTATCTGGGGAGAAGTACACATTTTTGGCTGAAGCAGTGGCCATGGCAATGACTTCATCGGGGAACTCAGCTAAGAACTGGCGCTCACGCAGGTACATCTCTTCTTCCCACTCACTCAAGATTTGATTTTTCCTAAAGCTAATATCAGGTAGACTCGCTAAATTATTTTTACCATCAATATCGAGTAAATAGTTTTTGTCTTGATCAACTAACATGACTTGGCCACTATCAGGCGCCCAGATAATTTTGGCTTCAGCTAAGTTGAAGGAGTCGTTGTTTTCAGCTAAGTGACGGGGACCCCGTTGCAGTGACAGCGGGTTGTTGCTCAGCTCTAACATGTACAGACCATTGCGAGTTTGGGCTGAGGCGGACGAGGTGTAGTAAATAATTTTTTGACCGTCTGGTGACGGAAACACATTTCTAACGCCAGTGAAAGTCAACGGCGTTAAGCTCGGGGCAATCGGAAATAACTGTGCATTTGTCTGGACTACCAGTTGAGATTCTAAACGAACAGCTTTTTTCCAGGGCCAGTAGCCATCTTTATTGATCTCAATGTTGTAGCCACCAGGGGGGAGGTAAATAGTGTCGTCAGTAGCGGTAGTGAGTTGACCATCAATCAAAACTTCCGCTCCGGGAGGAAACGAGTTGGCACTCAGCAGACCACTCTCAGCGACAAAGCCCTGGCGTGTTATTCTATAGTTGCCTTTCGCGTATTGAATGGCGGCGAACGTGCCACCAATAATCACCACCGCTGAAAAGAGGGTGTAGAGAATTCGAGAATTAAACCGAACGGCCATAAAAGTAAGTATAACATTTAACTATGAAGCTGCCTCTCCTTAAACCAGCTACCCCGATGTTGGGCATTGATTTTGGGTCAAGTTATACCCGGATCTGGACTCCCGACGACGGAATTGTACTGAGTGAACCGACCAGCATTGCTGTTGATAAACGAACTCAAAAAGTGATTGCCGTCGGCCACGAGGCTGAAGCCATGACCGGCCGAGTAGGGGACATCTTTACCGTTCACCATCCTGTTCAGCGAGGCCGGCTGTATGACATGGATATTGCTCAGGCTTTGCTGAAAGTATTTTTAGAACGAGTACTCAAGTCTAATTACTTCTTCCGACCGGTAATGATGGTGAGTGTGGCGGGCAGTAGTACTCATGCTGAAGTTGAAGCCATGAGCGAGCTGATGTACTTGGTGGGTGCTCGGGAAGTCTATACCATCAGCCAACCCTTAGCCGCTGCCATCGGGGCGGGTGTGCCGATAGCTGATGCCTCGGGCAGTTTTATTGTCCAGCTAGGTAGTGGAGTGGTTGAAGGAGCGGTAATATCCTTGGCGAGTTTGGTCAAAACCGAAGCCAGTATTGTGGCTGGCAGTGAGATTGATCGCCGGATTCAGATGGTGTTGAAGGAAAAATTAGCTCTGAATGTCAGTTTAGAAACTGCAGAGAGACTCAAGAAAAAAATTGGCTCGATCGATGCCCACTTGGTCAAAGAAATGTTCACCACTGGCCAAGACGTGGCTGAGTTTTCTCCCAAGGAAGTCACGATCACCTCTAGCATGATTTTGCCTACCTTAATGACCGTGGTCGCTAAGTACGAAGTGGTGCTAAAAAAACTCCTATCAGAAATCCCGCCGGAGTTAACTGTCGATGTGATAGATAAAGGCATTTTGTTAAGCGGGGGTATGGCGCAACTTGGTGGCCTAGATCAATACCTAGTTACCCAGTTAGGTATCCCGGTGTCCGTCGTCGAAGAGCCTGACAAAACAGTGATCAAAGGGATCAGTACTGCACTGGAGCACCTCGATTTATTCAAGGAGAGTCTCGGTTACCGAACTTAACACGGTATAATAGAGGTGCATGTCCATTAAAATTGTCTCCGCCAACATTGAAGGTCATCGTCACTTAGAGCGAGTAATTCCCTTCATCCAAACCGAGCAGCCTGATATCGTCTGTTTCCAGGAAGTCTTCAAAAGTGACGTGTCTCAATTTGAGTCAGCCCTGAACATGAAAAGCGCGTTTGTGCCGATGGCAAACGTCACCGAAACCAGCATTCACCAAAGTCATGCCCTCGGAGAGTGGGGAGTGGCTCAGTTTACTTCTTTGCCCCTACTGGCACAACAACATCAATATTATATTGGTGCTGAAGATCGGATTCCGGTTTTCTTTGAAAATAATAATCCCAATGCCATGAATCGGACTTTACTGTGGTCAACACTCGAGGCAGATGGCCAACCATTTACCGTGGCCACGACTCACTTTACTTGGTCAAAAGATGGTTCTTTTACTCCGGAGCAAGCTGATTCCTTTCAAAAATTGCTCCAGATACTCAAAGGTATTCCCGAGTTAGTTCTGTGTGGGGATCTCAACTCGCCTCGCCATGATGACCCAAGTAATGTGTTTAGCCAGTTGTCGCGTTTGTATACCGACAACATCCCCCCCGATGTTGAGACCTCCATTGATGGCGAATTTCATAAAGCTGGCCAATTAAAGCTGATGGTTGACTCGATGTTTTGTTCCAGTGCCTACAAAATGTCAAATGTTCGAGTGGTCGGTGGGGTGAGTGATCACAAGGCGGTCGTGGGAGAAATTGAGTATAGTAAAGGTAGTTAAAAGGGAGGGTGTCTATGAAATTACTTATTTCACTCTTAATTTCCATGCTGGGAGTGGGCATCACCGCCTATTTGCTGCCTGGAGTCGTGGTCGAAGGTTGGCAAGCCGCGTTGATGACGGCCATTTTATTGGGCGTGGTGAACACGGTGATCAAGCCGATCTTGGTAATTTTAACCCTGCCGGTGACGATCTTGACTTTAGGACTGTTTTACTTGGTAATCAACGCCTTAATGGTGTTGCTGGTGTCGAACATTGTGCCTGGATTTGAGGTAGGTGGCTTGCTTTCGGCCTTCCTCTTTAGTGTGGTGCTGAGTTTGATTGGCTCGCTCCTAAATCAGCTGATTGATTAAGCTGGCGGATTTTATTTCAGGGCTTTGACAGCTGCGGTAAACTGATCGCCTCGATCGGCGTAGTCTTTGAACTGCCCAAAGCTGGGACTAGCCGGACTGAGCAGAACGATGCTCCCGGGTTGAGCAATCTGGGCGGCTTCTTGTACGGCTTCACTCATGGTGGTCACAAACTTGACGGGGAAATGCAACTCCTGCTGGCTGAGTTTTTTAAGCGCTTGATAGATCTTCTCTCCGGTTGGTCTGAACAACAGCAAAGCATCAATCTGGGAGCTTGGATCAAGTAGGGTTTCTGCCAGTTCAGCATACTCGATGCCTCGATCAAAGCCCCCCGCAATCAAGATGACTGGGTGGGTCGCGAAAGACCGAATCGCCGAGGTGGCAGCTTCAGGCACTGTTGAGAGCGAATCATTGTAGTACTGAACGCCGTTAATCTCACCCACAGGCTCAAGGCGATACGGGAGCGGTTTAAAATTTTTTAAAGCGGTTGAGACGGCCTCGAGTGGTAACTTCAAGATGTGGCTGACTGCCACAGCCGGCAGGATGTTTTCCAGGTTGTGCTGGCCTAAGAGTGGCAGCTCAGTAATCTCAAGTAGGGGGCTTTCTTGTCTGCAAATATGAGTTTGGGTCACACTGGCTATAGCCTCGGAGTGATCAGCAGCCGAGTCGGTGATGAAGGTTAGTTGGTGGCCAGGGCTCATTTGAGCCAGTTGGGTTGAAATCGAGTAACGCGGATTGAAGATAACATAGTCGTTTTCAGTTTGAAACTTGGCGATGTTAGCTTTGGCGGCCACGTAGTTTTCAAAATTGCCGTAGTAATCCAAGTGCTCGGGCACAATATTTTGAATCACCGCAATATGAGGGCTGGAGTGGAGATCAAGTAATTGATGAGACGACATTTCGAGGACAACCACTGCCTGGTCTGGTGTGGTAGATTTCATTTCTGATATTAAATCTAATGCCGGTTTACCAATATTTCCGCCTAAAAAAGCCTGGTGCTGTGTTTGGGTGAAGGCTGACTTTAAAACTTCAAAAATGACCGAGGTGGTGGTGCTTTTTCCCTTGGTTCCCGTCACCCCAATAGTCTGGACGGGAAAGGGCAGAGTCGGGAGTTCGTCCAAAAAGAGTTGGGTGTTAGAAGTTACCGGAACGCCTTGATCGCGGACCCACTCTAATAACTCGTGGTTTGGGAGTACCCCTGGCGACTTAATCACTAAATCATACGTTTGTTCTTTGGCCGCTTCTAGAGAACTCAGTAGTGGGGTGGAAAAGTCGTGATCTGAGTCATGGGTATCGTCGTAGAGCCAGGCTTTAGCCGCTGGATAGTTTTTCTTGAGGAACTCATAACTCGAGGCGCCTTCACGGCCCAGACCCAGGATTAGGATAGAAGTGGCCTCTCTAAGCATCATGAACCAGATCTTTCAGGAACAATTCTAGTTTTAACGGTAGAGCGTGGTGTGTATTCCAGCTGCTGAGTAACTGCTCTGACCGGTGGTCTAGATCAGACTCGAACGAGAGAACTTGGTCGTCGATCTTTTGCAGCAGAATGGGAACTGGCTGACCAGCTTGCTGGATTTTCTTGAGGCTGAGGTAAAAAGCGACTTTGTTTTCTTCATGGGTTCCGACACACTCGAATGGCTTACGCTCAGTCACTCCGAAAAGGTCGAGGGCCAAGGGGAGGAGCTCGGGATTTTCAAACAAATTCTGTCCAAATATCTCTTCCACTTTGATTGCTCCCAGAGAAATATACAAAGCCACAAAGGTGAACAAACACTTGGGACAGTCGCCGCACCAGGCGTTGGTATCACGGCCGCGGTTGCAGCTACGGAAAATGGGGAAGTACTCCGGCATCGAGCCCAACAACTGAGCAATCTGAAGCTCGTAGAGCGGCCGCATTAAGGAAAAATACACTCCCATGATGGTAGAGAGTTCACCGTTGAGGTAGGTCTGAACGTAGGTTTGAAACGAGGTTTCAAACTCATAACTCTTGGTGTACTGATGATTTATTGAGTGACCCAAGTACTCCACGTTAGCTTCATTGGAACTGTGCTCGTTTGAGACAGCAATCAGGTCAAAATCGTACAGTCTGGCCACGAATGAGGTGATGAAGGCCACGAGTGCGGAAAACGGTGTATGACCGTTTAAAAAGCCCTGTTGATTGAGAAGTTTCAGCTGCGGGTCCAACGTGCGTTTCACAAAAATCACCTTCTCAATACTACTCTGGCGAGCTACATCTTGAGCGGCTGGAGTAGGGTTAAGGAGGAACAAACTGAGAGGGACTTCCAGGCCACCCGTTTGTGCCCGGCTAAACTGTTTCAGGACTTCAATCGATACAATCGAGTCCTTACCACCCCCGACTGGGATGAGAACCGACATTTTTTTATTAAAATCCTCAGTCGCTGGGTGCTCAAACGCCACTGATGTGGCATCGAGGTCACTTCGTTGGCCGCTGGCCACGTTACAACTCAAGTTAACAAAGTCTTCACCGGTAAAATCAATAGTATTGACGTAGAAAAACTCGCCCATGCCTTTGAGGAGTAAGTTTTTCCACCACTTAAGCTGAGCCTTAGTCAAGTAACCAGCTTCAATGATGATCTCAGGGGAGGAGGTAGCTTTCCAGTAACTTAGCATCTCTACCAGCCCAATGTGAAACACCCAAGCGTCTAGAGTAATTTTAGGGATTTTTTTAACTAGGTCCGGCGCAACGTCCAAAATCACCATTTTTGGCTGAAAAGATAGCCCCGGCTGGGTCTCAAAAGAGAACTCAAGTTCCAACCCTTCTTCCGTTACCTGGTACTGGTAGCTGCGGTAGAAAAAGCGAGGATATTTTAAACGGAGTTGATCAGATGTCATGGGTGTATATTATACGTTTCTAGAGCCAAAGGCAGCTATATGTCGAGCGTACCACAGTCACTATCCTTTAATGAGTACAGAAATGTCGTGTTTGAGCTATTAACACAAATACCTCGAGGTAAAGTAGCGACGTATAAGCAAATTGCCCAACTTGCCGGGATAAAAAATCCGCGCCTGGTTGGTCGAATCTTGCACACCAATACCGACGATCAAAAATACCCCTGTCACCGAGTAATTCGCGCAGACGGCAGTATAGCCGATGGCTATGCCTTTGGTGAGCGGTTTGGACAAATCGTGCGGCTGCGAACCGAGGGAGTGGAGGTGCTTAACCACAAGGTAAATTTGGAGCTCTATCAGTGGCAAAAATGATATCTTGCTGTATATATAAATATATTACTTACTATATTGATGTATGTCCCTAGAACAAAATTTCGCTTCAGATCATCTGCTGACTTTCCGCCAGTTTATCGCAGAAAAGGCTCGGGATGGCGAGTCTTCACCTCAAGAGGAGTCTCTGTACAGCTTTTTTCCGAACGATTTTGAGTCTCGGTTTGCTTCTGCCAGCTCAGTTCTTCATTTAGTTGGGAAGTTATCGGCAAATTTACCCGAGATTGTTTCAGAACACATGGCTCCAGAGATTCAGGCTTACTGGGCTCAGTCGATGCAGCGCAACTCAGCAGAAGTGGTGTTATTTAATCTGATGATTATCGAGGAGTTGAAGTCAGTTATGAATGTGTTATTTCATCTGGAGAGTGCTGCTAGTCAGAAGCAACTCAGTTCTCATAGTTATGTTAACAAAGCCGACTATATGACTGAAAAATCCAGTGAGCTTGACCAACTCTATCGACGTTCATACAAAGGTGGCTGGGCCGCTGAGACCCTCAGTTTGGTCAGATTGTTTGTGAGGCTGTCCCCAAATATGCGGAAGTTAAATTCTGTAGCAATTTTTACGGCATTGAAATAGTAATTTTCAGGGTGTTATATCTGGAATAAAAGTATTCATTTAACGTAAATTGGCATCATCTTCTAAATGCAGCAGACAGGGGGTTCGGCTCAGCTTTGCCTCGAGTTTCGGTCTGACTACCGTGCTTGGCTCACGCACCCGATCTTTTACCGAACAGCGAAACTGTTGTAGCAACTTAGTTGCGATAAAGTGCTTAACAATGCGTCATCTGTTACACACCGCTTTCAGGCTAGAATAGAGAGGGGCTTGTCTATTACAATCTATTCAGGTGTTGTTCGCCTCGATAAAATTGAAAATCAGGCTGAAAAATATGATAAACGTTGATAGATCAGCCAAAATATATGGTCTAAAGGTTTTTAGCAGTAGTAAGGATGAACTGCTAAAATATCTGGAAAACCACTTAGAATCAGGAAAAAGCCTGGTAAAAGTTTTTACCCCCAATCCCGAGCAGATTGTCTTATCTCGAGAAAACCCAAAGTTCAAGCAAGCTTTGCTTGAAGGTGACCTTTTGGTGCCAGATGGTACTGGTTTAGTCTGGGGGAGCCAGCTTTTAGCCTGGAAGCAGGGAAGTCAGCCACTGGCGGAGCGAATTCCCGGCATAGAGCTTGTGGAGCATCTCCAATCCTGGTCCCAAGAAAATAAGCAACCAGTTTTAATCATTGGTGGCCGTGAGTATCAGCCGGTGGGTGATAAAAAACCAGCCGTCACTGAACCAATTGCGATTGATGACCATACTCGGTGGATGGCAGGGTATCTCCAAAAATTAAATCCAACCGCAGTGGAGGAAACAGCAGTCCTGGCCACCATCGCCAAACTCAAACCGGTGATTGTGTACGTGGCGCTGGGTGCACCGGTTCAAGAAACGTGGATTATTGACCATCAAACGGATTTAGAAAAAGCTGGGGTAAAAATTGCCCTGACTGTAGGGGGCAGTTTTGACGTGATTTTGGGAAAGCTGAGTCGTGCCCCGGGTTGGATGAGGCAGGTAGGGTTGGAGTGGTTGTTCCGCTTAGGTCAAGAGCCTTGGCGTTGGCGGAGACAAACCAGATTACTCAGGTTTATAGGCATAACTTTTCAAGAACTGATAGGATAGGGTAGTTTCCTCGAGTAAACAAGACTTTTAGTCCTCTTCACCATGGCTGACACCGAGGAGCCACATGACTGCTTCTTTTTTGTAGCGACGATCACCTCGAGAGTTAATTCTAATGGCCGGTAATTTGCCACGTTTTCCCCAGCGCTTGATGGTGAGGGGGGAGACTCGGAGTAAATCCGCGACCTCGCGAACAGTCAACAGGTCAGGAAGGTTATTAATATCGAGTTTACTGGCGTCATCGGCACGGCCTGTTCGCTTATCATCCAGAGGAGCTGCTCCTGCAACTGGAGTGAATGTTTGGTCTGTCATACGTACAGCGCCCTTTCCGCGCTTATGAGTTGATCGAGCTGTGGCCCGTATCCTATATATATTTATATAAGTAGATTCTTGGTATCTGGGCCGGTGAGGGACTAGATCAAAGACAAGCTTTAACTGACCTAACAGTAGCAGAGTGGGAGTAAATGGGTCAAGGGGTAGTTTGAGCTAGTTTGGAGCTGTGCACAGGCTTTCAACGAATTAGGCCGATAATGTTTTAAAGTACAGCCGATAATATTTTTAATGTGGAAAAGTCTGGGATTGAATCTGGAGAAGTTATTTGCTTTAAATGTTGAGCTGCGGTATAAACCAGATTATGACTAAAGAACGGTCGCCTCAGTGTTTGATGGGCAATGGAGAATGCCCAGCGCAGTGTAAATTGCACGATCATGCCCGTACGATTACGGAAGTGTTTGGAGACCGTTTTGACCCTCAGGAATCCCGCCGCCGGATGTTGTTTGCCGACGCTGAGAATCCTAGCGTCAGCTTAATGGATGTGATAACTGCAGCGTCGATGTGTGAGCTTGAGAGGGTTAGACGCGAATCTGGAGAAAATGATTCTACTTGAATCTGAAATTTATTTCAGACACTTAGTGATCGTTAGTAACTTTTTCTACTTTCTCGCAAAAACCTGAAAGATTCTGTTTTTCAGTTTTTCAGCCCTGTTAGGAATAGGAAGGTGAACTTTAAGCAATTCTTCAATCATAAGCAGGTTGTTAAAGAAATAATCTGACACAGATTGATTACGTTTTGAAACTTCTAGCCTTAAGCCAACGCCACCCCAACTGAGGTCAGTAATGACGAATTTCCAACTCCCATCAGGGCTGATGAGCAGTTCAAAAGGATCATCCCCGGGTAGGAAAACGGTATGTTCATTTGCTATACCGACTAAGCGTTCCATCTCCGTGAGAATGGCTTTTTTGCTGGTTTTCATGAGTTCAAGGAAGATATGATCAGTATGGGACAGTTTTAGTTCTTGAGGAGGGATTTTTTCATACTCGTACAATAATCCTTTGCCATACATTTCTTCGCCATGAGCTTTAAAGTTGGTGATGAGAATAGTATTTTTTTCTGAGAGTCTAACTGTGGCGGGGACCGGTAAGCCAGCATCTTTCAATAATTGCCAAGGGTCTAGTAAAGATAAGCACAAATTAGCGTGCTAAAATAGCGACTAGATCAATGAAAAACAAGTATTGCAGGCGTTCACGAATCACTGAGGTAAAATTTCGCAAGATTTTAGATTGCTTTTCCAAAGATTTAGACACATATTTAACAGCTGAAATTTCTGGTATTTC
>Ga0163150_10007232_pt1 | contig 13196 bp, 12 predicted proteins | sample OliLakLV19P2IB_FD_148628 | JGI IMG/M metagenome (GOLD analysis project Ga0163150, IMG submission 148628) | Freshwater microbial mat bacterial communities from Lake Vanda, McMurdo Dry Valleys, Antarctica - Oligotrophic Lake LV.19.P2.IB | ecosystem: Environmental > Aquatic > Freshwater > Lake >...
TTCCAAGGGTGTCATCAGCGCGGCCCGCATCGCAGCCACCGTGCGCCATGCGCGTGAGTTTGGTGTGGACGTTCCGGAAGGTGTCACAGTCAACTTCGCTGCGGCAATGGAACGTATGCGACGGCTGCGCGCCCGCATCAGTCCCAATGATTCCGCCCAGCGGTTCCGCGACCTCGGGGTGGATGTCTATTTTGGGCAGGCAAAGTTCGTGGATTCAAACACGGTCGATGTGGACGGCACGAAGCTCAACTTCAAGCGTGCCGTGATCGCAACCGGCGCGCGGGCCGCAGCCCCGCCGATACCTGGCTTGAACTCTGTGGACTATCTGACGAACGAAACATTGTTCTCGCTGACTGAGCTTCCCCGACGACTTGGCGTGATTGGCGCTGGACCGATCGGTTGCGAGATGGCTCAAGCGTTCGCTCAGTTTGGCTCTGAGGTGTTCCTGGTCGAGGCGGAACACGGCATTCTGCCACGCGAGGACCGTGATGCGGCCGAAATTGTGCAACAGGCCATGTCGCGCGATGGCGTGAAGCTACTGTGCTGTGGCAAGAACCTGGCGATCAAGAACGATGGTGGAATCCGGCTCACGGTCGATTCGCACGGCACTGGATATGACGAACCGATCGACAAACTGTTGGTTTCGGTCGGCCGAGCACCCAACATCGAGGATCTGAATCTGCAAGCGGTTGGCGTGGAGCACGCCAAAAAGGGAGTGACCGTGAATGAACGCATGCAGACGACAAACCCCATGATTTACGCAGCGGGGGATGTCTGTTCGCCGTATCAGTTCACGCACACCGCCGACTTCATGGCTCGCATCGTGATTCAGAACTCGCTCTTCTGGGGCCGAAAGAAATCATCGTCGCTGGTGATTCCCTGGTGTACTTACACGACGCCTGAGATCGCCCACGTGGGGCTTTACGAAAGCCAAGCCAAAGAAAAGGGGATCGAAGTCGAGACGTTCATCCAAGAGTTCCACGAGGTCGACCGGGCAGTTCTGGATGGGGAAGACAACGGGTTTGTTAAAGTTCACGTCAAGAAAGGGACCGACAGGATCCTGGGCGCGACAATTGTCGCGCGCCATGCGGGAGACTTGATCTCCGAGATTACGCTGGCGATGACGCACGGCCTGGGACTGAAGAAGATCGGCAGCACGATTCATCCGTATCCGACTCAAGCCGAGGCGATCCGCAAGCTCGGCGACCAGTTTAACCGCGCGCGGCTGACACCGTTTGTTAAATCGCTATTCAAGAAATGGCTAACGTGGACGCGTTGAATCCCGATGCGACTTCCGCCCACTGCGGCGAAACAACTACTGTGGGGACCCGAAGTATCGTGGTGGTCAGCGGAGCGGCGGTTGGTCACTCCTATGTGTCCCGTTCCTACCGCCCAGCGAGGAACCACTCGACTTTGTGGCCCCTGAGACCGCGAGCCCATGATTCGCCAATTACGAGGCATGAGATTTGCGTTAGGGCGGGCCTTTGCGAGTAGCTGGATTCTCGCGGGTTGTTACTGCTGCCGATTCACGGATCAGGCCGGGGCTCAAGGAGAATCAAGCCGGCTTAACTTCAGACCGAGGAGCGCGGAAATGAATAGCAATCAGCGACTGCCAGGCTGGCTCGTCGGCGCAATCTTGGGAATTTCGTTTACCACCCTGCTCGTATTAGAGAGGCACTGGCCGCTACGAAAAAGTGTGGAATCCAAGGTCCGCCGAAGCGCACGAAATCTGGCCCTCGCGGCACTCGGTGGAGCGCTGATTCAGGTCACCGAAATGCCGGTCACAATCCCGCTCAGTACCTGGGTCGAATCTCGCAAGTGTGGCGTTATGAAGTATTTGTCACTTCCGCTCTGGATGGAAGTGGGACTGGCCGTTGTGTTGCTCGATTACACCCTGTACTTGTGGCATATTCTGCTTCACAAAGTACCGTTTCTGTGGCGCTGCCACCAGCCACATCATGTGGATTTGGATCTCGACGCCTCTACGGCCATTCGCTTTCACTTCTCAGAGCTCATCGCTTCCGTCCCCTGGCGCGTGGGTCAGATTCTACTGATTGGCGTCTCGCCTCTGGCTCTTTCCGTTTGGCAAACAGCCACACTCCTGGAAGTAATGTTCCAGCACTCCAACGTGCGCCTCCCCCTGGGAATTGAGCGCTGGCTTTGCTTCGTGATTGTGACGCCGCGGATGCATGGAATTCATCATTCAATTATTTCGGATGAACAGAATTCTAACTTGTCCAGCGGGCTGACACTGTGGGACTGGCTGCATGGAACATTGCGGCTCAATGTGCCCCAGGATGATATCACCATTGGCGTGCCTGCCTACCAGAATCCAAATGATGTGACGCTGCCGCAGGTACTTGCCATGCCGTTCGCCAGCCAACGCACCGAGCAACATTTGCTTGATGGTCGCGCCTCCATACGACTGCCGACAGACGTTTCTAGGGAGCGTCTTCTTAGGTAACGGCGTGAGTAATACGTGCCCTTCAAAAGGATCATCAATGTTTGGACTGGGAAAGCCGACGCCTGTCGCGGAGCATGAGGCCGACGGGGAAGTCGAACGCGTCTACCATGAAATCAAGCAGGTGCTCCGTGTGACGGGCGTCAATTTGAACTTTCGCGATTGGGCCGGTTACAAGAAGTTCTTTCCTGTAATGTGGGACGCTCTTCGTCCAAACGCAGAGACCCGCGACTTCGAGACGGCCGCTGACTGCTTACGCATCGAAGCTGCCAACGCGGCCCATGCCCTCGGCCCTCTCCAAGGTGCGAACGCGATTCGACTCGGAGAAAGCCAGGCATTTCAGATCCGCGCCGCTTTGAGGCTTTATCGATACATCAATCCGAAGCTACTGGTATTTACTTCTGCAGTTCGCTTGGCGCTTGCCGGCGAGTCGACCGGGTCGGGGGACGCAAAGCGCCCCGTGAAACTCGTCGAACTGGGTGCGCCGCATCAGATGTATGCCCTGGAGATGGAATCGGAGAAGCCGCACGAGGATAATCTCAATAAGCTGTATACCGACATCAAGCGGACGCTTTCCCTGAAATCGATCAACAGCGATTATCGAACGCTGGCGCTTTGGCCCAACTATCTTGCGGGTGCCTGGCACAAGCTGAAACCTGTTATCCAGCAGGACCATTACGCTCAGGCGAGTATCCAACTGCTCGAGCTGGCGCGCGCTGCGGCGCGTGCGCTTCCGCTTTCAATCTCGCTGAGCAGAGATCGCATCCAGGAATTAGGTGAGGACACGGACGAGATAGTCACAATGACCGACCATTTTGAAAGCTTGCTGCCAAACCTCATTTTAAACATTGCATTACTGGAGCACGACTTCCAAGCCGGCGAAGACCTTGCGAGCTCTCCATTCCCCGCTCCCGACCGCCATGTTCACAAAGGTGGTGCCGTATGAATTGGCGCGACTTCCAGCAACTGCAACGGGTCGTGGAACTGCACGAGCATTTCTTAAGCTATGTAGATCATGGAAATGGCAAACCGGTCGTGCTCGTGCATGGTATTCCCACCTGGGGATACCTGTGGCACGGCGTGTCGCCAGTTCTTGCGGAAACGCATCGAGTTCTCATCCCGGACATGCTCGGTTTCGGCTACTCCGACAAGCGCGATTCATTCGATAGATCAATTTCGCGTCAAGCTGAGGTGATTGATGCCTGGATGGGTAAGCTCGGAATTGAGACGGCTGCGATTGTCGGCCATGACATCGGAGGCGGAGTGGCGTTACGTTTGGCCACGCTATTCCCAAACCGGGTCGACCGGCTTTGCGTGTTGAATACCGTCTGTTACGACTCTTGGCCCATTGAACTCATGTTGCAATTCGGCCATCCAGATGCGAATCGCAAGCTCTCCGCTTCCGCCGCTCTTAGTTTGCTGCGCGCTGCGCTTAAGCAGGGCTTTGCGCGGTCGCCACAGGAGGACGTGCTCGATGGCCTGCTTGCCCCCTATCGGACGGAGGTTGGAAAGCTGTCGCTGATCCGCAATGCCGCAGCACTCAACACCAACTTAACGACAGAAATTAGCGATCAGCTACTTCTCCTCGATTTGCCGACTCTCGTGCTTTGGGGCGAGGACGACACGTTTCAGGCTGTAAAGTATGGGCAACGATTAGCCAGGGACATCCCTCGTTCGCAGTTTGTTCGCATTAACGATGCACGTCATTTCGTCATGTTCGACCAACCCGATCAAGTTGTTGCACAGCTCGTGTCTTTTCTTGGAAGCGATCTGCCATGAAGCCGAATGACGATAACGGTAGGTTGCCTCCTTCCGAGCGCCCCTTCCGAGTATTGATACTTTCAGGGTCGGATCGGCGGCAGTACAACTGCCCTGGCGTTGATTCAAAATCGCGAATGCTGATGCTGCGCATGGCCGATGGTCTGCCGCCGGACTGGGAGATCGACCTGGAAGATCTGGGCAATGTCTACGGGCGCGCCCGAATCCAGAGTTGCAACGCCTGCGTCTCTACGTCGATAGCTCTGTGCTGCTGGCCCTGCAACTGCTACGAGTCGAACCATAAGGACGAACCCGACTTGATGTGGGATTTAGATCTGTACGCGCGGCTCGATCTCGCGGATGCTTGGGCGATCATCGGTCCGGTCAACTGGTACGCACCCACCAGCAATCTGAAACTCATGTTTGATCGCTTGGTGTGCATGAACGGCGGAAATCCTCAAGAGGATCTGATCGATCACAAAGATCCAGAAAAAGCTCGCGAATTAGAACATTCTCCCGAGTGGCACGAGTTGAGCCTCAATCATTTAGAGGGACGTACCGCGGCGTTTTTCTGCTATGGCGATGGTGGAGGCGACGAGCTGGAATCAACAGGACGGCCTAAGATCCTACGCCATCCAGAATACTTCGATCCAGACGAAGAACCGTTTGAGGATATGCGCCACGCTTATGCTCCGCTTGTGTGGCAATGCCGCTACGGCGGCGTCGAGGTGCCGGAAAACCTTTGGCACTACGAGGAATTTGGCCGTGGCAAGAAATACAGCGACAATCAGGCGGAACATCTGGCGGCCGAAGACCGGGTGCTGGCGGAATTCGATGGCTGGGTGTCGCGTTTCACCCTCTTTGTGCGGAATAAGGACAAGGTTGAGCCAGGGCGTTACCGAGCCTACGGATACCAGGCGCCAGGCCATCGCTGGGCCGACCTAAAGCTGAAATGGCGTGAACTGCGAATGCGTGCAGGTTTTCCGCCGAGCGGATCGTCCCCTGCGAAGCAACAGGAGTTAGGCCTCAATCGAGACGTAACATTGCGCCCTGAACTTGGCGAGGGAGAGAAGCTACGGGAGTAATTCGCAAGAGATTGATTGCGATCATGAGCGGCGGTGGGTAGGGAATTCGGCGAATGTGCCCCGTTTCACAGACGGAAGTCCGAAACGGCCGTAAGGTGCGGCCTACTGAAAGGCGAGTGCAGTCCACGTTCGATTAGAAAAGGACGACGAGATGCCCCAGCGCGAAGTCACGGAGACAACGGCCCCTGAGGAAGCTGTTTATCAGCGATATTCCGCCGCAGCCCAGCAGCGCGAAGAATCACTTTGCTGCCCGATTGAATACGCCGCGGACTTTCTGTCGGTGGTTCCCCAGGAGATCGTGGAACGCGATTACGGTTGTGGCGACCCGACTCCCTTCGCGAACGAGGGAGAGACGGTTCTCGACCTTGGTTCGGGGGGCGGCAAGTTGTGTTACATCCTCGCTCAGGTGGTCGGTAAACGCGGGAGGGTGATCGGTGTTGATTGCAATCGCGAAATGCTCGGATTGGCGCGCAAGTACCAGCAGCAGGTGGCGGATCGGTTGGGGTTCAGCAACGTCGATTTCCGCTATGGACTGATTCAGGATCTACAACTCGACCTCGATCTGCTGGGGCGCGACCTTGAGCAGCACCCCGTGCATGACCCGGCGAGCTGGCTCGTGCTGCGGAATCTGGAAGATCGGCTCCGTCGCGAGCAGCCGATGATTCCCAACGATTCGATGGACTGTGTGGTTTCCAACTGCGTGCTGAATCTGGTTCGGCAACAGGACCGCCGGCAATTGTTCGCGGAGATCTTTCGCGTCTTGAAGCGGGGCGGCCGAGCGGCGATCAGCGACATCGTGTCGGATGAAGATGTTCCCGAAACGATGCAGCGCGAGCCGGAGCTTTGGTCCGGGTGCATCTCAGGTGCGTTCCGCGAGGACAAGTTCCTGGCAGCATTTGAAGAAGCCGGCTTTCACGGTATCGAGATTGTCAAGCGGCAACGCGACCCCTGGCGCACGGTGGAAGGGATCGAGTTCCGATCCGTGACCGTTGTGGCCCACAAGGGCAAACAAGGCCCCTGCCTGGAACGGAATCAGGCCGTGGTCTATCGGGGACCATTCAAGAAGGTTGAGGACGATGACGGACATGTTTACCTGCGTGGCGCGCGAATGGCGGTCTGCGACAAGACGTTTCACCTACTGCAATGTGCTCCGTATGCCGGTCAGTTCGATGCGATTGAACCGCGTGAAGCAGTTTGCCTCACTGATGCCCAGCCATTCGATTGCCGACGTTCCAAGCTGCGTGACCCGCGCGAGACGAAGGGGACCACCTATCGGGAGACGACGGAATCGGCTGGACCGTGCTGCGGTGAAGATGGTCCCTGCTGTTGACGGGGTGCCGTGCGGGCGACGGAATCACTTCATTCACGGCGAATTCCGCTGAAAGAACACATCAATGGTTGAACTTACTCTGTTGCGTCGCGCAAGTCCGCTGGCGCAGCCAGCCGAACAACTTCGCATCCTTTCCGAAGGAGAGCAGCGGTTCGGCTTTGAACAAATGCTGGCCGATCACGGTCGGCTGCCGCTCCGTGCCACCGGAATTGAGGTCTTGCAGATCAATGTCGGCAAGCTGTGCAACCAGACCTGTCGCCACTGCCACGTCGATGCTGGGCCGGATCGGCGTGAGATCATGTCGCGGGAAACGGCAGAAGCGTGTCTCGACGTGCTCCGCCGTTCGGACATCCCCACGTTGGACATCACGGGCGGAGCACCGGAGATGAATCCCCATTTCCGCTGGCTCGTCGCCGAAGCTCGTGCCCTGGGGCGACGGGTCATCGATCGCTGCAACCTGACGATTCTGATTGCGCCGGGCTTTGAGGATCTCCCGGAGTTCCTGGCGGAACACCAAGTCGAGATCGTGGCTTCGTTGCCGTGCTATCTGGAAGAGAATGTCGACCGGCAGCGGGGCGACCACGTCTTCCAGCGGTCACTCGAAGCCTTGCGAAGGCTCAACGCTCTGGGGTACGGACAGCCCGATTCTTCGCTTTCCCTGACGCTGGTGTTCAATCCGACCGGCCCCACACTCCCGCCAGACCAGCAGCAACTGGAGGCCGTGTACCGGCGCGAATTGCGAGCGCGTTACAAAATCGAGTTTACGCGGCTGTTTACGATCACCAACTTGCCAATCAGCCGCTTTCTCGATGATCTACTCCAAAGCGGCCAGTTCGACGCCTACATGCACAAGCTCGTCGAAGCCTTCAACCCGACGACGGTCGATGGCCTGATGTGCCGCACGATGTTGTCGGTGGACTGGCAGGGAAATCTCTCCGATTGCGACTTCAATCAAATGCTCGGAGTGCCGCTGGCTTCCGGATTACCACGCAACATCGATGAACTCAACGATGCGACCCTTGCTCAAGTGGCGAATCGTCGGATCGTCACGGGCCAACACTGCTTTGGCTGCACGGCGGGAGCTGGCTCAAGCTGTCAGGGAAGTTTGGCGAGACAAATCGACTGAAGACAGTGGTAACTACGAAGAACGCTGCTTGCGCAGCAAAGGAAAGAAACATGTTCTCGGTGCGCCTCGCTATGATTCGCCCTTTATCTTACGCTCGACCGTGTGTTTCGCTACTGGGATGCGCATTCGTCTTTTTGTTCCTACTGCCGCCATCCGTCACTGTGGCCGTTGACCCGGAAACAACTGTCGCCGACGTGTTGTCCCGCGTGCGGCAACATGATTTTCACCCGCTCAACGCAGAAGGAACGTTCACGAACGACCGGACCATCGACAAGCATGGCATCGCGGACGTGGGCAACGATGATTGGCGCGTGCGATTACTCGCCATCAGCGACTTGGTCCGACTTCTACCGGATGCGGGCGACGATGTTTCGCAGGGTCTATTCGACAAGAATCTTCATGTCCGACAGATTGCTGCGGCGGCACTCGGAATCGTACGACGGACGACAGCCGCAGGCAAGCTGGAGCAAGTCCTCAAGGACGACGAGAGCCCACTGGTCCGTTCACAAGCGGCGATGTCACTTGGCCAAATGGAGTCGAACGGGTCGCTCGACTTGCTCCGGAAGTTGCGGAAAGAGGATTCATCGAGGGATGTGCAACACCAATGCGAGTTGGCCATCGACCAGATCGAGAAGAAAAGGGGTGCGACGGACGAGCAACTCACGGCATTTCGCAACCTAAACCCGAAGGACTTTGAATCGGTTCAGGTCGGCGGCAAGGCATTGGATTTCGTTTTGAAAGATACCGAAGGTGTCCCCTGGCGGTTGAGTGACGTCAATCAGAATGAATGGATTGTGTTGATTTGGATCTTTGCCGACTGGTGCCCCGTCTGTCACGGTGAATATCGCGACCTGATCGACCTGCGGAAACAATTCAAGGACGCCGGCGTCCAGGTCGCCACCATCGAATGCCACGACACTTTTCGCAGCCGTGTCATGGTCGGAAAAGAACTGGAACCGCAATACTGGTTCTCCAAGCAGTCGTTCAAGGACAAATACAAGACGGGAATCTGGTGGCCGCATTTGGTCGATCATGCCGGCGCGGTCGGAGCCAGGTACGGAGTCGATCCGATGAGCTTTGCCGTCCATGCGGAATACGTCAACCGTCCCTCGACAGTCATCATTGATCCGAAGGGAGTCATACGTTTTGCCTACTACGGAACTTTCTGGGGCGACCGCCCTTCGATTCATGAAACTTTGGAGATGATCAGGAATGAGCGTTTTGAGTTTGAGCACAAGGACCGACGAAAGATGGTTGGTGACCAGGGGGCGAAATGACTTTCGCTCTATTGCTGATCGCCGGTCTGTTGTTGGCTCTTGCGAACGGCGCGAATGACAACTTCAAGGGAGTCGCGACGTTATTGGGAAGCGGCACGGCAAACTATCGCCGCGCCCTGCTCTGGGCGACGGTCTGCACGCTGCTGGGATCGCTCACTGCGGTGTTCCTTGCCGGGGAACTGCTGAGAAAGTTCAGCGGGAAAGGCCTGGTCAGTGATGCCCTGACAACGAATGTGGATTATGCAGCCGCCGTCGCACTTGGAGCCGGGTTGACCGTCCTGGTGGCGACCCGCGCCGGAATGCCGGTCTCAACAACCCACGGCCTGCTCGGCGCTCTGATGGGAGCGGGCCTGGCGGCGGGGTCACCGGTCAGCATCGTAAGGCTAGGCAGCGGATTTGTGTTGCCACTCTTACTCAGTCCGTTGCTGGCTCTCTGCATAACAGCCATTGTTTATCCTCTGCTTCGAAGTACCCGCCGCCGGCTCGGAGTTTCTGCGGACATGTGTCTGTGTGTTGGCAACGAGATCGTTGAGGTCGTACCGGTGTCGAATGGGGTTGCGGCCATGCAACGAGCGAGCGAGCTGAGTATCCAAGTCGGAGATACGGTCACCTGCCGCCAACGCTATCAAGGACAAGTCCTTGGTCTGGAAGCGGCGTCCGTGTTGGACTGGTTACACTACGGATCTGCGGGCATTGTGAGCTTTGCCCGTGGCGTCAACGATACGCCGAAGATCGCCGCCCTCTTGCTGTTGAGTCCGCACTTCTCGGGTAATTTCTCCACGTTGCTTGTAGGTTTGGTGATCGCGACGGGCGGCATCCTCAGCGGACGGCGAGTGGCCGAAACGATGAGCCTAAGAATCACTGGCATGAATCATGGCCAAGGATTTGTCGCCAATTTGATGACCGGCCTGATTGTCATTGCGGCCAGCCGGATGGGAATGCCCGTATCCACGACGCACGTCAGTTGTGGCGCGCTGTTTGGAATTGGCACAGTCACTGGGCAAGGAGACTGGAAGGTGATCGGCAAGATCGCCGGTGCCTGGCTGTTGACCTTGCCTTTGGGTGCGGCGCTTGGGGCGGCGAGCCTATGGTGCATCCGTTGGCTGACTTTGGTCTGACCTATGAATATCTCATCAGAAACACCGTCATCCTTGGTCGAAGGTTGCTTGTCAACTGAGAATGAGGCGAGTCAATCCACGTCGGCGCAGCCAGATCGTGTGATCGTACTTGCGCGATTTCCTGAGGCCGGGCAGGCGAAGACTCGGTTGATTCCAGCTCTGGGAGCTGAACGAGCGGCTCAGCTTCAGACGGCGCTGACTGGGAGAGCATTGAACGTTACGCGGCAGCTCTGTTCGGCCAGGCCGTGTGATCTGGAGGTGCGATTTGCGGGGGGCGACGTATCACGCATGTGCAGACTGTTCGGGTCCGGGCATCGGTATTCGGTCCAGCATGGGGCCGGACTGGGGGAACGATTAGAGCACGCGGTCTCTGCTGCATTTATGGAAGGTGCGAAGCGGGTTCTGGTGATTGGAACCGATTGCCCAGAAATCGAACCGTCGCTCCTTGAAGAAGCGTTTGAGGCTCTGTCGAGGGTGGACGTCGTACTTGGGCCGGCCCTTGACGGCGGCTACTATTTGATCGGGTTGCGCGTCAATCAGCCGTGTCTTTTTCGGGGGATCGACTGGGGCACGGAGAATGTGTTACAGCAGACACTGGAGAATGCTCGACAGTCGCGATACAGCGTCCGTCAACTGAAGGCACTCTCTGATGTCGATTACCCTGAAGATCTCCTAGCCTGCCTCCGTGTGCCCGGAGCATTTCCCGATGTTCTGCCTGAGATGCGTGCGGGGCTGCTGTCAATCGTTATTCCGACTTTCAACGAAGAGCGGACGATTGAGCATACATTGGAGCCAATCGCGGGCCTGAAAGATGTTGAAGTCATCGTCGCCGATGGCGGCAGTGGGGACGCGACGACCGATATCGCCCGTCGCATGGGAATCTGCGTTGTCCCGGTCAGGCCGGGGCGCGGGCGACAGATGAACGCCGGTGCGGCACTCGCAAGCGGAGAAGTTCTACTGTTCCTGCACGCCGATACGAAGTTGCCTGGCGGATTTCGGGAGCACGTTTGGTCCACGTTGGATCGCGGGGCCGTCGGGGGGGCGTTTCCACTGCGCATCGACGACACGCATTCAGGCTTGCGCTGGATCGAATGGGGCGCAAATCTGCGTTCGCAATACCTTCAGATGCCCTACGGTGACCAGGGACTGTTCGTGCGATCCGAACTGTTTCATCGCGTTGGAGGTTTTCCGAACTGGCCGCTGATGGAAGACTACGAGTTGTGCCGCCGGCTACGTCGGCACGGACGAATTCTTCTCGCGCCTGCAGCCATCGTCACTTCCGCGCGACGTTGGCTGAAGCTCGGCCTGTGGCAGACCACGCTGATCAATCAACTTTGTATCGCCGGATTCCGACTCGGAGTTTCGCCGGAGCGGTTGGCGAGTTGGTACTCACTACGTAGCGGTCAACAACCATGAACCATCTTGCGGTAAAAGGAATCTTCATGTTCCGTTACCTAATGATCGCTGGTGCCATGCTGACGGCAGTCGCACTCGCCTATCGTCTCCTGGGCAGCAATTTGCAGGATCCGGACGCGACCCGACACCGGGAAATACTGGACCAGATGATGGAACACAATCGCCGTGCATTTCCCGAAGTCGATGTAATTGATGTCGCGAAGGTGATTCCGTTGATGAAACAAAATGATCTCGTGATCGTTGATGTCAGATCCGATGCCGAGCGGAAGGTGTCGATCATCCCCGGTGCGGTTTCAGCAGCCGAGTTTGAACGCAACATCGGCAAGCATGTCGGAAAGTCGGTCGTCTGTTACTGTACGATTGGGTATCGCAGCGCTGAGTATGCCCAGTCCATGAAGCGGCGTGGAATACAGATTACCTCGTTCAATGGCAGTATCATCGCCTGGTGCCAAGCAGGACAGAATCTGACGACTGCGGACGGCCGGGAGACCAAGCAAGTCCACATCTACGGCCCGAAGTGGAACCTGCTTCCGTCGGGCTACGAGGCCGTGAGATAGATCAATGGATAGCGAACCGATCATCCGTCTCGGCGTGTTCGCCTGCGTGCTGATCCTCATCTCAATCTGGGAGTCGCTTGCGCCGCGCCGCACTCGTGTCGTCAGTCGCTGGCGACGTTCCATCAACAATCTGTTGCTGGTCTCGCTCGATGCATTCTTCGTCCGGGTCATCCCCTCCCTCTCGGCGGTTGCAGCCGCGAAATGGGCGACCCAGTACCACGTCGGTTTGCTGAATCAGCTCGATGTTCCCGGTTGGTTCGGGGGAATCATCGCGCTGCTCGCTCTGGATTTGTTGATTTATGGCCAGCACGTCGCAACGCACCGACTGCCCATCCTGTGGCGATTTCATCGGGTTCATCATGCCGACCTGGATTTGGACGCGACTTCCGGCCTGCGCTTTCACCCCGTCGAGATTCTGCTGTCGACATGCGTGAAAGTCGTCGCCGTCGCGGTGCTCGGCGCCGGGATGGAAGCGGTGATTCTCTTTGAGGTAGGTCTGAACGCAGCCGCCATCTTCAATCATGGCAACATACGCTTGCCCACTTGGTGCGATCGCGGGCTGCGGTGGGTCATCGTGACCCCCGACATGCACCGCGTCCACCACTCCATTCGGACTGAAGAAACTCACAGCAATTTCGGCTTCAATTTGCCCTGGTGGGACTGGCTGTTTCGGACATACCGCGCTCAACCTCATGATTCGCATGAACATTTAACGCTCGGATTGCCTGACCTGCGTACCCAAGCGGAAACGGTCCCTCTGGCATCAATGCTCTGGATGCCCTTCCAAGCAAACAAGGTGCGCCCGCCATTTGCCGAGTTCCTGTCGTCTCCGGAAGCGGGGGAAACGAACTCAGGCCCAGCTAGATGACCCGTATTGCCATTCGCTTTGAATTGTCGCTGCTCCAGCCCAGTGTGTCCTATTTCACAGACGCCGTCCCGCGATCCGGCTATATTGAGGTGAGTTGGGCTGCCGTGTCGTGCCGCTCAGATTCGTCGTGAGAAACCCGTTCAAGGAGATTGATCAATGTCGGAATCGAATGTGTCACGTCGCCAGTTCAGTCAACTGGC
>Ga0163150_10007233_pt1 | contig 13195 bp, 8 predicted proteins | sample OliLakLV19P2IB_FD_148628 | JGI IMG/M metagenome (GOLD analysis project Ga0163150, IMG submission 148628) | Freshwater microbial mat bacterial communities from Lake Vanda, McMurdo Dry Valleys, Antarctica - Oligotrophic Lake LV.19.P2.IB | ecosystem: Environmental > Aquatic > Freshwater > Lake >...
GTCTGCTGGGCATTGGACGACGTGACCGCGATCGTGACGGTGCTCGTGATCACTTCGTTTTTTGGCGATTTCGCTTTGGGCGCCTTATGGGCCACCTATCAGGACATCGGCGGCCCTTATGCGGGCACCGTCTTGGGCTGGGCCAACATGTGTGGCAATATCGGCGCGGCTTGCGCCATTTCGATTATCGGTCGAATCGTCGAAAACTATGGCTGGTCGCCAACGTTCGTCATGGCATCGAGTGCCTATTTGATCGGTGCCCTGTGCTGGTTGCTGGTCGATCCCCGCGCGCCGCTCGACGTTTCTCGCAGGGTGTTTTCGGTGGCGCGGAAGTAGCCTTGGGCGTTGGGCGGATTGAATGAACCCTATGGGTCGCTTAAACTTAACCTGGAGCTTGTGTTGAAGTTTTAACCGCCACAAATTGAAAGCCGACGATGCTCGCTGCTGAAAAACAGTCGCCGCCGCGAATCGGCTTTTCAGTTGCTTTCGGTTTGCTCTTGGTTCTTGGTTGTTGCCTGGCCCGACCCTCATGGGCGGCCAAAGATGACGCAACTGAATCGAGCACGTTGTGGTCGCTCGCTCCAGTGGCGCGTGGCGCGCTTCCTGCCACTAAAGATTCTGCTTGGATCAAGACGCCGGTTGACGCCTTTATCTTGCCCGCGTTGGAAGCGAAAGGCTGGGCGCCGGCGCCACCGCTTGCGCGGGAGCGGTTGATTCGACGCGCATATTTCGACCTGTGGGGTCTGCCACCGTCGCCCGAGGAAGTGCAGGCATTCACGGCCGACACGTCGCCCGACGCCTTTGAGCGGCTCATCGATTTTCTGCTAGCCAGCCCGCACTACGGCGAGCGCTGGGGCCGATACTGGTTGGACCTGGTGCGGTTTGCCGAGACCAACGGTTACGAGCGCGACGCGCTTAAGGCCAATGCCTGGCAATATCGCGATTGGGTCATTCGTTCGCTCAACGACGACAAGCCGTACGATCGCTTTGTCGTCGAGCAGTTGGCGGGCGACCAGTTGGCCGACGCCAGCGATGAATCGCGAGTCGCCACCGGGTTTTTGCGCGTCGGGACGTTCGACGACGAACCGAACGACAAGCTCAAGTATAAGTTCGAGCAGCTCGACGACTTGATCCACGCCACAAGCACCGCGTTTCTGGCGGTCACGCTCAAGTGTGCCCGCTGCCACGATCATAAGTTCGATCCCATTCCGCAAACCGACTATTACGCGGTGCTCAATTTTTTCGCGGGCGGAAAAGCGGCCGACGGGCCGCTGCTGGCCTATACCGACATTGGTTCGGAAACTCCCGAAGTGCAATTGCTTCACGGCGGCGATCCGACAAACCCGCAACAAGCCGTCGCGCCGGGCTATCTGTCGATGGTCAACGTGGAGGGGGCCGCGGACTGGAGCCAGGAACTGCCGACCAGCGGCCGACGCATTCAGCTTGCTCGCTGGATCACCGATCGCCGCAATCCGCTGACGGCGCGCGTGATGGTCAACCGGATTTGGCAGCATCATTTTGGCGAGGGGCTGGTGCGCACGCCCGACAATTTTGGGCAATTGAGCGCCGAACCCACGCACCCCGCGCTGCTCGACTACCTGGCCAGCGAGCTGATGGATGGCGGCTGGCGGATCAAGCGGCTGCACAAAATGATCATGCTGTCGAGCAGTTATCAGATGGACTCGATCCATCCGCGCGAAGCGGAATATGCGCAAGTGGATTTTGCCAATCAACTCTGGTGGCGCGCCAATCGCCGCCGTTTGGAATCGGAGCCGCTGCGCGACGCGATGTTGGCAGTCGGCGGACAACTCAATCCAAGCGTCTTTGGGCCGAGCTTCTTTCCGCCCGCCACCAAGGAATCGCTCGAGGGCCTGTCGAAAAAAGGGGCCGAGTGGGGGCAGTCGTCGCTCGACGAACAGCGACGTCGCAGCATCTACATGATGACCAAACGCTCGCTGTTGCTGCCGCTGATGACCACGTTCGATTCCAGCGACACCACGCAGCCTTGCAGCCAGCGCAACGTGTCGACCGTGGCGCCGCAGGCGCTCGCGCTACTGAACAACGATTTCGTACATCAACAGAGCAATGAACTGGCGGCACGCGTGCTCGGCGAAAAGGGAGATGACCCCACGGCCGAAGTCGATCGGGCCTGGTGGCTGGCGCTCTCGCGCGCACCGAGCGAAGCGGAGCGAACCGCGGCGCTCGCCCACTTGACGGTCCAGCGCCACAACTTTGCCTCGCGCGCGGCGCAAGACGGCAAGGCGATTGCCGAGCCCGAGGCGCGTCGGTTGGCCCTGGCCTCGCTGTGTCACGTGCTGTTCAACCTCAACGAGTTTATCTATGTCGACTGACCCGACAAAACGAGCAGCAGCATCCGGCCGTGGCCCGGGCTCCCATTTGTTTCCCTGCGGCCAGACGCGCCGCGAGTTCGTTTGGGAAATGGGCGCTGGGTTTGTCGGTGTTGCCCTGTCGGCGCTACTGAACCAAGAAGGGTTTTTCGGCCAGCCAGCAAGCGCCGCCGAGTCGGCCCGTGGATTGAACCCGCTCACGTCCAAGCCCGCCCAATTCGCCGGCAAGGCTAAGAGCTGCATCTTTTTGCTAATGAACGGCGGCCCGAGCCACGTCGATACGTTCGACTACAAACCCAGCCTGCAGAAGTACGCCGGCCAGACGCTGCCAGCGGACAAGCAGTTCACGAACTCCGGCAATCGCAAGATGGGCTACCTCACGCCGGCTTGGCGCGAGTTTCGTCCGGGCGGCCAAAGCGGGCTGATGATCTCCGACTATTTCCCGCGCGTCCGCGAACATGCCGACAAGCTAGCGCTCATCCGCTCGTGTCACACCGATAGCCACGCCCACGGCTCGGCCCTGGTGGCCATGAACACCGGCAGCACGTTCATCGGCCGGCCGTCGCTCGGAAGTTGGGCCGTCTATGGACTCGGCACTTCGAATCAAAGCCTGCCGGGTTATGTCACGATCATGGACAAGCGCGGCGGACCGATCAGCGGCCAGCCCAACTGGTCGAGCGGCTTCATGCCGGCCAGCTACCAGGGCACGCTGTTCCGGCCGGTTGGCGAGCCGGTGTTGGATTTGCGCGGTCCCTTGGATCGCAAATCGCAACGCGAGCAGCTCGACCTGCTGGCCAAGTTGAACCATCAGCATCTCGATGCTCGCCCGGGCGGCGCCGATTTGGCGGCGCGGATTCAAAGCTATGAACTGGCGTATCGCATGCAGGCCGAAGCGCCGGAGGCGGTCGATCTGAACCAGGAAGATCAGCGGACGCTCGATCTCTACGGCGTCGGCAGCCAGCCGACCGACGAGTTTGCGCGCAATTGCGTGGTTGCGCGGCGGCTGGTCGAGCGCGGCGTGCGGTTCGTGCAGCTTTACTCCGGTGGCGGCCACTTGGAAGACACCTGGGACGCTCACGAAAGCGTCGAGAAGAATCACGGCCGCCACGGGGCCGAAGTCGATCAGCCGATTGCTGCGCTATTGACCGATCTCGAGCGGTGCGGAATGCTCGACAGCACGCTGGTCGTGTGGGGCGGCGAGTTCGGCCGCATGCCGTTTGCCGAAGGCGAAGGCGCGCCGGGTCGAAATCACAATCCTTATGGCTTTACGATGTGGATGGCAGGCGGCGGCGTCAAAGGGGGCGTGTCCTATGGCGAAACCGACGAATTCGGTTTTGCCGCCATGACAAACAAAGTTCACTTGCACGATTTGCACGCCACGATCCTGGCCCTGATGGGGTTGGATCACGAGAAACTGACCTATTTCCATCAAGGACGAGAGGAGCGACTGACCGACGTTTTTGGAAACGTCATTCGCGACATCATTGCCTGATGGCACGAGCGTTGGAACGCCGCGCTGTCAAAACACAGGGAGAGAATCCCGATGTGTTTTCGACAACTGTCTCAAACAGCTCTAATCGTCTGCTGGACGATGGGTCTGAGCACTCAGGCCGTGGGCCCAGCCTGTGTCGCGGCCGATCCACAGCCCGCGGCTGCTGACAGTGCGGCCGACAAACTTGAGACGATTCATCGAACGGATGCCGAGTGGAGGAAGCTGCTCACTCCCAAGCAATTCAACATCACGCGGCGGCACGGCACCGAAGTCGCCTACACGGGTAAGTATTGGCATCAGAAAAAGCCGGGAACGTATCATTGCGTGTGCTGCGATCTGGAGTTGTTTGGCTCGGAGAGCAAGTACGACTCGGAGACCGGCTGGCCCAGCTTCATGCAGCCGAGAAAGGCCAATCATATTACCTTCGCCCGAGATTTCAGCGATCTTGAGCCGCGCACCGAAGTGGACTGCGCGCGGTGCGATGCCCACCTGGGCCACGTTTTTGGCGACGGTCCGGCGCCCACTTTCCTGCGATTCTGCATCAATTCGGCAGCGCTAACTTTCACCGAGCAGGCTCCGAAGCCTCAGCCCAAGCCGCGCGCCGCGACCAACCGTTTGAGCAAGGGCCGCAAGTAGATCGCGCGGTTTCTTGCTGGCACTCGGCCAAAGATTGCTTCTCGGGCCTGCTATGGCTGTTTGCTTTACACGCTGCCATGGCGCGGCCATACTGGGCGAGCTGAACTTAGTTTTGCAATTGGAATATCGACTCTATACCGGAGCTCTTCACAATGAAGTCGTATGTGGCGAAGTGGCAAGTAGCGATCGCGGCCGTGGCAGTCTGCTTCATAGGCGCCGATGCGAAAGAGGACGCCAATCAGAAGGACATCCAAAAGTGGCAGGGCACCTGGCAAGCCACGTCGATGATCACCGATGGCACAGCTTCGCCTGCAGACGCTGTCAAGAAGATGCAGTTCACCGTCAAGGGAACGGACTATCACTTTCAGAATGGCAGTTTCCAGGAACGCGGCGTCTATCGGTTCAATGCCGCCAAGACTCCCTCGGAGCTGGATATCGTCGTTGGCGAGGGGATGGACAAGGGCAAAACCTGGCTGGTGATTTATGAAATCAGCGGCGACCGCTTGACGATCTGTCTGGAAAAAGCCAACACCAAGCGTCCCCGGTCGTTCGACGGCAAAGCGGGCACCGGCAACGTGCTGGAGGTCTGGGAGCGTGTGAGGCCCGCGGAGGTGAAGAGCGATTTTGCGCGGACCACGATCGACCTGGGAATGCTCGTGACCAACCTGGACAAATCGGTCAAGTTCTATACCGACGTCATCGGCTTCAAAGAGGGTGCTCCTTTCTCCGTGCCCGCCGAGTATTGTGCCGATGCCGGGTTGACCGACAAGCAGCCACTGAGCATTCGCACGCTGAAGCTTGGCGAAGGCGACACGGCTACAACGCTAAAGTTGATGGAGCTGCCACAAGTCAGTCCTAAAAAGACCGACAACGCCTTCCTGCATTCGCAGCTAGGATTTCGCTATCTGACGATCTTCGTCGCCGATGCCGACACAGCTCTGGGTCGCGTCCAAAAAGCCGGCCTCAAACCGCTCGGCAAGGGGCCAATGCCGTTGCCACCGGGCCTGCCCGCCGGCATGGCTCTGATGGTGATTCGCGATCCCGATGGAAACCTGATTGAACTAATCGGCCCGAAGCGCTAGTTGCTTCGAACCGAACTAGAGCCGAGGCAACTCATGCTAGCGCTGCGCAGAATTTCGATCTGTTTTCTGGCGTACTTTGTTGCGGTCATTTCGATCGACAGCACGAGTTTAGGCCAGGATGCACCGGCAAAAGGCGCGACGGCAACCGAAGTCACTCCGCCGGCGGACCCTTCGATTGAAAAACTGACGCAGCAGGTCGCCAAATCCGTGGCGGTCGTCACGTCGCCCAGCCGCGACGGACAGCGCGATGGGTTGGGATCGGGTTTCATTCTTTCGCCCGACGGACTGATCGCGACCAACTTTCATGTCATTGGCGAAGGCCGCGCGATTCGCGTTCAACTGGCCGACGGTCGCCAGTTCGAGGCCACGGCAATCGAAGCCTCAGACCGCTTGCTTGACCTGGCCATTTTGCGGATCGATGCCAAGGATTTGCCAGCGCTCGAGCTGGGCGATTCCGACGGTCTGAAGCAAGGCCAAAGCGTGCTGGCGCTGGGAAACCCCCAAGGATTGAAAAACAGCGTGGTCGCGGGCCTGGTCTCTGGCGTGCGGCAGATGGAAGGCCGGCCGATGATCCAACTGGCCATTCCCATCGAGCCGGGCAACAGCGGCGGGCCGCTGGTCGATATGCAAGGTCGCGTGCAAGGCATGCTGACGATGAAATCGCTGGTCACTCCCAATCTGGGATTTGCGATCACGGTCAATACGCTCAAGCCGCTATTGGCCAAACCCAATCCGATTCCGATGACGCGCTGGCTGACGATCGGAGCGCTCGATCCGCGCGAGTGGACTCCACTGTTTGGCGCGCGGTGGCGCCAGCGCGCCGGCCGGATCGCGGTCGACGGGCTCGGCCAGGGCTTTGGCGGGCGATCGCTTTGCTTGTCGCAAATGGCCGTGCCCGAGCGGCCATTCGAAATGGCTGTTAGCGTGCAATTGGGCGACGAAGCGGGCGCGGCCGGTTTGGCGTTTTGCTCCGATGGCGAAAACAAGCACTACGGTTTTTATCCGACCAATGGCCGACTGCGACTGACGCGTTTCGACGGTCCTGACGTTCTGTCGTGGACGATTCTGCACGATCGGCCGCATCCCCATTACGTCGCCGGCGAGTGGAACACGCTGCGAGTGCGCTTGGAGGACGGCAAGATTTGTTGCTTCGTTAACGATCAGCCGGCCGTCGAAATCGTCGACAGCGGACTCAAATCGGGCAAGGTGGGGCTGGTCAAGTTCCGCGATACGAACGCGCAGTTCAAAGCCTTCAAGCTGGGTCAAGATCTTCCCAGCGTGACGGTATCGCCGGATGCCGCCCAACGGATTGCCAAACTGGTCGAAAATTTGCCTCCCAAGGGTCCACTCAACCCGAAACTGGTTGAAGCGCTGGCTGCCGATGCAGCCAGTGCGGCCGAGATTTTGCGCGATCGCGCCGCCACGCTTGAAGGCCAGGCCGCGCAGTTAAAGCAACTGGCTGCGGCCGCCCAGGAACGCCGCGTGATCGATGAGCTCTCCCAGGCCATGGCGCCGGAGGAAGACAAGATCGACCTGTTCCGCGCGGGACTGTTGTTGGCCAGGCTCGACAATGAAGAAGTGGACGTCGACGCTTACTGCGAGGTGTTGGCGCGCATGGCGCGCGAAGTCACCGCCAAAGTGCCCGCCGGGGCCAGCGAAGCCGATAAGCTCGAAGTGCTGCGAAAATATCTGTTCGACGAGAACGGGTTTCACGGCAGCCGCGGCGATTATTACAACCGCGCCAACAGCTATTTGAACGAAGTGCTCGACGACCGCGAAGGTCTGCCGATCACGCTCTCGGTGGTCTATCTGGAGATGGCACGGCGCATCGGGCTGAACGTGGTGGGGGTGCCGCTGCCGGGGCATTTTGTGGTTCAACACATTCCGGCCGAGGGCGAACCGCAGTTGATCGACGTTTTCGAACGCGCGACCGTTGTCAGCCGCGAAGAGGCCAACCGGCGAGTCAAAGAGAATATTGATCGGGACCTGAAGGAGGAGGATCTGAAACCGGCCACCAAGCGTGCAATCATCGCGCGCATGCTGAACAACTTGCTGAGCGTCTCGTCGAGCGATCCCAACGCGGTCCATCGATACTTGAATGCGATACTGGCACTCGAACCCGAGTCGGCCCACTACCACTGGCTGCGAGCGATCGTGCGATATCAAATCAAGCAGCGTGATGCCGCGCTTGAGGATGTCGACTGGTTACTGGATCACAAAGACGGCGACATCGAATTGACCCGCGTACTTGAGCTCCAGCGGGCCTTGCACGACCAGCAGTAGCCCACTGGCCCCACCAGCTCGTTATCCGCCAACCTGCAGCAGCTCCAGGCAATGCTTCAGGGCCATGGCCGTGGTTTCGATATCTTCCTCACTATGTACGGCCGAAACGCAGCCGCCGGGCCAGGGGAAAATATCGGCGCCCCCCAGGATCAAACCGCAGCGCAACTGATGAATCAGACCCGGCGCGGAGGAGCCTTTCAACTCGTCGGACGGCACTTTGCCCGAGTAGAGATCTGCCGGTGTCAATGTTCGATGTTTTGGATTCGTGAACAAATGGAATCCAGAGAACTCTCCGTAGGCAATCCAGTCGGAGCCAACCTGGCGAATGACTTCGTTCAAGCGATCGCGCAAATGTTTGGCCGCACGATTAGCTCGCTGGATCGCGTCGCCTTGGGCCACCAGTTCGAGCGTGGCCAGCCCGGCCGCGGCGGTAATGGGATTGGCGTTGAATGTGCCTTGGTGCGGCACGCGATGTTCGAGGTTCCACTTTCGATCGTCGCGCAGCGTCATCACGTCCATGACATCCTTGCGACCGGCCACGGCCCCGCCGGGAAATCCTCCGGCGACGACCTTGGCAAACGTGGCCAGATCGGGCGTCACGCCGTAGTGGGCCTGCGCTCCACCCGGCGACACGCGAAAGCCGGTGATCACTTCGTCAAAAATCAACAGCACGTTCTTGCGGCTGGTCAGCTCACGAACCTGCGCCAAAAACCCGTCGGCCAGCGGCGCCGACCCGAACGTAGCCCCGGTCGGCTCCAAAATCACGGCGGCCAGATCATTCTGTTCGTCCAAAATGCGCGATAGCGCCGCCAGATCGTTGGGCGTACAAATCACCGCCTGCTGGGCGACTTCCGCCAGGATTCCGGCCGGCGGTGAACCGTCGAAGTGCGACGTGGCGGCAAAGGCCACCTGGTCGTGCCAACCGTGAAAGTGGCCGGTAAAGCGGACGATCTTTGGCTTTTCGGTATACGCTCGCGCCAACCGAATGGCGAGCAGCGTGCTCTCGGTGCCCGAGCCGGTGAAGCGGACTTTGTCGGCGCACGGCACCATTTTTTGGATCTGCTCGCCCCAGCGCACTTCCAACTCGTGACCGGCGCCAAAGTGGGTTCCCTTGGCAAGCTGCTCGCGCACGGCATCGGTAACCACCGGGTGGTTGTGGCCCAGCAACAGCGCCCCGTGCCCGCCGATATAATCAACGTACGGGTTGCCGTCGGCGTCCCACTTGAGTGAGCCGGCGGCCCGGTCGATGTAGAGCGGATGCGGCTGCAGATAGCGCGTGTCGTGCGTCACTCCACCGGGAAAGACTTCGACCGCGCGGCGATAGAGCCGTTCGGAGGTCGGTGTTTTTGCGGCGTACTGGGCGAAGATCGAGTTGGACTTGAGCATGGTCGAGCGGCTTGTTAGGCCAAAATGTCTCCGATCACGTGCCCGGCGACGATAGTCAGCCGCTCGGCCCGGCCGTTGTGCATGAACGTGAGCTGCTCATGGTCGATGCCCAGCAGGTGCAGGATCGTGGCGTGAATATCGTTGACGTGTGCCTTGTTTTCGATCGCGTAGAGTCCAATCTCGTCGGTCGTGCCAAAGGTAACGCCGCCGCGCACTCCGCCGCCGGCCATCCAGATGGTGAAACCCCAGGGATTGTGGTCGCGGCCGTTGCCGCTTTCGCTCATCGGCGTGCGGCCAAACTCGCCACCCCAGACCACCAGCGTCTCGTCGAGCAAGCCGCGCCGTTTCAGATCCTTGAGCAAGCCGGCGATCGGGCGATCGCTTTCGCGGCAATGCAGTGAATGGTTGCCTTCCATGTCGGCATGCGCGTCCCACTTGCTGCCGGCGCCCATATAGACCTGCACGCAGCGCACCCCTCGCTCGACCAGCCGCCGGGCCAGCAGACAATTGCGTCCGTTGCTGCCTGTCTCTTTCTGATCCAGACCATACAGCTCGCGCGTCTCGGGCGTTTCGTCCGACAGGTCGATTGCCTCGGGCGCTGCGGCCTGCATGCGGAATGCCAGCTCGTAGCTGGCGATGCGCGCCTCGAGGTTGCTGTCTTCTTCGCGGCCGCGCAGATGCGCGCGGTTCAGATCCTGGATATAGTCGAGCTTGCGCCGCTGGCGGCCACTGGCGACGTCCTCGGGCGGAGCGACGTGCAGGATCGGCAGCTTGCCGTCGCGAAACCGCGTGCCCTGATAGGCGGCAGGCATGAATCCGGTTCCCCAGTTGCGATTTCCACCCGGCGGACTCTCAGAGGTATCGGTGAGCACGACGAAGCCGGGCAGGTTTTCGCACTCGCTTCCCAATCCATACAAACACCAGGCGCCGAGCGAAGGCCGCCCGCCCAGGATGCTGCCGGTGTTCATCTGGCAGACGCTGCCGACGTGGTTGAGTCCGTCGGCGTGGCAACTGCGAATGACCGCGATATCGTCGACGCAAGTGGCGATTTCCGGATACCAATCGCTGACCCACGTACCCGACTGACCGTGTTGAGCGAACTTGCGTTGTGTTGCCAACAGCGGCGTGTAGGCCGTGCGGCCCATCGCCGTGATCGGGCGCTCGAAGCTGTCGGGCAGCGGTTTGCCGGCCAGCCGATTCAGCTCGGGCTTGGGATCGAACAAATCGATGTGGCTCGGGCCCCCGTCAAGAAAACACCAAATCACGCTCTTGGCGCGACCGGGAAACAACGACGTTTTGGGCGCCAACAGGTTTCCGGCCGCACGTTCACCGCGGGCCGCCCCCGCCAAGAGCGAGGCGAGCGCCAGGCTGCCGAAACCTCCGCCGGCGCGAGCCAGAAAGTCTCGCCGTGAAAATGGAGCTTCGAAATGCGGCACGGAATGATTCCTAACACGGGGTCGACATCAGTCGACGAACAGCAGCTCGTTAGAGTTTAGCAAGGCGTGGCAGAAGTCGACGATCGCCGCGGCTTCGGCCGGTTTCAGGCCCGCCGGCATCGGGGCGGGTAACGAGGGCGTGGCGTCACCGCTGTTGGCGATCGCGGCGGCTTGCTCAGCCAGGAACCGCTCAGCCGATTGCAATTGTTCGGCTGTGGCCGGACGCGCAAAGGCTTCTCCGATGGCCGATCGCAACAGTGCCGCAATGTCGCGGCCATGCTCGCCCAGCAATCGCCCGCTCCACTGCTGGGCCTGGATCAAGGTGAATTCGCTGTTCAAGAGTGCGAGTGCCTGCGGGGCGGTCGTCGTCGCGGCGCGCTGCGGGCAACTGTTGTGCATGTCCGGCGCGTCGAAAATATCCAACAGCGGCAAGCGAAGATTTCGCTTGGCAATCACGTAGATCGAGCGGCGATTGCGGTTCTCCGGTTTCGAATCCGGCTTCCAGCCATACCGCGCATCGACCCCCTGCGGCAATTCCGGGCGTGCGCTGAGTCCATACATTTGCTTGCTCAGTTGACCGGCCAGTTGCAACATCACGTCGCGAATGGCTTCGCCCTCCAAGCGTTGGCGGCGTGCATGCCACAACAGACGGTTCGCGCTGTCGGTTTCCAAGGCCTTGGCGTGGAGCGGGTTGTCTAAATCGACCGATGATGATTGCCGGTACGCGGCTGACATCACCATCAGCCGGTGCATCGTCTTGAGGCTCCAGCCACGCTCGACGAATTCGATGGCTAGCCAATCGAGCAGATCGGGATGCGACGCGGGCTCGCCCATCGCGCCAAAATCGTTGGGCGTGCCGACAATGCCCAGGCCAAAGTGATGCTGCCAGAGGCGATTGACCATCACGCGTGCCGTGAGCGGATGATCGGCGCGGCACAGCCATTCGGCCAAGGCCGCTCGGCGGCCCGATGACGAGGTATTGCCCGACGGTGCGTGAATACTCGCCTCGGCCGGTCCCAGAAACGCCGGAAATCCCGGCGCGACTTCTTCCAGCGGTTTCTTGTAGTTGCCAATCGCCAATCGGAACGTCGCGGGTGGCGCCGCCGCGGAATCGCTCACGGCCATCGCCGTTGGCAGCGGCGCGGGCTTGAGTTGGTCAAACTCCGCAAGCTGTTTCTGCAGCTCTTGATATTGTGTCTTGTCGTCCCCCTTCAGCTTGCCCGAAATATCCTGAAGTTTCGGCGAAATGAACTTCATCGCCTGGTCGGCCAACTGCTGTTCGAGGGCTGTCCGCTCGGCCGCGGGCTTTTCGACCGCCCCACGAATGTCGGGTTCAAACTTCAACAGCGCATCTTTGAACGCCGCCTCACGCTTCGGCACCAAGTGCGCGTCGATCGCTTCGCGGACGGCTCGGGTGGCGGATTCCCAAGCGGCCAGTTGCTGGGCATGCTGCTCGCGCTCTTGGGGCGAGGCCGTCGTCACATCGTCGCGCGCGAGCATCGGCGCGAAGAAGGCTTGCAGCCGGAAATAGTCGACCTGCGAAATCGGGTCGAACTTGTGGTCGTGACACTGGGCACAGCCGACCGTCAGCCCCAAGAAGGCCAGCCCGGTCGTGTCGGTCAGGTCGTCGCGAATCTCCTGGCGCCGCTGGCGAACATCGGCCGCGTTCGACTCGTCGGGATAGAGCCGGTTCAGGCCCGTGGCCACCAGGGCGTCGGGATTCTCGGGCTCAAGCTCGTCGCCGGCCAACTGCTGGCGAATGAACCGGTCGTAGGGCAGATCTGCGTTGAACGCCCGAATCACATAGTCGCGATACTTATAAGCATCGGGACGCATGGCGTCTTCTTTAAAGCCATCGGTCTCGGCGAATCGCACGACGTCGAGCCAATGCTGAGCCCAGCGCTCGCCGTAGTGGGGCGAGTCGAGCAACCGATCGACGAGCCGCGCGTAAGCATCGCTACTTTCGTCGGCCAGGAACGCTCGCTGCTCATCGGGCGTCGGCGCCAAGCCGGTCAGGTCGAACGTCACGCGGCGCAGCAGCGTGAGCTTGTCGGCCGGCTGATTGGGCTCGAGCCCTTTGACTTCGAGCGCGTGCAGAATGAACGCATCGATTGGGTTGGCGACCCAAGCCGAGTTGCGAACCACCGGCACGCTCGGTCGCACGGGTGGGCGAAACGGCCATTTGCCGTTGGCAAACTGGCCGGAGTTCTCGGCCGCAAACAATGCCGAACTTGCCAGACAAGCGACAACGCCGATCCAACACAGCGACCACTTGGCTGCTCGGCATTTCGGGGGACACATGGTCGGGACCCTTGCGGACGGTGTGGGAGCTAGATGCGGCAACTCCCTCGCAGGAATCATCATAGCCGCGCTGGGGAGGGGCAAGCAAGCTCTCGTGGACGGCCGGGAATGACCGGTCCAAGAGGTTTGAACTACTAAGAGGCTATCCGAAAATGATTCGTCGGTATTTCTGGGATTTCAAGCCGCCCGGGCTCGGTAGCCGAATTTGCGATCTGCGGACGGCGCGAGTCG
>Ga0163150_10007234_pt1 | contig 13194 bp, 21 predicted proteins | sample OliLakLV19P2IB_FD_148628 | JGI IMG/M metagenome (GOLD analysis project Ga0163150, IMG submission 148628) | Freshwater microbial mat bacterial communities from Lake Vanda, McMurdo Dry Valleys, Antarctica - Oligotrophic Lake LV.19.P2.IB | ecosystem: Environmental > Aquatic > Freshwater > Lake >...
GCCCTTTTGGCAGTCACCCATTGGGTTCCCCCGTCAGCATGGCACGAATTGGCAGAATACCCCTGTTTTTCAAGGGTGTAGCGCAAATCGCATACCGAAGATCGGGAACTCATCTGGGAAATGCGGGATAAGATAGGTGGGCACAGGCTTACGGTCGTTGCGACATGCTGTCGGCCCAATCTGTATTCCATTTCCGTGGCCAAAAAAAGCAGCTCGATTCCACCCGACGCGAAAAGTAATCTGCGGAGAGACGTCTATGCGTCTTGCTGATTTTATCCTGTCGAACGTCGAGCCTATTCTGGCCGATTGGGAAATCTTCGCCCGGAGCATTGGCGCGGGTGAACATCTCGGCCAGCTCGCGCTGCGCGACCACGCCGGGCAAATCCTGCAAGCCACCGCGCGCGATATGAAGTCGCCTCAAACCGCCGCAGCGCGGGCGAAGAAATCCAAGGGCCTGGATCACCCTCAGGAGGATGATGCCCTCGACGGAGCGTCCAAATTGCACGCGGTCGATCGCCTAGGCCTTGGCTTCGACTTGCTAGAGGTGATGAGCGAGTACCGGGCCCTGCGGGCCAGCGTGCTGCGACTTTGGCAAGAGAGTTCGCCCGATGCAGACGATCGCGACGTCGATGACCTTACCCGGTTCAATGAATCCATTGACCAGTCGATCACTAAAGCCGTTGCCAGCTACACAAGTCGCGTTGATCAGGCTCGGGATATGTTCCTAGCGATACTCGGTCACGATTTGCGCAATCCGCTCAACTCCATCGCCATGACTGGGCACATGGTGCCTCTTGTTTGTAACGATCCGGCTGAGGCCATTGCGTGCGGCCAGCAGATCAGTCGCAACGTGTCGGTCATGGAACGCATGATCTCTGACCTTCTCGACTACACCCGCACTCGGCTCGGCGCGGGGATGCCCGTCACACCCGCGTCATTAGACCTTGGAAGCCTTGCTAGGGAACTGTTTGAAGAATTCCGCACCGCTCACCCGAAGCGGGACATTCAACTCCGCACCGACGGTGACCTGAACGGTCAGTGGGATACCGACCGCGTCCGCCAGGCCATCTCCAATCTCCTGGGCAACGCCATTCAACACGGCTCGGCGGATTTCCCAGTCACGCTTTCACTCCGTGGCGAAATGTCGAACGTCTTCATCGACGTGCAGAACGGTGGCGACCCCATTCCACCGGGCGAGTTGTCGAAAATCTTTGACCCGCTGATCCGCGGCTCCAGCGCGGAACACCCGACGAAAACTCGCTCTGGCAGCATCGGTATGGGGCTCTACATCGCCCGCGAAGTCGCCAAGTCGCATGGCGGACGCATCGATGTGACTTCCACCGAGAAAGAGGGCACGATGTTCACTATTCGTCTGCCGCGCGAAGCCGCGCCGAGAGACGGGCAGCCTATATTGGATGCGGAACACATCGAGAAAATGTAAGGAACATGATCCTGATTATTGACGACCAGAAAGACATCGGTAGCGGCCTCGAACGCCTTCTCCGCTACGCCGGTCACGAAGCCGTTTCCGTCACGGGCGGCGCCGAGGCGCTAGCGATGCTTCATGTTCGCAAGCCGTCGCTGGTGGTGCTCGACGTCAACATGCCCGATATGGACGGCCTAACTGTTCTGAAATTGATCAAGGAGCATACAGAATTGAAAGATGTACCGGTCATGATGTATTCGGCAGACAGCGAGCACAAAACCATGACCGAGGCCAAGCGGTTGGGCGCGGTGGACTTCCTCGTCAAAGGCTCAATCGGTTTCGACAAGCTCGTGGCCAAAATTTGTGAGTTGGCGGGCGAACCTAATGCCTAACTCCAGTCCAATTCTCCCTCGGCCGGATCAGGCCCTTGAACAAATCGACAAAGCTGACGTGCTAAGTCTGTCGGTAGATGACGTATGGGATTTCTTCTCCGACGAACCAATCGTTGAGCGAGCGCTTGCCGTGTTGCGCGACGTAGGCTTGGGCTATTTGCGCTTAGGTCAACCCGCCACGGAGCTTTCGGGTGGTGAGGCGCAACGAATCAAGCTGGCCACTGAACTACAACGCGCTCTGCGAAATTGAACGGGCTGGTTGAGTCCGGCAACACCGTTGTCGAACACGACATGCAGGTGATTGCTAGCAGCGATTGGATCATTGATATCGGTCCAGCTGCGGGGGAGACGAAGGAGGCCAGGTAGTCATCAGTGGCAAACCGGCCGACGTAGCTCGCAACCGACAAAGCCGAACCGCAGCTTATCTAAAGCGCCACCTCTAGAAGCTGCTGGTTTCTGATTCAATTCAGCCAATATTGCTCGCTTCGGGATCAAATTGCCGTCACCGGAGATCTTGTAGCATTGGCACGGAAAATGAACTGTCTCCGATGTGCATTGGCTGAAACTTTTTCGAGGACATCAAAAATGGGCGCAAAAGACTCGACGGTCACGTGGCTCGAAGACTCGACAAACCTCAACATCGACGATGAAAAGGAGTTGCAGTTTTGGGCCAAACGGTTCCATGTAGGGCGCGAACTGCTCAAGCGAGTCGTCACCGCCGTGGGACCAAAGTTCAAAGACGTCGCGAGCCATATCAATTTTAGGCGTGGCGGCAGCTCAGCAAGCTAGTAGCGGGCAGGGGGTGCAATTATGAAGCTGCGACAATTCTAGAAGTTGCAGCCGCGGCTGCGCTGGCCACCGCTATTGCACGAAGGCCCTGGCTAGATGCATGAACTTCACGCCGGATCAGCGGACCAGTAATAGCTTACACAAGTTGATCCGCGAACGCGCAAACGATTAGTTGCATTGGCGTCCCGCTCTAACCTTTGCCCAATCATTCACTTCCCATAAGCCGCCGTCCTAACTCCAGGAAGGCCCACCGTGCTAATGGCGACCGCCTGAGCCTCTCGCGACCATACTGTGCTCAGGCGGAACGCATCTACTTGGGCTCGCCGGCTTGGGCGGGATGATGCGGGGGGATCGCACTACCCGCGATCGGCACGTCGGCGCGTCTGTCCAAGGGTGAACACTTTCCTGCCAGGGCCATCCGAATGGGTACGGAGGGCCCTGTGCAGGACATGAAAAGTTGCTTTTCTTTGCACCGCTTGGCAAGCCATTCCCCCCCCTGCTAGACACTGGTTGGACCAGTCGCTCACTTCTAACGTGGGCTAAACCTTCGCGGGGGTACCGCGTGGGAGGACTGGTCAATGTGGAGGAATTACGCTTCGTCGGTCTGGATGTACACAAGGATCTTGATGGCGGTGCGAGGATTTGATGGCGGTGGCCGTAGCGGAGAGCGGGCGGGAGCTTACCTAGTTGCTGGAAACGATTGCGGCCGTCGGATGAATTGGCGCTATTGAAGGTGATGATGAATCGCCTGGGTCCCAAGGCCCGGGTGCGGGTGTGCTACGAAGCCGGTCCGACCGGTTATCGTTTGGCGAGGCGGCTGAACGAGCAGGGCTCTTGCTGCATGGTCGTAGCCATCGCTGGTGCCTACTCAAAAAAACGCAGGGCACGACTCCCTTTTTTTTGTCCTTTGAGAACGCGGTCAGCATCTGTTTTGGATTTCGGTTTGGCTTGGCATTTGGGTCGCTCCTTGATGGGGGTCAGCACCATTAATGTACAACTAAACTATGCGTGGTTTGGTAGAGTGACAGCGAACGCACATCTCCAAATACCAAGCTCCATCCCCCCCGTCCGCCGATATAATGAAAGGCTTCGATACGAGATGCCTTTTCGTCTGCGGGAGAGATTGTGAAGTTGTGCAAAACATGCCGATTACCGTTGAGTGCTGAAGTAGCAAGTCAATCGTTTCACAACATCGAGGAACTTTTGCGATTGCACGAGTTTGCCTCGAAGATGGTCCACGATGTGGCTGCGTCACTTGGTCCAATGTGCGAAAAGTGTTTAAAAGATTGGGCGAAGGACCTTCGCTCTAACTAGAACGCCCACTGGCGGGAAATGATCTGAGGCCATGGCAATCAAACTGGAAATTGAAATACAGGGCGAGATTCTTCAGGTCCGAGATAATCACTCAACCAAGGGCCGGTCGCTGCACTATCCTGGCGGGATATTCCTCGCCCAAGGTAGGACCTTTACCTACGATGAATTGCGGGGCATGGGTAACGGCACGCATTTGCTGAAAGGCGTGAATCCGACTGCGACGTCTGGAGCGAGCTTTTCCCAAACCGGCGACGAGAAAGCGGCGGGCGCATCTCGTCGCAAAACATGTCGACAGATCGCAAGTACTCGTCGGTGTTGCCCAAGGTGATCGTCCCAGCTTTAACCATCAGCACTCCAATGAAGAGTCGCATGGCTTGAGGTTATCCCTGCCATCGAAGGTGCCGGCATCATTTTTCCAGTCGGACTAACCGTTGCTGGAATGCATGCGTGCCTATACACAGCTTCGATTTGCTCTCTGAAATCATGTAGCGAAGACTCGTGTCGTTTCTTATAACCGGCGGATGGCCGTGAATTCATCGGCCGACTGCTCCAGTGGCAGCTTGGTCGCCATGAATCCAAGTCACAGGTGACAGCCGTAAATTACTGCGGCAATTCCTCGAATAATCGAACGGCCCAGCACTTGCTAGCATTGCTGGCACATCCATTTCCTATGGGGGTGCGGGCCATGCGATCGAGTTGGAAGGGCTATCTCAAGCTGAGTCTGGTCTCCGTGCCTGTCCAGGCGTTCAACGCGCAAGCCACGGGGGGTGGTGAGATTCACTTCAACCAACTTCACGCAACGTGCCACAGCCGGATCAAATACCAAAAGGTCTGCCCCATTCACGGCGAAGTGACAAAGGACGAGATCGTGTCGGGCTATGAGTATGCCAAAGGCCAGTACGCCATTAGGGAGCCAGACGAAGTCGACCAACTTCTCACCGAGAATGACCGTGCGATCACTATCGAAGAGTTCGTCTCGCCCAATACCATCGATCCGGTGTACTTCGATGGCCGGACCTACTATTTAGCGCCAGAGGCTCCGCTAGGGGCAAAGTCTTACGCGGTACTCTGTGCGGCCATGGTTGAGCGCAAGCGGTATGGTATTGCCCGCGTGGTCTTTTCCGGCAAGGAGCAACTGGTCATGATCCGGCCGGTCGATCGGATCCTGACAATGTCGATGCTCAACTATGGCGCCCAGGTACGGGAGCCGGAACTTATGAAGGATCAAGTACCTGAGGCCACCTATAGCGCGAAGGAATTACAACTGGCTGAAATGCTGGTCGACGCTTCGACGTCAAAGCGCTTTAATTTTTCCAAGTACGAGGATCTTTATACGAAACGATTGACTGAGCTGATTGAAGCAAAGGTCGCGGGTCGAGAAGTCGTCGCGCCCCCGGAAACCGAAGAGATCTCCGTGATCAATCTGATGGATGCCCTTAAGCAGAGCTTGAGCAAAAAGACTAAGCCGCCGAAGAAAATGGCGGAGAGCTCTTCCGGAAGAGTCAAAGGGAAGAAAAAGGCTTGAGCGGAAAACTGCTACCGGCGCCGGCTGACTGATTCCTTGTCGCCCGGTTATTTCTCGCGCATGAATAGGCCCGCAAGAGCCGCCTAAGCTCATACGGGCCTTCTTGGATTGGAGTGGGATTTCATGACGGCGAACCCACTAATAAGTGCATCGGCTATGCCTACCTGCTTTGGTTTTTCGCACGGGCGCGTTGGATAGGCAAACCACGTGGGCACGCGGCCGGGTCACCTTCGCAGCCGCACAGCCTGCGGATAGGCCTCGGCGGCTTGCAACTCCGCATCGCTAGCACCGCAAAACCGGCATTATCGTTAAATTTTAACAACTGACTAGCCGATGAAATTAACAGGGTCAGGAACCACCCTAGCGTCTGGGCGCGCTTAACCCGTTCGATCTATCCCTATTAGATCGCGCGGGTTTTTTGTGCGCCTGTCCAACCGGGCGCATGAAAAACGGCTGCTGACGAGCTTACGCCAGAACAGCAGCCGCACCGGGGCTCCGCACTTAATTACTTGTGCGATCCGATCCCGCAACTTTCACGATCTTGTTGTACAGGCCCAGGATGAGCAACGTGGGCGCCCATTGACCAACAAAGACGGCCTCTTCTTTCTTTCCCATCATGTGCAACATGAGCGAACCGCCGATCGCTGCGGTTGCTGCCCAGAGAAACACGTCGGATGGTAGCTTCGCTGTTTGTTCTTCGATAGCTCGCGCAACGAACCCTTCCGAGTGCTCTTTGGCTTCCTGAGTCGATTGTTTCTCATCTAACCGATTGCTGCTTGTAGTAGACATGAGTACGCTCCGTCAAAGTATGGCGTGGTGAAAGACACGTGAGGATGGCCGGAGATGCAAACTCGGTGCCGGATGGGAAACCATTTGTGGCGACACAATTGCTCTAGCCTCGCACCGGGCCATAGCCCTGCAATTGCAGCCGGCGGACCAGGAGCCATAAAACTGCAGCAAATCTTTGCCGCTATGGCCTGGCCGATCGAAGAAGCGCCAATTCCGGGCGAATAAAGCCGCCGACATATATTGTCAAGTTTTGCGCGTTCTCGGGTCAACCTGGGTAATTTATTACCGGGTCAACTGAACATTTATCGGACAAATGAGCAAGGTCCGACCAGAGCAGCCTTCATCGAATCCTGAATTGCCCGAATTCGAGTAAGTCAATTGAGCGGCATGAAAACTGCTAGGTGGGAGCCTCGTTAAGGCCCACAGAGCTCTATGCCCTGCGGCACGTGCACACATCTTTTGAGGAGAGAAAAACATGAAGAGCCATTTGAGAACCACGTTGAAGGCCGCCTTTGTGGCACTAGCCATGAGCGCATTGATCGCAGGTCGCGTTCTTGCGGCGGACGATCCGGCCCCGAAAGTAGATGTTCCGAATCCAGCTCCTGCGGGGACGGCGCCTGAGGCAAAGCCAGCTTTGAATCCGGAAGCGCCGAGTGAGCCCGCACCGAGCGCTACACCCGATGTGAAACCGAATGCGAAGGTTGAGGCCAAAGGCGAAATTCAAGCGCAAGGACAAGTACCAAGCCGGCCTAACAATGGCAATGCTCAACCCGGCGGGCCAAAAAATCGGCAGCAGCCAACTCGACACCAAACGAACCGGGTTGACTCGAACGCGCCAAACGGTCCGCGGGCCGGAGTTGGTGCCAATGCAAACGCCAATTCGGGCCGCAATGCACGCGGCAACGCGAATGTCGGGCTCACATTTGGACCCAATACGGGCGCCGGCGGGTTGCAAATCTCAGCAATCGGGCCGAATAGTCCCTTCGGCGATGTAGGATTCCAGCAAGGCGACCAGATCATTTCAGCTGGTGGACAGCGGTTCAATAATCAGGATGCCTTCTATGGCTGGATGGGAACCGCACAGGTCGGACAACGCGTGCCGATCATCGTCATCCGGGGTGGTCAGCAGCAAACGGTCTATTGGACGCCCACCGCAGAATTTATCCAGCAGTACTCGCAGCGGGGAACAGCCACCGGTCAGAACTTCTTAGGAATTTACCTCGCCGAGGATCAGCAGCATGCGGCGGTCGTGGCTGATGTTGAGCCCAACAGCCCGGCGCATCGTGCGGGGGTCCGGCCCAATGACATGATTGTCGCCGTCTCTGGCCAAGAAGTCTCAAATGCTGATGAATATGCGGACGCGGTTGCACAAGTGCCGCCAGGCAGCGCCGTTGATCTGGCAGTGTCGCGCACGATGAACTTGCAGATCATGACGGGCCCCGCTCAGACGGGCGTTCCGCAATCCGTGACGGCCAGTCCGGCACCGCCGGCTGTTGCGCCGGTTCCGGCCCAGCAATACAATCCGCAACCGGCCCGCAGAGGATTGCGAAGGGGTCGTTGATTCTCGAGCAAGAAAAGTAAAACCGAGTCAATTGGAACCGAAGCGTTCGTAGGTGCGAACGCTTCGGTTTTTATATCGATGACGTTCAGCTAGACTCCATCAAGCGAGTAACTTGATAGCTGTTTACGGTTTCGGTCACCGAACCGTTCAACGCCGGGATCATTTTATGGAATCACTCGAATCCGCGGTGTGCCGAGAATCCCACAGATCACCAATGGCGTCTGATTAATAGATCTCACCGAAGCATGAGGGGGCCGAGTGAAGGCCCCCAAAATGTTGTCACGGCCACGAGTGGAAGTTTAAATTCATCGACGAACACAGCAGGTACGCCCACGTCGGTCTGGTCTGAATATTCATCGGAGAATCTCGTGGCTCTGTTCTTCACGCTCGATAACCTGGTCGCGTTGGCGACGCTGACCAGCCTGGAAATTGTGCTTGGCATCGACAACGTTGTATTTATCGCAATCCTGGCCGGCAAGCTCCCGCCCGAAAAGCAAGGTTTGGCGCGGCGAGTTGGTTTGGGGCTGGCGATGCTCATGCGCATCGTGCTTTTGATGGCGATCACGTGGGTGATGGGACTGACGGCCCACCTGTTCACGATTCCAAGCTTTTGGACCGGCGAGAGTGGCGACGCGCACGGCGTGAGCGGGCGAGACCTGATCTTGTTGATCGGCGGGCTGTTTCTGATTGGCAAAGCCACGACCGAAATTCATGGCAAGCTCGAGAGCGGCCATGAGGAACATACCTCGCGCGAAGCGGCTTCGTTTGGCTTGGTTCTTGTGCAGATTGTGTTGCTGGATATCGTCTTCTCGCTCGATTCCGTGATCACCGCCGTGGGCATGGTAGCTACTTCGCCCGAAGCACCCTGGGTGGGGATCACCGTGATGGTGACCGCGATTGTGCTGGCCGTGGTGGTGATGTTGACGTTCGCCGGCAGAATCTCGGCGTTCATCGAACGGCATCCGACGATGAAAATACTCGCACTGTCGTTCTTGATTCTGATTGGCGTGGTGCTGGTGGCCGAAGGACTGCACCTGCACATCCCGAAGGGCTACGTTTACTTTTCGATGGCCTTTGCACTGGGTATTGAGATGCTCAACTTACGATTACGCAAGGCGCCTGCACAGAAGTCTTAGTTCGAGTTTCGCACTTTTAGGCCCAACGTTCGCTACAGTCGAAATTGCGCCCTATCAAGGAACCAATCTTATCCCGCAAACGAACGATCGACGGAGAGCCAATTAAACGCACTACAGCTGCTCAGATCCGAACGCCACGTGGCACAGAAGGGAGGAACGCCTCAAGAACTCAAGTAAGGTTTACCAAAGCAATCGACGCTGACAGTCGCGTCATTCTGGACACGAAGGTGACGGCCAGTTGGCAATTATCCTGCGATGCGCGCGAGCCGGCTTAATCTCACACTCGGCTGCAATTTCGCCAACGATCGCTGCCTGCTCAATTCGGGGAAGTACCCGCACAGCTAGCCCCCATAGTGCTGTTGGAAAAGCCGCCGTTGTCCCACGCCAGCAGGCCAGAGTCAAGTTTTTGCGGGGGCTGATACTCGGAGTTGCCAGACTGGCGCGAAGCGGTGAAACAGGAATTAGCGAGCCCGAGCCAGACGAGCCTGGACCTCTCGCATAATCTGATCGATCTGGAATGCCGCTTGCGACGTCGGCGGTTTTTCCAGCTTGGCTCGCCATGCCGCCAAGACATTCCACAGTGCGGTCGGCTGCTTGCTTCGACATTCTTCGACGATCTGGTCCAAAATCGCCTCTAGCTCGCGTTTCGGAATTACTAGCATGCAATCGACTTTAATTAGCATAAGTGCCGTTGTCGAATCATGGGCGAAACTAAGCTAACTTTAGCGATCGTGTTCGTCCTGGGCTTCCTTGAAATACTCGGCCCATTTTTTCAGGGGACCGGGTTGTCGGCGGTGGATCATCGCGCTCCATGCCGCTAAGCAGGCCTCGCACAACGGCCCGGAAAGCCATGCTGGTTCACCGATAGCATTTGAAAGGTCTCGATTAACGAGCACTCGAATTGCATGAATCGACGCACTCGCGTGGGCACTGTGCATTTCGCTTGAGCATCGTTTGCAATAAACCGTCGTCCCTACAGTTTCTGGCCGTTTCATTGATCGGTTCCTGGAATCCAGACGACTACGGCAATAAACCTCGACCTCAGCGTAGCCGGCCGGCCTGATGCAATCGCTGTGCCACGGCGGGTGACAGGTGAAAAATAAACGGGCGGCCGCAGCCATAGCATCAATGCACTGCGGCCGCCCGCCGGAGATACTTTCGTCTCAGTTCAGCTTGAGCCGCCTTAGAAAAGCGCGAGGAGCAACTTTCGCCCAGCTAAGTGCCACTCGAGTTTTTTGAGAAAGCTCGTGATTCGCCGAATCCTTGTTTCTTCGACGACCCCCCAACCCCTGACGCATTCGAGTGCGTCGCGAAAACTACCCTCAACATAGATCATGCCGATCCACCTGTCCTGCACCCATTTTTCGATGACGAACATTGAAACGACCTCCCGGTGACTGATCTTAAATGGGCAATAAATGACCATGCCGACCGCCAGAGCCTAGTGCCGCGGGTAGGAACTCACCCGCACTCCTTCAGGCGGCGGTCCATGGCCGAAAGCAGTCAGTTGCAATTTCAATGCCGACACTGGAAACAAAAAAGAAGCCGGCCCGCCTAAACCGGGAAGTAAAAGGCAGGCCGGCCGTGCGACAAGTTGGAATGGAGAGTCCACCCTGCCACCTGTATTTAAAAAGGCCATATTGATCGTTCATTAATGACCCGCACCGGTATAGACCAAGCGCGACAGTCACAAATCATTGATTCAGTATGGCCAAACCGTGCAAATGCAATTGCTATGCCGCGGGTGAGTCAATCATTTTGCGCGGGGGGCAGGAATCAGCGAGCCCGAAGCCAGACGAGCCCGGACCTCGCGCATGATCTGATCGATCTGGAATGGCGCCTGCGACGTCGGCGGTTTTTCCAGCTTGGCTCGCCATGCCGCCAAGACATTCCACACTGCGGTCGGCAGCTTGCCTCGACACTCGTCCACGATCTGGTTTAAGATCGCCTCTAGCTCGCGTTGCGGGATTACTAGCATGCGTTCGACTGTAGTTGGTCTATAAGCCGTTGTCGATCTTCGACGGCTTAAATCGTCTCCGGGCGTTTGCGCCACAGTTTTTCGCGATGCTCCCAAACGACCGCATCGCCGGTTAGATTCCTGAATTCTTTGAGCACCGCGCGACTGACCGATAGGCCTCCGTCGTAGTTCTTGTATGTGAAACGCGCCCCGAATTGAGCGACAATCCTGTGTGCGGCCACGGCTTGTTGCAGGCAGCCATTTCGCGCCACCTCGTCTAACATCCATTGTGCTACGTCTTGCGGTATTGTCACTTATTTTATCTCGCTCGAAGCGGAGCCATTAAAATGGCGGTGGAGATGACCTGCAAAAGCCTGTGCAGCTTGCGCCCGAATTGTACCAATTGCCGCGGAGTTGCAAACTGCTGGGGCCGTGGTCAGCGTTTTGCCATGGAGGTCGTTGGCCATTCCTTACGGCGCTTCACGACTGCCCATGGTTCTAGAGCGGGGAGCTTGACGTTAGCGATGCTGGTCGCCCTGCGCTTCCTTGAAATAGTCGCCCCATTTTTTCAGGGGAGCCGATTGTCCGCGATGGATCATCGAGCTCGATGCTGACAAACAGTTCCGGCACAACGGCCCGGACTGCCAATCCAATTCCCCAACGGCATCTGGAACGTCTCGAATGACGAGCACTCGAATCGCCTCTATCGACGAACTCGCGATCGCACTGCTCATTTCCGTGGAGCATCGCTTGCAATAAACCGTCGTTTCTACAGTCATTGGTGGTTGGATTAAGCGGTTTCAGCATCCGGACGACTGGTTCTAAAACGGCCACGCTGATCCAAGGATCGAGCCACTTGGCGGCGACTACGAAGCCGAGAGGACAACAACCTGTATGTCGCGGATAGCAATCCGAATCGCATCGAGCAGTTTTTTGGGCCTGCGACACGCACAGCAAATGGCAGCCTCAACCCTGGCCTCAACGCCGATTACGATTTGCGCGTTGACCTCAGCACTGGCGCCGTCACGCCCTTCATCCAGGGATCTGCTTGGTCGCCTGTGCCTGGCGCCGGAAGCGGTACCAGAGTAGCTGCAATTCTGGCCTGAGCGACAATCGAAAACCACCCGAATCCTCTCGGGCGTTTGTTGCCTGCGGAACTCCGACCCGACATGCAACGCGCCAAAATCGATGCGCACATTAAGCGCGCAGCTGATATCCCACAAATTGCAACGAGAGCGTGCCCCAGGCGGACGACACATACACTCCCCTCTCGAACGGTATTTTCGAGCAAGCCGCCGTCTCGCCTTAGAATCCGAACCAAGGGGTTTGGAGTGCAATTCGAGGCACGTTTCGTCGCTTCTTCTCGGATGGTTCAGCTCGCCTGATCTGGTCGCGACCTGGGTCTGGTCGACGCGTCGTTGCTCCTGATTTGCGACCCACACAGCACCTGCTTCATACATCCACACCCTCCCATTCCTTTGGATGACAGCATCGCTGTGGTCCGCAAGTTGTTCGCTCCAGGCAGCTTGAGGCTCATGAAGCAGTGATCGATCGAGCTCATTTTGCTCTTGTCTCTGTACGCGAACGTTCCCCCCAGCAGGAAAGCCATCCTGTTTTATGCAAATACCCCATTGAACCTATACGAACAGCTAACTAATCTCTATATATTCTTCTCATTTATCCTATACCACCGATTTTAGTCCTGGATTTGCCACTTTTGTCGCTAGGGATCCGTGCAATGATTTCTTATCTATTTGGTTCACACAAGCGAGCGAGCCGCACGCACGGTGGCCGTTGCCGACTCGGATTTCGGAGCGGAGCTAACTTTGAGCCACTCGAGGAGCGTCATCTTCTATCCGCGACGGTAGCAACAGACAAACCCGACTACCACCCTGGTGAGACCGCGATCATCGATGGAAGCGGTTTCGCGAGAGGCGAATCGATTCGGGTGCAAATCTTGCAGCACAAAAACCCAAGTAAGCACCGCAGTTAATAGCTATCTGACGCCGGCTGGCATTAAAACTGCCACGACGACAGTTTCGCCTGATCCCCCTAGCTCCGCTAGCGCTACTAGCCCGGTGACCGTGACTGTCTCCGTGCCATTCAATGATGTGAACTGGCTGCCTTCGCCGATTTTTCTAGGCGGAAAAACGCTGACGTTCAACGCGGTGATGCGACGAGAAACGATGCAATAGTCTTACGCGTATTCCCGCCTGCCGTTAGGGACGAGTTACCGACCGCGAGCCTGCATTGCAAATTAGTAATTGATTACCGTCTCATGCGGGGATGAACTGCGGTTGGGGGC
>Ga0163150_10007235_pt1 | contig 13193 bp, 10 predicted proteins | sample OliLakLV19P2IB_FD_148628 | JGI IMG/M metagenome (GOLD analysis project Ga0163150, IMG submission 148628) | Freshwater microbial mat bacterial communities from Lake Vanda, McMurdo Dry Valleys, Antarctica - Oligotrophic Lake LV.19.P2.IB | ecosystem: Environmental > Aquatic > Freshwater > Lake >...
TCAGCATACTGACCAAACCGTTCCATCATAAACCGCTGGGAAATATCCGCAGAAAACAGCGGCATGATTAAATTGGTCAGTAAAATCATGTAAAGGAAGCTGAGAACGCAGACGCCAAGACCAATTCGCGGAAAACGTTTGCTGGCTATCATGTATATACCGACACCAAACAGCCCCACACCCGCATCTTCACGTACCGCCAAAATTAAAACAGCTAGTACGCCAAACAACCACCACCAGCGTTTTTCCATTGCCAGCAACAGCCCAAACGTGAATAATGGGATCTGGCAGATGTCGTGGAAGTTACACAAAGTAGGGCCGACAACCGCGTTAGCTCCGTAAAAACTGACTGCGATCGCAGTCGCTATAGGTGGGTTAACATACTGTCGGGCAAGTACATATAAAACTAAACCAGCAGCAGTCACTAATGTAACTTGCAAAACCGTCAGCGTTGCTGGTGAAGGAAACAAAGCATACAACGGTATCCAAAGCAACAAAGCTGGAGTAAAATGTTGTCCCAAGCGATGATAGTACACAGCCGGTACTTCGCCGTTGTGGACGACATTGGTAGACAGCTGGGAGGAGAGAGAACTTTGAAAAAACCGACCGTGAATGCCGTTCCAAAAAACTTGATTGAAAATGCCTTGGTCGTAAGAAGAATAAAAGGTGTAGTGTCGGTGCAGCGTCAAAATTAAGGCCAACACAAAAAATGCGATCGCAAAGCCTGTAGCTTTACAACGTATCGCCCCACCAACTGCAACCCTCAGCCACTGATACTTCTGCGAGTTTAACACCATCCCTCACTCACACTTCTAGGACTCACGACTTAGTTTGACATCCTCCCGCCGCTAAGAAAGGAGTACCGAATATAGCGCAGGACTCCAAAGATTGCTCTTTGGGCTTCCTCTTTCTACGAGTCGGCTTACTTAATTGAGTTGACCCAACTAAACAGAGGTCGTTCTCTCCAGAGGCGTTAATTTCCGTCTGCCCGACGGTATTTTTCAACATTTTGCTCAAGATTGACAACGCCTTATTGAGAATATTAATTGCCGCGTTCCAATCCCTATCTTGAATATGCCCACAATCGGGGCATTGATGCGTTCTGTTGCTTAAGGTTTTCTTGACTACCACATCGCAATTAGAACAATCCTGCGATGTATATTGAGGAGGGACAGCCACAACTGGCACTCCGAATACTTGACCGAAATATGACAACCACTGTCTGAACATCGACCAAGAAGCATCGCTTATTGATTTAGCTAAATTGTGGTTTTTTACCATGTTTCGCACCTGTAAGTCTTCAATGGCTACCAAGTCACTAGACTGGATTACGCACCTTGCTAATTTCACAACAAAGTCTTTACGCTGCCGTTGAATATTCAAATGCTTTCTACCTAACCGATGACTAGCTTTACTTCGATTTTTTGACCATTTCTTTTTTCGTGAAAGTTGACGTTGCGCTTTCTTGAGAGATTTTTCACCTTTCCTTAAAAAGCGCGGGTTTTCTATTTGATTACCCTCTGAATCGGTGTAGAAATGGTTTAAACCAACATCCAGCCCTAACATCCGACCTGTTAATTCATGAGTTTCTTCCCTTTTATGATTAATGCAAAACTGGACATAATATCCATCAGAGCGACGAACGATCCTAACTCGTTTGATTTGGTCTATTTGATAAAAATGTAAATCTCTAGTTCCCCAAAGCTTGAAAGTTCCAGCACCAAATTTATCGGTAAAGGTGATATACTTTCTGTCTTCTGATAGTTTCCAGCCACAGGTTTTGTATTCAACTGATGCTCTGGTTTGCGAACGCTTTAATTTCGGATAACCTTTTTTGCCTGGTACTTTCTTTTGGCAGTTATCGAAGAATCTCGATATAGCTAACCAGGCTCTTTCTGCCATTGACTGTCTTGCCATTGAGTTAAGTTTCTTAACCCAGGGAAATTCAGGATTGTCAGCTAGAACTTTGCAGTATTTGTTCAAGTCCATGCCGTTTACGCCGGGATTGTCCATCCAGTATCGCAAAGCTTTATTGCGAATAAAAAGCCCAGTCCGCAACATCTCGTTGAGAGTGCGATACTGGGTTTCTGTTCCTTTTAGCTTTGCTTCGTAAACTAACATTTTATAGAAAACGCAGATGATAAATATAGTAGCATGATGAGTTAAAATTGTGTACATCACCAATTTTAACCTGCCTTTCATCCCAACACCAAGCAGAAGCTGCTATGGTGTGGGTCTTCCCGGCGGGCTAGATAAGATGAATCATGCTGCAAGATAGTACGTTCCGAGGTAGGTATGCCGTCTACCCCTGCCTTGCGGATGCTAAAGTCGTTGCAGTGCCACTTTGGGCAATATCATTAGTATAACCATGACCGATCGAACCGCGATGCCTACGGCAGACTGCATCAACGCCACCGTCTCTCCTGAATCCTCTGATAGCCAGACCTTCTTTTTCACCATCGCAGGATATATTTGTGCGATCGAAGGAATACCCCACCTGGTTTGTGCGGATAACACTCGCTTTCGGATTTCACCAAAACTGGCAGAGTGGACAGAAGGACAGGTTTGTGCGTGGAACGTCATCCCCAGCACCGATTCCACGGGTCAAATCTCGCTTGTAAACCTGGTTGGTTCTTCACCCATATCCGGTGACTCTGATGAGGATAGATGTCAGCTAATCGGTCGGGTGCTACAAATCGGTAGGCGCAATCCATCCGTCCAGTTTAAGGTCAAGCTATACGTTGCTTCGCGATCGGAACAAAAAACCCTCAAGCTCACCTTGCTCAATTCCAGCACCTTTAATATGAAGGTGGGACAACTGTTGCAAGTTCAAGCACGCCGCGTTGGAACCGAACTGCAAGTCGAAGCAGCTCAGTTTGTTGAGGAGGAAGATAGAAGTAGCGAAGCAGAGGAGCAAAAGAGCATAGAAGAATCTGCATTAAACCTCTCCCCTGTACCTCAGCAAAGTTCAGACTTAAAGGCAGAAGCTACAAAGATTTTACCCGAACCCACTCCGCCAAATGATATTGCTTTGGCGGCACTAACAGACGAAACTGAAGAGACAACATGGGAACTTGCGCCAGCAATTCGACGCCGCAACGGTTGGGAGTGGGAAGCTGTTTCGCCAGAAGACGGACAACGCGCCAGAGTGTATGTGCGCGGTAAAAGAGTCAAGGTTTACCAGTATCCGCCACCAGCAAACGATTTGAGATTTCAGATTTCAGATTTGGGATTGGAGTCGAGTGCGGATGAGGAAGCAGAGGTTGCTGAAATTGACGAGCAATCTGAAGATCCAAAATTAATAGTAACGCCTTTGGGAGCTGCTAGGGGAATTGGTGCTTCCTGCTTCCAAGTTTTTATTGGCCCTTATGAAATAGTAATGGATTGCGGTACTCGACCGAAGGGTTACGATCCTTTACCAGCACTCGATCGCCTGAAAAACCCGGATTTGTTGCTGATCACCCACGCTCATCAAGACCATTTAGGCGCTGTACCAGTCTTTCACAATCGTTTCCCTGGTGTGCGGATGATTTGTACTCAAGGTACGAGGGAAATTGCTCACGTAATGTTGCAGGATTGCCTGAAAGTTCAGCAATTGAACGAAGATTCGCCAGAATTGTTTGATGAGGCTGATTTAGAGCGTACCTTGTTTCGGCTGGAGACGCAACCGATCGGCTTTGATTTTGAGCCGCTACCGGGATTGAAGGTGAGGTTTATCAATGCCGGTCATATTGTGGGTGCTGCTTGTATTTATATGCGATACAACGATCCGGCGAGAGCCGGATCGCCATCTCGCACCCTACTCTACACTGGAGATTACAACACCACTTCCAGCCGCACAACTGAAGGATTGAAATTGGCGGATCTTCCTACAGCAGATGTTCTGATTACCGAGTCAACTTACGGAGCAGATACCCATCCAGGTAGGAAGGCGCAAGAAACGGCACTGCTAGAAGCGATCGCAGAAGTTGTTACCAAAGGCGGTAACGTTCTCATCCCGGCTTTCGCTTTAGGAAGGGCGCAAGAAATTCTCCTTGCTATTCGCACCAGCGCTGTATTTCACAAACTCAAAATTCCCATTTTTGTAGATGGTTTAGTGCGAGCCATAACCGATGTCTTCCGCGACAATCTGGCTTTATTACCCCAGTCGGTGCAGAATTTTACCCAGCAGAAACAGGAACCATTCTTCGATCCAAATTCTTCTTCTCCCATTATTCCTATTGGCTCTCCCAAAGAACGACCATTAGCAATGGCAAAACCCAGCGTAATTATCGCCAGTTCTGGGATGCTTACGGGTGGCCCTTCAATCTACTACGCTACTACTTTGCTGGAGCGAGAAAACGCTGCTATTTTTATTAGCGGTTACACCGATGAAGAAAGTCCGGGTCGTTTGCTTCAGAGTTTAAAAACTGGAGATACTGTTCAATTGGAGGGCAAAGAACTAACTGTTCGCGCCCAGATTAAGCGATTTAATTTGAGCGCTCACGCTGATAAAGTTGGTCTTACCCAAGTAATTTCTAAGGTTAATCCCAAGCATTTAATTTTGATTCACGGATCGCTGGATGCTTTGCACCAATTGGCCAAGGCGGGAGAATTACAACAGAAATATTATGTCCATATTCCCAGCGTCGGAGATTCGATCGAATATGGGCAGGTTCCAGAAAAAATTTCTCGTGCGAAACTTGCTCAGATGGAGCTACCTTCTGAATTCGAGGTGACTGTGGAAGCAGAAGTGGAAGGTGCTTGGATCAGGATACCAGAGGCGGTGGTGGAATCAGACCCACGTTGGCAGATGTTAGCTGCCAATGGCATACTCAAAGCCAAGTGGGACGGCTATCGTCTGAAGCTGAGTCCGCTTTCGCAGCAACATTTAGCGATCGAGAATGCGATCGCATCTGGAGAAGATTGCTGTGCGGTATGCCAGTTTTTCACTTCTGGAAAATGTCAGGGAGAAGATAGTCCTCTATTTGAGCGGCAAGTAGATCCCAGCACCAAATGCCAGGAGTTTGTGCTACGGGATATAGAAAGTCAAAAGTCAAAAGTCAAAAGTCAAGATAAAGATGAAGATGAAGATGAAGAAGATGAAGAAGATGAAGAAGACGGGGATTTATTTATGATGCCAAATGATTAAAAACGAGAAAGGATTAAAAGCCAATGCGAGAAGAACAACGTGAACGGGCAATCAAAGCGTTTGCAGAATTCCTGACAACACCAATGGAAACCATACTCGAACGACACACAAATGCGAGTGCAGAGTTAGGTGTTTTAGCATTGTTTCACTCGGTTGTCAACACAGTTCCCGCCTACCGCGCATTTTTGGCGGAACATAATATCGATCCGCTGTCCATCCAGACTTACGAAGACTTCCAAAAACTGCCGCCAATTACAAAAGAGAATTACCTCAAGCTTCACTCGTTAGCCGAATTGTGCCGCAATGGAGAATTGTCAAGTTGCGATACGATCGCAGTTTCCTCCGGTTCGACCGGAAAACCGACATTTTGGCCGCGTTTTTTCGCAGATGAACTTCAGATAGCCACTCGTTTTGAGCAGATATTCCACGATAGCTTTTATGCCGACACCCGCCGCACCTTAGCCGTGATTTGTTTCACGTTGGGAACGTGGGTAGGGGGCATTTTTACGATGAATTGCTGCCGCTATCTCGCCAGTAAAGGTTATCCCATCACCGTTATCTCTCCAGGAAATAACAAAGAAGAAATTTTCCGAGTTGTGCAGGAACTTGGTGAGCAATTTGAGCAAGTTGTGCTGTTGGGATATCCGCCATTTATTAAAGATGTAATTGATAGCGGTATTGCCCGTGGTGTAGAGTGGCAGAAATATCATCTAAAAATGGTTTTTGCGGGAGAAGTTTTCAGCGAAGAGTGGCGAAATCTAGTTGGAGAAAGAGTGAGTTCCACAAATTTTTGTTATGATTCTGCCGCACTTTATGGAACTGCCGATGCGGGTGTTTTGGGCAATGAAACACCGCTGAGTATTTGCATTCGTCGTTTTTTAGCAAATAATCCAAATGCGGCGCGGGCGCTATTTGGTGAATCGCGTTTACCCACGCTGGTACAGTACGATCCTTTCAGTCGCTTTTTTGAAGTTCGTGAGGGAACATTGCTGTTTTCTGGCGATAACGGCATTCCGTTGATTCGTTATAACATTTTGGATACTGGGGGGATAATTAGTTATGATGAAATGCTGAATTTCCTGTCCGAATGGGGATTCGATCCACTAACAGATTTGTCTAGTGACAGAGGTATTCATCAGTTGCCTTTTGTGTATGTGTTTGGACGTTCTAATTTTACGGTTTCTTATTTTGGGGCAAATATTTACCCAGAAAATGTGACGGTGGGGTTAGAACAAGCTGTTATTAAAGATTGGGTAACGGGTAAGTTTGTCTTGCAAGTTAAGGAAGATGCGGATCGAAATAAATTTCTGTCTGCGATCGTGGAATTAGCGCCGGGAGTGGAAGGTAGCGAGGGGAAACGGGAGGCGATCGCATCGAACATTCTCTTTCAGCTGCTGCGACTCAATAGCGAGTTTGCTAACTATGTTCCGCCAGCATATCAGATGCTGCAAGTTTCTCTCGCACCAACAGGCGACCCGGAGTATTTTCCCATCGGCGTGAAGCACAGATATACGCGGAAGTAAAAGTCAAAAGTCAAAAGTCAAAAGTCAAAAAATAATTAATGACTAATGACTAATGACTAATGACTAATGACCAATGACTAATGACTAATGACTAATGACTACTAAACTTTTCTGCCGACAATAAAATAAGTATTCATTTTACCTTTGCCTTTGACTGGGATTTCGCCGCGACCCTCAAAAAAGTAGCGATCGCGTAAATATTCGTAAGTTGCCTCAGTTATTTGAATTTCTCCTGGCAAACCGTGAGATTCCATGCGACTGGCGATATTTACAGTGTCACCCCACAAATCGTAAATAAACTTTTTCGTGCCAATCACACCCGCAACAACAGGCCCGGTATTGATCCCAATTCGGATATTTAAAATGCGTCCTGTCTCTTCGCTGAATTGGGCAATAGAAGTTTGCATATCGAGTGCCATTTCTGCGATCGCAATAGCGTGGTTGCTCTGGGGCACTGGCAGACCTCCCACTACCATATAAGCATCTCCGATCGTCTTGATTTTCTCCAAACCATGTTTTTCAGCTAGTTGATCGAACTCGGAGAAAATTACATTGAGTATCTCAACCAGTTCTGTTGGCGATACTGTAGAAGAAAGCTCTGTAAAGCCTACAAGATCGGCAAACATAACGGTGACATCGGCAAAGTTTTCTGCAATAGTGGTTTCTTCCTGTTTCAGACGCTCTGCGATCGGCCCTGGCAAGATATTAAGTAACAGGCGTTCTGTTTGTTGCTGTTGATAGCGCAGCGCCTCTTCCGCCTGCAAGCGCTCGGTGATATCGCGAAAAATAGCGCGAGTGGCAACTAGCTTATTATCTACAAATTTACAGTTTACGCTTCCTTCAACAGAGATTTTTTGGCCATCTTTGGTAATAAATTCTGCTTTAACTCGATTCGTGTTTTTTCCAGACATTACTCTTTGAAAAGTCTCTTGAGAATGGATCGCAGAATCGGGATGAATAATATCCGCTATATCCCAGAGTTTCTCGCCAAGCACGATTAACATATATAAAATTACCGTCAGCGTCAACAGACTGAATCAAATCGCTAGCGCCCTCAAACAAATCTCGATATCGTTCTTCGCTCTCAGCTAGGGCTGCCTCTGCTTGTTTGCGCTTAATAAACTGGCCTATTTGGCTGCCAATAGCTGTCATCATCTGAAGCAAATCTTCATCAATTTGTTGTTTCTCGCAGCTATAAAAAATCATCACCCCCAGAATTTCGCGATTGCTCTGAATAGGGAACCCAAATGCCGCGTGCAGTCCTGCTGATGATGCTAACTACCTGCGATCGCAGGTAGTTAGCATCATCAGCAACATCGGGAACCCAGTCAGGAGAACGGGTGGCCCAAATGCGACCCGGTAACCCAACACCAAGCGCAAAAGTAGTTTGCTTGGTTACATTAATAAACTCTGACATCGCAGGCGATGGTCTAGACCAAATTTCCGCACACCGCAGACAGGGATCTGGGGACTTCTGCTCCCCTGTTTCCGGCATCCAAAATTCGCCTAAAGCCCATCCCAAGCTTTCACAGATTGCTAGCATGATTTTCGGTAGCGCCTGCACTAGAGAGGGAGACTCTGACAGGATGCGCGTCGTGGCATACTGTATCAACAGGCGCTTTTCAATCCGCTGTCGATCGGTGATATCCCTACCTATATAGATAAAATCTTGTACGCCTTCTATCTCTGTCTGAACGGTTGAGCAGGAAAATGCAACAACAATCTTTTTTCCAGTTTTTGTCTGACAAATTACTTCCATATCCTTCAAGAATTCTCCTGGAGATAAGGGATAATCTTGAATTAGTTGGAGGAGAAAATTGCGATCGACAATGATTTTTCAGAGCGGCTGGTTAATTAATTCTACCTCGCTATATTCAAACAAATTTTGAGCCGCTTTATTTACTGTTTTTATATTTCCAGCATTGTTAGTCACAAACAAGGCATCTGCCATTGCTGTGATAATTTTATCTATAGATTTTTGGGAAGCTTCTATGGCGCTCGATAAAAGATTTAATTCATTGACTCTCTGGACTAAAGTTTGCTCCAACACCATTTTTTCTGTAACATCCTCAATGAACATGAAGAGGCTGTTACCATGCTGCTGGGTTTACTCTTTTTATTTTTCCTGTTTTTGTTGTCACTAACAACGCATCTGCCATTGAAGTAATAATTTTATCGATATAATCTTTGGAAACAGCCAAGGCACTCAATAAAAGATTTGCTTCATTTACTCTCTGTACTAAACTTTGCTCCATAACCATTCTTTCAGTAGCATCTTCAATGATAATTATCAATGTACTTTCATAATTCTTTTCGTCTCGGTCGCCAACAACATAGATATCAATATATAATGGCGGAGAATGCTGCCCTAAAGACCGCGCAACTCCTTTTAACTGGAAAGCCTCTTGCTGTCCTTGAATGATGGCGAATAAGATATCTTCATATCCTATTAATTCGGGAAACCCCTCGCGAACATCATTTGCTTTTACGACGCGAGTAGGAGAATCAGCAAACCGTTGGACTTCTTCGGATATATCTAAGATATGGAGGTTTTTATCTACTATCAAATATTCAATGTGGCGGAGTATTGAAGGTTGGTTAAAAATCTTATCCAGGACGTAGTAGTTCATAAGGGTGTGGGTGGGTTTGAGAATTTGTTGAGAATGGGAGATTCAGGTTAGTCCTGCCATTTTGTCAGCTAATTTGTGAAAGATTATGTCAACGTCTTTGCCTGTCTTTGCAGAAGTTGAATGGGTGGATAATACGCGCTTCTCCTCTTCAAACTGATAATTGCTGAGAAGTTTGTCTATTTTTTCCTCCTCGAACATATCTGATTTATTCAAGGCAATAATGATAAAGCCTTTGGGGTTGACGGTAAAAAACAAATTGATATGCTCGCTCATCCGTTCTAGGGTTTCTTGACGGGTGACATCGGCAACAATGATCGCACCGCCAGCGCCAGCTAGATAAGTTGGTGCGATCCCCTTAAATTTCGTATGACCTTCTAAGTCCCATATCATCATCTGTAAACTCAACTTTTCCGGCTCTTTTACTCCTTCTAATTCAACAGTTTTGCGAGAAATCTTGACTCCCACAGTTGAAAGATACTGATCGCTGAATTGCTGCTCTACAAAACGACGAATCAAGCTAGTTTTACCTACGCCAAAGTCACCAACAAGGCAGATTTTTTTAGAAATCGTGGACATAATTATTTACGTTTGAAGCCAGGGGATATGGGCTGAAATTGTACACATCTACTTAACCATAATGGTTGACTAGAATCTAGACCAAGGGGCGGATTTGGTGTGCCAACAGCTTGCAACCGTTTGGGATCGATGCCCTCTGCCACTAGGGCGAGTCGCACCGTTTCCGCCCGCGACAGTGCCAAGCGCTGATTTTCCAGAGAATTGCCGATCGTATCGCTATGACCTACTATTGTAAGGTCTGTTTGGGGATAGCGATTCAGAAATGCCTTGACCTGGATAACTTTGTTTCGATCTCCTGCTTTTAGCTGAGTTGAACCAAGCTCGAAGTAGATGCGAGTGGGAAGGGAGAATTGCTGTAGTTGTACGGTGTTGGTGACAGTGACAATCCCCGGTATTTGCTTAAAAGCTTGGGTGATTTTCTCGGCATCGCCAACCTGGGCTACTGTTCCTTTTACCGTGACTTTACCTGCTTCATACTGGGATGAAATGGCAGTGCCGTTCATCTGATTTAAAATAGATGTGACTCGTTTTACGTCAGCTGCTGTCCGCACAGGATCGGGGGGCGGTTGGACGGCTATTTGATTTTTCAATGAGTAGGCAGGTGCAATTTCCTTGGCAATTTGTTCGACTTTTGAGCGCAACTCCTGATTTGGCAATTTTCCAGAAAGCCGCAGCTTGCCTTCACGAGCATTTATGGAGAGACGATAAACGGCTAATTCCGGTACAGATGCCAAGCGTTGGGCGGTGTCTTTCTCAATTTGGCGATCGATCGCATTACGATACTGATGATATCCCCAAGGCAGGAGAATTAAACCCGCCAAAACTGAACCGACAACTAGCAAACCAGTAAATTTAGACTTTTTATCCTTGGTACTTGTATCCTTGATCTTTACTAAGCCTTCTAGGATATTGTGTACCCGTTCGGGGATGCTGGTAGGATCTCCTTCGTATGACTTGATGAGGCGATCGTAGCTTTCCACGATCGCTTGGAGGGCTTCCTGCACCCTATGGTTGTACCACTGAGGAGTTTCTCCTTGAGTAACCACAGCGAGGTAACAGTATCCCGCCACTTCCAGGATGATTTTGGAATTTCCGTAGTCGATCGCATCGATTTCCGAAACATCTCCAGATTGAGCGATACAATCATTCACAAAGCTGCGAATAGCCGTCAGCATACCCGCCACCATATCCGACTCCAATTTCTGTTCGCCAGAAGATTGGATTTCTGACATAACTAAACCGGAAGCTTTGTGAATCAAGAAAACAGCGCGGGCGGTAAAGGGAATCGCTTCTTTGAGAATTAGTTCTGCTTCGGAAACTCCCTGCACTTTAGAGCGAATTTTGCGATTTAGCCCCTCCATACTGAAGGTGTTTTCGATCTTTTCGTTGATACTCCGAATTGCGTCTGCCATGTATTTGGCAATTGTGCTGCCAATAACGGGATAGAGGGCGTCTACCATCGCATCCCTCTCAATCTCAATCTGTTGTTTGATGGCTCTGCCCATTTCCGGTGCTAGCGCGGAGGCGATCGAGTCTTGATCTAGTCTAATTTGTTCTTTAATGGCTGATGCTATTTCTGGCGCTATAGCCTGCGCGATTTCCTGCGGAGAATTGCGAATTTGTTGGGAAATTGCCGAGGGGAGCAAGGGGGCTATAGCCCTGCTGAGCGCCTCTATATCTTCTTCGCGTTTACTTTCAATTACTGTATGAATAATCGGATAAAGAGCCTCCACCATCGCTTGCGGATTCAGCCTTATTTGATCTTTAATTGCTGCTGCTATATCGGGTGCTATGGCGTGCCCAATTTCTGTCGGATAATTGCGAATTTGTTCGGAAATTGCTGTCGGCATCGCGGCTGCCATAGCAGTACCCATCGCCACCCTATTTTCCTTTGTTTTCGCCATAATCACTTGATCGATGATGGGAGCGAGGGAATCTGCAACTGCGTCTCTTGACTCATTTGATTCAGCTACTTTGCGATTTAGAAGCTCGGAAATAATCGGCAGCAATAAGTTGATTAATTCTGTGGGTTCGTGAATCTGATATTCAATATTTGTTACTTTCTGTTCAAACCGATCTATCACCTGGCTAAAGTCAGCCAGTTCTGATTTGAGTAGAAGAGTTTGCAAACGTTTGAAGGCAGCGTATGACTCTTCTAAATTTTCGTCTTCACCCTCGGATAAATTTGACTGAGCCAAGTTTTCTCTGGCTTGCTTTTCTAGGCTGTAACGCTCTGCTAGCGAGCTTTCTTGTCGATCGTGATTCGCGAGCGAATCATGAGCATCAGTTAATTTGGTGCTAGATAAAACAGGTTCTAGCGTCGGCTCGTTTGCTTCTGTTTCCTGAAGTAACAGCAATGCTAGCTTGTTTAATTCTTGTGACCGATTTGCGATGGAATTTGATGCTGATTCTGCTATATTTGACGCTGATGTAAAATGGTCGAGCGTCGGTTGTTCTGGTTGTGGGGTACGGTCATAAGTAGTTGGTTGGCAGAAGGAGTCCTCCTTGTCCTCCCGATCGCCAACTGTTTTTGACCGCACCTCTGCTTGTGTTTCTTGAGACAGCGGCTTTGATTGTGGGTTTTCTTCTGCTTCCACTACAGGTGAAGCGCTTACATTGATATACTCATATCCATTCGCAACTTCGTAACTGGTTGCTGATTCGTTACTCTGGTAATTCTCGTTACATGGTATCGATTCACCCTGGCGTTTTTCTTTCTTGTCAAGCAGCCTTAAGTCACACAATAAATTTACCAAGGCTTCCAGATCGGTTTCTGTTTTAGCGGCCCGATCGTTTGAGAAGGAAATAAGATTTTCCAGATTATCTATATCAGCTATATTGTTTTTTGATAAAGACATATGCTGCGCTCCCTGATTGCGGTTTTAAACTATACAAATACAGATGGCAGTCGAAAACCGAGCGAACCGTCAAATTAGGCAATTTTATCAATGGTTTCAGATTTTAGATTTTCCAGAGCAGATTTTTTGTTAATGCTTCGCTATGTAGGGCGAAGCAAATCTAAAATCTGAAATTTTAAATTTGCCATGATTTTACGCCGGGATTTCAGCTCGGTGGTTTTCTTTATTCCCAGATCTTGCTTTGCTTGAGTAACCGAACATCACTATACACATTGTCAGTTTCGGCAACTTCCTTGAGCTGAGGCACAAATTCGTTTCCTTTTAGCCTCATGCCAAGCTCAAACAGAATTTCTGCCATATCATCTTTGGAGACTTTGGCTTCTCTCATCATGGAGAAGCGCCTTTCTAATTCATCAAAAACCTGTCCCCTGAGAGCGCGGACGTCTTCTTGAAGCTTATTTCTGGATTGGGACAG
>Ga0163150_10007236_pt1 | contig 13193 bp, 10 predicted proteins | sample OliLakLV19P2IB_FD_148628 | JGI IMG/M metagenome (GOLD analysis project Ga0163150, IMG submission 148628) | Freshwater microbial mat bacterial communities from Lake Vanda, McMurdo Dry Valleys, Antarctica - Oligotrophic Lake LV.19.P2.IB | ecosystem: Environmental > Aquatic > Freshwater > Lake >...
GAGGACAGCATGGGGACATTTCTAATGGTGCCGATAGGGGTCATTTCTAATGGTGAATGACACCGCCTGCAAATTCACTCTTCGTATCCGCGGGGATGCGAAGAGTGCCACTTCCAGGCGGTGCGGACGATCGATTCGACGTCCATATACTGGGGACGCCAATCGAGCACGCGCTGGGCCTTGCTCGAATCGGCGACCAGCTCCGGTGGATCGCCGGCACGGCGGGCGCCCATGACGGTCGGAATCGCGTGGCCGGTGACTCGGCGGCAGGCGTCGATCACCTCGCGAACGCTGGCGCCGCGGCCGGTGCCCAGGTTGAGCTGCAGGCCTTCGCCGGCTTTCAAGTGCTTAAGCGCCGACAAGTGTGCGGCGCCCAGGTCGTCGACGTGGATGTAGTCGCGAATGCAAGTGCCGTCGGGCGTGGGATAATCGTCGCCGTAAATCGTGATTTGCTGCCGTTGGCCGAGCGCCACTTGCAGAATGATCGGAATCAGGTGCGTTTCGGGATCGTGATCCTCGCCCAACGTGCCGTCGGCGCTCGCCCCGGCGGCGTTAAAGTAACGCAAGGCCGCGTAAGCAAAGCCATAAGCGTGCGCATAGTCGGCCAGCGCGCGTTCGATCACCAGCTTGGCGAAACCGTAAGGGTTGATCGGCTCCTGCGATTCTTCTTCGGTGATCGGCACGCGCTCGGGCACGCCATAGGTCGCCGTCGTGCTGGAAAAGACAATTTTCTTGACGTCGACTTCGCGCATGGCTTCCAGCAGGTTCAAGCTGGCCACCACGTTGTTTTGATAGTACTTGGCCGGGTCGGTGACCGACTCGTTCACGGCCGCGAAGGCGGCGAAATGCATCACGGCTTCGATACGTTTGGAGCTGAGGGCCTCGATCAATCGCGGGCGGTCCATCAAATGGCCTTCGATCAGCCGACCTTTGGGAACGGCCGCGCGATGGCCGAGCGAGAGATTGTCGTAGACCCAAACGTCATGGCCAGCCCGCTCGAGCAAGCGCACCGCATGACTGCCGATATAGCCCGCTCCGCCGGTCACTAGAACTTTCACGATCCGTTGTCCCCTCTCGCGGAGTTAAGCTTTTCCGCCTGCGATCAATTTGTCGAATTTGCAATTTAACCCGTAGCAGCCGGCCTCAAACCGTGCCCGCACGGCACTTGCGGCCGCAACCTGCCTTCTAACATAGAGGAGGGTCGGAAATTGGGCAAATCACATGCAGCGTACGTCGCACTGCGGTCGAAGGAGAATGGAGGCGCCTGGCGCAAGTGCAAGCTGACTGTCAGGTTTCGCCTCCCCTGCGACGAGTGCCCGACAGTTGTGAATCGATCCGAGCAACGAACCTTCAAAAAGACCTTTTGATGGGTGGACCACGCCGCAGATTGCTGAAACCGGCCGCCGTGGCGACGACCGCGATAGCGGGGCGCTGGATCGAATCGTTCGTCGATTACTTGCGCAGCGAATGCCACCTCTCGGAAAACACGGTGGTGGCTTACCATCGCGATTTGCGCCGGTTCTACGTGTGGGTGGCCGGCCGCCGCATTCCGCAGCTTTCGATCCAGGATTTGGCCGACTACGCACAATGGCTGCACAAGCGCAAACTCGCGCCGGCTAGTATCGGCCGTCATCTGGCCTCGCTGCGGATTTTCTTCCGCTATTTGCAGCTCGAAGGTCTCTTGAGCGAAAACCTCGCCGAATTGCTGGGCAGCCAAAAGCTCTGGGAGCGCGTGCCCCACGTGCTCTCGCCCGCGATGGTCGAACAATTGTTGGAAAGCCCGCAGCCGGCCGAGCCTTTATGGCGGCGAGATCGGGCGCTGCTGGAACTGCTGTATGCCACCGGCTGCCGCGCGTCAGAGCTTTCGCATTTGAGGCTGCAAGACGTACGACTGGACGAAGGCTACTGCCTGTGTCACGGCAAGGGCGATAAGGAGCGGCTCGTGCCGCTGGGCCGTCGTGCCGTGTTGGCAGTGCGAGACTACCTGGCCCACGAGCGGCCAAAATTCGTGGAAGGCGTTTCTCCGGCGCCCGATTGGCTGTTGGTTTCGCGGCGCGGCATGCGATTGCGACGTGAGCGGATTTGGGAGTTGTTCAAGCGGTTCGCCGCCCGAGCTGGCATTTCGCCGGACATGAGCCCGCACACGCTGCGGCACAGTTTTGCCACGCACTTGCTCGCTGGCGGGGCCGACTTGCGCCAGGTGCAAGAGATGTTGGGGCACGCGAGTATTGCCACCACGCAGATCTACACGCACGTCGACCCGGCACGCCTGAAAGCGGTGCACAAAGAATTCCACCCGCGTGCTTAGCACGTGTCGGGTGCCACTGGCGTGTCGCCAGTTCTAAGCCTTATTCGTCGAACACTGGAGCGACACTCCAGTGGCCGAATCTCAACGAATCCGGCCGTTCGACTTTACGCCGGCTTCTTTGGCGGCGAAAACTTGATCTTTTGGATCAGTTTGACGATGTGGCCGCTGGGTGTCATATAGCCCGAGACCGCGGTGACGGCTTCGATCACGTTCTGGTACTTGAGATTGTAATCGCAGTCGAGCTCCGCTTCGGCATTGCCGGCATCGGCGCTTGGTCCTGCATCATTGCCGACGATGCTCATCACTTGTTGATGTAACTCCGCGAAATTGGGCACTTTGCGATCGGCCAATTGAATGCTTGCCAGGTTGCCCTGGGCATCGGCGGTCAGTCGCACTTTGATGGGCAATTGCTGTTCCACATTTGGGCTGCCCGGACCGGCTAGCGGCATGCGAATGTTGAAGTCCCCCTCTTGCGCAGCGATCTTGAAGCTGAACAGGAAGAACGTGAGCAATTGAAACACGATGTCGATCATCGGCGTCATTTGCATCTCGACCTTGCCGAGAACGTCATTGGAAGTGCGGCGCAGTTTCATGGCATCACCGGTTCTCGTCTTGCTTGGCGCGCAGCGCGAACTTCTCGAAGCCGTTGGTCTGGCACTTCTGAATCACTTCTTGAACCACGCCGGTCTTGGCATCGACGTCGGCCCGCAAAATGACGGTGGCATCGGATGCTTTGCGGCCATTCAGCTCCAGAAATCGCTTCTCATTGCGCAGCGGGCGATCGAGCGCGGAGATCGGAATCGCTTCGCCGCCGAAAATCACGTTGTCGTCGCTCGTCAGTTGCAACACCAGCGGCGACTCGATAGGCGCTTCGGGCGGCTTGGCCAGTTGGCTGGTGGGCAGCTTGATCCGTGAGTCGATTTCACCTTCGCCAAAGTTCAACAGCACCATGAAAAATGCGATGAGCTGAAACGTCATGTCGATCATCGGAGTCATGTCTGGCTCCGCGGACACGGTGTATTCTTTGCGGCGAAATTTCATGATCGCTCAGTCTAACGGTCCAGCGGGTCTGCGGAAGTGTGCGTCGGCCGCCAGTTATGGGGTCACTGGCTTTTTCGCTCCGACGCTTTGAAACCGGCTCATTAGCCGTTCACTGTAGATTCCCACTTCGAGAACCAGCCGCGTCAATCGATTGCGAAAGATGCCGAACAGAGCAATCGCGGGGATCGCCAGCCACAGCCCCACGAGCGTCGTGATCAACGCCATCGAAATACCCTGGGCCAACTCCGAGGGCTTGGGCTGCGCGCTACTGTGCGCGATCACCTGAAAGGCCACGACCATGCCGTCGACGGTGCCCAACAGTCCCACCATCGGGCTGACGGTGCCGATCAGGGCGATGTAGCTCAACCGCTGCTCGAGCTTCATGTTTTCGTCTTCGCCCACTTCCTGCATGGCCTCGACGGCCTGAGCGTAGCCATCTTGGAGTTTGGCCAACCCGGCCGAAAGCACGTGACCCAAAAAGCTTTCGTCGTTCTTGGCCAGCTCGTAAGCTTCCTGATAACGCTTTTCGTTGAGCAGAGCCTCGAAATTGGTCACCAAATCCTGCGGCACCACGCTTTGGCGGCGAATCGACATCACGTTCATGACGATCAAGGCCACGAACACGAAGGACAGGAACAGAAAGGCAATCGTATATCTCAGGCCCAGGGCGTTGAAATAGAATTGCAAGGCACTTTCCTGGACGACTTCGTCTTGGTTGGCTGCGGCCGGGGCTTGCGCGTGCGCGGAGCTCATCACGAGCGGACTGGCAATCGGCACGACCCAGAAGGCCACCACCAGCAGCCAAACGACGGCCCAAATTTGCCAACGCAACCGAGAAGAATTCGCCATGACAGTTCCTCGTTCCTGTTCGAGACCGCACTCGAAAGAATGCGATAGTTCCAAGATGTCTTCAGTGTAGCCCGTGCCAGCGACTTTAGCCAAGAGTGCGCCGAAGTTGCGAGCGATCGCTTCCCTCGGGATCTGGTTCATTAAAACAGCAGTCCGCGCTATGGGTTACTTGGCAGCCCAGGTGCTGTCGGGATACTTCTCTTTGAGCACGCTGCGGGCCTGAGCCGCGCGATCGGCTTTATCGACCTCCGTCCAGAGCGTGGCCAGGTTGCCCAGGGCCTCGGCATGCTGTTCGGGAAACTTGGAATAGAGCAGATCGACGTGCAAGAAAGCCAACAGGGCTTCCTTCTTCTTGCCGGCGGCGCGATAGGCGTTGCCCAGAATGTTATAAGCACGGGCATGGAGCTCGACGTTTTCGGGGTCGGCCTTGGCAATGATCGCTTCGACCGCCTTAATGGCTTCGTCGCTCTCGCCCCCCCCGACTTCGGCCGCGGCTTTTCCCAACGTGGCGGCCAGCTTCTGGCGATCGGCCTCTTTGCCGGTAGCCTCGGTGGCCAAAACTTCTTCGAAGCGGGCTAACGCCCGGGCATTTTCCTTTTGCCCCAGCAGCACGCGGCCCGCCAACACGCCAGCGCGCATCTTGTAGTCGGGCCAGGGTGCGCTTGCGAGTTTGACGTAGTAGGTTTCGGCCTGATCGAACTTGCCCAGAGCCGCCAGCAAGTCGCCCAAGACCTCGCAGGTCTCGAAGTAGTGGAAGCTCGTTTTGTGAGCCTTTTCGAAGGCCAACAGTTTCTTGCCCGCGTCGGCCTTCGACCCACTGCCGGCTAGCGCCAGCCGCGCCGCGGCCAAGGCTTTGTAGAATTCGACGTCCTGCACGATTTCATCGCGATTGATCGATCCGACGGCAATTTTGTCGAGCAGCGTCAGGGCATCTTGATGGCGGCCGGCGCGCACCGCGTTGCGGGCCTGCGTTAGTTCGCTGGGTTCGGCATCAAAAGTCACCATTTCGACTTCATTGACGGCGAAGCGCTTTTTGGTCGCGCCCAGCTCGATCATCAGCTCCGTCGGCGTGTTTTCGGCGAGCTTGCCGATTGATTGTTTGCCGTCGATCACTTTGAGTTTGTCGGCGGCAATGAGTTGTGATCCAGGCAATGCTAACCACAGTGCCAAACCGCCAAGATTAAGGAGCAGTTTGTTCATCGGACACTTTCGCATGGTTCGTACTTACTTGACTGAGTTGCTCGCGCTGGCGGCATCTCGTGTTTTGAATTCAGCCAGTCCAACTTCTTGATCGCCGAGGCTCTTTTGGATCCGCTTAAGCAACTGATCGTACTGCCCGATCGTCGACTCGCCGCCCAATTCGGGCTGAAGCTTGTATGTGTACCACAGGTCCTGTTTGGCTGCCTCGAGGATTTTGGCCCGTTTCGCGCTGTCGTTCTCGGTCAGTGCAAACTGATACCGCGATTCGGCCATTTTCAATCGAGCTTGATGAAATGTTAGCTCCAGGTCGGGGTTCGCTTTGGCGGGCTCGCCATCACCGGTCTTGGCCGTCTGAGGCTTGGGCTGTGTGACGATCGAGATCTTGGCCCATCCCCAAACCACATTCTTACCGTCCTTGCCCGGCGAACCGCCCTTAATGGCGACAGAATAGGAGCTCGGTTCGACCGCGCCGCGAGCCTGATAAGTTTCGGCGGCTTGTACTTGGGCGGCCAGCAAATTCGGTTTTTCTTTCAAGACCGCGATCAACGCTTCTGTAGCCGGCTCAAACTCGCCGCTGCGTCGATAGCAGTCGGCCAACCGCAGGCGAATGGCAATTAAATTGTTGGCCTGATCTTTAAGGCTCGGATCTTTCTGAACGAGGTCCAGCATTCGCGAATAGGCTACGGCTGCTTTCTGGAAATAGTTCTTGGATTGAGGCGAAGGCGCGGCCCCATCGTCGAAACCACTGCCGAGGCTGAAGTAAGTCGCGCCGACCCAGTTGAGCGCGGCAAAGCTATTGCTCGTGTCGCGTTTGGTGACGCGATCGAGAAAGATCTCGAACGCTTTGGAAATCGATTCCAGCTCTTTCTTTTTGCCTGCTTTACGCAGCGACTCCAACTGTTGCTGCAGTTCGCGGCCCAGGCTGATATAGATCGCCGTCAAGTTCTCGGCGGCCTTGGTATCGCCGGCGCTCTGCACCCGCTTGTCCAAGGCATCCATCATGGCCTCGGCCTTGCTGAGCTGCTGCGGTTGGACGCCGATGTAAGCGCGCAGCGCCAATTTGCAGACTTCCGTCGCAAAGGGCTCGCGCGTGGCAACGGGCGCATTGGCTTTCAGGAGCGGCAGCGGGCCGATTTTCGGGCGTTCGAGCCAGCCAATGGCTTTTTCCGGTTGGCCCGAGTCGACGCAAATCTGAGCCAGCGCGAAAACGCCGGCGAGCAAACCGGCATCCGGATCGCCACCCGCTTTTTCGAGCCTCGTCACCCCTTGGGTCAGCACCTCGTCGGCCTGTTTTTTCCACTGATCGAGTTGCGCTTGGTCAGGTCGCTCGGCCGATGGTGCTTGAGATGCACGCAGGTAGGCCGACCACAAGGTTTGGCCGGCCCGCAATTCGGCCTGACCTCGACGCGGAGACTTGTCCGAGACCTTGGCCAGCGCCGTAAGCGCTTTGGCAAGGTCGCGCTGCGAAGCGTAAAAGTCGAGCAGCGTGAGCGCGGCCTGGTCGGCCTCTTCCTGGTCGGGCCAGCGCTTGAAGATGGTGTCGGCAATGCGCTGCAACTGCGCGGCTTCAAAAGTCTTGTCGGTCTCCTTGGATTCGTTCATCAGCCGCACGTAAGCCGCCAGCGCGATTTGCGCGCCTTGCTTGCCGGCGACGCTGTCTGGATAGCGTGTCGCCAAAAACTCGCCCAAAACGGCGGCCTCATGGTATTGGCCCGAGTCCCAGGCCAAAAAACACAAGTAGTAGCGGACTGAATTGAGATCGTCGACGCCGACTTTATTGTCGGCCAGGCTCAAAGCGCGCCCGAGCAGGTTTAGCGCGAGCTTCTTGTTGTCATCGGCCTGCCGCTGTAGCGGCTCGGTCTCCGTCTTATTGGCGTTGGCCCCCAGCGCTTTGAGGCGCTCGGTGGCCTCTTGCATTTGCTCTAGTGCCTGCTTGCCGCGTTCCACGGCGTCGGAGAACGTCGTGGGTTCGCCATTCGTTTTTTTTGCTTTTGAATCTTTGGCGGCCAACGCGACTAACAGTGTTTTGGCGGGGCGCTGGTATTCGCCCGGGTGCATGGCCACCGGCGTGGCACTCTGACGAGCGTAGCCGACAAACTTTTTGCGGTTCGGATCCTTGGCCGGGAGGCTGCTTGATTGCCCCTGATAGGCCAGCGCCGTGAGATACCGGATCGCCAAGGCATCGGCGTCGGTCTGCTGGGGTCCCGCTTCTTTCTCCCAAAGTTCGCCGCGCTCGATCGCTTCGGGATACTTCTTTTCGTCCCCTTGCGTCCAACACTCGAGGGCCTGGCGCGTGCTCTTGGTTTTGATCGTTCGCGTCTCCGCGGTCCAAGGCAGGTCCATGAGTTCTTGATAACAGCCCAAGGCCTGCTTGATGTCGCCCATTTCCTGATAACAACGCCCCTCCCACAATCGCGCGAGCTGCCCGGCGGAGCGAGTGCGGTAGGCTTCGTATAGCGCGGCGTAGGCCTTGGCGGCCGCCTTCAAGTGCTTTTGGCCTTCGGCACTCTTCGCCGCGAAGCTCTGGGCCAGTTCATAGTCGATGCTGGCTCGCAGCATGCGCACTTGCGCCAGATCGCTCGCCAACTGCCGCTTTTGAGTTTGTTGTTCCGCTTCGGACGGCGCGATGAGCTTGGGCATTTTTTGCAGCCGGGAGTCGAGATCGGTCTCGGCGGCCGTAAACTGTCCGCGTGCCTGCTCGAAATACTTTCGCCCCTCGGCTTGGTGCTGGTCTTTTTTGTCCGATTGCTTCGCCAGCGCGATCTCTGCCCGGCCACGCTCGATCAAAACGTTGGCAAGCTGGTTCTTGGCCGAGCCGGCAAGTTCGTGATCGGGCGCCGATTTTAGGAAGCTTGCGAACGTTTCGGAGGCGCGAGCGAGTTGCGACTTGCGAGCTTCGTGGTCGGTCTGATGCGACGCCATTTCCAATAGCGCCACTCCCTGCTCGTAGGGCAACTTTTTCTTAACGACTTCACTGATATGCGGGTTGGCCCCCAACTGCTCCAAATAGTCGAGCGCCTCGGCGTAAAGCTGGTGCTGCCTCAAGGCTTCGAGGAATTGTTCGGCCGGTTCGACGGCGCGAACCACGCTCGCGGCGCAAGCGATTGACAGCGGCACCGCAACGAGCAGGCTCAGCAGTCTAGCAGCCCGTTGAATTATTCGACGGGCTGCGACATCGCATGGAAGCGATGACAAAATAACGACACAAGTCGCTATTTTGCGAGCCGTTCGGAGCTTTGCTCCGAACCTGGCGAGGTTGAAAAATGCAATGATGGCATTTTTCAACGGACTGCTAGCGCACAGCAACATTCCCTTACCTCGATTTAGACGCTTGCCGCCTCGACAGGCGTGTTCCGGACATGACGAGATGAGTCAGCCGATCTTCGGAGCCAAAATGGCAGCCCAAGTGACCGATATCGCGCAATCCTGCGGTTCCGCTCCGAATTGTCCCCGCGCGCGCCTACCTAAAGCAAATTATAATCTAGCCAAGATAAACGCAACCCTATCAATGGTCGGGAATTGCGTCTTGCGGCAGAAGAATCGGCCCAATCGGAGCCAACCCCGCGTTTAGAGTGTCACGGGCAGCCGGATTTGGCGGGCCCTGCTAGTGCAGCCGATCCGCGTTCTTGATCAGATCGATCAGTCGCGCAAATTCTCTCCGCTCTCCAACCGCGGGATCGAGCTGCTGGGTCAATGCGAAAACCTGCGCCCAGGGATTACCGCTGGGAACAAAGCTGGACCCGCGCAACACTTCGGCCGCTTTGGCCGCGATGACGCCCTGCTGATACCAGGCCGGGGCCTTAGAAAAGGGCTCGGCTATCTGTCCGCGTCGGATGTTCGAGCGACGCGACGCAACTGGTTGTTCTTGGGGTCGTGCCAGGTAAGTTCGGCGGTCGCGACGACGTCTCGTCCGGTTGGTTTGATCCACAATTCGTAGAGTCCCGTGGCGGTTTGTCCGGCGTGGAAGTCAACTTCTAGTGGCGCGGGGCTTCCACCGGTGAGGGTAACCGCTTCGTGTCCGATCAAGCGATATCCCGTAACAATCTGGGGATCGAAGGTGATTTTTAGCGAGGCGGCAAGCGCGACGAGCGAAGGGCGCCCAGTCAACTTCTCCGACATCGCGTCATAGATTTCCGCACCCGACATCGCGTCGCTGATTTTGCCGCGCGCTGCTTCGGCCAACTCGGCTAACGCCGGATCCTGTCCGCCAGGCGCGACTCGAATGATCTCCCAAGCGACTTTTGCGTCCGTGAGTGCGCGGAGCGCTTGCGTGGCATGCGCCCTCGCGGGCTCGTCAAAATCCTTGCGCCCGGCGGTAAGAAACACGACGGTCGCGGGCTTCGAGTTTTTCACGATTCCGGCCGCCTCGCGAGCACTCTCAATGGCCAGTGAAAAGTTGGCTAAACCCGAGGGCGAGCCCAGGGCAGCGGACGACAAGAGAGCCTGAAACTGCTCACGCGAGGCATTGGTCGCGAGCACGGTCGGCCGTTCGGCGAACGCAATCAGCGTGACCCGATCGGCTTCGTTCAGTTGTTGAGCGATTTTTGCCAGGGCATGCTGAATCGCTTCCCAGCGGGCTGCCTTGCGCATCGAAATCGATTGATCGACGACAAGGATCAGCCGCTTGCTCGAGTGAGGAACCGGTTTCGGCACCGCCGCCTGCACCGTGAATTGCAGCAAGTGCAGGCCACCGTCCTTCAGCGGCGAGGGGCTGCCGGCAACCTGCAGTGCCAGGCCGCCGGCGGGCGCAGGGGGCAAGGCATAATCGACCGCCGCCAAGAAATCTTCCACGCGAATCTCATCGGCCGCGGGCAAATGACCTTCGCGAACCTTACGCAGTGCCAAATCGTAGCTGGCCGTGCGGAACGTCAACGGGACCCGACTGGTGGCCAGCTCCGCATGCGCGGCAGGCGCGACGAACGGGTGCTCCCCGTGCTTCAACTGAAACAGCAGGTCATACCCGCGAACCCTGGGAGGGATAATGCCGCGGAATTCGGGCACCTCGAGCACGTCCAGATCAGGCAATCGATCCAAATGCCCTCCGGCCCCCAGCGCGGCTTGCACACGCAGTTTGGCCTCGACGGCTTGCCGGACGGAAGTGGCGACGCGTGCCAGGCTTTCCTTCGCCGGCAGCGAAATGGGCTCGGCAGGCCGAGATTGCCGCGAACCGACCAGTTGCGAGGAAGTTTTTTCAGCAGGGGCAGCTTCAACAGCGCGGTCGTCGACCACGTCTTGCGGATCCGGTGGAGAGCTCCTGGAAACGATCGACTCGGCCGGCGGGGTGGCAGGAAGATTCTGCGCCACCTCGCGCTCCGGGGCCACGCCGACGACCTGCTGCGCAATCTCGCCGGATGATGGCATGCGATCGGGTAGTGCAACGTAACCGAAGACGGCCACGCCGACGGCAATCACCACGGAAGCCGCCAGGCCAATTTGCCACTTGGGCGGCGCAGGTCGCCGAAAGTGTGCGATCCGCAGCAATTGCGATTCGAGGTTGCGCGGCACTGGCACGTCGCGCAGGATGGCGTTGACACGAGCATCACGGATGTCTTGCTCCGCGCCATATCCCTCGAGGCTGTTTTGCTCGAGGCCGTCTCGCTCAGGGCTATTGCGCTCGAAGGTTGCGGACTTGGGACTGGCGGACCCGATCTTCGAAAGATTTGCCAACAACTCCGGCGGCACTGGCACATTGCGCAGTTGAGCGTCGATCCAATCGTCAAATCCAAAATCGGGCATGACAAAATGGGAGTGAAGATGCTAGCGGATTGAATCAACCGGCTGTCGATTTGGCCACAACCAACCAGTACTGACGCAGACGCTCTCGAGCTCGACTCACACGAGAAAGCACGGTTCCCAAGGGAACTTTCAACAAATCGGCCACTTCCTGGTGCGTCAGATCACCGACAATCACCAGCAGCAGCGATTCGCGTAGCTCCATCGGCAACCGATTTAGTGCGTGTTGCATCTCATCGGTAAACTCGTTCGCCATCGGATCCGGAGCGTTGACTTCGACTTCCGGCGTAAAGTCGCCGCCAGCCGGGCCGGGCAACATGTGCCGGCGCCACCGATCCACTACCCGACGACGTAAAATCGCGATCAACCAGGCCCGTTGACTGTGGCCAGATTGATAGCCATTTCGACTTGTCCAGGCGGAGCGATAGGTCTCCTGAACGATATCCTCAGCTTCATGTCGGTCGCCGACCAAACGGTAGGCCGTGCGATATAACGCGGGGCCGTGGTCAACAACGAGGCGATCAAAAGCAGCCTGTGATAGTGCCACTTTTCGCTCCTCCCTCTCAGAGCCATTCTTCGAAGGATGTGCCTGGCACAGGCTCCCTTGAATTCGCCTTACCGTGCCAAGATTATTGCAACCGGGGAATGGCTGCACCGAAGAATTGACTTGCCGCACCCAAACTACCTAAGCGATATGAGTCCCTTCGCTCTTGCATCGTAATGTATTTACCGCGATCTACACAAGCATATTTTTTGAAAGATTTTTTCAGCAAAGCCTGTTTCGACAACCATTTAGCTCGCCGGAAAATACTCGGGATTTATGTGAACCACGCGACTCGCGGTCACGTAAACAGCGGCCGTTGAGCGTCGGGTGGATCGTGGGGCATCAGTCCCAGGTGATCATGACCAAAAGGGGTCACGCGCCGGCCGCGCGGCGTGCGAATCAGCAACCCGCGGCGCAGCAGGAACGGCTCGACTTCGTCGACCAAAGTATCGACGGCCAGATTCATCGTGTGCGCAACGGCCTCGACGCCGACCGGACCGCCGTGGAAGACTCGCACGATCGTTTGCAAGTATTTGCGGTCCTGGCCGTCGAGCCCCAGCACATCGATCGCTTGCATTTCGAGCGCCGCATGCGCCAGCGCCAGCGTGACTTTTCCGTCGGCTTTGCTGGTGACGTAATCGCGCACCCAGCGCAGCCGATTGTTGGCCAGCCGAGGCGTGCCGCGGCTGCGCGTGGCGATTTCGACGGCCGCCTCGGGCGCAATTTCCATGTGTAGCTTACGTGAGTTGCGGACCACGATTTCCGTCAATTCCTCGACGCTGTAAAAGTCCAGATGCTCTCGAATCTGAAAACGATCTCGTAGCGGCGCCGACAGCAGTCCGGTGCGTGTCGTGGCCCCGATCAGCGTAAAGGGCCGTAGTGCCATATTAATGGTCCGCGCGTTGACGCCGTCACCCAACAGAATGTCGATCCGAAAGTCCTCCATCGCCGGATAGAGGAATTCCTCGACTGCTTTGGGAAGCCGGTGGATCTCGTCGATGAACAACACCGAGCCCTCTTCGGCGTTGGTCAGGTAGGGAATCAGATCCTTGGGAGCTTGCAGCACGGCGCCGCTGGACATTTGAAACGGCACGCCCAGGTCCCGCGGAATGCATGTGGCAAAGGTGGTTTTGCCTAGTCCCGGCGGGCCATCGAACAGGATATGGCCTAGCGTGTCACCCCGCTTGCGGGCCGAGTCGACCGCGATCTCCAGCCGCGCATACACGCTGCGCTGGCCGACCATGTCGCGCATGTGCTGGGGACGCAAGTCGCGGTCGTCATCGGCAGTCGTGGCGGAATTTTGTAGAACCGGCTCGCGCACCACGCTGGGGGCCCTCCCTGGTGAATCTCCCTCTCCACCACAGCAATATACCGCCAGCCCCCGCGAGTTGTCAGTGGCAATGGGCCACTGGGCGGCGTCAGCCCAAGGGCTGGCGGGGCAGGGTGATCAGGATTTCCGTGCCACGCTCGGCAAAGTTGCCAACTTCAATCAGGCCGCCGTGCGCGTCGAGCACGCGT
>Ga0163150_10007237_pt1 | contig 13188 bp, 8 predicted proteins | sample OliLakLV19P2IB_FD_148628 | JGI IMG/M metagenome (GOLD analysis project Ga0163150, IMG submission 148628) | Freshwater microbial mat bacterial communities from Lake Vanda, McMurdo Dry Valleys, Antarctica - Oligotrophic Lake LV.19.P2.IB | ecosystem: Environmental > Aquatic > Freshwater > Lake >...
GGTTTTGATAGCTCAACACCACTCCCTATGCATGTCGCATCAGAAAATACTTCCATAGCTATACCCCGGTTTAGTGGGATTGTTTTTACTTTTTGAGTATCATCCTTACAGAGTGATCCAGTTGCCTGACTTATGTCCTCCGGGTAGCTCACTTCTGAAAGTACACTAGTATAAACCGCTATTGGTGTTTCATCACGAAGGGAGACAATAGCTGTTCCGAGCTCAAAATCAGGCTTAGTCGCATCGATTTTAAAGACAGTATCACCTACAGAGACATATCCAACTGAAACTCCTTTTGTTATAAATAGCTGAGTTAGGTACAAAGGATCATTGGTAATTGAGTTCCCATTAACTGTCACCTGAGGTTGAGCCAAGGTTAACGTGACATTTATTCCATTTGGCGCACGTGTTGTCGATACTATTACGGGTACCTGGTTTTCTATTTCAAAAATATTTGGAACCTCAAGTGTAAAATTTCCTGAACCTGTAAGTGGGCTCTTTACTACGGTTTGATTGTTAGTATGATTAATTTCAACATTGCTTGACGTAAGTTGAGTAAATGGAAAAGAGCTTGAATTAGCTTCACGCACATACGTCCCCAATTGTGAATAGAGCTTATCAAAGTCTGTATAGGTTGTATCAGTCTGGACAGGTGTAATTGAAACTGGGGCTGTTACTTGAACATCACCGTGATCAGTTTCATAAACAATGAGATTTCCAAACTCTACAGACTTAGTGATTCGTGACGACTGCGAAATCATTTGCTCTAGCTCATCATAGTAGAGACCTTCTCTTGAGTTCCCTGCATTTATAATACTTTTATCTATCAATAGATATTTAACATTGTATTTCTCTAATGTATATTCAAATTGATCAAAATCACTTGTATGTACGGCTCTATGAATCTGATTGTAAAATGTCTCATTGTCGGCATTCCAGCGGTCAAAATCACGTACAAGTATGGGGTTGTCTAATCCAAACCATAAGAAACCTGCTCCTTGATATCCCCAAGAGTTATACTCCCATCCCCAAAGTGTGTGTACAGGGAACTTCGCTATTCGTCTTTCCTCTTTCCCTTTCATCCAATCAAATAATGAGAAATAGTCCGTTGGTATAGATTGACGCGTTGAAGGGCTGATTAAGTTACCTTTAAAAGCAGGTAGCATAAGCGTGATCAATAGCCCCGCAGATATAGTAGCAGTGGAAACCTGAAGTACAGTCGACACGATACCCTTCCGCAAATTATAGAGAGCAACGAAGAAGTAACTTAAGAAGTAGCTTCCAATGAAGGTAAATATAATTGAAAATTTAGTAAAAGGCATACGGAATCCCTCAGCCAATAAGTCACTGTGCTCCCGTAAGTACCGGTAGATACCCGCTGTTGGGCCATTTTCATTAAGTAAGAAGAACAATACAAAGAGCATAACGGGCAATAGTGTGAGTGTTACTCGATCCCGTCTAATAACACCTAAAATACAGCCAATAAGAGAAATTGTTACAAACAAATATGCAATAGAAATTATGCCTGGTTGCTGCAAATGTTCTATCCATTCGTTAAGAAGTGGTACAAACCGCTCGTTACCAAAGTCATATTCATTCCAGTTAAACAGAAAACTTTTCTGTATCGCGACATTTGTCACATTTCCATAGGATTTATTGTGCAAGAAGGCCTCCGTTGTAAATAAACTATTAATCTTAGATGCTGAAATTTCGGTGCTTTGATAACGTATTGAGTACAAATTTGGCAACATCCAGTAAAGGTTAGTAGCGGCCAGTAAGACTAGTACTACAACTGAACGCTTTACAGTTCCTTTCCATTTTTTAGGTTCAATACAGATATTTGCGATCAAGAAAATCGCGAGCGAGACCGCAAAAGTATAAAACAGAGTAGCTGCATATGCCATTGGGCTCGCGAGGAAGCTTATCAATGCGAAACATCCGGCACTCAGCTTGTTTCCTTTCTGCAAGAAGTAAGCACTGGTGAGAAATAGCCATGGAAGCGCTGCATACTGAGTAGCAAACATCTCAAATGGCACATAGAACTGTTGTAGTGTCCCAAGGTTTAGTAGGTATGCGAGCGCGGAAATCAGTGCAGCAACCTTAATTCCACGAGCAAATTTTTTGGATAAAACATAGTGTGAAAAAAAATACATCCCGAGCGGGCCAAGTAATAAACAGAGAGCAAAGAACGAATATCGAAGTGCATGGAGTGGTAAAAATATTTTAGCTACTGATAAGTAAATTAGTCTGGGAAGCTCAGACATATGCGAGTGTGCTGCTATTGACCCGAGGCCCTGGTCCTCTCTCCACACTCCAGATAGTACGCGCTTAAACGCGAGTTGAAGGTTAAATTCAGGATGAAGAGTATCCCATCCTGTTAAGAATGCATCGGCAGTGTAATTAAAATATACAAGCATTCCCACAATCAGCACAATTACAACTGGCGCTAATACAGGAAGGAATCTTTGTACAGTTTGGCGTTTCACTATCATAATCTCTTGTTCATTGTAATGTTGTTCAGGACTTTGAGGAACAGGCTCTATTGGAGTTGGGTTGAAAGTTGGTCGAACGATATTGGTTTTACGAAAATGTAAAGATTTTTTCGCAACCAGAGGAGCCGGGTTAATTTTAACTCCCGACTTTCTACCTATTTTAAGAAAACGTTTTACCTTAATAAATAGATTTTTCATTGGCTTTTCGATCAAATAATATACCTGATTAAAAAGACAATAAAGGCCAGTCTCCTGACGAATAATAATTAGTTAATAGAAGTCTATGCGAAGCCTTTTCAAAGATACTTTTTATAAAGTAGCTTTGTAAAAGGGTGGTAGGAAAATTCCTACCACCAGAAGGATTACCCTTCGATTGCGTAGACTTTGGTATAGGCCTTCCACAGAACTTCATTGCCTGAAACGACAACGATCCGTGCGTCAACCCACTTGCAAGCTTCGAGAACTGAGCAGTTAACTCCAGCGTTTGTATTCCCTTCAACCCCGGCATTTAAAACCTCCAAAGGTGATGCAAGAGTGAACATATCAAGCATATTTGCCGATACATGCGACATAAGCGCATTCATACCGATATGCAAGACATCCCCATTCCAATACCGGCCTGTTACCGTGAACCCACGATCAAAGGTTTGATCAGGGAAAATTGCGGTCACATCGCCGACATTCCATACGCTGATGGTGCATCCTTGACCAGTATCACTGTGACATTCCTCGCCGACATCAGGAAACTCATAGTCCCCGCTGTAAACGCGGTAGTGACGGGCTGCGACTTGGAAATCGCATCGCTTGTCCTGCTGACAAAAAACCGACAAATCTTCACCATATTCCAAACCATCAGGAACCGTGTTTACGGTTGAAAGTACGTCACCTTTCGCGTTTTTTACCTCGAGAGGTACAACTCGAAATTCAGGAACTAAGAGGTTTGGGATGTTGGGATAGGTAGGCCATAACTCAGGTTGAGCAATGGAATCTTCCAGACCAGGAATCCATACTTCAGTCATTAGGTCTGTTACCCCAAAGATTTTTTCCGTAACCCATACGCCACTCTGATTGGTATCAGGAGTCGCGTCAGGCGTTGGTGTTGCTTCCTGCGCATATGCCATGATAGGCATCAACAACAGGAGAACAACGAGAAAACCAATTCGTTTTGACATTGTTATACCCCTTTATAAATTCTGAGCATAGCGCTCACTTTAGAAACAAAGGTATAAATTGAAGAATTTACTTGTTTGCACCCAAAGTAAGCGAGCTCAGAAAATGGAGAGGTTAACTAATTTAATGTGCAACTTGTCGACGTCCTTTAACATAAAGAACTCCAGACATCGTAACAAATGCAGCACCAACATGAGAAAGGTTAATATCTCCAAGACCAGCCTTAACTGGTGCATGAGGAGTTTCAGGAGTCTTTCGACCACATACTTGACCACCACTATATTGGGTGACACAGGTCACATCTTCAGCCAACACACCAGGTGCCCCGAAGATCATCGTGGCTACTATGCTTGTAATAATAAATGCTTTTTTCATATATGTGTTAAATACTAACGATTAAAGAGGATACCATACGATGTCAACCATGTCAACATTACAGGTCAATGCAATTTTGAGGCTAAACTAGAGCAATTTTAAAAACTGATTGCTGACAGGCCGAAAAAATAGCAAAAAATATGGTGCGCCGTCTTAAGGCTAAGAAATTATAAGACTTAAATTTCCAGTAGTCGTGCATACTTAAATATCTTAATATCAGAACTTAGGTCCTCACAGGTATAGAGGATTAAATCTGCAGTATAGTCAGTTATCTCAAGTCCCTCAGACTCTCCATACACCGCATAAGTATATTTACGCTGACGCCATAATATTTCGATAGTTTCCCCTGCTTTAAGGTCAGGTAGGTTATAAAATGAATTTTTTCGTCGGAAGATATTACTCCAAGAGACATATCCATATCGATGAGCAGCAATTATTGTAGGGAGTTCACGGTCATACGGTGTCCCATGGTCTGAAACTCGCCATAGTCCTTTCTTAAGCGCTTCCTCATAGTTCTCCCCTTGTGCCTCATAAATAAGACCTTCGACTTTAATTGAGCTTATTTTTATGCTATTTTCGTATGGCAATGAACTATCAACGCTCGGCTGATAACTACTTGAGCTCACCGGGATAGTATTCGCGTTAAGTGTATATTTATTGGCTTCACCCAAGACACGAGTTGCAAGCGAAGGACCCCAGGATATGATTAACAAGAGTAGTCCAACAATGGCAAAAACTTTAGGAAGTGTGTATTTTCGCTTCTGAACTGATGGAGTAGCTATTTCTGGCACAACTGATACCACCATCATCATGTCAATCGGAAATGGTGCAGCCGGCGCATCGAGCGCATACAGTGGAAGAAAGTCTTTCATACGTTGTACGTAGAGAAACAATATCAGCCTGACAAGCAGCGGGAGTGTGTCCTGCCCTTACACACTTCCCGCCACTTCTCAGGCCGAATTAACGTGCCAATCACAAAACTTGACAGCTGGTTTTAAAACCATTAGTCTAATTTTAGTTGCGATTCGAAAGAAAAGTAACTACATGCAAAAAGGCATTGCTATTCGTAGTGAGTTACTTCCGCGTGCTGGAATGAAAACCTATCGGTAGCGATGCTTTTTTGATGTTCTGCGAAGTATAGCATTTGAGGTCAAATCTGTCAAACCCATAATCTTATCCCCCTCTTTTTTTAAAACACCTCATAATTAAAATTTTCCACATTTCGTGCTTAGGTTTTGGATATAATTTGGGTAAAAATCTCTTTGTGGATAACTTTTTAGAGCCCTTTTTGAAGACAAATATTGGCTACAAACTACTTTTTAATGTATTTTCGGATAGCCTCAACAAGCGTTGAGGTGTTTTGAGAGGAGACATATTTTGAGAACTCTTGACGCTTTGCTTCCTTTAATCTATCTTTCTCTCGGGAGACGGAGCGGACTTCACCAAGAAGTCCAACTTCGCCCACCGCAACAAGCCCAGCTGGCAAGGAAACTTCACGATATGAGCTTGCAATAGCAAGAGCTACTGCTAAGTCGGCCCCAGTTTCACGAATAATAACTCCCCCTGCAATATTTACGAACACATCACAATCTGAGATATTCAATCGAGCATGCTTTGATAGTACGGCAAGAATTACTTCTATTCGACGAGAATCAATCCCCTGTGCAACTCGACGAGGCACTGGAAGCTTAGAGGATACAACAAGCGCCTGAACCTCTACCATAAGTGGCCGGGTACCCTCGAGAACAACAGTTGTCATAGATCCAGGGACATTTTCTTTCCGTTCAGTTCGAAGCAGATTCATACTGGACATTGAAATCAACCCAAGCTCCTGCATTTCAAAAATACCAACCTCATCTGTCGGACCAAAACGATTTTTTATACTTCGAAGCAGCCTCAATGTTAAATTTTTGTCCCCCTCAAACCAAAGTACGGTGTCGACCATATGAGCCAATGTTGCCGGCCCTGCAACCGTACCTTCTTTGGTAACTTGACCTACCAATATGATGGGGATATTGTTTCTTTTCGCCCACTGAGTTAGCCGGAATGTGCATTCCCGAATTTGACCAACGGACCCAGCCCCGCCTGAAAGGTCAGGGGTCGTAAGCGTCTGAATAGAGTCAACAATTACGAGCTTTAATGCAGAAGTAGCCTGAAAAGAGTCAAGGGAGGCAACGATGCTATCGACATTTGTATCTTCTAACACCCACAGTGCACTGAGATCAACTTTAAGTCGCTCAGCACGAAGCTTGAGCTGTGAAGCTGATTCTTCACCGGCTACATAGAAAGTATCTCCAACTTTGTGGGCAACCTGCATTAATAAAGTGGACTTCCCAATACCTGGCTCACCAGCAATCAGAGTCACTTGCCCAGCAACAATTCCTCCTCCAAGCACACGGTCAAGCTCAGTAATTTTGGTTTCGAAGCGTTCATAGCGCTCTTTTGTGACTGTTGAGAGGGAAATTGGTATTTGCGAGACTGCCCCTTTGCGGGTTGGAGTTGAAGATACGACTGTTTCAACGAGGCTACCCCAGGTACCACAGTTTGAACACTTCCCTGCCCATCCCACTTGAGAGAAACCGCATTGTTCACAAACGTATTGAGAGCGTTTTGCCATGTAGCTATTGTAGTCGCAGAAAGGAATTGAATGAAGTAGAAGAAATTAATACTCGTTATCGTAGTGGCCCATCGTCATACCAACGTTTTTCTGAACCTCAATTTTAAATCCACCTTCACCTTCGATATCAGCCCCTTGTGCATTTTGAAGTCTCACTAATATTACCGACCCATCGACAAGGTTTGAGCTTACTGATATGGATATATTAGAATGAGAACCTGCCTTCAGATGGCTACTTTTACCAAGCACAGCTCCGAGATTTACTCCCATATCGCTGATAACTGCAATATATCCATCTTGTGCAAGCTCAACATTTTCAACCTTCACTGTTCTCCCAGGCATCACTTCGCCGACCGTGATTGTATTCGAACTGCTCGGTCCTGGATTAGTACGAGCTTCAACTGGAATATTAGTAGGAACCGCAGTTACCTTCTGTTGCATAGTAGGAAGAGTCAAGCTGCCTTGAGAATACAAATATGCTCCTCCGCCAACTACTAAGATTACCACCGCAATTACGAGTATTGAGCTGAATCCTTCACGTTGTGTATTTCGTCTTGTCATATGTTTAGTTTTTCACACCAAGTCCGGCACCGCAAGAAGATTTTCGATACTTAAATTGAACTTGTGGATCGTTTCCACCTTTGTATGCCATAATGAGTCCTCCAAATTGGCTCAAAGTACCGGTGTCAGACATATTGCTCTTAGAAATAAACTGCTTGATTGGACCACCATTCACGACATTACCATAGACATCAGTGTAGTACACTTCAGAACCACTTCTATTCGTCCAGCTTAATGGACCGCTATAAGCCTCACGGTCACATCCTCGATACCCTGATCGATCGTTTGCAAATTTGAACACTTGAGATTGAGCTTGAGGGTCCCATACATTAATTGCTTTTGTTTTATCGGCAGGGTCCATTACAGTTATAGAATCAAAGGCTGCGGTGGACGTTACTGCTGAGGCAATCGTATTACCCTGGTTTCTAATCCTCAACACGTTTTCCCAAATTTCATATGAGGAATCGAGTTTACAACCAAAGCCCATTACCGTCCTCTGCTGTCGAGGTTCATCACAGATCGTTCCTACATTTCCAATATCAGCCATTCCCATTACGTCCATTCGAGCGCCTTTGCTCGTAACCACATGCATATCAAGTGAATGGAATCGCGCAGTGAACCTTGCAGCACCACCGGTACCCATGTGGAAACAGTAATATGAGTCATGCAACATTACTCCTCCTTCGTCGTTACGTGTATTTTTATTGTGAACAAAACATTTAAACCCAGCATGAGGTTCGTCCATTACGGGAACCATTTGAGCGCCTACGTAGCCAAACGGCACCGCACCTCTAAAAATGTTACTTGTTGAAGGATTGTCACCATGCTCATGTGCAAAAGTACAACCTGATGCGTGTTTCTGTGGGTGCCAAGTTCGATACAGCTTGCCATCAGGTCCCGTAGCTACGTAGCTATCATGAATGGCCTGGCTACACGTACCCAGTAATTCAGCTGAAACAGCACCAAATATTGTCTGTGAGCTAGAGGTACCACTTGGAGTGTTAGGTGTCCCGAGTGGGCTTGCCGTTACCGCAGGACTATTGGTTGGTCGTGCGGTTGCAGTTGTGGTGGCTGTTGCTCGCGCAGTAGCAGTTGCGGTACTCGTTGGTTGTGCAGTTGCAGTTACTATTGGACTTGCGGTTGCAGCAGTACTTGTTTTGTACGTAATTACAAGCTTAGGTTGTTTGCCACTCGCAGTAGAATATACAAACTTTCGTCCATAGGCACTGCCTGATCCTTTGATAATAAATGCAGCTGAATTAAAGCTCGAAGCATTTGAGAGTTCTTGTACTACCGATTTCACGTTATATCCATTTGCAGAGTCTTTTGTCCACTTTACATTATCTGCGTATGTCGCTGAGGTGCTGGTAAGTGCACGGGATGAGGGCTTGCTACTGGTTGAAAAGCTTGAAGGGTTTGTGTCTTTTTCAGCGTAGATCGCTACTCCAAGCGCAATCCACTGATCGCTATAAGGGGTGAATATTAATTCTGCAGACTGGATCTGAACATCTTTTGGAATGGTGTCACCTGTAAGTTTAACCCCGAGGTAGGAAGAATTTGTACTCGCACCATTTCCAATCCAGATACTATTCCCTCCTGAAACAAAACTACTTGCATCTTCATTTGCAACATCACTTGCGCCACCTACAGTTAGAGTAGCAGTAACAATTTGCTCAGCCAGTGTTGAAGCGTCGCTTCTTGTATCTCCTCTGAAAGTACCAATATTGCTGCTCACCACTAACGCACCAACTCCTAAAATACCAACTACTAAAAGTGCTACTAAATGTACGATGCCGCTTTGTTTTTTATACATATACTATTAATTTTTCAAACTCACTAAATACTAGTTTGGAGCATGAACTGTTCCGTTGCCATTTGGGAACTGTCTTTGAATAGCTCGATCGTTTAATGTCGAACAAACTGAAAGTCTACAAATATCAGCTTCAACTGAGCTAACCTTCTGCTTCAATCCAGAACTGAAGCTACTAGTAACTGCATTTCCTCCGAGTGGATCTGTCCACCAAGTTTGAGAACCTCCAGAGTTTGAGACTCTATTGCGACCAAAGTAGGTTGTGCGCTTAAGACCTTTGAATCCTGACTGAGGTGAATCCCATGGCTGGTTTTTACTCTCAAGTGCACCACAAAGCAATGTTCGATTATAAAGGAGTCCTCCAGGACCACACTGTTCAGAGTTGTAACTGAACCCGGTAGCTGAATTTGGATCGACGAATCGAATTGGATCAAGTACATCCCACTGTCGGCCATGCTCAGCAATCATCTTTCCAGCAGCTGTAGTAATTCTCAAGTCACCCTGCCAAATTTCATAAGGAGTAAAGTATTTACTACCAGTTATTTGCTCAACATTTTGCAAACATGAACGGTCTACCATATTGCGGCCGAGCGTGTCGCTATATACACTGCCAGGAAGTTTACTTATTAATGGATCAGTAACCTTACATGTTCCGTTAGCATTTTTGCCATCAGGACAGACAAGGAGTGATCGGTCATTTCCACAGAAGCGCTTATACCCTCCAGGATCACCAAAGGTCATCATACCGGTTAATATAATAGAGTTATTTGGGTATATTGAAGCCGCATTAACATTATTAACGTTTACGCTTGTACATGTTGAATGAAATACCACCTCGTGCATATTATTTTTGATTGCATCTCCTGATGTAGTTCCTTGATGGAATTTATGTAAATGTGTACAGGTTACTCCGGTGTGGAAATAGGTATTCGAATCACCGTTTTTATAATAAGGAATATTAACACCGACTGTGTTTGCTAGCTGAGACATGGTATGAGTAGTGTTCCCAGCCATATCAGATTCCATATTCACGAATTCTATTTTGTGGCCAACATGATCTTCGTGTCTCACAAAAATAGAATCTCTTCCCTCTTGGTTGTAGTACTGATCCATTTTTTCGTTTGCTAAACCAAATGGTAATCCAGCTCGATCACCTGGAGTAATTTTTCCGTCTGACGCAATTATTAGTCCAGTAATAGTACCGTCGCCATTGGTATCTTTACCAAAATGTTGAACAATCTCACTCCAATATCGATAGTTTTGAGGGTTTGAACCATGCTCATGACCAAAATAACACTTGCCATTTCCGGTAATTGGGTTTGTCACAACTGGTGGATGCCATGTTGGATACTTAATACCATCATAGGCAACTACATGGTATTGATTGTGTGCGTTTACAATATCAGTTCCGTCGTCACACTTGTCATAGTTAGCGTTTGGTGAATTCTTTCCTCCAACTTTCCATGCGTGCATTGCCATACTTTCACCAGAAGTTCCACCATGTCCAATCCCTGGCGTTGCAGTAGGTGAAGGTTTTGGTGTACCCAATAGTCCTCCGATAATTCCTCCAATTATGCCAGGAGTTTGTGTTGGCCGCGGAGTTGAACTCGGTGTTGTTGTGTAAGTATACGCAATAACCAATCGTGGGGATTTGTTTGATGATGGTGATCCAGCAAATGACTTTCGACCATATCGAGTGTTGCCTCCCTTAAATATCAGGTTAATAACCTCGCGGTCCTGTGACGACACGAGCTCTTGGACAACTTTTGAGACGTCATATGAATACGTTTTGGTTGATTCCCATTTTACATTGTCAGCGTAGGAGTGAGATGCAGTTGTTTTAATTGTTCGAGCAGAAGGTCGACTCGATGTTGAATATGCGGCAGGAGTTGTTGAATTTTCACCAAAGATATTAAAGCTGATACTTATCCATGAATTTTGAGGTTGAATGAATTCAACTTTAGCTGAGGTAACGGTTGCACCTTTAGGGATTTTATTTCCTGACAATCTGAGACCTAAAAATGACTTCGCGGTGTCACCTGCTGTACCAAGCCATGAACTTGCTTCTGTTCCGCTTGGCTGTATGAAGGTATTTCCATCTTCGTTTGCAACGTCAGTATTGTTCTTAATGGTAAACGTTGCAGTTTGTGAAACAGTAATCGGAGTTTGTGCTCCACTTCGAGTATCCCCTCTAAACTCACCCAAGCTTCCACTAAGCAGCAGCGCTCCAACTCCTAAAAACCCAACTACCAAAAGAGCAAACAAGTGGGCAACTCCAGAATTATTCTTCATATGTAACATATATTTATAGCTTGCTTTTCAAATTCATGTCAACGTGTAGTTTCTCGCTTCCAGCGTTTACAGGAAATCCGAGTAGATTACTGGAGAACGAGAGGGGTGTCAAGTTTTATGGAGTATATAAGCTCAAGACTGAAAATTATAAGCTTTTATTTATATCCGATCGGCTTTGAAGTAGTAATAATCAGACCAAGTGCAATTTTTCGATCACGAGCATTTACTTCTTCAACATATACATTTACTTCTTCACCAACTGAAAGCTTCACTGTCGGTGGAATTTTCGTCATATGAATAAGTCCCTCGATACCCGGAGCAATTTCAACAAAAACACCGAAGTCGCTCACACGGGAAACAGTTCCCTTGAGCTTATCATCAACGTGGTACGCATCTGCAACGGTTGTCCATGGATCGTCAGTTGCGCGCTTGAGTGAAAGTGCGAGCTTGCCGCTTGTGGTGCCAAGAACTGATACTTTAACCTTATCCCCTTCATTGAGGATATCTGAAGGATGTCCCACTTTCCCTCCCCATGAGAGCTCAGAAACATGTACCAAGCCTTCAATTGGAGTTCCGTTAATAGTAATTTCTACAAAAGCACCAAAAGAAGTGATCGTTGTCACTACACCGTCCAAAACTTGACCATTCTCAACAGCAGTCAACAGGTCCTTCATCTTTCGGAGATTCTCACCATCGGTTATTGCACGCTCAGAAAGGACAATTCGTCCACGAGGTTGGTCTACTTCAAGCACCATAACTTTAAATTTCTTGTCTGTTAACGCATCTGGGTTTTGACTGGTTTCAGGTTTCAGCTGAGAAAATGGTATAAATGCAGCATTTCCCGAAATTTCAACAGCAACACCGCGATCAGTAACCGTTTTTGCCGTAACTGAAATAAGCTCACCTTTTTCATATACGTCATACAATTTCTTCCAAAACATCTCAGCCGCAGCATGCTTGAGGGAAAGCACAGTTCGACCTTCTCGATCTTCTGGATCCATAACGACAGCAAGCACGCTTTTGCCTTGTTGTAATGTCTTAATGAAGTCTTTTGATTCAGTAAAATAGCTTCCGTTTACGACTGCTTCACTTTTTCCACCGATATCAAAGAATGCGAGACCACGCTCAGCACGTACAAACGTAGCCTGTACTTTTTGGCTTTTGCTAAATCCATGAATATGTTTTGCAGCATGCTGCAAAAGATCATCCATTGTAACTGAAGTTTTTTTATTGGTTAGTTGTGACACGCATCATTTCCCCGCTTTCTTAATGTAGAGCTATTATAGGGAATTAAACACAACATTGCAACAGCATTTCAGCACAAAAAAAGCGTCCAGAGTTCTGGACGCTCAATACTTGGGTCTAGCCCATGACCGGTGACTGATCCCACTTAGTAAGCGAATCAAGTCGACTATCAATCAGCTGCCGATGCCAGCGAGCGATGCTTTTTTTTGTTAACAGGAAAAAGCAGATACCCGAGACACAGAGGACCGTCATGAATACTACCTGTGCGAAAGGTGCCATACTTATGGTCAAAAAATCATAAAAGACAAATGCACTCGGCACCATCACCAAAAGTACCCCAAGAAAAAACGTTATCATCCGCCACGTAGTCTGCCATGCGGTATTTTCATACGGAATGGTTTTTACCAGGCGAACTGCTCCTTCGAACGACGCCCACATTGCATATAAAAACAGGATTCCCGGCCCTACTACTGAAACAAGTGGGTGTATCCGCATGAGCGGAGTCCAACTTGGCAGTTTCGGATAGATAACTGATGCAGATACCAACAGTGACATATAGATCGCAATCATGATAATCATGTGCGTTCGCTGCATTCTCGTTGGCCGATATGCGATTTTTGGATTGT
>Ga0163150_10007238_pt1 | contig 13184 bp, 23 predicted proteins | sample OliLakLV19P2IB_FD_148628 | JGI IMG/M metagenome (GOLD analysis project Ga0163150, IMG submission 148628) | Freshwater microbial mat bacterial communities from Lake Vanda, McMurdo Dry Valleys, Antarctica - Oligotrophic Lake LV.19.P2.IB | ecosystem: Environmental > Aquatic > Freshwater > Lake >...
GTATATAAATAGAGTATGAACAAAAACTCACAAAGAGCAAAATCACGATTACATAAAAACACTGGATGGCGTAAATGGTATAAACACCAACCTCACCGCTTGCGACTTAGGTTGTTCTTTTTAGGCATTTTAATCGCCTTGTATATATCCTCTAACATAGGTGGCATACTAGTCGCTCTCAACCCTGTTAAAGCACTCACCAACAATGAGATTCAGGTGGTAGAGATCGAAAAACGCATCGAAGTGATTAAAGAGGTTGAGGTTGACCGAAAGTTCACAACAGAAAAGCAACAGATTATGGCGTACATTGTAGAGGTATTTGGTGATGATGCAGCTGATGCCATTACTGTCATTAATAAGTGCGAAAATCACGCTTTCAATCCTCGGGCCACAAATCATAATAGAAACGGATCAATTGATCGAGGAGTATTCCAGCTAAATTCAGCATACTGGGGTGGTGAAGAGTTGTTCGATTGGAAAACTAATGTAGATGTAGCGTACAAAGTATTTAGCAGAGCCGGTAAGAAGTGGACACCATGGACGTGCGCACATACTGTAGGACAAGCTAATTATTTAGGACAATAAAACAATAAACAAGCCGAAAGGCGGAAAGGATCAGAATGACAATAGCACAATCGTTTGCACTATTTATGGCTAACTTTGTGGTAATGAGTATGAGTCTCTTTGTGGGACTAACCATTATTGCATTGACAGCCATATTGTGCATAAACATTTTTAACAAATTTGCAAAGGAATAATCTATGAACGACAAAAAAAGATTAAAGTTTGAAGAACGCTTAAAAACAATAATTGGTGGTTATTGTTGGTCTCAGGACGGTGGAAATGGTGGTTATGAGTTTGGTGATATTGCTAAGCATATTGATGAATCAATCAACCAAGCCGTAGCAGAAGAGCGAGCAAGGATAGTTGGGGAGATTGAGAAAATGAAAATAATAATTAGAATTGGTCATGTCGGGAATGATACTAGCAAGGCATACGATATGGGGCAAAATCAAGGCTATAACCAAGCACTAAACAGTCTCCTCTCCTCCCTAAACAAACCAGTAACGGATAAGGAATAACCTATGAAAGACAATTTATTAGTTGAAGACCTCACAAAATTACTTGCCGAGGCAAAAGCTGGAGAGTTTGGTGATTTCACCAACGAAAAATACCCAGCACCAAAAATGGCTTTAGCTGAACAATTATTACAGCTAAGGCAAAATATAATAGATGGTCGTTACGACGACTGAAAGGTTTTTATGACGGATACATTCCGCAAAACATATACTAAGCTCAGTGATGAGCAAGTTGGGCAGATGAATGTTCTAAAAGAGGAGGCAGAGGAGCTCGAAACCCTCTTTAACTCTATATCTCCAGTTGGGGAACGTAGTGAAGCAGCCCGATGTATGGCAATTGCTCGCACTCATTTAGAGACAGCAATCATGTACGCCGTGAAATCAGCTACGACAGCTAAAGAAATTGTTTAGTCTTTATAGACCCCTTCGCGGAGGGGTTTATTAAGGATCTAATTAAGGACTAACTATGACAGATACACAAAAAATATTAGCGGAGTTTAATGAGCTAGTGGATAAACTTTGGGATAAGTATGGCGAAAGTTATGAGGTATATGACCCAAAAGAATTTACAAGGGAAATTGAATCCTTCCTCTCCTTCAAAATCCAACAAGAAGTAGCAGAAAAAAGATCAGAACTCCTACTCGAGCTACTGCAAGTGTTCAACGACTACGATGTGCCACTTACCATGACCGCCGAGCAGGTGAGAGATATTTTAGAGGCGTATTTAACAAGAAAGCACTGATCTATGAAACGTGAAAACCTAGCAATTTTGATCGGTGTTACCGCATTCATATTCTGGATAGCTCAAAATCAATATTTTGGCTGGAATAAAGAGGCTGAATCTGCCCTTGAAGGATTCTGCGATGCACTCTCACTTTTTGGTTACTTCCTAGCCTTTCTGGTTAAACCCGTATCGAATAAAACTGAGTACACTTTTAACGGAAATCCTAACGTAAAAATAGTGAAATTGAAGGACTAACTATGACAGACACACAAAGAGAGATAAAATTTCGTATTTGGGACAAACAATTAAAAGTGTTTCTATATCAGTTGCCAGAAAAACATCATTTAGACTGGGAAAGATTTAATGTTCAACAGTTTGCGGGATTATCAGACCGACTTGGCAAAGAGATTTATGAGGGGGATATTGTTTTGGTTTGTTTTAATGATGGAAGTATTTATGACCATCCTCAACACGTTTATTTTGAAAAAGGCTCTTTTTGTGTTGGAATGGGTTATCTAAGTGATAGTAAGATTATTGAGGTAATTGGCGACATTTACGAGAATCCAGAACTAACCAAAAAGGACTAACCTATGCCGGACACAAAAGAACTTATCTGGAAAAAAGGCAAACAAATATGTGTTGTTTTGATTAGTCATGAAAAAAAAACCTACCAAGTTGCTCTCGATAATGAACAAATGAACTCTTTGATTTTTATATTGCCACAATTATTTGATGACCACGTCATAAAAGTATTAGAAGAACCGCTAGATATTACATTGAAGGAATAACTTATGACAAAAATGATACATAAAATAGCACACTGGCTTGGTTGGAATTATGGTGTGCCATATAGCTTTTATGAAGATGAAAAATTGATGATGAGCTGGAAGTGTTCTGGTTGTGGAAAGCTCGAGGGCATTCATTGTGTTGACAAGATTATAGACAGAGAGCTAACTAAGAAGGAGTAACTTATGACAGACAAAATAAAACCAACTAGATGTGGAGCTTGTGGTGATTTTACTAACCTAAGCTTAGATGAATTAAAATTGTGTTCTAAAGAGGAACTGGATGGTGCGGAATTGGTACACTGTGGTTGCGAAAACCAAGAAGAAGTTAGATATGTTACTAGAGATATGGCAATAGATGCTGAAGATTTATCACTAGAGGGACAACTAACTAAAAAGGACTAACCTATGAACGCAAGCTCTAACTGCATTTGCCTCACAAAAATACTGCGAAGCTCTTTAGCGTACTCTTTGTGATGACTGGCATCTAATTTATCCATAAGCCGATGACAGGGAATGCAAAGTACTACGGCATTAGCTAGTGACGATATCATGGCGTGTGAGAGTTCTGGATGATTGAGTAGGGCAACGACAACACCTACTCGGTGATGGATCTCAAGGTAGCCGTCTACAGCATCCTTTTTTTTGATGCCGCATTCTTCACAACACCAGTCTGCTTTTCTGAGGGCTTCAATCTTTACCTCATTGGTGAACTCGCAAGACTTTGGTCTGTTCCTGCGTGTTTCGTTCATAGTGTTAGACAATGATCACACCGTCAATGATTAAAGAGGGGTTTTTGAGTGTGGTCAATTTGTTTCCAGCACTTCCTGAGATCGTATGAGCTGACAATAGCTCGTCCCATACACTGGCGGGATTAGGGAGTGTTCTCGAGCTTGCCAGTGGTATTCCATAATCGTCAAAAGCATCGAGTTTCTGTGTATCAATCACCACTCCAGAGCCGTTTCTTATTACCACCTTACCCACATACACGTCTCTATTCGTTCCCGTAGCGTCTGTCTCCATCTCCAGTTGGACGGTTATTTTCGGCACTGTAGTAGTAGGCGTAAAAGATACTTGTAGTATCTGCCCTGCTGTTGTACCTGATGCCACATTCGTTATAACGGTAGTGTTGTCGTAGGTTACTCGAAGGGTTGGTTTTGTATGTACTCCTGCATAGAACGCTGCGTTGTTGATTTTAATGTAGATAGATACACTACAGTCTAGGTTTTGCGAATTACCAATCAAGGATGAGCCGTTATTATCTTGATAGATCAAGAGTGATAAGGGTTTAGATGGGCTGAACTCAACCGATCTCTCGCCACTTGCAGCCACGCCCCAAGTATTATTCGCCTTTAAAGCTGTAGTATCTGCTAAGCCAAAGCCAGTAGAAAAGATAATACCTTCTGTCTTATACACACGGTTATCCCCAGCCACGTTGTTGTAATCCTCGAACGAGAAGGTCGAATTTGGTGCCCAGGTGGATTGATTCGCAACAGAAAAGGTAGGACTCCCCGTTGCGTTTGAAAAGCCAAAGTTAGTAAAGAATGAGCCAGCGGAGGGGTTAATGTCTGATGCACCTGCTGATACCCATACCGACTCTTTAATAAGCGAGTTTACCGCCAAACTAGAAAGGGTTATAGGAATTGGCAGAAATCGAAAAACATTTCCGACAGTATCTTGCAAATTGACAATAGAGTTGATGCCCCAGATCATGGTGCCTGAACCTCCACCCCTGTGAAAGACATTCCCCTTAAAACTGCCACCTGTTGTGTTGTATCCACCATTACCACCGTTGGTAAAATAGCAGTTGTCGAATATATTATTCTCGTAATAATTGATATTCTGAATTACCGCTGTACCTCCAAGAGAAGGCATTTGATAGTTCCCTCTTACAAAAAAAGGATATACAGATGAAAAAACCGTACCGTTACTTATTAAGCCCCCAGTCTCCAGAATGTTGTTATCAATCACCGCTCCACCAGTGAACTTCGTGAATAAAGCCTGAAGAAAGAAACTACTGTTGTTGGGAAAAAACATGTAGTTACTATCGGTGGTCGGCATTGACCTTCGTGTCAGATTCTCTTCATAAATATTAGCGGAGGTGGCGGTTCTTGCAGTCCAGCCGATAGAGCGTAAAGCACAGCCCTTGATATTCCAATAATGAGGATAGAAGGTTAAGCCAGTAGAAAGAAATGTCGTTGATGTTGCATTTTCAATCTCAAAGCCGTAATCAGTGAAGTTCGTTCTAAAAACAAACCCACCTGCCAAATAGTTAGCGGCCAGAGTACCTGTGATGTTGATTTGAGTCCCTGAAATAGTGCTGATCGTGTATTTTGTCACCGTAGTGGTGAGTGCGTCACGATACCCTACATAGATAACGTCTCCATTGAGCCAGGGCTTTACTGCTCCTGCACTTACGTCTCTATCTACGGTGATAAAAGAAGCTCCAGAGGTGTGAGCACCTGAGAGATAGGCATAGCGATCGGTTGGAAGTTGTCCAAAGATATTAACTGAAGATCCCTCTTGCACCAATCCTGAGTTAAGCCCGAGACCTCTGAGTCCTGTATTACTTGCCGTACCAAGAGTTGCATTTTCTATTCTGATTTTGCCTCTATTGGTAATGGTGATAGGACTACCGGATGTACCTGCCCTGAGTCCACCGTATAAGCTAAAGAGACACCAGCCTTTAACTGTGAGCGTATAAGATCCACCAGTCCCCCAAATTACACAGTCTTGGTTCGTGACATCGGTACTGCGACACGCAATCAGAGCAACTGACTGGGTTGCATCTCCAGTACCAAGAACACCAACAACTGTAGCTGTTTGGTCGATCGTTACCGTGCCAATGTCTCCTCTGCCACAGACAATCGTATCGTTATTGGCAAAAGTAGCGGTAGTCTCCGAGAAAGTTGCATAAAAAGGATCAGTACCGTTTGAGGTAACAAGAGTGGGTTGCGTTCCCGATCCACTAGATGAGATGTTAAGTCTCCATGTACTCGCTGCGGTTGTGTAGGCATAACTGCTTGAGAAAACAAAGGGGACTGCTAGAGCTGTTGTTGTGAGAACCGTTGAGTTACCAAGCTCGGCACTGGTGAGCGTTCTAGTTATGCGAGTAGTCCAAACTGACGCTACAAACTCTTGGAAGTCTACAGTGACTGAATAACCAGTACCAGGACGCAGACACAACGCCACCCACTTGAGGTTGCCAGTTGCCGAGAAGGTAATTGGTATTTGTCTTGAGCTAGACAAAGATAGAAACGTTGCACTAAACACGCCCAGATTAGAGGCGTGGCTAACCACGAAACCATTGGCTGTGCTAAGAGTGGTATTGGTGGTTGCACCTAAAATTGCCATGATTACTCTATTCCAAGTCTCTCTTTAAGCTCGAGTATTTTACCCTCGACTGAGTTTTTAGCGTCAAGAAAGATAGCTGTTTTTGCTTCTATTTCTGCGAAAAGATCATCGGTAGTACTATCTTCACTGAATGTGAGTGGAATTGTAAATTCCTTCGTCTCTTTACCTTTGATTAAAATAACCACAACCTGTATGGCATCATCTGATATAGTCTCAATCCTGCTGTATTTTTTTGTCCACATATTTTTCCTTTATTCTTTATTTGTAGTGTCTGCAATTTTATACTCTATTCGTGGCTCCATGTAATAGGACTTCTTCCATCCCACATCCTCAACCCACTGTTTAGACTCAGCGTAGCCTTGTGCGTATGGCTTCTCTTGGAAGTCTGCTGAAAGGAATCTAGAAGTGTTGTAGGCGATCTTGTCAAGCATCTCGCCCTCTAGGGTAGATCCGATAGATCGCATGCAAGAAGATAAATACAAGCTCACATCAGCAGCTTCTTGACCAGCTTCTTGTGCGGTTTCTTGGGTGGGATTTGCGATTAAATCAAGCCACGCATCGAGAAACTCAGCAAACTCTGCCTCTGCTAACACGCCAAGACGTAAAAGGTCATCATTGTTCTCCCTCATGGAAGGCCGGCCAGCTCCAAAGATATCGAGGTGTTGCTCAATATTCATGCTCATGTCAGCTCCTTTGATTAGCAGTCATTCACAGATACTGCCAATAAGACTTTATAACATTACTTTGATGGTGTATCGCTGTTTTCCTTGCTCTTAACAGCAACGGTAAGGTCTTTAGCACCCTCAACACCAATGTAGGCAAGCCCTGCTAGTATCAAATATAGCATTTCCTGCGCATCTAGTTCAACTCCGAGCTTAGTAGATATGATCTTTACAATCGCTACTGTGATAGGCGTAAGAATACCGACAAGCATTTTACGTTTACCAATAAAGAAACCCGAAGGCTTCTCAGTCAGCTTCTTATTCAGTTCGATTATCTCGTTTTCTTTTTTGGTTACTTCACCTTTGTAGGCAGAGACCTGTTTACCAAGAGTGGTGATCTGGTCACTCGTTTCCTCAAGAGAAGTATTTAAACCCTTGATTTCCGTCTCTTTTTTAAGTATGTCTATCTCTAGGCCCTCAATTGTCTTATCTTTTTTGGTTGCCTCGGTTACGAGCTTAGAGTGCTGTGATAAGCACTCTTTAAGTGGGTCTGTTGCTGGCATAGATTCCTTTTTGCGAATAAATCCGCGTACATTTGTATAACTATGTTTTTCCTCTGTGATAAATAGGGGCTTGCTCCAGTTTTGATCTAGTGACTGGAAGGTAGCCTGTAGCCCCTTTTCGAGTACTACCGAGATGTGGCCTGCGCGCCCACCGACTCTACCGTTCCACACGGCCACCTCTCCAGCTTCGGGTAAGTAGTCAACTGTGTTCTTTATAAACTCCATACCAGAAGTAAGTCTCTCGGGAAAGTCTTTAGCATCTGTGCCAATGATGGCTTTAAGTCCCCAGACCTTATCAATGTAAAAATTAACGCTATCCACACATTGAAAGACTGCTCGTGGGTTAAAGCTGTGATATTCAATCTGCTTTTTAGCTAGAGCGTATAGTTTGAACTGATTAAGTGTCATGTTGCCTTTATATATTTACCCCTAATCGTATTAGTAAGAAGCGAACTACGGCTAATACGATAAGCGATAATACGAGATTGGGGATAATTCCTCTAAAACCCATACCAAGAGATTTTAATATGGCTTTGAAGCCTTCCCAGAGTATGAGTCCAGCAGTCAAATGCATAAGGGCGAAAAGTATTTCTTGTAGTGTCATAAGTAACCTTTATTTATTCTACACTATTTCTCGAGCAGTCGATCAATTTTTGACTCAATTCTATCAAGGCGTGCGAGCGTGAGGTCAAATGCTGCTTGAGACACAGTACTTTTTTTAAGTTCTTCAATGGAGACAGCGTTGATAGTAGATCTGATGGCAGTGGAGTCGCTAACCCGAATAAAAGCAATACCGCCAAGAATAGCCCCAACAACCAGCGAACCAATAACCCCCGATATAATCTTACTGGGTGATAGAACAATCTCGTTAGTACTACGCTGTGGAGTCTCTGTATAAGTGACCCTTGTTTCATTGGTTTGCATATTCGATGTGTAGTCTGGTCTAGATCATTTCCACTAAAATATAAGCTGGATTTGTAGCAGCTGCCGACAAAGTAGCAGCACCGGCACCAGTTGCAGTTCTGGCTCTTAATTTATATGTATGCGCTCCAGTAGAAGGCGTTAAAATAACAGTTGCATATATAGCCTGTTGAAGCGCAGCTGTTGGTACTTGCTCCATAGCTTCCACCAATTGAGTTGCGCCCTCAAAAATTGTTAATTCTATAGAACCAGATGTTGATGCTTGAGTGAATGTACCTGCTCCTGTAATTCTTATCCTTGCCCCTGCTGGAACAGTTACGTCAACGGTCAAACTAGTTAAATCTACAATGGAAGTAATGCTGCTTTGATTTGCAACAACTTGTGCATATCCTAGCGTCGTAGATTGCCACACAAGACCAGTAGTTTCACCAGAAGCAGCTACTAATCTTTGACCATTTGTACCAACTCCAAGTCTTGCTGCAACGGTTGAAAATGTTTGTAAATCTCCTTTGGTTGTTAAGCTCGATGAACCAACTTCACTCTCAACCCCCGCACTCGTAAGTCTGTAGACCTTATCATCACTCTTGGTGTAGATTTTATTTCTACCTGCACTAGGATTAGCTGGAGTAGCGATTTGAGCTAGAGTAATGGCATCACTAAATGTTTTGCCCGATAGGCTTTGAGTCCCAGAGGGTGTCACTATCTTGGTAAGATCAACCGATAAATCTGCAATACTTACTACATTGGAAAGCGCATCATAGATACGATCTGCCCAAATAACGTCTGGGATAAACTCAACAATCGAACCGACTGGATGTGTTAGAGCAGCGTTTGAGCCATCTACGTTTCTTGTGGTAATGAGTACCGTGTTGCCAGATGTACCTGAATACTCAATGTACTCGCGAAAAGCAGGAGTTGCTGCCCCTGCTGTATCCACTCGCCTAATAACTAGCACGCCAGGTAAGTTTGGGAGACCATCTACATCATCAAAAGTAATGGGATCAGCCGTTGTTGCTGTACTCAAGAGTTGAGCAGCAAGTGTCTTTTGAATTGCGTTTTTAGTTGGTGAAGAAAGTAGTTTTGCAGGCATACTTCCGAAGATAGACGAAAGTATTTGAGGTTATCAAGGAGAGTGTTTTAGTGAAGAAGACCAAAATCTCTCTGCACGTATCTTTTTTATTCTTTCTGATTGCGCCCTTATCATCTCTGGATTACTCCAATGAATAAGTGCGTGTTCATAGTTAGAAACTACTCTTAGGTTTTCTATTCTATTGTCATCCCTCTTACCATTAATATGATGTATGTGTTCTGTTTTTAATAAAAGCCTACCCAATTTATTTTCCATAAATAATCTGTGCTGCCTAATATGTTTATTTCTTATTGGGTCATATTGCATCATATACCCATATTTATTCTTAAAAATACCACCCTTCCAAGAGTGATGTTTTTTTCCTTTAACCCAAGATTTACTAAGAATAGCTACACACTTTCTTTTGTGTTCTGGACTAAGAGGTCTACCAGTATGCCATTTACTCAACTTATCTTTTGTTTCTTGCGACATGTGCCTGCCAGGAAACTTCATACCAGTAGTTCCATAGTCACGAGTCTCGATGTTGTTTTTCTTCATCCATTTGTAGACTGTTTGAAAAGCCACACCACAAATATCTCCAATCTCTTTTAGAGATTTCCCTTCGTCAATGTATAGCTTTCTAAGTTCTTCAGGATTTTGTATGAGAGACTTTATCATGAATCTATGATACTATGGTGAAGGGTGAATTGCAAGAGTATAATCAAACTCTACTTGAGGAAGCCAAACTACCTTCACCTTGACTCGAGGCGGTGGCGCGCAGATTGAGAAGCTCAAAGTTTGCGTTTGCGGTAGTTGTGGTGACTTCGATCTGAATGAAACGAATACTCTTAAAGAGTTGTGTGTACTTAGGCACTTCATCGCTGGTAACAATCACTGAACCTGCAGAAGTACCCCATTGGAAGTTACCCCAAGCGTCCGAACCCCAGCCAATAGAGCCAGAGACGGCAGAGCCTTCAATAGTGAATGACTTGATGCTTGTTGTAGTCCCATCTCGCAGTTGCGCTAAGATGTTTATATTTACTTGCCCTTTAATTCCTCGAAGCAGGGTATAGAAGAGTTTAATAATCTTGAGAACAGACCAAGCCCCAAAGGTCTCCTTATTCGTTCTGACAATCTTCCCTATGGCAGTCCCAGCGTCAGTATTGAGTGCAGGATCAAATGTGTAGACGTTGTTGGTGTTGTACGACCCGATTACCCACTTCTCCGTTCCTGTTGCGTCTGAGTACTTGAGCATCTTAGAAATACCAAATGGAGTTTTCCAAGGTCCCATCCAAGCACCGCGTTCTCGATCATAGACAATACATTCTTTTCTTCTTGGGAAGCTCAAAATGTACTTCTTATCAACGTAGAATGCACAGGCACTCGTATAGTCATTATCGTTGAGCAAGTTGAGATAAGGACGCATCTTTGCACTGACCTCGTTGGTTCGGATCACATTAAGAAAGTTAGGCTCAAAGCCAGTAACGTACAATCCTTTTCTACCGAAGTAGAAGGTGTCATTTTCAACTGTTTGAATAGCGTCCTGACTACTCGCACCAATAGAGGTTGAGATTGGCTGGTAGGTGGGGTCAAGTAAGACAAAGTTGCCAATAGTGATGGTAGTTAGCTCAACGGCATAGTGTGAAGAATCTTTGTACACAATGATTTTGTCTGAGCCAGGCTGTACTGCAATTCCAGTGATGTCCTCACCTGAGTCTGGATCAATATAAATATACCCACCACCATCAAAGTAGTTGTATGAGCCTTGATTTGGGAATCTTCCAGAGATAAGGAGTTTATTTCTATCGGTAGCATCAACAGCAAGTAATCTATCTCTAAACTTCACTATGAATGGGCTTTTTACTCCTCCGGTAGTATTCGTGAAAGGACTTAGCACTGTCTCACTTGCAGGAGCGCCCCGATCAACATAACTTGAAACAGATGGCCCAACCGCTGCTAGGAATCTTTCATCTCCTGGTATCCCTCGATATACTTGATACCCTGAGATACTCCCTGTAGCTAAAGTCCAAAAGGTTCTCACCTCTGTGTCTGATAAGTTTTGTGGCAGGTTTGGCAGGCTAAAAGCAGTGCTTCCAGTAGTTTCTCCGCCACTTTCTGATAGGGTAGTAATTCTCCATGAGTATGTTGATGTTCCGGAAGCACCTGAGAAGTTGGTAGCGCTCACGCCGGTTGGAGCTGAGAGAGTAGCAAAAATTGAGAGAGTCGCGCCTGTATAAGAGGCCATAGGACGATCTTTGGAAACGATATAGGTAACCCCACCGAGTTGTTCTGCTCTGATAGTAGAGCCTGAGGGATAGGACTGGCCGACTATTTGTGTCGAGGTTAAGCCGTTTTTCTTGGCTAGAAATCCTTGATCTGACAGAGCGAATATCTCATTTAGGCCAGAGGTGGTGTTTTTGTACGTTGCAAGTCCTCTGATTGAGCCGGTGGCATTGACAGTGAAATAGTTATCACTCCCCCATCTTCCGGTGACAACTCCAGATCCAGTCAACATAGCGTTATCAGCTTGAGCAAGTTCGTCTCTCCCAAGTTCTGTTGGACGAAGAAGTAGGTTTAGCCCTTTGCGAAAAGTAGTCCACTCCGCGACAATGTCTCTATTCTTCTTATACGCTGGTATTCTCGTGTTTAAGATTGGAATAATTATCCTCTCGAGCTTCCGATACGGTATGCAGATGATCCTATTCTTTTCACTTTATTTTCTCCACCTGGATTGATAATCATGCTACGACCGATCATGTTCCCAAGTAATCGCTGTGCATTTGCCTCTACTTGAGGGAATCTTTCGTCAGAGCGAGATTGTAAAACAAGAGAAATTACCTTCTGAGCCACAAACTGATCGTCAGGAACTTCGCAGAAATCAGAAAGAGTCGCCATGTTTGACGGTTGTCGTTGATAGGTAATTGAAAGAGTTGCTAAAGTAGCTAGGCCATTAAGTGTCAGAATATATCCAGCCGCATCATTGCCTGTAACATACGAGTACTTATCTGTTGGTAGTTGGTTCACACGATCTGCAGCGTCTATCTCAGGGTACTCGTTGCCTAGTAAGTCGACTGGTATCGCCTCAAGTTCTTTGAAATTGAGTAGTGTGAGTGTGCCATTCGTGGCAAAGAGTGTTGCTGGTGTTTTGAGTTCTTTCCATTGGTACGCATCAGCCCATTCCCGAACGGCCTGCCGTGCATAGTCAATGCGAACAGTTAAATCAGCCCCTGTGGGCAACGCTGCTTCAAGGTCGAGATATGAGTTTGAGTTAATTAAAATTTGAGATAATGTGCGCATACTCCAGAAGATAGACGAAAGTATTTGAGGTTATCAATGGAAAGTATCTTTTTCTTTTTTGATTCTATTCTCTTCCAGTTCTAGATACGCAAATCTGGCTAAGTTTTTAATTCTGTCACCAAATGCCGGTGTTCCAATTTTCAACTGCAAATCACGTATCGCCCATTTAAGTTCAGCGTAATCGTCTGAGCCTGTTTTCTCTTTTGCCCATTCTATCAAAGTCTTGACATCTTCCTGATATGTTGCCTTGTCACTATCACCATCTATCTCAAGTACCTGGTGAACAGCGATTGTGTTGATCTGATCGCCATCGCCACCCTCAATAGTGGCAGTTTCTTTTGCTTCTAAGACTTCTACATCAGTAGGTGTTGATTTTATGAGCATATCTTTTCCCCTAGTACATCATATATTGAAACATCACCACAAAATACTGGCGTAGGATCAAACCCCCATTTTTTTAGGTACACGTCTCTTGTCTGCTCACTCATTGCAGATATATCTTCTGCATGGATAGTCTGCCCCTCTGCATGATGAATTGTAACCGAAAAATTTGTATATATCTTTAACCCTGCCTGATAAATCCTCGTCCAGTAGTCCCAATCTTCATGATTTGCTGGGAAATAATCATCCTCTGCAAATAATCCAACCTTCTGGAGAGTGTTTTTGTTTATCATAAAACAAGCACCAGACGGCCACTTGTAGTTTTCTTGAATTCCAATACCTCCTGGCA
>Ga0163150_10007240_pt1 | contig 13180 bp, 12 predicted proteins | sample OliLakLV19P2IB_FD_148628 | JGI IMG/M metagenome (GOLD analysis project Ga0163150, IMG submission 148628) | Freshwater microbial mat bacterial communities from Lake Vanda, McMurdo Dry Valleys, Antarctica - Oligotrophic Lake LV.19.P2.IB | ecosystem: Environmental > Aquatic > Freshwater > Lake >...
CGGCGTCGCTTCGGGTCAGTTGATCGGCGTTCTGCCGGTGGGCGCGGCACTATTCGATATCGTTCTTTGCCTGCGCACGTCAATGCCCGGCGAAATGCGAGTTCGCGCCACCACCCTGACCGGGCCGGCGAATTTCGCGTCCGATAATCTCGGGGCGACGACGGTCTCGGCGGCCGGCCGGTATTCGATCGCCAACTCCACAGCCAACTTCACCATTCCCGGCGGCGTCGTGCAGGGCTCGGATCTGCCGGTCTACGTCTCGCAGTTCTCGCTGTCGGGTTCGATCTCGATCATGTCCACGCAATCGGTCTACGCGCTCGATCATGTCCACGCAATCGGTCTACGAGCTTGTCTATGCCCGCATGGACCCTGCAATCTGGACAGGGAAGGAGTAACGGCGATGCGCACCAAGCTCTTCGAGCATCAGGGCGCCGCCGGCGCCGGCACCGCATCGGCGACCTTCTATTGGCCGATCGACACCCACCTCTACCCAAACTTCTCGGTCGCGTTCAACAAGACGGCCGGCGCCGGGCAGGCCACGGCGGTATCGGCGTCCTTCACGCAATACCCGGTGCTCTCGCGCAACGTGGCGTGCGCGACATGGACCAAGATTACCTCGGGCGCGATCAGTACCTTCAATGTGAACGTGCAGGACGCCGTGTCGTGCTTCCGCTTCACGGTCCACACCTCGGGCGCCGGGACGTTTGCGTTCGCCGCCAATCAGGCCGGGTCGGAATACCGGTGATATCAGGTGGCCCGGTGGACAGAACGCAATCGCTGGCGGAAAGGACGCTGGCTCGTCCAGGATGACGAGTCCGGGTTCGTCCATTACTCCGATCAGGTGGTCCGACGTTGGGACGGGCTCTATGTGCGCAAGGATCAGAACGAGCCGATCGATCCGCAGTGGTTCATCACTGCCAAATCCGATCCCTCTCCTGTTCCGTTCGTGCGCCCGGAGACGCCTGCCGCCAAGTCATGCGTCACTGGCTCCCCCTACGATGCGGCCGGCAACCTCCGCCCGACCTTCCCCGGGTACGCCCTTTTCGTCGGCGCCAGCATCGGCACCATGGAAATCGCGTGCTCCTTCGTCGTCTTCCCTGACGGCGGCCCCTTCCCACCAAGCGGGTGATTCATGGCCTCACAAGACAAAGCCACCCTCAAGAGCGCGTTCGAGACCGGAGACGGCCCGACCGGCACCGACTTCGCAAACCTGATCGACTCGCAGCTCAACCTCGCGGAGACGACGGCGCAGACGATCTCCGGCGCGGTCACGTTCGCCGGCGGCGTGACGTTCTCGGCGGTCTCGGCGGCAACGGTGGGCGGCGCCACGGGCACGTTCTCCATCCTCAACGCGACGGCGGCCACGATCGTCACCCTCACGGCGACCAACTTGTTTGGCCTCGCGCGCGCGGAATGCTTCGCCGTCTCGAATGGGGTCGTCGCGGTCACCGCGCTCAACAGCTATGTCCAGGCCCAGGTCGGCACCTCGTCCGACGTCGCGCTCTCGCAGTTCACGCATAACGGTTCCGGCCGGCTGACCTATACCGGGCTCACGAACAAGGTCATTCAGGTGGAGGTCGATTTCACGATCACGCCGGTCACGGTCACGCAGATCGTCGAGGTCAGGCTCGGCAAGGATGGAGCATCGCTCGCTAAGAGCGGAATCCAGCTTCGCATGAGCACCAACTCGGCGGAGTTCGCGGGCCATATAGGGGCGATGGTGATGATGACGGCCAATTCGTACATTGAGCCCATGATCTCCCCAACGCTCAATATCTCGAACGTTACCTTCACCAAGATGACCATGCGGGCGCGGGAGGTCTGAATGCCGCTCTCCCCCTACATGACGGTTCTCGAAGTCGTAAACGAAGTGTTGGACTCGATGAAAGTCCGGCGTGTCACCGTGACGACGGCCAACCTGCTCACTAAGACGATGATCAACCAGCTCAACAGCGTGATCGAGGATCTCCTCGACATGGGGACGTGGAACGAGCTCACCGCATCGGCGGCCTTCACGCTGGTTTCCGGCGAGGCCGTCTATTCCGTGGCGACCACCGCGAACGTGACCGCCAAGTGGTATATGCACTCGATCCAGGAGGTTTCCCTTTCGGGACGCGTGGCGCCGCTGGAGCCGATCGCCGACAAGGCCGAGTTTCGGATGCTGAGTCGCAATGGCTCATTTGGCACGCCGTCGCGCTACTGCATCGAGGGCATCGACAGCCTCAATAACCCGCGCGTCGGCATCTTCCCGCGCCCGAGCTCGAGGACGGCCGGGACGATCGCGCACGTCAAATTCCAGGCGCTCCCGCCACGGCTCGAGGCCAGCACCGACGACGGCGTGGTCGTGCCGTTCCCCGGCCGCGTGCTGGTCGCCGGCCTGCTCGCCGCGACCATCCTGGACGAAGCCGGCGGCGCCCCAACCGAGCAATACAAAATGCAAATGGGCCGCTACATGAAGCTGGCCAACTCGTCGTTGGGGAGGCAGTCGGCCAAGACCGGGGAGTTCACCCGGTTCCAGCCCGGCATGACGAGCCGTAGCTGATATGGGCGAGCTACAGATCCTTGCCACATCAGACAAACACCGGAGCATTTAGCAATGTGTTCGGAGCGCATTTATGAAGTGGCCAAGCGCGGGCTCGCAACCAACTTCACCGAGACGGAGATCCCGCTCGACTACGCGACGCGGTTTCGGAACAGGTTTATTAACGCCGCCGGCGGCGCCGAGAAGCGCCAGGGAACCGCTGCGCTCACGGCGCGGCTCCCCGACGCCGGCATTGTCACCGGCATTCATGAATACGTGGAGAAGGATGGCGTTGCGACGCTGTTCGCATCCTCCGATGGCAAGGTCTACCGCAACGATGGCGCGTCCTGGACGCTGATCTACACATTCACGACCGCCGCGCCCGTGCGCGCCGTGCAGTTCTCCGAAAAGCTGACGTTCTGGAATGGGCATGATCGCCAAGTCTACATCAACGCCGCGAGCGCCGTTCCCCAAACGCTGAAGGCGTTGATGGAGCAGGGCTACACCACGGCCGGCACATCCGCCCAGGCGCTCACGGATGCGGACATCACGAATTGGGCGAGCCAGACCTTCGCGACGATCGGCGACGTGGTGTTCAACGTCAAACACAACACCTATGGCATCATCACCGCCGTCACGTCCGTCCGCGTCACCCATACGCCGATGTCCGCGCTCGCGCTGGGCTTCGGCAACACCGTGTCTCCGGTTTCCGGGGTCGGCATCGGCGGGGAGCCGACGACCGGCGAAACCTACGAAATGTACGACTCGATCGAGCTCAACATCGTCGATGACGGCGGCATCCCCGACAACGTGGCCACGATCGTTTCGACGACCACGGGCGCGGCCAACACCTACATCGCGGTCTCCGCCGATCGCGTCCCCAACTGGCTCAACACCGAGGCCCGCGTCGGCGACATCGTGCAGAACACCACCAAAAATTGTGGGATGTTCATCACCTCAATCCTCTCCTCGGGGATCTTCGTGCAGCCGCGCGTGGCGACGACATCGGCGGGCGATTCCCTGATCTTCCTCAAGAGCGCCATGCCGATCGCGGACTGGATTCATGTCCATTACGGCCGGGCATGGATGATCGACTCGCGCAATCCCCGCAGCATCATCGCCTCCGGCGCCAACGACATCCAGGACTTCACCGTCGATTCGACATCCCTCGATAGCGTGACCGTGGCGATCGGGGCGCAGCAGCCGGGCGCCGATCCGGCGAAATCGCTGGCGACGTTCCAGACCTATCTGATCGTCGGCACCGAGAAAAACGTCTTCGCGTTCTCCGGCGTCACGCCGAGCGCGTTGACCCCCGCCGGCCTGTTCCCGCAGGGGATCGTGTCGCCCGATGCGTTCGTCAACACCGGCAACGATCTCGCGTTCGTGTCCCCGGACGGGCTTCTCAGCATGAGCCTGCTCGTGAACACCTCGAACTTGCAGCGCAGCAATCTGTCGGAGCAGCTCAAGAACACGCTGCGCACGATCATCAAGGAAGTGGCGAGCTCGACCCTCGACAACCGGTTGATCCAGGTCGTCAACTATCAACGGCGGAGCTGGATTCTCGTCAAGATCGCGTCCGTAATCTACGTCTACAACTACGCGAACTTCGTACTCGAGGACGGGCGTGTCGCGGCGGGGGCGAGCTGGTCCGACTTCGACGGCGGCATCGGCGCCTATCGCTCGATGTTCGTGCGCCACAATGCCGATATCGTGTTCGGGGGCAGCAACGGGAAGATCCTGACATTCGACCAAGGGATCTACTCCGACGACGGCGAGCCCTACGAGACCGAATACCAGCCGGGCTGGCTGACGCTCGAGGAGCCCAAGAAAAGCACCCGCGTCAAGACCGGCAGCTACATCCTCCCCAACTACGAGGTCGGTGGGAAAACGGTCTACACGATCGAAGCGGTCGGCGATTTCGAGCAGCTCTCGGTGGACTCCGTGACCGTCACGGCGGCCGACGACATCGGTGGCCGCCCCATTGGGACATTCATCATCGGAACCGATACCATCGGCAAGGGCCGGACTGTCGGCCAGAAGACTCCCCTGCGGTGGCGGGGCCAGAATTTTCGGGTGTCATTCCGCACCAAGGACGCGGTTGGTCCAGACGTTCTCGCCGGATTCACGATCTACGGCCAAGTACACGGGAGAAGCTGACATGGGCATGTTCGATTTCGCGGGCGACCTTCTCGGGATCGGGCAAGCCGTGTCCGGGATCGCCGGGATGTTCGGGCGCCGGAAGGAAAATCAGGGCGAGGAGGCCTCCAGCGAGGCGCTTACCCGATCGATGGCCCTGTCCGCGGCGCTGTCCGACCCCAACAACGCGCAACGCATGGGCATCGCCAACACCAAGCTGCAACAGCAGCGCGACGCCCGGCTGCGGGGCATCCAGGATTTCATCCAGGCCGAGACACGCGCCGCGCGCCGCAATCCGAACGGGCCGACGTTCATCGCCCGCAATCCCCGCCGCGACGAGGCGGTGGCCCGCGCGTTCATGACCGCCGGGCAAAACGAGTGGGCCGACGCCGACGACGCGGCGAAGGCGGATCTCGCCACTGCGCTCTCCGGCCAGCTTCAATCCGGCGGATTCGCGCAGCGCCAGATCCCGTTCCAGTGGGAAGGCCAGCAGCGCCGCGACAGTGTGCTCCCCGGGGTGTTCGGCGCCGGCCGCGATCTCGCCGGAGCCTTGGGGAGGAGTTGGGGAGGCATGTCGTCCCCGGTCTCGGCGGACATCAACAATTATCGTGGCGGTTACGGTGGCGATTACGGCCCGCGCGGGGGTGACGCCTGGGGCGACGGCGGGCAGAGCATGCTGGAGTGGCGGTGATGGACGACATCATCGACGAGGGCGACGAGACCCTCGACGGCGAGGGCGGGGCCAATCCCGTAACCCCGACGCTGCCGGTAGATCGCTCCGGCGGGCTCGACATTGCGACCCTTTTGCAGGGCATGAACACGGGCGCCCAGGGCCGCGCGACCCCGAGCTATGCCGGCGAAATGGCGAACTCGCGTAACCGGATTTCGAGGATTCTCGAGCGCAGCCTGCGCAACATGGAGAGCGACAAGGGCTATGGCCGCATCGGCGCGGCGCTCAGCCAGGATATTTCCAGCGGTGGGAAAGTGCCCTACGCGGTGGCGTCCGAGCAGCTCAAGGGCCGTGAAGTCGGGCAAGCCGTCAACTTGAGCAATGCCATCACCGGCCTGTCCAAGATGGGTGGGGGCGGCGACATGCGCCAAATGGCGAACATGCTCCAGCGCCGTACCGAGCAGGCCTCGCGTCAGGGCAACCATAAGGCGCAGCGCATCGAGGCCATGGTGAAGGCCGCGAGCAACGGCTTCGATGATTCCGCGATGGCGCAAGCGAGCATGTATGCCTTCCTCGCCAAGAAACAGAAAGACAACCCCAATCTCGACGTGAACGAGCTGCCGTCTCTGATGTCGGAAGCGATCATGGACGCGCGTCGCCAGGGCTTGGGGAGAAAGGCCGCCGGGCGCGGCCGGGGCGCGGGCGGTAGCACCCTGGCCGGCGGTTCCGAACTCCCCATGGGAGACGACGGGACTCCTGATTACGAGCAACGGATCGCCAAGCCCAAGACCGCATGGGACCGCGCCTACAACTCCCAGACGCCCGAGAGCCGCAAGCTGATGCACGACACGCAGACCGCCAAGCTCACCGGCAAGGGCAAGGGCGGCGGGCTGACCGTCACGACCAATCCCGATGGCACGACCACGGTGGAGGTTGGCACCGGGAACGCCACCACGGACGCCAAAAACATCGACAAGTTTGAGCAATCCGACATCGAAGCGCGCTCCGTCGTCCGCACGATGGACAGGATCCGCGGCGACCTCGACAAATACGGCGCGAATACCGTGGGCTGGCTTGGCCAGGCGGGTGGATTCCTGTCCGATATCCGAGCCCAGGTCACGGCACTTCTCAAGGACACGGACGAAACCGGCGCCCCGCGCGCATCGGCCGCCCTGCGCAACAAGTTCGGGGACATCGAGGCCTGGGATGCGCTGCTGCCGACGTTTGTCAAAACGGGCCCCAATGCGCAGGTCATGCAGGCCAGATTCATCACGCTGGCCTATGCGCTAGCGTCGGCGCGCGAGCCGGGTGGACGCTTGACCGAGCAGGATGTCGCACGCGCGATGAAAAGCCTGGGCGCGACCGGCGGCAACCCGGTGTCGATCAGGATGGTGCTCGACGACTCGGAAGCCGAAATGACCGAGCGCATGCGCGATCGTCAGGTCCGATCCACCAAATATTCGAAATCCGCGCCATGGAACCCGCGCTCCGCTCGGCCCAACGCTCAGAAGGTTGAGCCCAAGGATGACCCGCTCGGAATCTTCCAGTGAGCGAGGTCCTGGCCAGGTATCGGGAGCAGTTCCCGGCGTATCAGAACGTCGATGACGCGACGCTCGCCACCGGCATGTTCACGAAGTTCTACGCCGACAAGATGTCGCGCGAGGAGTTCGACGCCAAGATCGGACTGAAGGCGTCGAGCGTCCGAGACCCCCGCATTGGGCGGCCCCCGCCGGCCATCGAGCTGATCGGCGATGAGCGCATGCTCGAAGGCACTGGCTTGCCGCCCGGGACCTCCATAATCAATGCCCCTCCCCAAGATCCCGGAGTGCTGGCCGAAAGCGGCCGCTCGGGGCAGCGCATCGTCACGCGCGGCGGACGTCAGTACATGACCCCCGACAGGGCCATGGTGGATGTGGTCCAGCCGCCGGACCCCAATCTCGGCGGCATCGGCGGGGATGTCTATTCTGCGCCCGACCAGGGGCAAATCGAGGCCGACCAGCTTAGCGCCGAGGGCGCGGTGAAGGGCGAAGCGCCGTCGCAGATCAGGTCGAACGCCGGGTATGCGCCCGACCCCGAGCGCGGCTATCAGCGGGCATTCGGCCCGAATGTCGACGTCCGGAATATCGAGAGCGCCGGGCCCCTCAAGGGCGAGACGGTGTTTCGCCGCAACAACCCGACGCCAGGCGAAGATCCTCCCGCATGGATGACGGTTCGCAACAAGGGCGGCGGGGTATCCATGGGCGATCTGCGCTCGCTGGAGGGCGAGGCGCTTCCCATCGCGGGGTCAATGGGCGGTGGCGTGCTCGGCGGCATGGTCACCGGCCTCAATACGGCCGGCGCACTCGGCGGCACGTTCGCGGGCTCTTTTGTGGGCGAAATGCTTCGCCTCAACGAGGGCAAAAATCGCGGCATGCTCCCGAAGGATTTCACCGCCATGGATTACATATGGTTGGCGGCCAAGCGGGGCGGGGCGGAGTCCTTGGGCGCGGCGGGTGGGATGGCTGCCTATCGCCTCTACAAAGCGTTCCGTGGCCGTGGAATGCCGGACCTCAACATGACTCCCGAGCAATTCAAGGAGGCCTTCGCGAAGCGGGCGGCGGGTCTCGACTCCGAAGCCCAACCGCTGTTGAAGGTGGGCGATGTCGTCGGCGAAACCCCGGCTGGAGCGGAAGTCGCGGCGCTCGAGCAGAAGATTTCCTCTGCGCCGGGCGACGCGGGAAGGCTGTTCCGCGAGCGGGCGCAGGCCAAAGAAGTCTATGGGGAAAGCGAGCTCAGGGGGCTGACCCGCGGCGACGGCCGCCCTGTGCTGGGCGACCAGGCGATGGGCGGGGCTGTGCGCGCCGCAGCGCCGGACACCTCCAAGCGGCTCGCCGGACTCGGCCCGACTCTGCACCCCGATCTTCCGCAGGCCGGCGAGGCCGTGCGTGGAGGGCTCAAGCGCGCGCAAGACGCCGCCGAGGCCCAGGCGCAGGTGATCTACGCCGAGGTGGATTCCAAGCTCGCCGGAAAGACGGTCGTCCCCCTTCACACCGACATCGCGGCGCAGGCCTATCGCGATGTGCTCAAGGGCGACGTCTTCAAAGACCTCACCGAGGAAGACGCCAAGCTCATCAAGGGTTGGTTCGGCGAGGCCTATGAAAAGATCCCCGGCGGCGACAAGGGCGACATGCGGCTTCGTCCGCTGACCTATGACCAGCTCGATCGCGGCCTCAAGTCCCTGCGCCGCGCGATCGGGAAATCCTACCGCGGCGAGTGGAACGGCGATCTCGAAATGCTCTCCAAGCTCGAAACAAACCTGGTTGACGACCGCGCCAGGTTGATCGCCAAGCTGCCGGACGGGCCCCAAGTCGCGGCCAAGCTCGACCAGGCCGAGGGGCTCTGGAAGGATCTCAAGGGGCAATTCCGGCGCACCAAGATCAACGATTGGCTCAAGCTCAACGCCAGCGGCGGCAAGGCCGTTGGGGACGAGGCGGCCGGCTCGCGGATCTTCTCGGACCCCGAAACCGCGCGCGTGGTCGGAAGCATTCTGAAGGGCCCCGAGCACGAGAAGGAGCGCGAGGCCGTTCGCGCCATGATGCGCTGGGAAATCTCGCGCACCGCCAAGGGCGGGGGCGGCGATGTCGCGGCCGATGCGCTCAAGCGCGCGGTGAGCGACAACGAGCCGACGCTGCGGAACTTCTTCAGCCCCGAAGAAATCCGTTCGATGCTATCGCCGGCCGCCCTGATGAAAACCCGCAAGGCGATGGGCCTCAAGCCCGGCATGGATGAATCGAAGTGGTTCGATGGCTTTTTCAAGGACGCCAATCCGCGCAACGCCCAGACCACCATGGATCGCCTTCGCCGCGCCTCCCCCGAGACCGCCAAGGACGTGCAGGCGATGGCGCGGCAGCGCATTTATCAGTCGCTCTCCGTGGAGGGCGAGCAGGCGACCGGCCGCGCCGTCGACCCGAAGAAGTTCGAGAAGTTCCTCGACGAGCCCGGCCGCGCGGATTGGCTCGCCCATGTCCTGGACCCGGGATTCGGCACGCGGCTGAGGAAGCTTGCGGAGGCCATGCAGACGCTCAACCCGCCGTCTCAGAAGATCACCGGCGCTGGGGAAATGGCCCCCACGGTGATCGGCAACCTGAAGGCCGGCAGCCGGATCTTCCTGGGCGCTCTGACGCGGGAATCCCGCATCTACAACAACGCGGTCAACAATCTGAGTGAGCACATGCGGGAGAGGACGGCCCGGGCTCTATTGGACCCCAATGAGTTCGCCCGGCTCCTGACCGCGGCGAAGCGCACGAATGCCGGCCGGGCGACAGGCGTCGTCCTGGGGCAGTATTTGCTCCGGCAAGACCGCACTGAAGTCCCCGAGACCCCGTCGTCCTGGGGCAAGACGACTCGCGGCGCGATCGGCAGTATGTTCGGCATGCAAGACATCCCCAACGGAGGACGCCAATGAAGAAACCGAAGCCCAAGCCCCAGGTGACGCCCCTCAAGGGGTTTGCCCTGTCCCTCGCCCTCAAGACGAAGCCGAAGCCCTCCAAGGGAGGCCGCAAATGAAGATGAATTACGACGACGGCCCTGCCAGCGCCGACATCATCGTCAAGATCCCGAAGGGCGACACGCCGAGCGTGAAGTTCGATTTCCAGGATCATCAGCCGATCCCGCGCGTGAAGATCCCGGCGCAGCCGTTCAATCCCGCCAAGCGCAACAAGCAGTACACGCCGAAGAAGTGACATGGCGTCGCCGCCAACCGATGGCCGCCCGTTCGAGGGCTCGGATTTCGAGCCGTCGCCGAAGGGGCTGGAATACTACATGGGGCCGCACGCCTACCGGGCGATGCGTGGGCTCGGAGACATGGCTGCTTGGGCTCTTGAAAACGTGGTCCCCGGCACCTCGGATGCGGCCTCACTGAGGGACTCGATCCAAAGCTCTCGCGGCATCGGTCCGGCGCTCGCTGGAGGGCGCTGGGGAGATGCGGGGCTCAGGACCGGCGAGACCATGGCGAACGCGCTGGGCGTGCTCCCAGGGCTCCCTGCGCTGGGTGGCATCATCGCTGGTCGCAAGGCGCTCTCGGGCGTCGATCCCGCCTCCTTCGCCCGCGCCGAGGAGATGTTGGGGAACTCCCTGGCCGACCCCGCCGGCAGGATCCCAGCCAGCGTGCGCGAGCAAATTTTCAAGGAGACCGGCGCCTATCGCGGGCCGGAAGGCGCCTGGCGCAAGGAGATCGTCGACGATCCCGCGAAGGTCAGGCTGCGCGAGCCGCCCGAGGGATACCCGGGGCCGATCGGGATCTCCCGACTCCTTGAGCACCCGGAGCTCTACGCCGCCTATCCGCAGCTGAAGCATGCTGAGGTCAAGTCGGTCCCCGGCAGAGGCGCCGCGTGGGCAGAGCGCGCCAACACCATGCATCTCGGCAGCGATCTCGACCCCAAGAGCCGCCTGTCTGTGATGCTCCACGAGATCCCCGGCAGAGGCGGCGCGTGGGAAGAGCGCGCCAACACCATGCATCTCGGCAGCGATCTCGACCCCAAGAGCCGCCTGTCTGTGATGCTCCACGAGATCCAGCATGGCGTGCAGGGCTACGAGAACTTCTCGCGCGGCGGCAATCCCGCAACGATGGCCCGCGTCCCCGGCGGCATGCGGCACGTCGACATGAGCTCAAACGAAATCCCCACCTTCGAGCAGTTCAAGCGGATCCTGTCGGGCGCGGCCAAGCGCGGCGCCGGCGACGATGCGGCGATTCGCCTGAAATACGAGGAATATGTCGATCAGATGCGCCGTGCCGGGCATGGCGGGCGAGACCTGAAGGCGGAGCCCTATACCCGCGGCGAGCTTCTTGAGGGCTACTTCCGGCTCTATGGGGAGGCCGAGGCTCGCCTGGCGGAGACCGATTTCGCCACGCGCCTCAGCGGCAAGCTGCCGATGGGCGCGCCCTACAACAGATTCGATCGCCCGGAGCATCTCCTGACGGCTTGGGGAGGGGGATCGGGATCTCACTCCTCCGCAAGCCTCGCCAGATCCCTCCCCAAGGCTCCCCAACGCAAGGATTGGGAGAAGATCGCTCTCGATCGCCTACTCAGGGACATCCGTGACCCGCGCGGACTCGATCACATTGCGCTGAACTCCCCCGCGAAACCCTCACTCACGAGACCTTCGCCATGACAGCCCTGACCAAAGCCGCCCTCAAGGCCTTGTGGATCGCCAAGTTCCAACCGACCTCGGCGAACTTCGCGGACATGTTCGACTCGTGGACGGATTACTCCGCAAGCCTCTCGGCGTTCGGAACCGCATGGGATGCCGGCGGGACCGGCCTGGTCGAGTCCACCGGCGCCGGCGCCGTGAGGTTTGCCCAGGTCGCCACCTTCGCGAAGGTCTTCCTGTCCGGGGCATCCACCACGGCGGCGGCGGTCTCAAAGCTCGGGGCGGGGACGTTCGGCGCCGTCATGTTCACGGCGGCCACAACGGCCGTGGCGACTGCCGCGCTGGGCGCCGGCGCGGTGGGGCTCCAGATTTTCGCGGCCGCGACCACGGCTCAGGTCGAGTCCCTGATCCCGTCGGCGGTCAGCACTCCTGCCGGCGTGATTTCGATGTTTGCCGGCTCGGCGGCGCCCTCGGGCTATCTGCTGTGCGACGGCACCGCGAGCGGCAACCGCACCACCCATGCCGCGCTGTTCGCCGTCATCGGCACGCTCTACGGGGCGGGCGACGCATCCACGACCTTCAATGTTCCGGATCTTCGTGGCCGCGTTGGCGTCGGTCTCGACGATATGGGCGGCGCGGCTGCCAGCCGGGTGACGAATGCGGTGTCCGGCATCGTGGGCACGACGCTCGGGGCCGCGGGCGGGTCCCAGAGTCACACCTTGCTCACTACGGAAATCCCGGCGCACGCTCATGCGGTCAACAACTGGCTCGGCGGCGGCGGCGTCGCCTCGACCGTCGCCGCACGAGAAATCGCTAAGAGTACCGCGGCAACCGAAGATACCGCAAACACCGGCGGCGGCGGGGCGCACAGGAATATGCAGCCCAGCATGATGCTCAATTATATCATCAAGACATGACAGGGACCGGGGACTAGATCCCGGGTGTGAGACTCATGAGCAAAACGGAGCTTGTTACTATGAACAACACGCAAGACGGTCGCGCCCACGAGATCCGGGGCTACGATCCCGAGACGCGCGAATTCGCCAGCAAGACCGACACCCGGCTGTCCAGTCACGAGCTCATCTGCGCCGAGCGCTACACCGCGCTGAACATCGGCCACGCCAATCTCGTGGGCAAGATCAACAGAATCGAATACCACCCGGCTGTCCGGTCATGAGCTCATCTGCGCCGAGCGCTACACCGCGCTGAACATCGGCCACGCCAATCTCGTGGGCAAGATCAACAGAATCGAATACATGCTGTATTTTCTGATCGGACTGCTCCTCGTCGGGGACGGCACGGTCCTCGAATTGATCAAGCGATTTGCCAACGTGAAATAACATGCTCGCCCTTCTCCTCCCCGTCATCGGCCCGCTGCTCGACACCATCCTCAAGCGCGTGCTGCCCGATCCCGAAGCCCGGCAGAAGGCCATCATCGAGCTCTACGCCGCGCTGCAAACCAGCGACCTCGCGCAGATCGAGGTCAACAAGGCGGAGGCCGCATCGAGCTCGGTGTTCGTCGCCGGCTGGCGGCCGATGATCGGCTGGGTGTGCGCGATCGCGCTTCTGTATCAATATCTGCTGACGCCGATTGCGGTTTGGTTCGGCTTCATAATCGGGCATCCGATTCCCCAGCCGCCAAACCTAGACGGCAATCTGTACGAACTCATGTTTGGGATGCTCGGCATGAGTGCCTTGCGCAGCTTCGACAAGCTCAAGGGGAC
>Ga0163150_10007241_pt1 | contig 13180 bp, 5 predicted proteins | sample OliLakLV19P2IB_FD_148628 | JGI IMG/M metagenome (GOLD analysis project Ga0163150, IMG submission 148628) | Freshwater microbial mat bacterial communities from Lake Vanda, McMurdo Dry Valleys, Antarctica - Oligotrophic Lake LV.19.P2.IB | ecosystem: Environmental > Aquatic > Freshwater > Lake >...
GAGTCCTGGATGCGGGATCTGGACGGATATATCGTGGTCATTGCGAATCCCTACGGATCGCCTGACGGAACGTGGCGACCCAGCCAGAACCCCTTTGGCGGATAGATTCCCGGTCGTAATCCGAGAACCATGACACCGATGCTGTGAGAGCGCGCCCGGTTTGAAGGACGGCGTGCAAACTGCCAATCGGCGGAGGCAGCACCCATCAGGGAGACGAAGGGAGACGATGAGCAGATAGTCGAGGGACGATCTTATGAAGTATGATCTTATGCTATGAACAAGATGTTGTTCGCCGCTGTCATGCTCGCGTTTTCAATGGTCGGCTTGGCGGAGACCGCCGACGAAGCTGCGGTACGCGCGGCCCACGAAGCATTCTTGAAGGCTGCGAAAGCCGGCGATGGCGCCGCGCTCAAACAGATCTTCGCCGACGGCCTGCAATATAGTCACTCGAATAGCAAGTTAGAAAACAAACAAGAAGCCATCGATGCGCTCATGAAGTCAAAGGGTAACTTTGAAGTGCACTCGCAGACGATTCACGTGTACGGCAATGCCGCGACAATCCGGGCCAAAGTGACGGCACACGGCGCTGCGGGCGACACACCTCTGACGATGTTGCAGGTCTGGGTGAAGAACGGCGGCAACTGGCGGATGGTGGAGCGTCATACCACCCGCATAGCCGCGCAGTAGAGTCGACAATGGGCCGACCGGGAAGTCGGCTTGGGTTTGTTTTGGCTACGACGATCCGCGAGATGAAGAGCGAGTTGCAGCGTGTGCGAAGCCGCTGGACCCGATACGAACCGATCGTGATCGACGAGATGGGTTGCGTGGTGATGCCGGAATCGGCGGCGGAGTTGACGTTCCAGGTGATTGCCGGCCGAGCCGAACGGACGGGGATTATTGTGACGACGAACCTGCCGTTCTCGGACTGGACGACCATGTTTCCTCAGCGCGGCTGTGCAAGGCGATGCTGGACCGGCTCACCGACCACGCGCACATCATCGAGACCGGCACCGAATCCTATCGATCCCGCGGACGCTGGTGGAACAAGAAGAAAGGCGGGCAGGCATGAACTGGCATTTACGATCGGCTGCGATGGGCGGTGACGGTGGAAGGCCTTCGCCGATGGGACGAGGCGGTGTTCATTTCGCACGCGGCGATCACCGCTAAGCTTTAAACGAGCAATGGAGACCGGTCGCGGGCGGCAATCCGGGCATGAAGGACCGGCGCTGGGTTGAGACGCGGCAGGCGGACGTGGTGATCTTTGGAACGTCTGGAGAGGAATCCGAAAGAGTTTGAAGTGGAATTGGCAACCTTTGGCAACCAAAAACCATCATCGCCCAAGCAACTCGGGCTGTGCCAGACCACCCGTCCGAACTGCGACAATATAGTCAAAAACAACGCCTCGAAATTCAGCCGTCCGCGCGCTTGCTGCGCGAACATGGCGCCGCTCAATCCACAGAATCTCTCTCGCGGCACGGTCAGTATGCTTCACCCCGATCGTCCACGCCGTGAATGCGCACCGCCCCAGGCGTGTCGAGATCAACAAACACCCGCCATTTTGCCAACGCGCAACCGGTACAACCCGTCGCGGTCCGTCAGTCGCTTCACGTCGCCTTCGCCGCTCGCACCGTACCGGGTTAGGGCCAACAAGGATCCTCATCGCCGTATCCCGGTCCAGACGCCGCAAGTCAGCGCGCGGCAGGCTCCCAGATAAAGTTCAAAGCCCGAATTCTCGAAGCACTTCTCCGTGAGAGATGCCCGCGGACGGATGCGCACGAGCCGATCAATTCTCTTCAGCATTTCCGGATCGACAGGCGCCTCGTGCGCCAGAAGAAACTCAAGATAGCGCGCCGCCGCTGATACTTCTGACTCGGGAAGTTGCTCGACGAGTTGATGAAGCTGCTGCTTGTCCGGCACCCTAGATCCTCTAGCGTCCAGTTTACAATCCTTGGACGATCATTACCCCTTCGCCTTATCCACCACATCTCAGCGAGTGGCCGACCTTCATCAAACCGCCGTCAGAATCGCGAGCGGAGATCCGCAAGAGAAGTCTGTTCAAACCATGCGTCAGTCCCCACGATTTGCGAAGCGTTCTTCGAGAAAAGACCTTGAACTGCCATTCGTCCCTTCCGCCCGCAGTCTTTGTAGTCCTTGTGAACGATAATCAGCTTTCGCTCGACAGATTCACGCAGCCACTGGACTATCAGTTGATTTACGCCCTTGTCCCCGAAGCCATAGCCTCCCACAACGAGGCGCCGCGCGGAACCGAGCGAGCCTCGGAAAGCACAGAAGAGGTCTGAAAAGATGCCGCCACTATACTCAAATATCTTGTTGAAGCTGCCGATTAGCATCACTCCGTCGTCGTCTATCGGGTCCTGGCGCTGCCCAGCGAAGTTACGCGTTTCCGACGTCTTAGGTTTGCCGATCATTTGTCGTCAGAAGTGTGTCGTGATTCAGCGTGAAGATGTCGATGCGCTCGAAGTCATCAGCCCGACAGGCCTCGATGTGACATCGCACCTTCTCAAACCCGCTGGAGCACGTCCCGGATAGCAAGTCTCGAACAACGCAATGGATATAAGAATATGCCTCACGGGCTAAGCCGCCAAGGTCTTTACCCGGTAACTTTCCACGGAGGGAACGAACCAGGGGTAAAAGGGCGGCGTTCTCGTAATTGCCATTTTGCCGATCTCGAATTTGCCAAACTACGTAGGCAATATCCTCGTAATTAATCAGGCGTTTAAAATAGATGCGACACCGGCGTTCAATATCCGTTATGAATCACAGCACCGAAGCCATCTGAGCTCCCCCGCTCACTGACTTGTACGGCGAACCGTCCACCATCCCCTTTACGACGCGCTCAGTGATGGTTGCCACCTTTGGCATACAGGAAGTCCCGGAGCCCAGTAAGAGGACGCCCTTCCTGCCGGTACACACACCGCGCAGTCGCCATTGCTCCCTTCTACTTCTCAATAACCCTTCGCCTTATCCACCACATTCAACAATGGCCGACCCTCATCGAACCGCCGTATATTATCCCGAATCGTCGAGATCATTCGCGCGCGGTCCATGTCTGACCGTCCCGCGATGTGCGGCGTCACGATCGCATTGTCGAACTTCCATAGCGCATGCCCCGGCGGCAGCGGCTCAGGGTCCGTCACGTCCACTCCCGCGCCCGCCAGCTTTCGCGAATCCAGCGCCTTCACCAGTCCGCCCATGTCGTATATCGCGCCCCGGCTCACCGCGATGAAGTACGAGTTCTGCTTCATCAACTCGAACTGCTTCGGGCCCATCATCTTGTTCGTCATCGGCGTGTGCGGCGCCGAAATGAAGACCACATCGGCCAGCGGAATCACCGTGTCCAACTGGTCTGGATGCACCACCCTCTTCACAAACGGCAGGTACGCCTTCGGCTCCGGGTCCACGCCGATCACCTCCATCCCAAAGGCCGCCGCCCTCACCGCGATCTGCGTGCCGATGCCGCCCACGCCGATCACCACCGCCGTCTTCCCGTTCAGTTCGATCCCCTGAAAGTTGCCGCCGCGCCACTGCTCCTTCGTCCGCTCGCCATAGTATTGGTTCAAGCGCCGGCTCATCATCAACAGCATCGCCATCGCATGGTCCGCAATCTCCGGACCCTGCACCACCTTATTGTTGGTCAACACGGCCTTGCTGTCGCGCAAGTCATTGCCGCCCGATAGGTGGAGCACGCGCTCCACGCCGGCGCTCATGGTCTGTACCCACCGCAGGTTCTTCGCCGCCCGCACCTGCTCCGCGCTCGGATCGCCGATAAATGCATCGGCGTCCGCGATCTCCTTCATCGCCGTCTCACGCGTCACCGGTACCAGCCGTACTGATGGCGGGGGATCCAGCCCCTTCAGCAACTCGGGCGTCGAGTTGAGTACGAGAATCTTCTTCTGCTGCCCAAAGGCTGCTGTAACCAAAGCCAGAACGATAATGAATCGGCGCATGGGCAGATTCTACCCCAAACAAGTAACCGTCTGTAACAATTTTTTGGCAATGGCGTCAACGATCAGGCATCCTCTATGAAACCGAAGAACGGCCGTACGGCCGGTGCGCCATCCACCACAGCGGCCCCCACTGAAACCAGTAACGGCCATACCACATCCGTCCTTGATGGCCGCGAGCTTCTCCGCGTCCTGAACGTCTTTCGACGAGGCGATTTCTCCGTCCGCATGAACCCCGACACGGAAGGTCTTCAGGGCCGCATCGCCGACACGCTCAACGACATTCTCGAGCTCAGTGAGCGCACCGCCAAAGAGTTCGAACGCGTCACCCGCGCCGTTGGTAAGGATGGACGCATCACGATGCGCGCGAACCTCGGCAGCGCCACCGGGTCTTGGATCGCGACGGTTGACTCCGTTAACGGCTTAATCGGCGACATGGTGCAGCCGTCCACCGAAGTCGCCCGCGTCATCGGCGCCGTTGCTAAGGGCGACCTCTCGCAGACCATGGCCCTGGATGTGGACGGGCGCCCTCTCAAGGGCGAGTTTCTCCGCACCGCCCGCGTCGTCAACACGATGGTGGAACAGCTCAACTCGTTCGCCAGTGAAGTGACGCGCGTCGCCCGTGAAGTCGGTACCGAGGGGAAGCTCGGCGGCCAAGCCACCGTGAAAGGCGTCGCCGGAACCTGGAAGGATCTCACCGATAGCGTCAACTCGATGGCGTCCAACCTTACCGGGCAGGTTCGCAATATCGCACAGGTCACCACCGCCGTTGCCCGCGGCGACCTGGGCACCAAGATCACCGTCGATGCCCGAGGCGAAATTCTCGAACTAAAAAACACCATCAATACGATGGTGGATCAGCTCAGCTCGTTCGCTAGTGAAGTTACGCGCGTCGCCCGCGAAGTCGGCACCGAGGGTAAGCTCGGCGGCCAGGCTGACGTGAAGGGCATCGGCGGCACCTGGAAAGAACTCACCGACAACGTCAACTCGATGGCGTCGAACCTCACCGGCCAGGTTCGCAACATCGCGCAGGTAACCACCGCCGTCGCTAACGGCGACCTCTCCACCAAGATCACCGTTGAAGCCCGCGGCGAGTTTCTCGAACTCAAAGACACCATCAACGTCATGGTGGATCAGCTCAACGGCTTCGCCAGCGAAGTGACGCGCGTCGCCCGCGAGGTCGGTACTGAAGGCAAGCTCGGCGGTCAGGCCGATGTCAAGGGCGTCGCCGGCACATGGAAGGATCTCACCGACTCCGTCAATTTCATGGCGTCGAACCTCACCGGCCAGGTCCGCAACATCGCTGAAGTCACCACCGCCGTTGCCAATGGAGATCTGTCGCGTAAGATCACCGTCGATGTTCGCGGTGAGATTCTCGAACTCAAGAACACCATCAACACGATGGTTGACCAACTCAACGCGTTCGCCGGCGAGGTCACCCGCGTCGCCCGCGAAGTGGGCACGGAAGGCAAGCTCGGCGGTCAGGCCGACGTTAAGGGCGTAGGCGGCGTCTGGAAAGATCTCACCGACTCTGTCAACTCCATGGCCGGCAATCTCACCAGCCAGGTCCGCAACATCGCCCAGGTCACCACCGCCGTCGCACGCGGCGACCTGTCGCAGAAGATTACCGTCGAGCTCCGCGGAGAAATTCTCGAGCTCAAGATCACGATCAATACGATGGTTGACCAGCTCAATGCCTTCGCGGGTGAAGTGACGCGCGTCGCTCGCGAGGTGGGCACTGAAGGCAAACTTGGCGGCCAGGCCGATGTCCGCGGCATCTCCGGAACCTGGAAAGATCTCACCGACTCCGTAAACTCGATGGCGTCCAACCTCACCAACCAGGTTCGCAACATCGCCCACGTCACGACAGCGGTGGCTAACGGCGATCTCTCCCGCAAAATTGCGGTGGACGCCCGGGGCGAGATTCTTGAGCTTAAGAACACCATCAACACGATGGTTGACCAGTTGAACGGTTTCGCCGGCGAAGTAACGCGCGTCGCACGCGAAGTGGGAACTGAAGGCAAGCTCGGCGGCCAGGCGATCGTGAAGGGCGTGGGCGGCACGTGGAAGGATCTTACCGACTCCGTGAACTTCATGGCGTCGAACCTCACCGGCCAGGTCCGCAACATTGCCGAGGTGACCACCGCGGTTGCCAACGGCGATCTCTCCCGCAAAATCACTGTCGATGTGCGCGGCGAGATTCTCGAGCTCAAGAACACCATCAACACGATGGTGGATCAGCTCAACGGCTTCGCCGGAGAAGTGACACGCGTCGCGCGGGAAGTGGGTACTGAAGGCAAGCTCGGCGGCCAAGCCATGGTGAAGGGTGTGGGCGGCGTCTGGAAGGAACTCACAGACTCCGTCAATTCAATGGCGTCGAACCTCACGGGTCAGGTTCGTAACATCGCGCAAGTCACCACCGCGGTGGCTCGCGGCGATCTCTCCACCAAGATCACTGTCGACGCCCGTGGTGAAATTCAGGAGCTCAAGAACACCGTCAACACGATGGTGGATCAGCTCAACGGCTTCGCCAGTGAAGTTACCCGCGTCGCCCGTGAAGTAGGCACGGAAGGCGAACTGGGTGGCCAGGCCGTCGTCAAAGACGTGGCCGGCACTTGGAAAGATCTCACCGACAGCGTCAACTTCATGGCCTCGAACCTCACCAATCAGGTGCGCAATATTGCTGAAGTGACCACTGCTGTCGCGAATGGCGATCTCTCGCGCAAGATCACCGTGGATGCGCGCGGCGAGATTCTCGAGCTCAAGAACACCATCAACACGATGGTGGATCAGCTCAACGCTTTCGCCGGTGAAGTTACTCGTGTGGCGCGCGAGGTGGGTACGGAAGGCAAGCTCGGCGGGCAGGCGCAAGTGAAGGGCGTGGGCGGCACGTGGAAGGATCTTACCGACTCGGTCAACTCGATGGCCTCCAACCTCACCGGCCAGGTCCGCAACATCGCGCAAGTGACCACCGCTGTCGCTCGCGGCGACCTGTCGCAGAAGATCACCGCCGATGTGCGCGGCGAGATTCTCGAACTCAAGAACACCATCAACGTGATGGTGGATCAACTCAACTCATTCGCGGGTGAAGTTACGCGCGTGGCCCGCGAAGTGGGTACGGAAGGCAAGCTCGGTGGTCAGGCCGATGTCAAGGGCATCGGCGGCACGTGGAAGGACCTTACCGACGCCGTCAACTCGATGGCCTCCAACCTCACCAACCAGGTTCGGAACATTGCCGAGGTGACCACCGCTGTCGCGCGCGGCGATCTCTCTCGAAAGATCACCGTCGATGTGCGCGGTGAGATTCTCGAACTCAAGAACACCATCAACACGATGGTGGATCAGCTCAACGCGTTCGCCGGTGAGGTGACGCGCGTGGCCCGCGAGGTGGGCACGGAAGGGAAGCTCGGCGGTCAGGCCGACGTCAAGGGCGTCGCCGGCGTTTGGAAGGATCTCACCGAGTCGGTAAACTCGATGGCGTCCAACCTTACCTCGCAGGTCCGCAACATCGCCGAGGTCACCACGGCGGTGGCGCGCGGCGATCTCTCGCGCAAGATCACGGCCGATGTTCGCGGCGAGTTCCTCGAACTCAAGGACACCATCAATACAATGGTGGATCAGATCAGTTGGTTCGCCAGCGAAGTTACGCGCGTCGCACGCGAGGTGGGCACTGAAGGAAAGCTCGGCGGGCAGGCCGACGTGCAAGGTTCCGCCGGAGTTTGGAAAGACCTGAGCGACTCTGTCAACTCGATGGCGTCCAACCTCACCAATCAGGTTCGCAACATCGCGCAGGTTACCACCGCCGTCGCCAATGGCGATCTCTCGCGCAAGATCACAGTGGATGTTCAGGGCGAGATCCTTGAGCTCAAGAACACCATGAACGTCATGGTGGATCAGCTCAACTCGTTCGCCAGTGAAGTGACGCGCGTCGCGCGCGAAGTGGGCACTGAAGGCAAGCTGGGCGGCCAGGCCGAAGTGAGAGGCGTCGCCGGCACGTGGAAGGATCTTACCGACAACGTCAACTACATGGCCGCCAACCTCACCACGCAGGTGCGCGGCGTCGCCAAAGTCGTGACCGCGGTAGCCAACGGCGACCTCAAGCGCAAGCTGGTGCTTGAGACCAAGGGCGAGATCGCCGAACTGGCCGACACGATCAACAACATGATCGACACGCTGGCCACCTTTGCCGACCAGGTGACCACCGTCGCCCGTGAGGTTGGCGTCGAAGGCAAGCTCGGCGGCCAGGCCCGTGTGCCCGGCGCCGCTGGTATCTGGCGCGACCTCACCAACAACGTCAACCAGCTCGCCGCCAATCTCACCAACCAGGTCCGCGCCATCGCCGATGTGGCCACGGCCGTTACCAAGGGCGACCTCACGCGCTCGATCGCCGTCGAGACCCAAGGTGAACTCGCGGCCCTCAAGGACAACCTCAACGAGATGATTCTCAACCTGCGTGAAACCACGCGCAGGAACACGGAGCAGGATTGGCTCAAGACCAACGTCGCCAAGTTTACCGGCTTGCTGCAGGGCCAGCGCGACCTTCTCACCATCTCCCGGCGCGTGCTCTCCGATCTGGCTCCGCTCGTTGACGCCCAGCACGGTGTCTTCTATATCAATGATACAAACGCCGGCACCGGCGACATGCTCCGTATGATCGCGAGCTATGCGTTCAAGGATCGCAAGGGCGTCGACAACGTCTTCCGTCCCGGCGAAGGGCTTGTAGGCCAATGCGCCCTCGAGAAGGAACGCATCCGCGTCACCAACGTCCCGGCTAACTACGTCACCATCAGTTCAGGCCTCGGCGAGGGTACGCCACTCGACGTGGTGGTGCTGCCGGTGCTCTTTGAAGGCGAGGTGAAGGCTGTCATCGAGCTGGCCTCGTTCCACCACTTTAGCGAGATCCACCTCGCCTTTCTCGAACAGCTCACCGAGAGCATGGGCATCGTGCTCAACACCATCCAGGCCACGATGCGCACCGAAGAACTGCTGCGCAAGTCGCAGGCCCTCGCGGAGGAACTGCAGAGCCAGCAGAAGGAGCTGACTGCGGGGAACTCGCGGCTCGAACAGCAAGCCCGCACGCTGCGCGAATCGGAAGATCTGCTCCGCCGCCAGCAGGAAGAGCTGCAAGTGGCCAACGCCGAATTGCAGGAGAAAGCGAGCCTGCTCGCCGAGCAGAACCAGGAGGTGGAGAACAAGAATCGGGAAGTGGAGATGGCCAAAGCCCTGCTCGAACAGAAGGCCGAACAGCTCGCGATCACCTCCGGGTACAAGAGCGAGTTCCTCGCCAACATGTCGCATGAGCTGCGCACGCCGCTCAACAGCCTGCTCATCCTGGCCCAGATGCTCGCGGAAAACTCCGAAGGCAAACTCACGCCCAAGCAGGTGAAGTTCGCGCAGACCATTTACCAGTCTGGAATGGAACTGCTGTCGCTCATCAACGACATTCTCGACCTGTCCAAGATCGAGTCCGGCATGATGGGCGTCGATCTCGATCAGAACTTTCTCGCCGATATTCAGGACCACTCAGTCCGCACGTTCAAGCACATCGCGGAAGAGAAGGGGCTGGAGTTTGATACCGCCATTGGCGACGATGCGCCCAAGACTGTTTACACCGACCCGAAGCGTCTCCAGCAGATTCTCAAGAATCTGCTCTCCAACGCGCTGAAGTTCACCGAGAGCGGCAAGGTGAGCCTCTGTATCGATCGCGCCACGTCCGGCTGGTCGCACGATCACCCGGTGCTGAGCAAGGCCGAGACGGTGCTGGCCTTTGCGGTGATCGACACCGGCATCGGCATCGCCGAGGATCAGCAGCAGGTGATCTTCGAACCTTTCCGCCAGGCCGACGGCACCACCACCCGCCAGTACGGCGGAACCGGTCTTGGACTGTCCATCAGCCGCGAGCTTGCCCGGCTCCTCGGCGGCGAAATCAAAGTCGTCAGCGCTGAGGACGAAGGCAGCACTTTCACTCTGTTCCTTCCCGCTAACTACGTGCCGACGCCAGTGCCGCAAGCCCGGCTGCGCGGAAGTGTCGTCTATACCAAGCCGATGGCCCCGGCGCCTCCGGCGCCGCCCAAGCCCAAACAGAAGGAGGAACCCGATCTTATCTCGACCGGCCCGGCGCCCACTGCCGCCAACTTCCAGCGAATGGACGTGGCCGACGATCGCGACTCGATTGAGCCCGGCGATCAGGTGCTCCTCATCGTTGAAGACGATCCAACCTTCGCGCGGATCCTCACCGATCTCGCCCACGAGCGCAACCTGAAAGTCCTGGTCGCGCTCAACGGACAGCGCGGAATGCAGATGGCCGCCGAGCTTAGCCCTCACGCCATCACACTCGACATTCGCCTGCCCGACATGGCGGGCTGGACGTTTCTCGATCGGCTGAAGCACGACCCGAGTACTCGTCATATTCCCATCCACGTCATCTCCATCGATGAGGATCGCCGCCACGGGTTGTCGCTCGGCGCGCGGACGTACATGGAGAAGTCCGTCAACATGCAGTCGCTGATGGAGATGTTCGACAAGGTACGCCACTCCATTGAAAGCCAGGATCGTACCCTCCTTATCGTGGAGAGCGACGAGAATCGGCGGAGTCAACTGGCAAGCCTGATCGAATCGGGCGACGTCCAAACCACGTTTCTAACCACGGGCGTCGAAGCACTCGACCTGCTGGCGAACACGCGATTCGATTGCATCGTTGTCGATACGCAACTGGCCGACATGAGCGGGCTCGAGTTCGTCGCCAAGCTACAGCAGCAGCGCGATGGCCGCGAGATGCCGGTGCTCGTGTTTACCGGTGAGGCTCCGCCCGTCGAGGTGGAGCAGGAAATTAAGCGCCTCGCGACTACCGGGCTTGTGCTCGGAATCCGTTCCACGGAGCGGCTGCTCGAGGAGACGGCGGTGTTCCTTCATCGAGTGGAAGCGTCCATGCCGGAAGAGAAGCGGCGCATGATCGACCAGGCACGGGAGAAGAAGGAAAGTTGGATCGCCGGCGGCAAGGTGCTGCTCGTAGACGACGACATTCGTAATTTGTTCGCCCTCACCAGTGTGATGGAGCGGCACAAACTGCGGGTCTTTCATGCCGAGAGCGGTTTGGAAGCAATTGAAATACTCAAAACGGAGCCAAAGTTTGACATCATCTTGATGGACATCATGATGCCCAAAATGGACGGCTACGAGACGATCCGCAAGCTCCGCCAAATGCCCGACCTTCAGGGCATCCCGATCATAGCCCTCACAGCCAAAGCGATGAAGGGCGACCGCGAGAAGTGCATCGAAGCCGGCGCTTCCGACTACATCACCAAGCCGGTGGATCTCGAAGATCTGATCTGGATGCTGCGCGCATGGCTCCCCAGAACGTCGGAAGGTGCGTAATCGAGCGTAAAGAAGATGCGTCTAAAATTCAGCCGGAACGTAAACTGATGGCACCTGGGCCGACGGCCATACCGAAACTCGAAGTGGTGACACCGCCCAAGGTGAAGATCCTGCTGGTGGACGACCGGCCGGCAAATCTTCTCACCCTCGAGTCGATCCTCGAAGATCTGGGCCAGGACATGGTCAAGGCTTCCTCCGGAAAGGAGGCATTGCGCCACCTCCTGAAAGAGGACTACGCGGTGATCCTGCTCGACGTCAAGATGCCGGAAATGGATGGTTTTGAGACCGCCGCGCTCATCCGCGAACGGGAACGATCGAGGCATACGCCTATCGTTTTTCTCACCGCCCACAAGGACGACGAGCAGCTATTCCGAGGCTATTACGCGGGCGCGGTCGACTTCCTCTATAAGCCAATCAACCCCGAGGTTCTCCGGTCAAAAGTCTCCGTGTTCGTGGACCTCAGCCTGAAAACCGAGCTGCTCCGGCAACAGGCGCAGATCCTGCAAACCCGTAACGACGAACTGGAAAAACAGGTGGAGCAGCGACGCGAAGCGGAACGCAGCGTCCTCGCGCTGAACTCCGAACTCGAGGCACGCGTCCGCGCCCGGACAGTCGAACTCAGCCGCTCCAACGACGAACTCCGGCAGTTTGCCTATGCCGCCTCCCACGACATCAAAGAGCCCATGCGGACCATCGCGAGCTACACGCAGCTCCTCAGCCAGCGCTATGCGGACCGGCTCGACGATACGGGCCAGGAGTTTCTGCTCTACGTCATCGAAGCCGTGCGCCGGATGGACGTGCTACTGAGCGACCTGCTGAGTTACTCCCAGCATCTTGGCGCCAAACCCGCGGCGTTCGGCGCCATTAATGTTGAGGCCGTACTCACCGGCGTCCTCATGAATCTCCAGGCATCTATTAAGGAGTCCGGAGGCACGGTGACGCACGATCCGCTGCCCACCGACATGACCGCCGATTTCGCCCAACTCGGCCAATTGTTCCAGAACCTGGTGAGTAACAGCCTGAAATACCGTAAACCTGACGTAGCGCCCGAAATACACATTTCCGTAGACGAGGGCCGGGACGAGTTCACTTTCTCGGTCCGCGACAATGGTGTCGGCATCGAACCGCCCTATCGCGAGCAGGTGTTCGGCATCTTTAAAAGACTGCACGGACGAGAGTATCCCGGTACGGGGATGGGGCTCGCGATCTGCAAAAAGATCGTTGAACGGCACGGCGGCCGCATTTGGGTGGATTCGGAAGCCGGCGCCGGATCGAACTTTTTATTCACAATTCCGAATTAATTCATTGGCATGGCAATTGCTCCATTGCTCGTGAATGCCTGCAACACTGGGTCGGTCGCAACGGGTCGGCCCATACGAAATTATCGAAACACTCGGCCAAGGTGCGATGGGCGAAGTTTACGTCGCCCGCGATTCCCGCTTAAGCCGAAACGTCGCGATCAAGGTGATCGCAGACAAGGGCGACGACCCGTCACGCAGCCGCCGGTTTATGCAGGAGGCCCGGTCGGCCAGTTCTCTTAACCACCCGAACATCGTCACGATCCATGATTTCGGCAGCTCCGACGGTATTTCTTACATCGTCTCCGAGCTGGTGCAAGGCGAATCCCTACGCACCACTTTGAAGCGCGGCGCCCTGCCGATCCGCAAGCTGCTCGACCTCGCGGTTCAGATCGCCGACGCGCTCGGCGCCGCCCACGAAGCCGGGATCGTCCATCGCGACCTCAAGCCCGAGAACATCATGATCACGCCGGGCGGCCGCGTAAAGCTACTCGATTTTGGCCTGGCGAAACCACTGTTCGCCGATGCGGATCGGACCACCGA
>Ga0163150_10007243_pt1 | contig 13175 bp, 9 predicted proteins | sample OliLakLV19P2IB_FD_148628 | JGI IMG/M metagenome (GOLD analysis project Ga0163150, IMG submission 148628) | Freshwater microbial mat bacterial communities from Lake Vanda, McMurdo Dry Valleys, Antarctica - Oligotrophic Lake LV.19.P2.IB | ecosystem: Environmental > Aquatic > Freshwater > Lake >...
AGCGCGACCGGCACGCGCATGTTCGATCAGCAGCGAGTTGCTTCCAAAAAACTTCGCAGATTCAACAAAACTGGCTGTCCGACTAGTGGCAACATCGGCCACCAGGTAATCGAGGCGAAAATCAGGCTCACCGAGTGCATTTGCTACATCTTCGCCGTCAAGCGGTGATGCGGACATCATGCTGCGCGGTTCGAGTGTCTCGAAAAGCGACGAACGGAACTGATTTCGACGCGCGTGGTCCTTGCGCATAGTCAGGGCCTTCGAGCAACCCCTTTCCTGCGCGCAGATACCGAAATAGCAACGCTATTTGGGCGCGCAATTGGAAAACGGCTGCTGTTTTGAAGTTGATATGAGTTGTTCGAAAAGACCGCCGAGGCGGCTTGCAAAGCCCGGAACCGGACTGGGGGGAAGAATTTCCCCTCCGAAACAACTCTAGGTCAAGCAATCGCGTTGTGCGCATCCATGACAACGCAGATCCTGATCGATTGGAAAGTAACGACATCCCAGTCGCCACTTCTCGAGGCCCGTAAGAAGCACTGACCAGCCTTGCTATCCCTCGATTAGCAATGGATTTGAGAGGACTATGTTGTGAGCCGAACTACTCCGTTGCACGGTTCCCTCAGGTATAATCCTGGCCTGGTGCTGGTACGACTTTAACGATTGATAGGTTTATTCACAAGGATCCACGACAAAATTGCGGGAAAACACAGTTACGAGTAAAGTTTGAGCAGCATGGCTCACTATGCCAGCACTGTGTGGGTTCTCCACGAACCTTTGAGCTAAATTCCTTTATTGGCGAAGACTGCTAGTATCGCGGCAGCATTTGCTAAGATATGCGAGCCGCACTCGGCAACTTCGCGAAGTTACAGAATTTTCAGACTCCTACAACGAGCTATCACAGGATGCGAACATTTCTAGTCACCGGCGGAGCCGGCTTTATTGGATCACACATTGTCCACGCGCTGGTCGCGCGCGGCGACAAGGTGCGTGTCCTGGATAATTTAAGCACCGGCAAGCTCTCGAACCTGGCACAGGTTCAAGATCGCGTTGAGTTCATCGAAGGAGACCTGATCGATGCTTCGGCCGTGGCTGCTGCGGTCCAAGGAGTCGAATGCATCTTCCACGAGGCCGCGCTAGCATCGGTGCAACGAAGTGTCGAAAGGCCACTGGATACCAACGCGGCTTGCGTCACGGGCACACTGAACGTGCTTGATCAGGCACGCAAGGCCAAGGTCCGCCGCGTGGTTTACGCGGGCTCCAGTAGCGCCTATGGCAATCAGCCACATTCCTCGAAGCGAGAAACGGATCAATTGCTGCCAATTTCGCCGTACGGTGCATCCAAGCTGGCGGCAGAACTGTACATGCACGCTTTTGCGGCGATGCAGGAAATTGAAACCGTTACGCTGCGATACTTTAATGTTTTTGGACCGCGGCAGGATCCGTTCGGCGAGTATTCCGCGGTAATTCCTCGCTTTATCACTGCCATGCTGCAAAAGCAGTCCCCGGTGGTTTATGGGGACGGTCATCAGTCCCGCGACTTTACCTATATTGACAACATCGTGCAGGGAAACCTGCTGGCAGCCGACGCACCAAACGTTTCCGGGCGAGTGTTTAACATCGCCGCGGGCAACAAGATCAGTCTGCTGGAATTGCTACAAGGACTGAACAAGGTTCTCAAAACCGAGGTAAAGCCTCGATTTGAGCCGGCCCGACAGGGGGATGTTCGCGAAAGTCTGGCCGACATCACGCTAGCACGACAATATCTCGGCTACGAACCAACCATCGGCTTTGAAGAAGGGCTGCGGCGTTCGATCGATTATTACTTGAGTGTCACCCCCTCTAAGTGATGCGAATTGCCGGCGAGAGCATAAACTTGCTGTTCGCAAATCGAGTGCGAACTTTGTGCGCCAGATCTTGAATCTGATTTCGACTCGATTCCTCGCCCTAACCGGTCGAAATTGATAGCTGAGCAAGTGCGCAATACTTCTCTGTTGCCAAGGAGGGCGACGGTGTCTTTTGGAACGCGATTAAAGGGACTTTGGTCGTCTTGCTTCTCAAGACCAACGGCGGACCGCACACTGCTTCGGCAAGTGGGAGACCGCCCGTTACGTCGCCTGGTCGAGCTGGGGATTTCAGACCCTGAGCGGACTCTTCGCCTCATTCAAAGTGCCAAGAAGCGAAATTCTGGCGAAACGATCGAATACGTGGGTATTGATCCATTCGAAATGCGCTCGGCTGAAAATGGCGAGGCGGTAACGCTCAAAGAGATTCATTGCAAGCTGCGAGCAACCGAAGCCAAGATCAAACTTGTGCCCGGCGATCCGTTCTCTGCCCTGGCTCGCATTGCGAATTCTCTCTCTGGAATCGATCTGGTCCTTATTTCGGACAACGTCGATGCGCAGACGCTGGCTCGAGCCTGGTTCTATCTTCCGCGCATACTGGCACCGACCTCTCTGGTCTTGTGGGCAGACAAGTCGGATCCTGAAGCGCCTGAGGCTTATCGCGAAGTATCTCGTGAAGAACTCTCGCAACTAAGTGGCAGCCAATCGCGGCGGCGCGCGGCTTAAGCAGGTCCAGCGTTTCTGGCAGAATATCGATCCGTGCTTATTTGGCGAACGGTCAGCAGCTCATCAGACTGTCTTGTCACAGCCGAGAAAACTGCATAACTGTTCGCAAGTCATTCTTAAACAACGATTTGCAACTGCAAACCCCCACTGACTTGAGATTCTTTGCGAGGACGATTTTCATTTACCGGTATAAGATAGCTCCGACCCGAGTATCTAATGTAGCTGAACCTAGGACTCGGTTTTTCGGTCTATCGGCTGTTGGCAAGTTTTCAGTACCAATGAAACGCAACCGACTGCGAAAACAAGGTAACTAAGCGTCGTGGCTGTGAATCGTACAAATCGACCTGTTGAACAAACCCTGGACGAGACCAGCGTGCATATGTCCGCGGACATCTCTGCGCACGGTGCCAAACCGCGCGTTGAGTTAGTCGAGGGGAGCACTGCCGAGCTTTCAGTCGAGATGATGCAGTTGCTGCGATCGCGATTGCGAATCGCGGCGATTGTGCTGGCGATTTGTTTTCTCAGTTTTTTTGTCCGCAATTACTTTGAAGTCGATTTTAGCCGACCGCACAAGGTCATCATGTTTGCCTTGAACGGCCTTGTCGGTCTGGTCCTCGGAGCCATTGGTGCCGGACTTTGTCGTCGATGTGAATTGCACCGCGCCAAATTACTCGTCTCCGAGGCGATCATATTTGGATTGCCAGCCCTCTATTTTTTGATGAGTAGCGTGTTGACACTGCATTTACTGCACACAGAGAGTGGGCCGGGTCCGGCGGCAACGCAAGAAAGGTCCGTTTCGGTCCTTGCCCTGCAGCAGCCGCATACCCAGCAAGGAAGTTTCAGCAATCCCGCTTTGACGGATCCAAGTGATAACTCTGCTGAAACTCTCCACGAACGCCTTTCCCACGTCGAGAATCCAGCGCTGCCTTGGGTCATGCTGACATACGTTTATTCCATGTTCATTCCTAACCCTTGGCGCAGAGCAGCGTGGATCATCGCAATATTTGCGACGCTGCCGGTGTTGACGTTGACCATTGCCGTGCTAGTTTCGCCACCAGTGTCCGGAATGATCTCAGTTGCAGAGGTGACAACTGTGGCGCTGGTGATGGCTTTGGCAGCGCTGATGAGCATTTGGGGAGTCTACACACTCAATCAATTGCGCAGCCGCGAATTCGAGGCTCGTCAACTTGGCCAGTACCACTTGACGCATCTGATTGGTGCCGGCGGTATGGGAGAGGTCTATCTCGCCGAACACCAGATGATGAAGCGACCCTGCGCCATTAAAGTGATTCGCCCCAGCAAAGCGGCCGATCCGCAGGCACTGGCGCGCTTTGAGCGCGAAGTCCGCGCCATGTCGCGGCTTTCGCACTGGAACACGGTTGAAATCTTTGACTATGGCCGCACATCCGACGGGACCTTTTACTACGTCATGGAGTATCTGCCTGGACTCAGTATTGCAGAACTAGTTGCGCGGCATGGGCCGTTGCCACCCGAGCGCGCTGTGTACCTGCTGGAACAGACGTGCGATGCATTGGGTGAAGCACATTCGCTAGGGCTGATCCATCGCGATATCAAGCCGGGCAATATTTTTGCTGCGCAACGTGGCGGACACTTCGACGTGGCAAAGCTGCTGGACTTTGGCCTGGCCAAACGGGCCAACTCGACGCAGGACTCGCTGGACTTGACTCAAGAGGGTAGCGTAACTGGTTCACCGCTGTACATGTCGCCAGAGCAAGCAACCGGCAAGTCCGATCCCGATGCGCGCAGCGACATTTATGCACTAGGTTCGGTGGCGTACTACATGCTGACTGGCCGTCCTCCGTTTCCCGGAAACAATCCAATCCAGGTCATGGTGGCGCATGCGAGTCAGGCGGTGGTGCCACCATCGAGCATTCGTCCCGATGTGCCGATGGAGTTGGAACAGATCATCATGCGATGCCTGGCTAAGGATCCAAAGGAGCGGTACCAAACCACTGCCGAATTATCCGCCGCATTGGCCGAGTCGGGCTTTTCAGGTCGTTGGAGCAAGGAAATGGCCAAAGACTGGTGGGCCGGACAGGAAAGTAACCATCCAATCCCCACCGAAGGAGCGGCCAATAGTCCCCAATTGGTCTGATTCGGAGCGGAATTGCGCCCCTGCAATTCGCAAGCCCATAAAGCTATAATTAATCCATCGGTCGACGCTGGCCGGTGGATTTTCGTTTTTCGTTATCTGAGAAGTATTAAGTCTGCGAGAACATGAGCACCCCAACCACTGCTAGCCAATCTGGTACCTCTCCCACTGGTGCCGGTCGACCCCGAACGATATTTGAGAAAATCTGGGATTCGCACGTCGTACACGAGGAGCCAGGGAAGCAGGCAATTCTGTACATCGATCTCCATCTGGTCCACGAGGTCACCAGCCCACAGGCGTTTGAAGGATTGCGACTGGCAGGTCGCAAGATCCGTCGCCCTGAACTGACCGTGGCAACTCCGGATCACAATGTTCCGACAACCGATCGACGGCTGCCGATTGCGGACCCGATTTCAAAGCAACAGATTGATACGCTGCGTAACAATTGCCGCGAGTTCGGCGTGCGGCTGTACGACCTGGACGACGTCAATCAGGGGATTGTGCATATCATTGGCCCAGAGCTGGGTCTGACACAGCCGGGCATGACCATTGTCTGCGGCGACAGTCACACCGCCACGCACGGTGCATTTGGAGCACTCGCCTTTGGAATCGGAACCAGCGAAGTTGAGCATGTGATGGCGACGCAGACGCTGTTGCAGTCCAAGCCCAAGACGATGGAGTTGCGTGTTGAGGGGAAGCTGCCGCCAGGGGTGACTGCCAAGGACATCATTCTGTACCTGATCGGTCGGATCACCACCGATGGCGGAACCGGGTACGTGATTGAATACACCGGCGAGGCGATTCGCTCGCTCAGCCAGGAAGAACGGATGACCGTCTGCAATATGACGATCGAGGCGGGTGCGCGAGCCGGGCTGATTGCTCCAGATCAGACCACGTTTGATTACATCAAAGGGCGTGAGTTTGCCCCCTCGGGTGCGGCGTTCGATGCTGCGGTGGCGCGTTGGAAGCAACTGCCAAGCGACCCTGGCGCTACCTACGACGTGTCGCTGGTGTTTCAGGCGGCCGACATTACGCCGCAGGTCACCTGGGGAACCAATCCGGGTCAGGTGGTGCCGGTGACTGGTCGCGTGCCGACACCGGCAGACTTTAAGAGTGACGAGGATCGCCGAACCACGGCACGATCATTGGAATACATGGGCTTGGACGCCGGAGTGCCGATTGTCGATCTGAAGCTGGACCGGATCTTTATCGGATCGTGTACCAATGGTCGCATTGAGGATCTTCGCGCGGCAGCGGCCGTGCTGCGTGGCTACCACGTGGCCAGTTCCATTCGGCATGCGATGGTAGTCCCCGGAAGCGGTCAAGTTAAACGTCAGGCCGAGGCAGAAGGACTGGATCGCGTTTTTCGCGACGCCGGTTTTGATTGGCGCGAAGCGGGTTGCAGCATGTGTTTGGGTATGAACCCAGATACGCTCAGCCCTGGCGAGCGCTGCGCATCGACCAGTAATCGAAACTTTGAAGGCCGACAGGGTAAAGGGGGGCGAACGCATCTCGTTTCTCCAGCAATGGCCGCTGCTGCCGCGGTCAGCGGGCACTTTGTCGACGTCCGCAATTGGGAATACAAGAGTTAGACACGTTTGTCCCACAATTTAATCACCGCGTCACGGTGACTTCGTACTAGATATTAGCTAATTATTCACATGCAACCATTCATCAAACATACCGGGTTGGTCGCTCCGATGGACCGAGCCAACGTCGATACCGATCAAATCATCCCTAAGCAGTTCCTCAAGCGGATCGAACGCACTGGCTTTGGGCAGTTTTTGTTCTTCGATTGGCGATTTCTGGACGATGGTTCGGACGATCCGGCGTTTGAGTTGAATCGGCCCGAGTATCGCAAGGCCAGCGTACTGTTGACGCGGCGGAATTTTGGCTGCGGTTCCAGTCGCGAGCACGCCCCGTGGGCACTGGCGGACTACGGCTTTCGCGTGCTGATTGCGCCTAGCTTTGCAGATATCTTTTACAATAACTGCTTCAAGAACGGCATCCTGCCACTGCGGCTGGATGACGCCGTGGTAGAGGAGTTGTTTCAACGCACGGCAAAGTACCCCGGCTATCAGTTGACTGCCGACCTGGAAACGTGCGTGCTTCACGACGAGCATGGTTTTTCAATGCCGATTGAAATCGAACCATTCCGTCGGCATTGCCTGCTGAATGGTTTAGACGATATCGGCCTGACACTGGCTCATGAGGAGAAGATTTCAGCGTTTGAAAAAGCACGGGCCATGGCAACGGCGGTTTAACAAATCAAAATCCACCATGTTAAAGCACTGGCAGAGCCAGTGGCACACAATTTCAAGCACTGGCAGAGCCAGTGGCACACAATTTCAAGCACTGGCAGAGCCAGTGGCACAAGCTGCGTCACCAACTAATTTTCAGTTCCAAGTGAGGGTAGGCTGATGAACCGAAATCTGGTGACCGCATGGATACTGTGCGGCTTGGTGTTTTCTCAATTGCATATTATGCAATCGGCTGTTGCAGCAGATGACGATGCCGCACACGCAAAGTCTCTCGGTATCGAGAGCCAGGTCATTATCTCGGGACTAGATCATCCATTTGGCTTGGCCGTCCAGCCCGGTAGTGGTATTCGCGATGTATTTGTTTCCAACAGCGGGGCAGGGGAGATACTGCGAATCGACCCTAAAAAACTAAATAGCAGCCGCGTAGCGGTCAGCGGATTTACGCTGGCCCCGTTCAGCAAGCATTATCCGATCCCCGTTGGTCCATTGGGACTTGGATTTGTCGATCAACGTACTCTGCTAGTCGGTGACGCTGGCGGTGTATCCAGCGAATCGGCTTCAAAGTCGAAAGCGGCAAACACTTCATTCTCCAAATTGCGAACGTTTTCCATTCCAGCGGATGGAAAAACGCTCGAGGCCGATGCGGCCAAACACACGAGCAGTGTTAAATTTTCTGGCAACTTGAAGCCTGACGCACAAGTGATCTACTCGTTGGCCGTTTCGCCAGGAGCGGTTTATCTTTCGACGGGTTGGGACGACTCGGCCGGGACGGTACTCCGCGCGTCGAATTCTGGCTCCGCCGTTCGAGACTTAAAACGGCTCGTCGCGACCAAAGAAGAGCTAGGTTTGCCGGCACCGCTCGGAATTGCGGTCTCCAAGCGAGGCGAGTTGTTGGTCGGTCAGGCAGGTGCCATCGGCGATAAGCGAGACAGTCGACTGGCATTCTATCATGGCACAACCGCACAACTGCTGCTGAACCTGGAGACCGGTTTGTCGGACATTACGGGTCTGGCGTATAACCCCGACCCCACGTCGGGCCGGCTGTACGCGATTGATGCAGCCTGGGGTCGCCCGTCGGAAGGTGGCCTGTATCGGCTGGACGCGGTTCTGGTGGATGGAAAGCAGAAGATCAAAGCGATCAAGCTGCTGTCGCTTGAGCATCCGACCGCGATGGCCTTTGCCAACAACGGGACATTGTATGTGACAACGCTTGGCCCCTTGAGCCAGGCAGTTTCTTCTGACCCGACCGGCAAGACTGAGGGGACCACTCCCGATCCAGCGGTTGCGTCCGAGAAAAGAGCGAAGTCTGGTTCGGTAATCAAGATTACCGGTGCGCTCTAGTTTTCAATTACCCCTTGGTGGTCGTTTTCTGCAGCTTGAGTCCTTCTGCCAATTGAGAGTACACAATGTCGAATACTCGCCGCGCCAAGATCGAAGCCATGCTGGCCGACGACCCGAACGACACGTTTTTGCGATATAGCTTGGCGATGGAATTGGACAAAGAGGGCGAGCATGAGCAAAGTCTGGCAGAGTTTGCTCGATTACAGCGCGATGCTTCACCGTATGTGCCGGCATTTTTTATGGCCGCGCAACAACTCGTTCGCTTGAATCGGATTGAAGAAGCACGTAGCGCGCTTCGCTCAGGAATCGACGAGGCACGCCGGCAGGGAAATGGCCACGCCGCTGCTGAAATGAGTGAGATGCTCGTCGGCCTGGGAAGCCAAGGAGGCTGAAGGATCGCTTACTTCTTGCTGCCGCAAGCTCCGGCAATCGCACAGCCAGTTGAGCAGGAGGTACAGCCTTGGCCAGCCGATTCGGCGGTTCCGCAGCCCGGCCCGCAACCTTCGCTCAGCGACTCCGCAAATTTGCTGAACTTCACGGTGGCGTCGTAGGCCTCGGCCAATTCGGCGGTGATTGCCTCGACCTCTGCTGATACCTCTCCCAAAAAATAGAAGTAAAGCGACTGACCATCAAACAGGTGCTCTACGTCCATCAGGACCGGACCAACTTGAACGGCTGTCTGAATTGACTCGCCAGACGCACTGGCAGCGGACATCGCCGGTTGGCGAAGATCCCGTAGTTTGGCCACACACGCCTTAAAAGCGGCCTGACGATTTTTCTCGAGCCGTGCCTCCAAAAGCTGGTCTTCGACCGTCATGCCGCGCAGAATCGAACCGTCGGCGCTTCCGCGTTCGCTGAGTTCCTCCGCCGGACCGAGAATCTCGCCGAGTTCCAGCCCGCGACCAGTTCGCAGCACCACGCGACTAGCGCGCGGGTACTGCACGGCATCCACAGCCGTGAAACGACCGACATGCCCCATCGCGCCGACTCGAACAAAGTGATGACGTGCCATATATTTAGCCTATCAGGCGACGCAGTATTCGACCAGGGCACGCTGCTCAGTCGGCGGAGAATCGCGGTTCCCCCTTGCTCAGATCGCCACGTTGACGATACTTACAGCTTGTCTGATCATCGGTTCATTGCCCACTCTGTCCAATCCATCACGCATCATGCCAGCAACCGTCCGTCCTACCACATCAGCGAATTCTACTGAGTCCGCAGGATCTGCTCAGAATTGGGGAGGATTAGCGCAACAGGTACTCGACGGCCAGCCGCTCTCATTTGAGCAGGCACTGGCGGTCCTGGATTCTCCGGACGAGGAGTTGCTAGATCTGGTCGCTGCCGCGGCAAAGGTTCGCCGGCATTATTTCGGCAATACGGTCCAATTGTACTTCTTAATGAATGCCAAGAGCGGCCTGTGCCCGGAGGATTGCGGGTACTGCTCACAATCCAAAGTCTCGGACGCCGAAATTCCTCGCTACAACCTGCTCAACGCCAAAAAATTGCTCGACGGAGCACGCATCGCGCACGAGCAAGGTTCTAAAACCTACTGCATTGTCATTTCGGCACGCGCGCCGAACGAACGTGAGATCAATGCCATCACGCAGATCGTGCCGCAAATCAAATCCCAGTACGGGCTAAATATCTGTGCCTGTCTGGGACTGCTGACTGCCGAACATGCCAGGCGTTTGAAGGAATGTGGCGTAGACAAGGTCAATCACAATCTGAACACCAGCGAAGAGTACTACGGCCAGGTTTGCTCGACACACAGCTACCAAGACCGTGTGGAAACGCTGCAGCATGTCCGAAATGCCGGACTGGAACTTTGTTCTGGTGGGATCATTGGCATGGGGGAGAGCCATGCAAACATCGTGCAAATGGCGTTTGCCCTACGCGACTTGCAGGTCGAGTCGATCCCATTGAATTTTCTTAATCCGATCGACGGCACACCGCTGGCCGGTCAGAAGGAACTGAACCCACGCTTTTGCCTAAAGGCCCTCTGCATGATGCGCCTGGTGAATCCCACGAGCGAATTGCGAATTGCAGGTGGCCGAGAAATGCACTTAGCTAGCCTGCAACCGCTAGGGTTGCACGTCGCCAATTCGATCTTTGTGGGGGACTATTTGACCACCAAGGGGCAGGCTCCAGAGGCGGACTATCAGATGATCCGCGATCTGGGCTTTGTAGTAACTCGTCAAGACGATGTGCAGGTGGAGCTACCTGGGGCGTCTTCCAGTTCCCAAAAGGCTGCCACTGCTACGGCCGACGCTGTATAGGCTTGCTAGCACCGGGTCTTCACCTCGTTGACCCGCATGCCTCTCCATCCGCTGCCAATCTCGGTAATTTCTCATTGCCTGGACTACCCAAATTGCCCGGTGCATTTAACCGGAATATTTAGATTAAACCCACGGGCTGGATCGACCGATAATCCCGGTACGGAATGCCATTTCAAAGGCTGCCATCTGTTAAGGGTGAATGAACATGCTTGCCAAACTAAACCGCTCGATCTGCTTTGCCGTCGTTTGTCTGTCCAGTTGGACAGTCGCGCAAGGTCAACAAGTTGCTCAGGTGCCACGCACAGCGGTCGAGCCTGAACGCCAGACCTTTGGCGATCGCTTAGGATCAATGTTTGGCGGCGGCAATCGGAATACCGAACCGACGCGGCGGATTGCCACCAGCAATCGCCCTGCGACACAGCGCCAGGCAGCAGTCGGTCCACAGGCCGGCGTTCAAGAGCAGCCATCGAGTATATTTGGCGGTCCTCCAGTTCCAGGAAACTCAAATCAGCAGTTTTCACGCAGTGCACCCAATCCAACCGCCGGCCATAAAATGGGCGTCACGCGCCCAAGCCAGACCGTTGCACCAGCAACAGTATCGTCGCGGCGAAACGCGAACAGCGGCGTTGCACCGGTCATGCCAATGGGACCGACAACGCAGAACCAGGACATGCGTAACGTGTCTCCTGACGATATTCAGTCCGAACCGCTACCCATGCTGACGCGCCGCGTTCCAGCGGTGAAGAATACTGCCCCTTCCTTTGAACTGGAAGAGCCCGAGATTGCCTCGCCAACTGCCACGCCAACATTGCAGGACAAGTTGACCGCAGTGCGCAAGCCGCAGATGGCCGATCTGCCAACTGCCGCTACGGACGCAAGCGCGATGACAACTCCTCCCGCCAGCGAAATGGGTACAAACGACAGCATGCCTGAAACAGAAGTTATTAACCTGGCCAATCGACCAGCACCTGTATCGGTTGTGCGCAGTGCCCCGCGTGGCACAGCGACAGCTCCGAAGCCGGCTGATCAACCTGTCTCTTCGCGTCGCGGTTATGCTCCTGAACCAACGGTCGAGCAGATCGCCACCAGCAATACCGAACGTACTAAAGCGATCACGACCCCCGGCACTGCGGCTGTCGATACTGATGTATTGATCACACGGCAAAGCCCGTTGTTGAGTGTCGAGACCGCTGGTCCGCGGACCATCGTGGTTGGCAAGGAAGCAACTTACAACGTGGTGATTACCAACTCTGGCGAAGTTGCCGCACAGGATGTCACGGTCACCATTCGCATCCCTGAATGGGCCGAAGTCGTCAGCGCCAAGCCGACGATGGGTACTTCGCAACTAGGACATAGTACCTCGGTAGATAGTTCTGCTGGCGGCATTCAACCCACCAGTGGCGGAACTTCCGCACAGTTGGCTGCGCAGCCATTTCAGTGGAATCTTCCTCGGCTAGAAGCCCGTGGCAAGGAGCAACTCGCATTGCGATTGATCCCGCGTAAGAGCCGGCCGTTTGACCTGGGTGTTCAATGGACCTTCATGCCGATTAGCTCGCAGGCCCACGTTGAAGTGCAGGAGCCTAAACTGGCCATGACCTTAAACGGCCCAGACGAAGTCCTGTACGGTCAGACCGAGACTTACAAGATGACACTGTCGAACCCTGGAACTGGTGACGCAGAGAACGTTGCCATCCACCTGTCTCCGATCGGAGATCCGAACGCACCGGTGACTAAGCACCAGATCGGCATGATTGCCGCTGGAGATAGCAAAGTCATTGAAGTGGAGCTAACTGCCAAGCAGGCCGGCAAGGTTGTTATTAAAGCCACGGCGCTGGCTGATAACGGCCTGCAAGCCGATGTGATTGAAGAGGTTCTGGTGCGTCGTGCTGGCTTGAATGTCGAGGTCGAAGGTACACCGGCAGGATACACTGGAACCACGGCAACTTATCAAATTCAGGTTTCCAATCCAGGCAACGCCACCGCGGAGAGCGTGCAAGTCTTTGCCACCTTGCCAGCGGGAGCCAAGTATGTTTCATGCAGTGGAGGGGGACAACCTTCCAGCGATGGCAGCAAGGTCACTTGGACCGTGCCGATGCTGCGTGCCGGTGCGGATTCGCAGTTGGAACTAAAGTGCGTTGTAAATACGCCAGGCACCAATCGCTTGCAATTGGAATCCAAGGCGGCCGGTGATATCAGCGCGGTTGCCGACGCATCGACCAAGGTCGAGGCCCTGGCCGATCTGAAGCTGGAAGTGGTCGATCCAAAGGGGCCAACCGCTGTTGGCGAAGAGATCACCTACGAAATCAAAGTTCGCAATCGTGGAACCAAAACCGCCACCGGTGTGAATGTCGCCGGTTATTTCTCGGAAGGTGTCGACCCGATCAGTGCATCAGGGGGTGCCCACGACGTTCGCAAGGACGAAGGTGGTGTGATCTTCACTCCCATCGCCGCACTGGCTCCTGGAGCCGAGTCGATCATGAAGATCAAAGCCCGCGCATTCAAGGATGGCAATCACATTTTCCTAGCCAAGGTCATCTGTGAATCGGTCGGAGCAGAGTTGATTTCGCAAGAGACAACGATGTTCTACGGCGATAGCAAAAAAGGGGAAGCACGCACC
>Ga0163150_10007246_pt1 | contig 13171 bp, 8 predicted proteins | sample OliLakLV19P2IB_FD_148628 | JGI IMG/M metagenome (GOLD analysis project Ga0163150, IMG submission 148628) | Freshwater microbial mat bacterial communities from Lake Vanda, McMurdo Dry Valleys, Antarctica - Oligotrophic Lake LV.19.P2.IB | ecosystem: Environmental > Aquatic > Freshwater > Lake >...
CCATCGGTCTGCGCGTCCACGTCACCGATGGCCTCCAGCAATCGCGCGGTGAAGTCCGCATCGAAGTGCCGCGTATCCACCACCAGCGTCGGATGCGCTTTCAGGAACGCCACCGGGAGCGCGGGCGTCCCGCCCGCAATCTCCCCAGCCCATTGCCATTGCCCCGGTGCGGTGACCAGCCCGGCCTTCACCGGGTTCTGGCGGATGTATTCAATCGCGTCCCGGTAGTGTCTTTCATCACGGATGTAGCGGTCGAAGTAGTCCGGCATCCAGAATGGGCCGGCTCGCTTGAGCAGCCTGTTGGCCTCCTTGGCGGTGTAGGACTTCCAGGACTGGACGATCTCGGACAGTGCGTGTCCGGGTGTGGTCTCGATGAGCACATGCACATGGTTGGGCATGATGCACCACGCGATGAGGGCGTAGCGCTCGCCGTCGAAATGCTTGAGCGCGCCCTGCACCATGGCGGCGATGGTGTCGTCCCGCAGGAAACAGGCTCCATGGCCGCTGTCTTCGTATTCCTCGAGGCGTTTGCGCAGGGAAATGGCTTGTTTCGAATCAGGCGCGGTGGCGTCGGTCCAGCCAAGCTCTTCCTTCCATTGGGCGAGAGTCCGTGCGGGCACGGAGTCGTGAAGGCGGAAGGAAATGGTTTGAAGCATTCCCTCTGAGTCGAAATGGGGGAGGTAGCCGCGTGAATGCCAGCCCTTGTGGGGGGAGGAGAAGAGTGGCGATTCAGGGGTGGTTGCGGAGGTGTGAGCGGACAGGATGTCCGCGTTCCCGGGAAAGCCCAATTTCACCCACTCGTCGCGCTGGGCGTCGTTGGCGGCAATCTCGGCGTGGAACGACTCCGGGATGCAGCCGACCCGGATGCACCACTGCGTCTCGACCACGAACTTCTTCTTGAGCCACAGCTTCTTCTGAAAGTCCTCGAGCTGGGCGAGGAAGGCGATGATCTTGCCGGCAATCCTGCGGATGATCTTGATCTTCGAGAGGTACTGCTCCACCCGCGGCGCGGTCTCGTTCTCGACGTCGTCGAGGTGCATGACCTCGTTCTTGATGTAGAAGTCCAGCTCGCGCCGCAGGAAGGTGCCGAGATCCTTGTGGATGAAGTAGTCGAAGGTGTTGCGGGCGGTGTAGCGATCAAGATGCACGCGCAGACGGCTGCCGGCCGCTGTCCCATCAGCGCGAAGATGCGGCTTGCCCAGTTCACGCGTCCATTCCGCAAGATCGGCGTCGGTACTCGTCAAGAGCGCCTGCTCGGCCGCGGCGTTCAACTCCTTCTGCTTGGCCGCGTCCGGCTGATAGGTGAACCGCACCACCAGCTCACCATCCTCCACAGCCAGCGCGCCCGATTCCAACAGCTTGAAGCGCCGCTCCTTGCCCTCGGCGGCCTTCACGTTGCCGTGCTCACCCTCGGCGACATCGGCCAGGCGGAAGTGCACCCTGGGAGCGCGGGCGTCCCGCCCGCTTGCGGGCAAGATGCCCGCGTTCCCAGGAAGGCGGAAGGCATAGTCGCGCAGGTACTCGGAGGTCTTGATGTAGTACTGATCCTTGTTGGCCCAGTGCAGCGTGACCTCTTCACCCTCGTAGGGGATGGCGTAGACGCCCGGCTTGTAGACCCGCTTGGCGAGGAAGTCGCCCTCGGAGTAGTAGCGGCGGAAGAAGCTGAACAGGTGGTCGTAGACCTCGCTTTCCAGCGCGCCCACGTCCACGGCGTCGGTCTTGAGCCTGGCACGCAGGTCTGCAACCTTGGGCAGCGTCTCGGGATCGGCGCCGAGGGCCTGGGCCTGCTCGATGGCCTTCGCCAGTTCCTTCTCAAGCTCGGTCTTGTCGGCGGTCTTGTAAGACTCGAGCGCCGTCTGCACCTGCGGCAGCAGGTCACGGTCGAGGAACTGCGTCACCTCGGCGCTCCTGGCGTGCATGATGCGATAGAGACCGAAGTCCAGGTCGGGCTGGTCGAGCTGGAACAGCTCCTTCAACAGGGTTTTCAGCTTCTCGTATTTCTGGGTCATCAGATGTCCTGCACGTCGTTCTGTGTGGGTGCCGCCGACCTGCTCACGCTACAGCCCAGCGAATGGTGAAGAGTGTCTCCGTCGCCGTCTGCTGAGCCAGCCGCCGCTCCAGCGCGTCGATGAGCTGATCGCGCTTCGCCATGATCTCATCCTCGGCTTTGAAGATCTCCTGCCGCTGACGGCGCTGCTGGCGCTCCAGGTTCTGGATCTTCTCCTGGATCTGGTGTTGCTCATCCAACGTCACTGCCTGCCGCGCGTGGCGCCGCAAGGCCTTGATCTGGTCCTTGGTGTCCGTGAGCGCCTTCTCGGCCGAGAGCACCATGTCGTCAGCCCACTTCTCGAGCGTCTCCCGCGCCTCGTTGAAGTGGGCGCTGTTCTGCTCCAGCGAGCGGCTGACCGTGGCCTTGGCGTGACGCTCGGCTTCGGCGGTGAGTCGCTGCGTCACGGCAGCAGGCACTGCACTTGTGCGGTCTGCTCGTCCCGCGCAGGCGAACATCTTCTCCATCGTTTCCTGGTCGAGCGATCCGCCGCCCTCGTCGAAGCCGGAGAAGAGCAGGTATTCCTCCCTTTCGCAGGAGTCGATCGTGAGACGACTCAGCGTCAGGTGCCCGCATTTCCCGCGCAGCCCCTCGACCATCGACAGGCGCGTCGGGTTGTGTGTGGCGTCAAAGGTGATCAGCGCCGACGGCGTGGGGAGCGCCTTCGCGCTGTCCACAACGTGCTCGCCGAGGGGGTGCGAGAGGCGGTAGAGGAAGAGACTCGGTTCCTCGCCGCGGTGCTCGTCGTTGCGAGGGCGCGACTTGGAGATCAGGTGGTAACGCCCCTGCGGGATGTCCTCGTTCGGAGGTCGCTCGAGATCGAAGGCAAGCGCCGCGTCATCGAACCGGGCACGCTCGTCGAGCATGAAGCGGGTGAGCGACCAGAATCGCCGGCCGACGCGGTCGAGCTGGGCTTTCGCATCGGCAAGCTGCAGGCGCAGCCTCTGGTGCACGTCATCGTCGAAGTGCTCGAAGAGTTTCCGGCGGGTGTCGTCCAGCCGCGTGCGGATCTGCTCGTCCATTTCGGCCTGCAGAGCGCGGAACGCGGCGTCGATCTGCTCCGTGGTGCGGCACTGCTGATAGATGGCGAGGATGCGCTTCTCGAAGTCGACCCCCGACTCGATGCTGCCGAGCACTTCATCCGAGGCGCCGAAGACGCCGTTGAACAGGGTGAACTTCTCGGTGAGCAGCTCGAGCACGCGGCGGTCGGCTTCGTTGCGCTCGTTCAGGAAGTTGATGACCACCACATCGTGCTTCTGCCCGTAGCGGTGACAGCGGCCGATCCGCTGCTCGATGCGCTGCGGGTTCCAGGGCAGGTCGTAGTTCACGACCAGCGAGCAGAACTGGAGGTTGATGCCCTCTGCTGCCGCCTCGGTGGCGAGCAGGATCGTCGCCTCGTCGCGGAAGTGCTCGATGAGCGCGGTGCGCACGTCCACCGCTCGCGAGCCCGAGGCACGGCCGGTGCCCCTGTTCTTCTCCACCCAGTGCTCGTAGATGGCAGTCGCTTCGGGTCCACTGTTCGTGCCGTTGAAGAGCACGACCTGCCCTCGGTAGCCATTCAGTTCCAGGTGCGTCTTGAGGTACTCCTGCGTGCGGCGGGACTCGGTGAAGATCAGCGCCTTGCGGGCCGCGCCTGTTGTGGCCATCTGCTCGAAACCGATCTCCAGGGCCTTCAGCAGCGTCTGTGACTTGGTGTCGACTCCGAGAGCGCGTGCCCAGGTGGCCAGGCGCTGCAGGATGTCGATCTCCTCGCGCAGCTTCTGCCTGTCGATGGTGACCGGAGGCGCCTCGGCCCCCTCGCCTGGTTCGTCATCGGACAGGATCTCGTCGAGCAGATCGCCCTCGAAGTCCTCCGCCTCGAGCTGCTCGGTGAACTGTGCGTCGCTCTGGGGGTCGCTCCGGGCTCGTTCATCGCGCAGCGTCTCGAGCCGGGCCCGAAGCGTATCGAGCGTGGCCGCGATCGCCTGGGAAGACGAGGCCAGCAGCTTGCGCAGAATCAGGGCCATCAGGTGCCGCTGGCGCTGCGGCAATGCGTAGCTGTCCTCGCGCTGAAGAAAACCCGAGACCGCTTCGTACAGCGCATGCTCGTCGTCGGTGGGCGTGAAAGGTCGCGTGATCGGCCGCCGCTCGGTGTAGCGGATGTACTCCGTGACCTGATTGCGCAATGTGCGCTTGCAGAAGCCGGCGAGTCGCTGCCGAAGGGCGTCGAGATTGCTGCCGGCGCTCGCGTACTGCGAGCGGAAGGAGTTCACATCGCCGAACAGGTGCTCGTCGATCAGGGTCGAGAGGCCATACAGCTCGAGGAGCGAGTTCTGCAGGGGTGTCGCAGTCAGGAGAAGCGTGCGGCAATCCTCGGTGGCCCAGCGGATGCCCTGGCCCACCTTGTTGCTGGGCCGGTAGGCGTTTCGCAGCTTGTGGGCCTCGTCGATGACCACGAGATCCCAGGCACGCGCCTTCAGCTCTTCGCGCAGAGTGTTCGCGAAGTGGAACGACATGATGAGCACCGAATCGAGCGAGAGCGGGTCGGTGCTGCCGCGATTCGCGTCGCGGCAGGCCTTGGCGTCGAGCACCACCGCCGGCAGGTTGAATTTCTCGGACAGCTCGAGCGCCCACTGTTTGCGGATGGACGCCGGGCAGATCACGAGCAGTCGGCGTTTTCGTTCCGCCCAGAACTGGCAGAGCACGATGCCGGCTTCAATCGTCTTTCCCAGCCCAACTTCGTCCGCAAGAATGACGCCTTTGGAGAGCGGAGACTGCAGCGCGAACAGCGCGGCTTCGATCTGGTGGGGGTTCAGGTCGACGGCAGCGTCGAAGAGCGACATGCTCAGTCGGTCCATGCCACTCGCAGCCCGTCGAGTGAGGTCGTGGGCGAAGTACTTGGCGTGGTGAGGAGTCAAGCTCATCGGCGGGTCGATCTCCCTTCGGGGGTTGACACACGTCGATGGGGTTGCTGCAGGTTCGAATCCTTACCTTGCGAACGCGTTTGTTGGTGCGCCTGACATCTGGCGATAGCTCGCACGCACGCGACCGATCGCAGGGGGGAGCACGATTGTCGAGTCTATCGACCGAGTTATACGACTTCCAGCGGGACTGCGCCGCCGGGCCGGACAATGCCGACGTCGCCGAGGCAAGCGGCGTCCGCGGCGCGACGGTGGGAAAGTGGCGCGAAGTCCTCGCGAGGCGCGCTCTGCGGCGCGCCGGTGAGATCCAGCAGGTTCCGAGGAACCGCGGTCGCGCCTTGGCACCTCACCGGGCTCCCTTCCGTTTCGGTCCAAAGCAGCCGACAGCTTTCGGCCGCCCTGTCTCGCTGCCGACTTTCATTGCCTCGCCGCGAGCAGCGTGGAGATCGTGAGAAACATGACATAGGACGTGAGCAGGATCACGCCTTCGCGGCGCGACACAGTCCTGCGGAACGTGCGGCTGATCGGCACCAGCGCCAGCGCCAGCAAACCCATGTATGCCAATGCAAGCGTCATCGAGCCATCAACACCCGGCGGAGCGATGAGCCAGCCCATCGGAATCTTGTCGCGCAGCGGATCGTCACTGAGGGTGTTCGCGGCGGCGGGTGTCGCGGCCCGGTCTGTCTTGCGCAGCGCAGCCATGATCGTCCACATGCTGTAGGCGCCGAACACGCCGAGCATCAGGCCCGCCTCCCACTTGGCAAAACCCCCGGTCAGGCCCAGTACGGCCATGAAGCCAAGAATCGCGACGTTCAACCAGATCTCGACTTTGATGAGCCGTTCTTGAACTAACAGCGGCTTCGTGAGCGCGCAGACGCCAAGCACCAGTGCCATGTTGCAGATATTCGCGCCCACCACGTTGCCCAACGCGAGATCGCCACGACCCTTGCACGCCGAGATCAGGTTCAGCGCCAGCTCGGGCGCGCTCGTACCCCACGCAACCAGCGTCAGGCCGACGACCAGTGGCGCGACGCGGAGGCGCTTCGCGGCATCAACCGATGCGGAGACCATCAGCCGACTGTCGACGAGCAGCAACAAGAGTCCGCCGCAGAACTGGAGCGCGTTGGTGAGCAGGTTTGCAGCGTAGCAAGGCGGCTTGAGGCGCTTGATGCACAGATTCACCAAACGGCGCTCTGCAAGGCCGCCTCCTCCAATGGCGCCGCCCTTCGATCGCGCGCGCTCGTGTCGGGCGCTTGTGGAGGCTATGGTTCCGATCTACTCGTGCCTTCGGGCATCATCTTCCGTTCTGATCCCGCTCTCGCCCCGACGCTGATCTTGCAGGCAGAGCCCATCCTCCAGCATGTAGCATGTCGAACTTGTCTCCGGATCCTCAGAACGATCGCGTGACTTCCGAGGTGCAGTCCTTGGACGCCGCCCGGATCGACGTCGCGCGCTGGATTGAGAGTCACGGCGACGCGGTGTGGCGGTTCGCGCTGGCCCGCACGCGCTCGCGCGAGGCCGCCGAGGAGATCGTGCAGGAGACATTTCTTGCCGCCTTGGTAGCGCATCGGCGCTTCGTCGGAGCGTCGAGCCCGCAGACCTGGCTCCTCGGCATCGCGGCCCACAAAATCTCCGAATTCATCCGTCGGGCACGGCGAGGGCGGCGGGAGCATCCCATCGAATCGGACATCGCCAGCGCCGATGGGGGCGAGGATCTGCCCGATTCGGCCGAGAGTGCTTTCGGGCCCGGCGGGAAGTGGCGAACGGGCCCCAAGCCGTGGAAGTTCTCTACGCTCAATGGGGCGATGGGGGCGCACGAGCGGGCCGAGCACGACGAACTTCGCCGGGCCCTCGTCGACTGCATCGATCGCCTCGCCCCCGGCGTCGCCGAGACCGTCTGGCTGCGTGATATTCTCGGCATGCCCTCCGATGAAGTTTGCAAGGCGCTCAACCTCACTGCTACAAACTTGTGGACGCGATTGCATCGGGCCCGCTCTGCCCTGCGGCTCTGCGTGGAGCGAGCGACGCAAGAGCAGCGAAGTGAAGCGAAGTGAAGCGCCTCGTGATGGTAAAGTTAATTCGCGATTTCTTGACGGTCGCAACCAAGCCCTGTCGCGCGCAAACTGCGATCATCAATCGCGATCTCGATTCGCCGCTCTCGCGCGGCGAGGCTCTGGGCCTGGGCTTTCACTTGACGTACTGCCGCAACTGTCGTCGATTTCGCCAGCAGGTGATGCGCCTACGCGACGCTGCACGTTCGCTGGAGAAGATCGAACTTGACTCGATGCCGAGCGATGTGCGCCTGAGGTTGCTCGGTCGCGTAAATGCCGGCAGCGACAACCCACCGTCGAATTCCTGAGTTTCCTGTAAGGACTCCTGTCCGAGATTGACTCACACGTGCCGCGAAGGTCGCGGTCGCGGGGCGTTGCATTCCGTCTGCAAGCGCGCCGCGTTCTCAGTCTGCCAACAGGAGCAATCATGAACATCCCTACAAGTTGCCTGATGACGTCGATACTCGGAGCTGCGATCGCGGCGAACGCGCACTCCGCCACGGTGAACGTGAAGGTGACCGTCGAAAACCTCGCCCCCGCGAACAGCATCTCGTTCGCACCACTGCACCTCGGCTTTCACAACGGCACGTACGACCCATTCAACGCAGGTGAGACGGCGACGCCCCCGATCATCTCGATTGCCGAGGGCGGAAGCGGATCGGCTTTCTTTCCGGCATTCGAGAGTGTCCAGCCCGACGCGGTTCTGGGCACCGTCGTTCCCAATCCCGCTGGTCCGCTGCTTCCGGGCGCGACGGCGAGTGCGATCTTCACCATCGACAGCGATAGCAATTCCTACTTCACCTTCGGGGCCATGGCGGTGCCGAGCAACGATTACTTCATCGGGAATGACGGTCCTCAGGCGTACGCGCTCTTCAACGAGAGTAGAGTCTTTGTACCTGTGACGATCACGCAGAGCGCGTCGGACCTCTGGGATGCCGGCTCGGAACTCGACGGCACCTTCGGCGCCGCGTTCCTGATGGGCTCATCCAACGACGACCACATCGACGAGAACGGCTACGTCACGCTCGACTTCACGGATCTCGCGGTGTTCAACGGCGCGACAACGGCTGCGGGCTACGAGTTCGACTTGCAGCTGCGTCCCAAGACGCTCGTGTATCGCATCGTGATCGAACTGGCCTGCAGCGCCGATCTTGACCGCGACGGCAACGTCGGCGCCGCGGATCTCGGGATCTTGCTTGGCGCCTGGAATGCCAGCGGCAGCGCGGATCTTGACGGGAACGGTGCGGTCGGCTCCGAGGACCTCGCCATCCTGCTCGGCGCCTGGGGCCCTTGTAGCTGAGTGCGCTCGACCTTCAACCTTCGAATCTCGCCGCGCCGGCGGGGAAACTCGCCGGCGCGGTTTTCGTTGCGCGCCGCGCGACGGTTTTCGGCAAACGTTTGGCCGCTCGTCTACCCAGCGTTTGGCCGCTGGCCTAACCAGCAAATGGACGCTGATCTATCACGTATTTGGACGGTGCCGACACCGGCCCGCTCGATCGGCTCCGAAGCGGAAAACATCGACCTCGCCGTCCATTCGCCCGCCGCCAAGCGCTCTTGCTGCCGAATAGCCGTACAATTCGGCGGCATGCTCACGCGCCTCCTTCGAATGCCTCCACGGCGTTCCGTCCTCATTCTTGGTCCACGCCAGACCGGCAAGAGCACGTTCGTGCGCACCAATCTTCCGCAGCAGTCGTGGACCATCGACCTGCTGCAGCACGACGACTATCTGAAGTATTCGAAGGAGCCTTCGGCGTTCGCGCGCGAAGTGCAGGAACGAGCTCGCCGCGGAACGCGCGTTGTGTTCGTGGATGAAGTGCAGAAAGTTCCGGCGCTGATGGACGAAGTGCATCGGTTGATCGAGAGCCTGCCGGTGCGCTTCGTTCTGACCGGGTCGAGCGCCCGCAAGCTTCGTCGTGGCGGAACCAACCTGCTCGCGGGTCGCGCTGAGACGCTCGCCATGCATCCGCTCACAGCGCAGGAACAAGATTCGGCGTTCAATCTTGATCGCACGCTCCGACTCGGATCGCTTCCCGCGGTCGTCACAGGCTCGGACGAGGCAGCCAAGGCGCTCTTACGAAGCTATGCCGAGACGTACCTGCGCGAAGAGATCCAAGCGGAGTCGATCGTGCGCAATCTCGGCGGCTTCGCGCGGTTCCTTGACGTGGCCGCAGCGCAGTCAGGAGAGTTGCTCAACGGCGCGTCGGTCGCACGCGACGCGGGGGTCGCGGCCCGCACCGTGCAGGAATACTTTCAGATTCTCGAAGACACGCTGCTCGGTTTCCGTCTCGAAGCGTGGCGCAAGAGCGTTCGCTCGCGACTCGTCGCTCACAGCAAGTTCTATCTCTTCGACACCGGCGTCACGAACGCGCTCGCACACCGGCTGACCGCGACCGTGGATTCTGCGCTGCGCGGTCGTCTCTTCGAGCAGTGGCTCTTTCTTGAGTGTCATCGATACATCGACTACGCGAAGTCCGAGACCCGCCTCTACTTCTGGAGGACAAATCACGGCGCCGAGGTCGATCTCGTCATCGAACGCCACGGAAAACTCTTGGCCGCGGTCGAGACGAAGACCGGCAAGCGCGTGGGCGGGAATGACCTGAGCGGTCTACGAGCGTTCGCCGCAGAAAACGCGGGCGTTCCCCGATTCATCGTCACGCCAAACGCAGAGCCGCAGCGCATTGATGACGTGCTGGTCACCAACTGGCAGGACTTCATCAAGCAGTTCCGACAGTGGGTATGACGAGCAGGCAGTCACTCGCGATCACCGATCCGTCGGCGCATGATGCGCAACGGCCGACGGCTTCAGCAGCCGACATACCGCAGCTTCGACGGCTACCGGATCATCCTGTCGATCATCGATGATGATCTCGACTTTCCGGGGCCGTTTCCCCTTTGGGCGACGAAGTTCGATGATCCAATCGTGCGCGGAGCGCTTCTGGCGACGAAGCCGCTGCGGCGCCCAGCCGTCTGCGGGCTCGTGAAACGTGGTCGAGCCGACACGCGGCCGGTGCTCGAGCCGCGTCTCGCTGATGATCCAGATGTCGTCCAGCCGCTTGCCGCGCAAGTGGGCGATCGAGATCGGGAAGCACAGCATCGCGAGATAGGTGAACCACCAGACGTTCGGCGCTTTCTTGCCCGCGAGGAGCGCAAGTATCCACACGGCGACGAGCGCGAGAATGACGATCGAGCCCGCATGGCCGAATCGTCAAAACCACGGTGAGGACTCGCGCAGGAGAACAGTCCAGCCGGCCGGCAAGTGCTTCTCGCCACACTCGGGACATCGCGGGCTGGCGGTCGGATCCGAGCGGTACGCACATTGGACACAGGGACGCATCACGGTGAAAGTGTCGCGTGCCCGGGCTCGCTCCACAAGAGCGATGCGGTGAGGCTGAGGATCATGATCATGCGCCGTGGGCGACTCGGTCCGTGATACCGGATTCATACTGGACAGTGGCTGCGTGCATTTCGTTGCGCCCGCGGGTCCGCGCTCGGGCAGATGCTGAAGGAGCTGCCATGGTGAAAGGAAGTCATCGGTGTGCAGGAAGAGCATCACGCGACCGCCGGACTGGTTGCCGACGCAGGCGCGCTGCTCCGATGTCGAGCCGCGCGCGAGGATGAGACTCGCGCCTGACGAACCGCGCGGACGAACGATCACCCAGCGCTTCTCATCGCTCAGCCGTGTGTCCTCGACGAGTTCGAAGCCGAGCGCTGTGACGAAGAATTCGATCGCCTCGTCGTATTCGCGAACCAGAAGAGTGACGTGGGCGAGGTGTTGGGACATGGCGTGCAGTTATACGCGTGCGAACCCCAAGCGTATGACCGCCGCGTTGCGCTCCCCTGAAGCGTCCCCCGCGATCAGCTGGAAACGCAACTGTTGCCGTTCAGGAACATTTCGGCAACATGCTCACGCGACTCCTGTGCATCTGTTGACCGAGAGCCTCGGCTTCCGTCTCGAAGCATGGCGCAAGAGCGTTCGCTCGCGACTCGTCGCGCACAGCAAGTTCTATCGCTTCGACACCGGGGTCACGAACGCGCTCGCACGCCCGACTGACGGCGACCGTGGACTCGGCTCTGCGCGGCCGTCTGATTGAGCACTGACTGCTTCTCGAATGCTGGCGCCTCATTGATTACGCGAAGTCCGAGACGCGGCTTCATTTCTAGAGAACCAATCACGGCGCCGAAGTCGATCTCGTGATGGAGGGCCACGGAAAGATCGTGGCCGCTGTCAAAACAAACAGGCAAGCGCATTGTTTGGCGCACCGCCGGTGTTGACGCCGAGTGTGAGCACTCGTCGCGCGAGCATGCAGAAGAAGAAAGGGGTTCCGGAAGCGCGCTCGCGCTTCCGGAACCCTTCGTTCAGCAAGTTCGCCCGCTGGACGCAGCGCCGTCACTGTTGGTTGATCCGAATTGAACCTCGCACGAGCCCGCTCACGGAGCCCAGTTACCGAGCAGAATCGCGAGATCCGCCGCATCGACGCTGCCACTTCCATCAAGGTCCGCAGTGCCTGCAGATCCCCAACCGCCGAGCAAAATCGCCAAGTCAGCCGCGTCGATTGTCCCGTTCGCATCAAGGTCCGACTGAATCGGCAGGTCCGCCCACACAAGGCGATGGTCGGAACTCGGGAACGGAAACACACCGGTCAGATAGAACAGCGGATCCGTAGTCGTCGGCCAGAAGATGCCGCCACCGCTGTGCGGGATCGTCAGCGACGGCAGGACGTAGTCGGCGCGAAGATTGCCTGGCGCCGTGTCCGCGAAGTCTGCAGTGTCGAAGAAGGGATCACCTACGTGGTTGGCGTTCGCGTTGCGCTGCAGGATCGCGGCCTCCGCACCGCCGCCCGATCTAGGCGGATTCGACGAGTTGATCAGCGGGTGGTTGAGGAACTGCAGAATCGCCTCAGCCACGCTGTCGCCGTCGAACGGATCGGCGTTCTGGTCGCCGCAGATCACAAACTTCGCGTTGCGCGGCAGGCCGCCGAAATTTCCCTGATCGTCATAGATGTACAAACTCGCCGCGGGATCAATGTAGTCGGCCCACAAACGGATCTCGTCGTGGTTGCGGAGCCCGTTGCGATCTTCGGGTCCGTCGAACACGGGTGGCGTCGGATGGCTCACGAGGACGTGCAGCGTCTGGCCCGCGATCGTGACTGGCACATCCCAGTGACTCTTCGACGAGAGGCGGAGAGCGGCGAGTTCTTCGGCTGAATACCAATCGTTCGGCTGCCGTGTCTCGGCGATGTCAGGCAACAACGCGCCGGGCATGTCCTTCCAGAGGAAGTTCTGAAACGTGCGGATGCCGGCTTCATCGATCGGATACTTCGAATACACCGCCATGCCGAACTGGCCCGGGAAGAAGCCGAAGCCAATCGCATCGTTCGGACCGCCAACGGAGCCGCTGTTGTCCAAGTCGAATCCCGATGCCACGCCAGTGTTGCTTGGCGCGACAAAGAAATAGGGGTAATCAATCGGTGTTGAGCCGTTGTGGCTCACCGAGAGATAGTTCGTCTGGAAGAGCGACGCGGCGACGCCGCCTTCAACGTAATCAAACTCATTGAGAACGATGATGTCCGGCGCAACGCGCTGGATGATCTCAGCGACCGTCGATGCCTGGGGATTGTTCGGCGTGGACAGGTCGTTGACGAGGTCACCCGCATTGTTGCGGTTCAGCGAGCAGTTAAAGGTCGCGACGCGGACGGAACCGTCCGCGGCCGCCGCTGACGCAATTGCTGACGAGAGAATCGTGGCGACGAGATGGCGCATGGCAGTTCTCCTGAGAGAGGCGACGCAATCGAGGGCGCGTTGCGACTCGATGCGATGCGCACATGGTGTCGTTGCCGTACGAAGACCCGGTGACGCAGGCGCGAAGAGTTCGCGTCCGAAGCATTAAGCAGCCCGAGGCGAAAGTGCTCATCGCGCGCGCTTGTGAGGATTCCCTGTTCGTCCCGCAGAACCTGTCGCCCCCGGTCGGCACGTCTGCAACGATCAGCCTGAAAGCGGTGGATCCGGTCAGTTCGACGCAGTGCTTGGAAAAATTGGAATCGATGTCATACGGATCACAGTAACAACTCGCGCGTGAGCCAAGACGTGTGACACAGCGACCGAAGCGTCGCCTTCTCGAGCTTCGGCATGTCCTCGATCGCTGCAACCGCGATGTCCCCGAGTCCTTCAAAAAG